>Ga0185317_100125_pt1 | contig 27525 bp, 18 predicted proteins | sample DevilsHole_FD_128020 | JGI IMG/M metagenome (GOLD analysis project Ga0185317, IMG submission 128020) | Groundwater microbial communities from Devils Hole, Nevada to study Microbial Dark Matter (Phase II) - Devils Hole (SPADES assembly)... | ecosystem: Environmental > Aquatic > Deep subsurface >...
AGGGGGGAGCATCCCATTTTCGTACTCCCCTCCACCCCCTACCCCTCTCCCACAAGGGCTACTGTTTATACACATCTTGGGTATGTGACCACAGCAAACCCCTCACCCCCCCTCACCGCCCACACAAGGGGTGAGGGGGGAGAAAGAGGTTCATACAACTGTATGGAAAATTGGCCTCACAGGGATTTGTGTATAAACCGTAGCCCACTCGTGGGGTGAGGGGAGAATTCTTTATTTTTCCCCTCTCTCCCATCAAGGGAGAGGGGGGGTAGGGGGGGTGAGGGTGACAATCTTTGCAAAAATGAGATGCTCCCATTAGGGGGTTTATTTAACCGCCCCCGTGAAGGGACGTCAAGAAAGAGAGGAGGATGTATTATGAAGATTGGGATGGCACAATTGAATCCGATTATTGGGGATTTGGTGGGGAATGCGGAGCGGATTTTGGCGGCGGCGCGTGGGGCGGCTGAGGGGGGCTGCCGGTTGCTGCTGACTCCGGAACTGTCTCTGTGCGGGTATCCGCCGCGAGATTTGCTGTTAAATATGGGTTTTGTTGAGGGGATGTGGGCTGTGCTGGAGGGGCTGGCGCGGGATTTGCCGGCTTCTCTTGCTGTGTTGGTGGGTGTGGTGGATCGGAATCTGGAGGCTCAGATTACGGGGGGTAAGGTGCTGTTTAACAGTATGGTTTGGCTGGAGAATGGGGCGGTGCGGCAGGTATTTCACAAGCGGCTGTTGCCGACTTATGATGTTTTTGATGAACACCGCTATTTTGAGCCGGGTGGGGAGAGCAATTTGCTGGTTTTGGATGGGGTGCGGATTGGGGTTACTATCTGTGAGGATTTGTGGAATGATGAGGAGTTTTGGGGGAAGCGCAGCTATGCGGTTAATCCAATTGCTGATTTGGCGGAGATTGGGGTGGATTTGCTTGTGAATTTGTCGGCTTCGCCTTATACTGTTGGTAAGCAGCGGTTGCGGGAGGCGATGCTTGAGCACGCGGCGGTGCGTTATGGGCTGCCGGTTGTTTATGTGAATCAGGTGGGGGGAAATGACGATCTGATTTTTGATGGCTGCAGTGTGGCTTTTGGTCGTGCGGGTGAGGTGGTTTGCCGTGCCGGTGCGTTTGAGACGGATTTTTCGGTGCTGGATTTTGATGCGGAAAAGGGGGATTTGCTCGCCCCCACTATACCGTTAGAAAGGGGGGGCAAGAGTGCAATTGCACCGCTGATCGAGAGTGAGGATGAGGAAATTTGGTCGGCGCTGGTTTTGGGGGTGCGGGATTATGTGCACAAGTGCGGTTTTTCTAAGGTGGTGCTGGGGCTGAGTGGGGGTGTGGATTCGTCGCTGGTGGCGGCGATTGCTGTTGAGGCGGTGGGGCGAGATAATGTGCTGGGTGTGCTGATGCCTTCTCCTTACAGTTCGGATCATTCTGTGACGGATGCGCTGCAGTTGGCGAAAAATCTGGGGATTCAAACTCAGGTGCTGCCGATTGGGGAGTTGATGGAGGAGTATGATAAGTCTCTGGGGGATTTGTTTGCGGGTACGTCTTTTGGTTTGGCGGAGGAGAATATTCAATCGCGGATTCGCGGTAATCTGTTAATGGCGGTGTCGAATAAGTTTGGGCATTTGCTGATTTCCACCGGCAACAAGTCGGAGATGGCGGTTGGGTACTGCACGCTTTACGGGGATATGAATGGGGGTTTGGCGGCGATTGCGGATGTGCCGAAGATGCGGGTTTATTCGATTTGCCGGTGGCTGAATGAACGGTGGAAGGGTGAGGGAGAAGTTATTCCGGAGAATGTGCTGGTGAAGGCTCCTAGCGCTGAGCTGAAACCGGGGCAATTGGATCAGGATTCGCTGCCGCCTTATGAGATTTTGGATGATATTTTGGCTCGGCTGATTCACGATCGGGAATCGCCGGCGCAGATTGTGGCTGCGGGGCACGATTTGGCGGTGGTTGAGCGGGTGGTGAAGTTGGTGAATCGTGCGGAGTTTAAGCGCCGGCAAGCGCCGCCTGGGTTGAAGGTGACGGATCGGGCGTTTGGTACGGGTTGGCGGATGCCAATTGCCAGCCGGCGGAGTCACCCGAGTTTGAAGTTTGGGGAGGGGTGATAGGAATTTTGGATTTTGGATGCCCGGATTTTGGATTATTGCTAGGTTCCTGGCGATTGGAAATCGCGGCTATACAGACGAAGCCCGCCTTCGCGGGCTAAAAGAAGAGTGAATTCTCCTCGTTCCCTGGCTCTGCCTGGGAACGCCATCTAGGAGGCTCTGCCTCCTTTCAAGAGACAAGCAGTATTTATTGGTTCCCTGGCGATTAGCTAGGTTCCAGGCGATTGGAAAGAAGCTGTTGGCGAATCCGTGAGGGAGGTTAGACCTTTTCGTTGCTCGCTCGAAGAACGGCGTTGCATTGGCGAATGAAGATATCGGGTGGTGTCCCAAAGCTTGTCCCGCCTTTTGCGGCACGCCCCTACATCGGATCTTGTGTAGGGGCTTTCGCATGAGCGCGACTATTTATGGGACTCAGGGAAAAGATTATATTCGCTCATGCAACGCCTATCCCCCTAAGCCACTCACAGACAACCTCTAAAAATATGCCCCCTCACCCCCCAACCCCCTCTCCCACAAGGGGAGAGGGGGAGTAAGAAAAAGTCAGCATCCCCAGTTTGGGGTATTGCCAAATGTCACCCCCGCATTTATAATCCAAATAATCCCACAGCCAATCCCCAAAATCATGCGGTGCCTAAAATGCTATCTGGACGGAATCCCTCTCAATGCAGAAGTTTGCCCCAACTGCGGGGTACATTTGCCTTCCCTGCTGCTAGATGTTCTGCCAGCTAGCACCCGGTTGGATAGCGGCAAATACGAAATAGATTACGCTTTGGGGCTGGGCGGATTTGGCATTACCTACTGCGCTCGCCACACGCCGGTGCAAAATGTGGTGGCAATTAAGGAATACTACCCCCAGCAGTTGGCGGTGCGCAACCACAACACCTGGGAGTTGAATGTGCAGAGTGCGGATGAAGAAGCTTACCGGCGCGGGAAGGAGCGGTTCCTGCGGGAAGGCCAGATTTTGGCGAGACTGAATCACCCTAATGTGGTGCGGGTGCGCGATTTGTTTCAGGAAAGAAACACCGCCTATCTGGTGATGGAACTGATCAGTGGTAGCACCCTGCGGCAAGAGTTAGACGCGCAACCGGGAAAGAAACTGCCGGTGCGACGGATTGCGGAAATTATGGGGCAATTGGTGGCAGCTTTGGAAGCGGTTCACAAGGCGGGGCTGTGCCATCTGGATATCAAACCCCAGAATATCATGCTGACGCCAGAAGGGCGAGTCGTACTGGTGGATTTTGGGGTGGCGAAACAACTATCGAGTCCGTCTCGTCGCAAAAGTTCCCGCACTCGCATGTTTACCCAAAAATACGCCGCACCGGAAATTATCCTCCGCAAGTCGGTGGGGCCGGAAAGTGATATCTTTGAATTGGGGATGACGCTGCACGAAATGCTCGTCGGTGCGCTTCCCGATCCGGGTGTGAGTCGGATGTTCATAGCGGACCCTTGGACGCTGGCGGGTTTCCAGGAACCTTGGCGGAGTCTGCTGAGTGCGGCGCTGCCCCTCAAAAAAGAGGAACGCCCCACAAGTGTGCGGGAATGGTGGGAGGCGGCGATTCCCTTCCTTGTTAAGGGGGGAATCCGGGGTTATTTTATTCTCCCACAACTGGTGCAGCAGGGGATGGTGCGGCGACTGGGGCGGGGAAGGATTAATAATGTGATTCCCCTGAATCAGGAGTGGGCGGTGGTGTGTGCCGGTGGGGGTGCGGCACTGTTTAATATGAGCAGTGGCGAGGCGCTGTGGGAGATAGACTGTCCTGCGAGGTGCGGCGCTTTGAGTCCTGATGGCGCTCTGCTAGCATTAGGTGGGGCGCGAAATATCTATTTGTGGGATTTGCGCACCGGTAAATTCCTGCGACAGCTTTCTGGACATGAGAGTTTGGTGTTGAGCGTCGCCTTCTCCCCAGATGGCAAAATTCTGGCGTCGGGGAGTTTGGATGAAACCGTGCGACTGTGGGATGTCGCAACAGGGAGTGAACTGCTACAGCTTGAAGAAGATGAGTATTTGGCGTTCAGCTTGGCCTTTTCCCCAGATGGCAAAATTCTGAAGTCAAACGGGATGTACGAATGGCGTGATAGCGTGCGAGTGTGGGATGTCGCAATATGGAGTCAACTGCGACAGCTTCCTGGACATCAGTATTCGGTGGAGAGCGTCGCCTTCTCCCCAGATGGCAAAATTCTGGCGTCGGTGAGTGATGATAATACCGTGGGACGGTGGAATGTTGTCGCAACATGGAGTCAACTGCGACAGGTTTCTGGAGATTGGGATTCAGTGAAGAGCGTCGCCTTCTCCCCAGATGGCAAAATTCTGGCGTCGGGGAACTCGGATAAAACCGTGCGACTGTGGGGTGTGGCAACAGGGAGTGAACTGGGACAGCTTTCTGGACATTGGAGTGAGGTAAACAGCGTCGCCTTCTCCCCAGATGGCAAAATTCTGGCGTCGGGGAGTTGGGAAATCATGCGACTGTGGCATGTCGCTTCAAGGAGTGAACTGCGACAGCTTTCTGTACATGGGAATTGGGTGAACAGCGTCGCCTTCTCCCCAGATGGCAAAATTCTGGCGTCGGCGGGAAGTCGGGATAAAACCGTGCTACTGTGGGATGTCGCTTTAAGGAGTGAACTGCGACTGCTTTCTGGATATGGGAGTTGGGTGTATAGCGTCGCCTTCTCCCCAGATGGCAAAATTCTGGCGTCGGGGAGCTCGGATAATACCGTGCGACTGTGGGATGTCGCAACAGGGAGTGAACTGCGACAGCTTTCTGAACATGGGAATGAGGTGAGGAGCGTCGCCTTCTCCCCAGATGGCAAAATTCTGGCGTCGGGGAGCTCCGATAATACCGTGCGACTGTGGGATGTCGCAACAGGGAGTGAACTGCGACAGCTTTCTGGACATCGGAGTTGGGTGTACAGCGTCGCCTTCTCCCCAGATGGCAAAATTCTGGCGTCGGGGAGTTATGATAAAATCGTGCGACTGTGGGATGTGGCTTCTGGAAGAGAACTGCAACAGCTGACTGGACATGCGGGTTCGGTGTACAGCGTCGCTTTCTCCCCAAATGGCAAAATTCTGGCGTCGGGGAGTAAGGATGGTGTGGTGCGGTTGTGGGCGGTTGGCGGATTTTGAACCGCAGGAATGGTTGTGTGATTCGCCTTGCTCCGTGTGGGGGTTGCACCGGCACTCTCGCCGCGCGAAAAGGCGCTCCACAAGATTTGGGCGCTCGGCGCGAGGGAACATCTTGATGTTGCGGTTGGGTGCCTTCCGCATTACACCTTTGTGCGGGAATTGATCGGGCGTCACGCACTTTCTTTCGACGCGCCGGTGCGCTTATAGCAGATTGTAGGTCAGTGAAGTACAGATTTTGATCCCCCCCTACCCCCCCCTTAAAAAGGGGGGGAGATACTCAAAGCCCCCCTTTTTAAGGGGGGTTTGGGGGTATCTAACTGTACTCCAGCCAAAGTAAAAACTGCTATATCAAGCGCCGGCACACCGGCGTGCATAGTTGGGCGCGTTGCCTCCCGCAATTTCAATATGGGTTGTGCAGCAAATCCAGTCGCCGGTACGTTTCGCCCCCACAAGTCACCGTTGCGCCGGCAATGTAGAGAGTTTGAGTGCCGGTGGGTGCCGGTGAGCCGTTTGTAGTTGGGCTTTAGCCCAAAGTTTGTAGTTGGGCTTTAGCCCAAAGTTTGTAGTTGGGCTTTAGCCCAAAGTTTGTAGTTGGGCTTTAGCCCAAAGTTTGTAGTTGGGCTTTAGCCCCACCCATGCAAGGGGTTTTGGGGAAAATTTTTGAGAGTATTTTGGCACGAGGGGCGGAGCATAGGGGTGCTCCCAGCCTGAGGCAGGGAAGTGATATGCTCCCTAGAGGAATTGTGGTATGGTAAGATATAAATCAACGAACATGCCACATTTATAGGAACGGATGATGGAAGGTAAGCACCCTGAACCTCTAAGCCTTCAACAGGAGGCGGTGAGCGAGAAGACTTCAAGCGCTCGTCTCAAAGAACTTGCAGGAATTAGCCCGGATCTGGCGCAACTGGTTGCTAGCAACCCGGGCGCAACTCCAGAGCTGCTGCGAGAACTTGCCGGTAGCAGAGATCCCGACACTCGCCAAAATGTGGCAGCCAACCCTAACACGCCGACTGAAATGTTGCTAAAATTAGGGGAGGAGTTTCCGGAAAAAGTTCTGAATAATCCTGTATTTTCTTTACTGTTTCTGGAAAACCCGAATATCCTCAACGAAATGCCCGTGACTGCGCTGCGAAATATCCTCAAGCAGGAGGGGGTGCCGGTGTCTTTTCTGGAGTATGCGGCGCACAGCTGGGATGCAGAAGTGCAGATAGCCGTGGCGATAAACGCCCAAACTCCTTCGGCGACATTAAAGAAGCTGGCGAAAAGTCGGTATTCTCAGGTAGCAGAAGCTGCAAGGCTGCACGTTAACTTAGCGGGAGAGATAACAGGAGGCTTGGATGAGGCAGCATTCCGGGCAATTCAAAATACTGCCATCGGCGAGGAAAAATATTGCTCTTTCTTAGAAGAACTAGCCAATATAGGTGCGATTCCTTATTTTGCAATTAAAACTTTTACTGAGAATTGCGAACTGCTCCTAAAGATTGCCAGGAATCCCCACACGCCTGGAAGAACACTGGAGGAATTGGTTGAAAATAGGGAGTGGGAAATCCGTCTGGCGGTTGCGGCAAATCCCAGAACACCGGCGAGAAGTCTCGCTCAGTTGTGTGTGGATAAAAATTGGCGGGTTCGCTGGGAAGTCGCCCGCAATCCCAACACGCCGGCAAAGGTTTTGCAGCATTTAGCTCTTCGAGAGGTGCGATCTGAGGTGCAATTAGCTGTGGTGACGCACGCCCACACTCCGGTGCCGGCATTGCAGAAGTTGCTGAAAAGCCGGTATAGTAAAGTGGCAAAGGTTGCGCGGCTGCGTCTGGATTGGGCGGGAGAGAATAAGGATGGATGGTTAGATTATGCTAGAGATAATGTGCGGGAGTTGGATGGGGAATCCTTGGAAGAGTTAGCGGAGAAAAGCTTAGGCAGTGAGCAGGCAAACCAGTTGGAAGAACTGCTTGCAGATAAGGATTTGTGGGGCAGGCTGGAAATCGCCCGCGACGCCAAGACGTCTGATATAATTTTGGAAGAGTTGGCAAAAGAGGATGATTTTTTTCTGGGTTGGGAACTCGCCATAAACCGCAATACGCCTGGAAGAATATTGCAAAAGCTGGCTGAGAGCAATCATTATTTAATCCTTCGAGATTGCGCAGCCAACCCCAACACTCCGGCAAGCACATTGGAGCTGTTGAGCAAATACAGTGATTCCAAGGTTCGCGAAAAAGTTGCCTCAAATCCCAATACGCCTGTAAGCGTTTTGGAGCAGTTGGGGACAAATAGCACTCATGGGGTTCGCCAAAGCCTTGCCTCAAATCCCAACATTACGGCAAGCATTATGGAGCTGTTGGTGAAAGATAATGATGAGAGTGTTCGCAAAAACCTTGCCTCAAATCCCAGCACTACTGTCAGCATTCTTGAACAGCTAGTAAGCGATGGCGACTCCGGGGTTCGCCAAGTTGCTATCGCGCCATACTTGGCAAAAAAGCCAGAGGGTTTACCTTTGGTGCTGGAGCATTACAGCAAGGATTATAAGCCTTCCTTTAACCGGTTACTGCTTCTGCTGCACCCTGAAATTACCGCTCAATTTTTAGCGTAAAATGTCCACTACTCAGCATGGATAGAGCGCTATGCCATCGCCCAGCACCCCAATACCCCACCCGAGACGCTCAAAAGATTGGCCGGCGACGCCAACCGGATTGTTCGGGCTGCTGCCAGAGCGAATGTACATAGGACTTGCGCAGAAACCGGGTTTCTGAACCAGCAGTCTTGACGCAACAGCCCTTCCGAACCAGAAACCCGGTTTCTTTTATAGTTGTAATTAACTTTTTCTGAGAATCCGCTGGTTCTGTGTTCTGGATCACAGCCAAACGACGGCATAAATGATAGCAGCAAGCCGCAGTTATGGCAGAGCGCACTTGCCCTGCCAATCCCCCCAATCCCCCACCCGCGCCGCTGAAAATTTTCTCAAAATATTGGCAGGGGATGACAGCCGCATTAGCCGGTGCTAAAATAAAGTTACGGCAATCGCAACATCTGTAGGAGCCGAGAATGGAACCACTGTCCCCAGAATCCCTCAGCCTCGAAGAACAAGAGGCAGCCAATCCAAATACTTCCAGTATTCGCCTCGGAGAACTGGCTTCAGCTAGCACCGGCTGGGCGCAGCTGGTGGCCAAAAACCCTTGCGCCCCTTCCTCGCTGCTGGCAGAGTTGAGTAAGAGAAAGGATGCTATCACCCGCCAGAATGTGGCAGCGAATCCCAATACCCCGACTGAGGTGCTGCTGAAGTTAGGCGCTGAGTTTCCAGAAGAACTGCTGAACAATCCGGTATTTTCTCTTATGTTGCTAGAGAGCCCCAATCTGGCAGAGTCAATAGCCCCGGCAACTCTGGCGAGTCTTGTCAAGCTGGAGAGGGTGCCTGTTTCTGTCGTAAATCAGGCGGCAAAGAAGGTGAGGGATCAAGGGATACTGTTAGCCTTGGCGAACCGCAACAGAACTCCTTATTCAGCCTTGACAATCCTGGCTAAACACAGCTATGAAGAGGTCAAATATGCGGCGCAGCTTCATGTCAAATTGGCGGGTAAGATTACCCAAAGCATGGATCGAAAAAAAATACAAGAGATATTGTCGAATTGGTATGTTTCGGTTGATGTAAAGCGAATAAAAATCTTAGGATATCTAGGAGTACTTCCTGATGGGTTGAAAAGTTTACCTAAGATTTTCAGGCACTTGCCCAGTATAGCCGCAAATCCCAATACGCCGGTCAGCATCCTGGATCAGTTGGCAGAAGATAGTAATTCGGAAGTTCGCAGGAACGTTGCCGCAAATCCCAATACGCCGGTCAGCGTCCTGGAGCGGTTGGCGGAAGATAGTGATTCGGAAGTTCGCAGAAAAGTTGGCGCAAATCCCAATACGCCGGTCAGCCTCCTGGAGCGGTTGGCGAAAAATAGTGATTCGGAAGTTCGCAGAAAAGTTGGCGCAAATCCCAATACGCCGGTCAGCCTCCTGGAGCGGTTGGTGGAATATTGTGATTGGGAAGTTCGCGGGAACGTTGCCGCAAATCCCAATACGCCGGTCAGCGTCCTGGAGCGGTTGGCGGAAGATAGTAATTGGTGGGTTCGCAAGAAAGTTGCCGCAAATCCCAATACGCCGGTCAGCGTCCTTAAGCAGTTGGCGGAAGATAGTGATGGGTGGGTTCGCAGAAAAGTTGCCGCAAATCCCAATACGTCGGTCAGCGTCCTGGAGCGGTTGGCAGAATATTGTGATTCGGAAGTTCGCAGAAAAGTTGCCGCAAATCCCAACACGCCGGTCAGCCTGCTTGTGCGGTTGGCGAAAGATAGTGATTTGTTAGTTAGCATTGAGGTGGCCGCAAATCCCAACAGGCCGGTCAGCGTCCTTATGCAGTTGGCGAAAAATAGTAATTCGGAAGTTCGCAGGAAGGTGGCCGCAAATCCCAACACGTCGGTCAGTGTCCTGGAGCGGTTGGCAGAAGATCGTGATTCGTTAGTTCGCAGGAACGTTGCCGCAAATCCCAACACGCCGGTCAGCGTCCTTATGCGATTGGCGGAAGATAGTGATTCGGAAGTTCGCAGGAACGTTGCCGCAAATCCCAACACGCCGGTCAGCGTCCTTATGCGATTGGCGGAAGATAGTGATTCGGAAGTTCGCAGGAACGTTGCCGCAAATCCCAACACGCCGGTCAGCATCCTGGAGCAGTTGGCGGAAGATAGTGATTCGGAAGTTCGCAGGAAGGTGGCCGCAAATCCCAACAAGTCCGTCAGTCTGCTTATGAAGTTAGCGAAAGCTCAGGAGCTGGATATTCGCACGGAGATCGCCTCAAATCCCAACACGCCGGTCAGTGTCCTGGAGCAACTATTAGGCGATCCAGAAGAGACTATTCTGCAAATTGCAGTCGGGCGGTACGTGGCTAAAAACCCTGACGGACTAACCGTGGTACTCCAGCATTACCCCAAAGATTCTACTCCTGAATATAACTCGCCTCCATATAGCCGGCTCTTTATTCTTTTGCACCCCCAAGTTCCCAGTAACGTGCTGGCAGAACACCGCCGGTCACTGTGGTGGTGGGAGCGCTATGCTGTCGCCCAGCACCCCAATACCCCACCCAAGACGCTCAAAAGATTGGCCGGCGACGCCAACCTGCTTGTCCGCGCTGCTGCCAGAGCGAATTTACATAGGACTTGCGCAGAAACCGGGTTTCTGAACCAGCAGTCTTGACGCAACAGCCCTTCCGAACCAGAAACCCGGTTTCTTTCATAGTTGTGCGTAAGTCCCGTTACAAAATCGCCAAATCGAGGCATAATACCATTTGGGGAGAATTCAGCCTGCTTTTTTGCTCCTGAAAATGCCCCTTACAAAGGCTTTTCTCAACCTCAAATCTCCCATCCCGAATCTAAAATCCCATGACTCCCGCCGCCCTGAAAGCTTACCTCAACAGCCTAGTCAGCAAAAACCTGCAAATCAGCACCATGATTTGGGGCCCACCCGGCATTGGCAAATCCAGCATCGTCGCCCAAGTCACACGCAAACAAAAAATCGACTTTACCGACGTGCGCCTGTCTCAGCTGGCTCCCACTGACTTGCGCGGTTTGCCTGTTGCCGAAAATGGCATCTCCAAGTGGTATCCCCCGGAATTCCTCCCCCGAAATGGCAAGGGCATCCTGTTTCTCGACGAACTCAATATGGCCCCACCGGCCATGCAAGGAGTTGCCCAACAATTAATCCTAGATCGGCGCGTTGGCTCCTACGAAGTTCCCCCAGGGTGGTACGTTTGGGCAGCCGGCAACCGCAAAGAAGATCGCGCCGCCGTTTTTGACATGCCCTCCCCCCTCGCCAACCGCTTTTTGCACCTGCAAGTCGAGCCAGATTTCGACAGCTTTAAAGCCTACGCCCTCGCTACCAAAGTCCACGAGCAAATCATCGCCTTCCTCTCCTTTCGCACCACCCTGCTCCACAAACTCGACCACCAGCAGCCCGCTTGGCCCTCCCCTCGCTCCTGGGTGATGGCCAGTCACCTGCACAAAGCTGGGCTGAGCATTGCTCCCGCAGTAGGTATGGAAGTAGAATCAGAATTTGACGCTTTTGTCAAGCTTTACCAGAATTTGCCCGACTTGACTCGCATTTTTATGGGCAAAGGCGATGCGATTCCTTTTCCCTCCGAGCCTTCCGTGCGCTACGCCACCACCATTGGCTTGGCGGTGCGAGCCGGTGACGCCACCGAAGCTTATAATGCCTTCAGCTGGATTTCTGAGGTGGCGACTGCTGAGTGGGTGCAGCTATTCGCTGTAGATTTGTTCCGCCAGATGCGGCTCAAAGGGCAAATGGGAGCTTTGGCTAAACTGGTGCAGCAGAACGAGCAACTCAGAGGTTTTATGAAGGATTTTCAGGGGTTGCTGGGGCTGTGATATCATGTCCGTTCGCATCTGTTTTGTATATAAAGGCTTGTAGGGGCGGGTTCACTAGCAATGTATCGGGAAAGCCGAGAATATTTATAAACCCGCCCCCACACAGGGAAGGATATGAACGATCCCGATCCCATCTGCCATACCACAACAGTGCCTCCAGACATAGTATGAGAGGGGAAGGTTTTATTGAACCGCCAAGACGCCATAGACGCGCTTTCTCGGCTTCCCGCAGGGTAGAGCGCCAAGGTAAAGATTGACAGGAGAGGAGATTTTATATGAAATTGGCACCGGATATTGAGAGGATTGTCAGCGCTTCGCTGCTGCGGTTGCGGATGAAATCTCCTTTTTTCGCCACGCTGGCGCTGTTTACCCATTTCCAAGCTACGCAAACTTTGCAAACTGCAGCAACTGACGGGAAAGATATTTTTATCAACCCGGATTTTGTGCGCTCGCTAAGATCACCTGAAGTAGATGGTTTATTGCTGCATGAAGTGCTGCACGCGGCTTTGCTGCATGTGCCGCGCCGGGGGCACCGGGAGCCAACCTTGTGGAATATTGCCGCTGATATTGTGGTGAATGGGATGATTTTCGGGCAGCCCGGATTTGAACTCCCCGCCGGCGGCATTCGCAACCGGCAGCTCGAACACCTGAGCGTCGAGGAAATTTACGAAATACTGCTTAAGAATACCACATTTTACGAAATTAGTCAACTGGATTTGTTAAATCAGGCTCCAGCTGACGCATCATCAGGAGATGGCAGTGCGGGCAAGACGCCGGCAGAATCTGGAAACGACACCGGCTCTCTAAATAAAGCGAAACAAGCATCTTTGGAAACCCACTGGAAAAATGCCATACAGCAAGCTTTAGTTGTGGCTCGCTCTAGCAAGAGCCAGGGAAGCGTGCCGGCGGGGATGCAGCGAGAACTGGGGGCATTAACTCGGGCGCAGCTCGACTGGCGCTCGTACCTCTGGCGCTATTTGGTGCAAACTCCGACAGATTTCACCGGCTTCGATCGCCGGTTTATCGGGCGCGGACTTTATTTGGAAGCGCTGGAAGGCGAATCCGTGCAGGTGTTTGTAGCCGTCGATACCAGTGGCTCCGTTGGCGATGGCGAAATGCGGATGTTTCTCAGCGAAGTCCTGGGAATTCTCAGCGCTTACCCCCACCTGAAATGCGAATTGTACTATGCTGATGCAGAGGCTTACGGACCCTATTCCCTGACACCAGATAGCTCTATCCCAAAGCCGGTGGGGGGTGGCGGCACTTCCTTTGTGCCCTTTTTTGAGAAAGTCAGCGCCAACAGAGACTGGCACTCCAGCGGCGTGTGCGTTTACCTCACCGATGGCTACGGCACCTTTCCGGAGGAACCGCCTCCGTTGCCGGTGCTGTGGGTGGTGACTCCCGGCGGGCTGGGTTTGGAACATTTTCCCTTTGGAGAAGCCGTTCGGTTGCTGTCAGTAAACTAAACAGCAGTAGGGTTTTTAATCGGATTGTCTCTTAGAAGGAGGCAGAGCCTCCTGCGTGGCGTTCCCAGCCTGAGGCTGGGAACGAGGAAAAGGTTTGTAGTTGGGCTGCACGCCCTACCAGATCACCTCGCCTCCAGGAAAACCCGGGCATTGGTATCAGCTCTTACCAAGTGGGGTCAAAATTGAGATTAATCGTCAACTTTTCTCGCCCAGGTGGCACAGCTGTAATGCAGGAGCAAATTATCGCGCCGCCATCAATTTCCACTTCGCAGGCGTGACACGAGCCCATGAGGCAGCCGGTGGGAATCGAAACACCGGCACGCTCGGCAACATCCAGCAAAGGTTCTCCAACCTCTGCATCAATTGTAACTTCATCTGGCAAAAATAGAATGCGAACGCTCATAATTTTAGTTCTCACATTACAAGTTATGCGAAATTAAGGGAGGCAGATCCTCTCGTTCTTCGTTCCCAGGCTCTGCCTGGGAACGAGTGTTAAGGAGGCGGGGCGAGCACGGGGGCATCGCCCCTACAAGATTATTTTCAAGTCAGATCCGGGGAACGAGTGTTATTGTTCTTCCTTATCCCTTAATGAGACAAAATTGGCGTTAAATCCAAGTTCTCCGCCACAATAGCTGCCAGGTAATTGAGCAAAGTTTCGCGCTGTTCCCGGTAGTTGGGGATGCCGGTGGGCAAAGAAATCAGACCCCGCTGCTGGCGGATGTGATTCAGCCAAGCGCGACGCCAAGGGCCATTATCAAAGATGCCGTGGAGATAGGTGCCCCAGACAGATTGCTCGGTATTAACCGCGCCTAAATTGGCATCGTCAAACAAAAGTTGGATTCCCTTTTCTGTCAGTAAATGAGTGCGACCTTGATGGATTTCATAGCCGATAACCGGCAAACCGGCTTGAGGCAGTGCGGAACTCACTTGCCGCTGGCGGGCGATTTTATGGGCAGTCATCACGGTTTTGAGCGGCAGCAGTCCCAGCCCTTCGTGCCGACCGGGTTCGCCCTCAATCCCATCTGGATCTGAGAGGATTTGTCCGAGCATTTGAAAGCCGCCGCAGATGCCCATGACTGTGCCGCCGGCAGCCACATAGTTTTTAATTTCTTCCGCCATGCCGGTTTCTTGCAGTAAGAGCCAATCAGAAATCGTGGTTTTGGTTCCCGGTAAAATCACCGCATCAGGATGTCCCAGATATTGTTTGGGGCTGATATATTTCACCGTAACCGTGGGTTCGGCTTCCAGGGGGTCAAAATCGGTAAAATTAGAAATGCGAGGCAGGCGAATGACAGCGACAGTGAGTTCGCTGTGGGTTTTGCGAGAAGAGCGCTCCAATAAAGAAACCGAGTCTTCCGCCGGGAACAGCTCGTCTATCCAGGGCATGACGCCGAGAACGGGGATGCCGGTGCGTTTTTGCAACCAGTCGATCCCCGGTTGCAAAATTGAGCGCTGCCCGCGAAACTTATTAATAACGACTCCCCGAATCAAGGCTCGCTCCTCCGGATCGAGCAATTCCAAGGTGCCGACAACGTGGGCGAAGGCACCGCCCCGGTCGATGTCAACCACCAGAATTGTGGGAGCTTTCAAGTATTTTGCCACCCGCATGTTTGTCAGGTCGCGGTGTTTGAGGTTAATTTCAGCGGGGCTGCCGGCACCCTCACAAACAATCAGGTCAAACTCGCCGGCGAGCTGTCGGAGAGATTCCTCAATCGCCTGCCAACCGATCTCAAAATATTGCTCGTAATATTCAGCGGCGCTGACTTTACCGGCCACTTTCCCTTTGATAATAACCTGGGAAGTCATATCGCCTTGGGGCTTTAATAAAATCGGATTCATTTCCACCCAAGGCGTCACACCTGCTGCCCAAGCTTGCACAGCTTGCGCGTAGCCGATTTCCCCACCACTGGTGGTAACATAGGCATTGAGGGCCATGTTTTGGCCTTTAAAAGGCGTGACTCGCCAACCCCGCCGCGACAGAAGCCGGCACAGGGCTGTTGTTATCAGCGATTTTCCTGCGTGGGACGTAGTTCCCACTACCATAATGGCTTTCATAAAAAAATAAGGAGTGAGGGGGTTCGGGGGGGTTAAGAAACCCGGTTTCTTTAAGAAACCGGGTTTCAAAGGAGAACTCAACAGCTCCCGCAAGCTGACCGCTAAAAGGGCAGTCGCAACCACCGGCTCACTGCATTATAAAGGCGATCTCGCCAACTGGGGGGCGGCCAGCTGCCTACCCCACTCTGCCATTTTTCTGCCAGCATCCGTCCCAAGGGCGTGAGGCGAAAACTGTCCGTAATCCCCTGGCCATCCACTTCCCGCCGCAGCAGGCCAACTTGAATCAGCCACAGGAGGGCGTTTTCTGCGGCCAATTCCGACAGCGGCGCTTTCGTATACTGGTGGCGCACGCCCTCAGAGCCGGCCATGCTGGCCAGGGGCACGCTTTGCCGCTGCATCGCGGCATACAACTCCAGCCCGAAAGGGGCGCAGCGCATGGCTCGCTCGGCACGCGCCACCGTGCGGGGAGGGTACTGAATCGATTGTTTGTTTTTGAGTGCGACAGCCGTCATTTTGTATTTTTTACTGCACTGTTGATTCTGGGGGACTGGTACAAGTATTACTCAGTCATAACATCGATTGTAAAAAAGCGGTGCGGACATTACCCAGGCTCTCACAATCAGCGGCCCCAGGGCAAGCAATTTGACCGTGCGGCGGCATGCGGATGGAGATTGTCGCATTTTCCGGGTCAGCACCGGCCATCTCAGTTTCGATTCACTCCGGCACCGGCACAGTTGAAACGCCTTCCCGCATCCGCACCGACAGCACAGCCCGCCGCAGCGGCGCTATTTCCAGCGACAGGACTTTATATTCGCAGCATTTTCGCAACCTTATTAAAGCACCCTACTGATCTCCTGGTGTGGGGGGGCGGATACCGCAACTCCGGAACCAGACAAACCTTTATAATAACTATTCAAACTCTCGACAAAGATATATGACCCTACCTGTGGGCGCAGCTGCCCCCGCTTTTACCGCCAGAGACACCACCGGCAAAACCGTTAAGCTGTCTGATTTCGCCGGCCAAATACTCGTCCTGTACTTCTACCCCAAAGACGACACCCCGGGCTGCACAAAAGAAGCCTGCAGTTTCCGGGACTCCTACAGCGAATTCCGGGGCAAAGATATTGCCGTACTCGGCGTCAGCAGGGACTCAGAAGTTTCCCACCAAAAATTCACCGATAAATTCAGTCTGCCTTTCCCCCTGCTAGCAGATGTGGATGGCGCTATCACCAAAGCTTACGACGTTGTAAAAGGCGATAAAGCCAAGCGCGTCACCTACATCATAGACAAAATCGGCAAAATCGCTCAAGTCTATGAAGGCGACAATCTCAACACCGAAACCCACGCCAAAGATATCCTCACGGCAATGCTTTAAGCGTGCGCCGGCACATGGGGCATAGGGCATAGGGCATTGGGCTTTATAGCGTTTCTCATCTGAGGTACTGAGAAACCCGGTTTCTTTAAGAAACCGGGTTTCTGCGTTCCCTCCGACCCCATGTCCGGAGAAGGCGGGCCAACCGGCCCCCGGCGAGGGCACCACCGGCACTCGCCCCCCAGCACCAGCACACCCCTTGCCGGTGCCGGCGAATGTTACAATTTTTAATAAATCCTAAATTCGAGAGGAGCATCTATGCCTTTAGCGGTCGGCACCGACGCCCCGGACTTTACCGTAAAAGACACCAATGGCAATACCGTCAAGCTGTCTGACTTCAAGGGCCAAACCGTCGTCTTGTACTTTTACCCCAAAGACGACACACCGGGCTGCACCAAAGAAGCCTGCAGTTTCCGGGACTCCTACACCGAATATCAAGGCAAAGACATCGCAGTTTTCGGTGTCAGCATGGATGATGAGACGTCCCATCAAAGCTTCACCCAGAAGTACAATTTGCCTTTCCCACTTCTGGCAGATGTCAATGGTGCCATCACCAAAGCTTACGATGTTTTTGGAGGCGGTTACGCCAAGCGCGTCACCTACATCATCGACAGCGAAGGCAAGATCGCTCAAGTCTACGATAAAGTCAACACCGCAACCCACGCCCAGGATATTCTGGCGGCAATCTCCTGACCGGATTGTGCGTCAGGCGTCCTGCCGATATCTTGGGGAACTAATCCTTTGAAACTCCCATCATAACATTAGCGGAATTGCTGATAAACCGCCCATCAAGTTGCCTGAGGGCGGTTTTTTGTATAGAAAAGTACGGAATACCCTACCGCTAGCCGTGCCGGAAAAAACTTGCCGCCATAAGGATAAAGAACGTAACCGTTAACAGGCAACAGCAACTTATGCTCTCCGCTAAATTCCAGTCGGACGATCCATCGGCAATTCCTACCGGCTTTTCCCTCTTATCCATTACCCAAACCACAAAACTTAAAACCAAACCCGAAGATTCATCGCATCTCGCCGCGCACCAGCAAGTCGAACTGCTGAAAGGGCAGACCTTTTACATCCTCGGCTATACCTGCATTGAAGGGCATTTTCGAGTCACTTTTTCCAAAAAAACTCCGGGCTTTGGCACAACCGGCTATCTCTACTGGCAGCACGTTAAAATCACCAAAGACGGCAAACAGGTGCAATTTGACCCCAACGCCGTCCTGTTAACCATTCTCAAAAATACTGCCTTCAAAAAGCGCCCCGCCGAACCCGCAACCCTGAAACCGGCAGAAAAAATTACCCTCCCAGCTGGCATGGTTTATGGCGTCGCTGGCTACCTGCTGGAAGCGGGCAACCTGAAAGTCTCGCTGACAGAAAATATCCCCGGATTTGGCAACACCGGCTATCTCTCTCCGGATGCTGTGCAGCTGAGTCGGGGTGGCAATTCCCTCAGCGACGCGCGGGTGACAAGCTTCAATGGCCCAACAGAAGTTTTAGCAAAACAGCCCACAACTCTCACCGGCACCTTTGACCCCCTGAAAGTGGCTTCTGTGGAACTCCTAGCAGAGGATAAATATCCTCTTCCCGTCACCCTCAACCGCTCGCAAGGCACCTGGCAAGTCAAGCTGAGTCAAGGATTTAAGGAAGCAGGCGCACGCTGGCTGCGGCTGAAAGGTAAAGACAGCACCGGTAAAGTGCTAAGCAGCCAGCTAGCTCACATCACCGTCAGCACCAATGCGGCGACGGTTGGGAAATCTCTGATATTAAAAACTGTCAAGGACACCTTTTTTAAGGTAGCGCCAGTTGATTCTTCCAGCCTGAATCCCGATCAAAAAGTTCTGGTGAAAGCCGGGAAAACATTTGGCGTCAGCAAATACGGGCTGGTGGACGGGCACCTGAAGATAACGCTCAGCTCGCCCCTGGATCCGGTGGGAAATTTTGGCTATTTTTACGAACCTTATGTACAGCTGAGTAAAGGCAGCCAAATCCTCAAATTTGATATCGACGATGTGCCCGACACTCACGTCAGCGCCCAGATGCTGGTAACAGAAGCCACCCGCCTCAAAGCTCAGCCGGTCGATTCATCCGAACTGGCAGAAAATCAGAAATGTGACTTGACATTAGGGCAAGTTTATGGTATAACTGGTTACGCCTGCATTAAAGGGCACTATCGCGTCACCCTCACCCAAGCAATTCCTGGTTTCGGAAATGTCGGGTACGTCTACTGGCGTCATGTGCGAATTAAAAAATATGACAAGGTGGTGACTTATGACCCGAACGCTCTCACGGCTACAGTCCAGCAACAGACTGTTTTGAAAAAGCAGCCGGTGGATGCCAGCCGGTTGAGCAATACGGAGAAAGTCACGCTGCCGGTAGGACGAGTTTACGGGGTAGCCAGCTACACACTAGAATCCGGTCACATTAAAGTCTCTTTAACCGAACAGCTGCAGCAGTTTGGCAACACCGGCTACCTCTATCCCAGCCATATCCAGATGCGGCGGGGCGGTCGCACTTTCGACCCTTTCCCCAACCAAGTCGAGCTGAACGTGCCGTATTTTTCCCAGCGCGACAATCCCCGCTTCTACTGGTCTACTTGCAACGTCACTTCGATTGCAATGGCATTCTATTATCATGGCATTCGCAGTAATTCGGGAGGGCAGCTGGAAGACGAATTGCTGGAGTGGTGCATCAGCCAGTATGGGGAAGGAACTCAGACAGATCATACCGTACTTTCCGAGCTAATTCGCGCCTATGGGTTCCAGGCCAGTTTTAGCACCAGCCGCACTTGGTCAGAGGTGAAAAATGAGCTGAATAACGGGCGTCCTTTCGTGCTAGCCGGCGACTTCACCGCCAGCGGGCATATCGTCTGCGCTGTCGGGCACACCTCCGAAGGTTTGATTGTCAACGATCCTTGGGGAGATGCCCTCACCGGCTACTCCGATACAGAAGGGGGGAAATTGCTCTATCCCTATGGCTATTTGAACGAAGTAGCCGGCCCTGATCGGAATATTTGGGCGCATTTTATCCAGCCGTAATTGCTCGCTCCCGCGCTGCAGTCAGGGGAGGCGTCTCGCCTGCCCTACGGATATAAATAGTAGGACAGGCCGAAAAGCCTGTCCCAATTCTCGCTCCCAGGCTCTGCCGGGGAGCGCAGTAAAGGAGGCTCTGCCTCCGCATTACCCAGAATAAAAAGGAAAATATAAGCAAGAGTTGCGAAGTATAAACGAGGCAGTCGCGACGATCTGCGCACACCACCACCAATGAAAAGTCGCGCAAGGGCGGCGGAGATCCAGTTGGGCTTTAGCCCAACTACGAACCTTTTCAAGTCAGAGCCTCTTATTTCTCGTTCCCAGCCTGTAGGGGCGGGCCCTTCCGCCCAGGAACGAGGGGAAATTCCTCAGTTTTGCGGTGCCGGTGCCGGTGCCGGTGCCGGTGCGGCTGCCGGCTCGCCCGGCGCGGCTTGCTGTTGCGCTTGCTGCATGCGCTGCAGCTGTTTCGCCCGGAAATCATCAGCTGCCGAATTCAGGTTTTGCCGCTGTTCGGCAGTGAATTCATTAATATTGGTAATAGTGCCCATTTGAGCTCTGTGAATGATATCATACATGTTGAGCTGCCCATTGTCTAAACCAGAGAAAGAGTCTCGCTCATTGGGGGAAGGACAGCCCTGCAGTGTTTGAGCGTCACTGCAAGCTTGAGCGAAGCTGGCTTGAGGGAGCGCCAAGGGAGCGACTCCGATTGCGGCTAGGGCTGCCAGAATCAACCCTTTGCGGGACTTGGCTGGTGCGGGTGAGTTTTTGCTTTCCATACTTATTGCTTAAATGTTTTAGTTTACAGACGATTATACTGCCAAAAGGTGCGCCGGTGCGGGGGCGAACTTCCGTTCGCCCCGGTGAAGTTTTACGCAAAAGTGCGGCGGAGCAGGGGTTGAATGCTCAACAAGGCGACAGCATCGAAACCGGCAAGCACCAGCAGGGCACCGGCAAAAGTGATATCGCCCCAGGGTGCCTGCATGACTGTGCTGCTGAGCGCCCAGTCGCTGTGCGTGTAGAGGTAACGAATCGGCTCAATAGCGTAGCTGAGGGGATTCAGACTCGCCACGACTTGCAGCCATTTGGGCATGAAGGAGAGGGGGGCGAGGGCGGTGCTGGCAAACAGCAGCGGCAGGTTGGTAACAAAAATCACCGCAATCAGTTCCACATGCCCGGGAAGGGCAAAAGCCAGACCCAAACTCAAGCCGGTGACGCCCAAAACGAGGAGGAAAATAATCAAAGCGATTGCGCCCAGTCCCGCCGCCCCGGGCAGACCGGCACCAAAAAAAGCGCCAGCAGTGACAATCACTGCTGTTTGGATAAAGCTTAAGGTAACGATAAAGATTGCGGAGGCGACGACAATGGAAAACCGGGAAGCCAGGGGAGCGACGAGCAGCCGGTTGAGAAAGCCAAATTCCCGGTCAAACATCACCGGCAAACCGGCATTGAGTGCGCCGGCAAACGCCGTGAACACAATCACACCGGCACCAAGGAATTGCCCGTAATTCTGGCTCTCACCGAACAAACCTGCCGGTACGTTTTGAAATAGCGCCCCAAACAGGATTAACCACATCAGGGGCTGGACAATCCCGGCGATCAGGGTGGAAGGGCGTCGCTGCAGCTGGATGAACAGCCGGCGGGTTAGCGCCAAGGTTTCTTGGACAAATTCCCCCAGGACGCTGGCCCCCAGGACGCTGGCCCCCAGGACGCTGGTTGTGGCCTCTGCCGGCTGGCCCGAAGCAGCTGGCCTGCTGATATCGGGTTTGGCAGGCGTTACAGTGCGACTCATCTCAATCTCCTCAAAGAACTCAAAGAGTGACAGGCGAGGGCGGGTTAGCGCCCACCCCCCTTACCGATCCTAATTTACAAATCGCAATAATATCAATTACGGTGGAAAAGGTGGCGCTAACACCTGCCGGTGTTGCCAGTGCCGCTCTGCAGCGCCTGTTTCTTGTAGAACGCCGAATCGAGTCTTTCTAGTGCTTTCTCGTTGCCAGCCTCGTGGGAACGAAGGCTGCTGTCTCCGACGCCGACTTTCAATAGACAAACAGATTAAACGTCTAACAGCTGGAGCGCGTTTTTCGTATGAGTGAGGTACTGAGAAACCCGGTTTCGTCAAAGTTACCGGGTTTCTGGCGTGTGCTTCATCCAACTGAAAACCGCTATATCTCTTGTGGTCGCGATCCAAGCAATGCCAGCGTGCCCAATACCCAATGGCCGATCGCCCGATCGCCCCATGACCTGCGAGTAGTGCCGCTGCGCCTGCGGAGCCAGTCCCACCCATTCGTAGAGTTCTCCCAGCATCCGCTTAACTGTAGCTGTTTTGCCCTTCAAAGCTTCCAGAGTTTCTATCGCCTCGGCAATCAAATTGTGGGCGCGGTAAAGATCGGCAGTAGCCATAGCTTTCTCCTCCTCAGACCACGGCTGCTGACTCAGAGCGACTGCCCTGTCCCGCACGGTGCGAGCGGTCTGTTCGTCAAGCAGCCAGAATGTCGCATATTCCTGGCTGTCCCCCTCACCGCTGCCGGACTGGACAATCAGCTGGTAGGTGACACCAGATTTCAGGGGCGATCCAGAATAGCTAATTTCAGCGGCACGCACTGTCTTTTCCCATCTCATGCCATCCTCGCCCCTGATTAGAACCGTGTAACTGGAATCACCGCCCACCTGATTCCAGCGCAGCTTTGGCCGGTTATTGAGCAGCGCCGTTTGGCGGGGGCTGATAATGTACGGAGAGCTCTGATCTACCTGCCCGCGAGTCTGTGGCAGCTGCGGATTTATCGGGTTTTCTGGGGGACAGCCATTGGTGACGCCGGACAGACCGTCTGGCAGTGTCCAAGTCTGCCCGTTGCTGGCGCACAGGACAGTGGCTGTTGCCCCCCTGGCAACTTTGAGAAGATCCCCTGGATAGAGTTCCATGTTACCCGTCACCGGGCGGGAGTTTCGCTCCCCCGCACGCATCAGCTGCACTTCGCCCCTGACTTCCACCAGCCGGTATCCCCCCGTCGCCGCCCTGGCGCGAGGAATAGCTTGTGCCGCTGCTGCGGGGAGAGCAGGTTTTTCTTGGGTGCCGGTTCCCCAACCCACCGCCAAAAGCATCACGGTGAGGGCGATTGCTATCGGGAATTGACGTTTCATTGTCCCTCTCCTTTGGCGTTCAAGCGCTCGCGTGCCATATCAATCCAGGCTGCTTCATCAGGGTTGTATCTAGAAGCATATCTTAGACAATTTTCCCATTCTGGCAGCGCATTTTGCCGTTGGTTTTCGCTTTCCTTGACTTGCGCCAGCAGACAGTAAGCCGGAGCGCGGTCGCCTTTGATCTCAATTGCCTTTCGCAGGGTTTCCTCAGCTTCTTTGTAGCGTTTTTGACCCAGCTTTGCCCAGCCCAGATTCTTGAGCGTGGCGTATTGCGTGCCCGGCTCTTTGGCCAGCTGCAACCCTTGTGACAGCAGCTCGGCGGCGGCGTCAAAGTCTTGCTGGAGAATGCGCAAGCGAGCTAGGTTGTTATAGGCAGCCGGCAAGCCGTTCCGCGCCGCCTGCCGGTAGGCTGTGCCGGCACACTCCCAGTCTTGCCGGTCTTCGCAGAGAATTCCCAAGTTGAGGTGAGCGATCGCTAAGTTAGTGTCGAGTGCGATCGCTTTTTCGTACTCCCTGCGAGCGCACTCCACATCTTGCCGGTTTTGGCAAAGAAATCCCAGAGCGTTGTGAACTTCCGCATAGTTGGGGTTCAGTTTGAGCGCTTGTTTGTAGTTTGCTTCCGCCTCCTCCCACTGACGGGCTAAATGATTTTCCAGCCCGCGACTGTAATAGTACACCGCTAAAGCGCGACCCAACCCCCAAAAGCCCCATAACCCTATCAATAATAACACAGCCGCCGTCAGCCAGCGAGGCTGTTTTATATCTTTTCCCCAGGGATTAAGTTTTCTCCCCCGCCACCGATTTACCCTGCGTTCGAGCTCCCCTGACACCCCCTCCCGCCAGTTGGAACGCACCTGTTCCAGGCGCTGCAAAACCAGCGGCGCGGAAGCGGGGCGCTTTCCTGGAAAAGGTGCCATCATGTCATCAATTAAGTCAGCAAAATCCGGATAAACATCAGGAGCTAGCTCTCGCCAAATCAACTCGCCGGTTTGAGGGTTCTCCAGCAATTCAACCGGATGCGCTCCGGTGAGTAAATGCACAAAAGTGCGGCCCATTGCGAAAAAATCTGATTGTGGCACTGCTTTGCCGGTGGCTTGCTCTGGGGGAGTGTAGCCGGGAGAAATAATGCCAGTTATTTGGCCATCGCTTCCCACTTTAGCCAGGTAAGTTCCTGTCACCTCCCTGACTGTGCCAAAATCAATTAGCACCAGCTGTCCGCTGGGAGACAGCATGATGTTGGATGGCTTGATATCCCGGTGAAACAAATCTTTCTCATGCACCAATTTGATAATTTTTGCAAGCTGTGTCAGCCAGTCCAGCGCCAGCGTTTGAGTAACTGTGCCACCATTAGCTAGCCACTGTTCCAGATTCTCTCCCTCAATTTTATGCATCACCAAGCAGTGCAATGGCTTGGATACTTTGCCCGTATAAACGGTGAAATAACCATCCGCTTCGACTTGGGGAATCCCCGGATGCTTCAGCTGCTGCAGCACTCGCGCTTCTCGCTCAAACATCTGGCTCAACTTGGGGCGCTTCAAAACTTTTAGGACTTTGGATGTGCCCGCGTCGTCGATCTCAAAAATTTCCGTTGTCGAGAATTCGTCTAATTCGCGCAGGGGTTTTACCAGCCGGTAGCGGTTATTGACAAGCAGGGGGGTTCCGCAACTCTGGCAGTTGGCCAGATTGTCAGGATTTTGCCGGTTGGGGCATCTGGGATTGATACAGTAGCTCACTTATTCTAGTTCAGGAGTTCCCAAACTGGTCACATATTCCATCACAACTGGCTGCAGGGTGAACCCCCCCGCACTTTTTTCAATGAGAGATCGCCCCACTAAAGATGCCAGGGCATTGGCTAATTCAACGGGTGACACGCCTGATAAGCTATCCTGCAATTCGCTCAGCGATACCGGCTCCTTTTCTAGAGCCATCTGGTACATGATTTCTGTTTCTAAGTGCGAAATGCGCTCAAAATGCACTTCAATAAAATCGCTGATATCGCGAGTCACTTGCGTGGTTCCCATCTTCAAGAATTCCCCAACTTTTCCGTCGAACGCTTCTTGAATCAAAGCAGACACAATTTTTAGCATGAAGGGATTGCCCCGATAGATGTTAATCAGGGTGCCCCACTTTTCTGGCTGGGACAGGCGCTTTTCTTTCAATATTTCTCGGGCGTCATCCCCCAAACCTTGCAGCTGGCAGGAGCGAACTGGTAATGTTTCTCCTTCTAATAAGGCAAATTCTCGCAGTTTTTCCCGACTGGCGATCAGCAAGCAACTCTGGTGGGGGGTTTCTGCCACTCGTTTCAAAAGTTCGCCATAGACTTTGTAGCCGTCTCGATAGTGCCCTACGAAATCACCGCTGCTGAGAATCGCTTCCATGTTATCCAGTACCAGCAGACAGCGATAGCGGCGCAAGCACTCAATTAAGCAGGAGATGCTTTCGCCGATATCTGCCTGCTTGTCAGCGGCAATCTGGTAAGAAAGAAATTCCAACCAATCTCCCAGGAGTTCTTCCAGCGGTGGGGCTTGGTGCAGGGAACGCCAGATTATACAGTCAAATTTATTTTGAACCTCTTGGGCTAATTTTACCGACAGCGCGGTTTTGCCGATGCCACCCATTCCCAAAAGCGCCACTAGGCGGCAATTGTCTTCCACCAGCCATTGCTTGAGAGCCGTCAGTTCGCCGGTGCGTCCATAGAAAACAGCCACATCCGGCGCTTCCCCCCAGTCTGTGTGCGCCTCTATCTGGGGAATAAGGTCAACAATCTGTTTCCAGTCAGTCACCCCCACCGCTTGACAAATACTGATAAAAGCCTCTTGCCGAATCGGTATGCGCCGCCAAAACCGCTTCAAGGTGGCTTCCGCAGTCTGGGCGGCGTGACACCAAACAATGGCCGTCTTTTTCCAGCCTTTCTTTTTTCTGGCCTCATCCACGATTTCTAGCCCCCTGGCAGAGGCACTGAGGACAGTCGCCCTCAAACGATTGGTCATAGCGTCATCCCCTAGTGGGCTTTTTTCCAATTTATCAAGTTTATTTCGGGGTAATAGCTCATCTCCCCAAAATCGGTGAGCCGCCAACTGAGCCGCCAGCTGAGCCGCTAACTGAGCCGCTAACTGAGCCAATTCACCCCAAATCCAGACGCCATGATATATACACAAAGAAGCCCAGTCAGGGGGAATGCCGGCGGCGCGAACTAGATTCCGAGCTCTTCGTCTTTCCCATAGGGGGCGTGGCTTTCTAGCTTAGAGCTGGCCCGCGCTACAAGTCCAGCCGAGCCATCAGGGACACCCCCCATCCGATCCAAAATTCTTTAACGAGGGACTACTTAAATGCTGGGCACTTTATTATCTTTAAGAGAAAAAATGGCAAATATGAACAGCACGAGCAGTATTTTCTTCATTGACTCCGCTGTCGAGGACTTTGAGAGCCTGGTTGCCGGTGTAATGCCGGAGGCGGAGGCGGTTGTCCTCGAGCAGGACAGATGCGGGGTGCAGCAAATTACTGAGGTGCTGGCACAGCGCACCGGCATCTGCGCCATCCATATTGTCTGTGCCGGTGCCCCTGACAGCTTGCAGCTGGGCAACACGCAACTGAGCTTGGACAACCTCGACCGCAAGCTTTTGCAGCAGTGGGCATCTGCCCCTGCTGCGCCCCATATCCTCCTCTACGGTTGCGGTGCGGCTTGCGATCCCCCCCCACTCTCCCGCAAAAAAGGCGGGCAACTGCAGCCGGTGGATGTCTTTTCTCCCCCCCTCGATACAGGGTGGCCAGGGGATAGCCGCCTTTTTTCGCCCGGGCTGCCCCGGCTGGCAGAACTGACTGGTGCCAAGATTCACCCATCCTGGAACCCCCGCACCCGCTCCACCGGCACCGGCAACTGTCCCATCCAGTGGTTTTCTCACCTGTCGCCAGGTGCCGGCACCGACCCGGGCACCACCCGTTACTGGACGGGCGGCGGCGATAACCGCAAGTGGAGCAACCCGCTCAACTGGTCGGGGGAGCAAGTACCGGCACATTTTGACCGCGCCGTATTCGACAAAACCTGCACCCAAGATGTCCTCCTGGACATCAGTCCGCAAATCCAAAGCTTGACTGTCACCCGCGACTGCACCGGCACCTTGTGGGGCTGGAATCAACTCCAGGTTGAGGACAACGCCCTGATTGCCGGCGGAACGGTTGAGGTCAGCCTCTGTGTTGGCGGCCATCTCTCTATTGAAAATGGCACAGTTAAAAGCTACCTGTCAGTTAGTGGCGATCTTACGGTTGACGGCGGAATCTTTTTGTGGTATGGTGGCAGCGTCAAAGGAAACGTGTTTCTGAAAGGTGGCGCGGTATCCTTTTCCAGTGAGTTCAGCAGCTACTACATTTTCTATGGCAACTTTACCCGCACCGGCGGTACAGTTGAGGGAAGGCCCATGTTTAGCTTCTGCGGAACTAGCCCCCAGACTTTCCACCCAGGAACGGACGGGATGGCCTTGCGGGATTTGTCCAGCTTGTCTGAGCTGACTCTGGCTGGGGATTGTGCCATCAAGGGCTTTTTCACCAACAGTGGCACATTGACTGTTGTCACAGGAGCCACCCTGGATGTGTCGGCGGCAATTTCCTGCTCCAACACCGGCACTATGATCGAAAATGGCCAAATCCCGCAGTCAACTGAGGGTGCCGGTGCCGGTCAGTGTGCCACCTCTGGTGCCAGCCCGTCTGGGAATGCGGCGCAGAGAAATTGGCCCGCGCTGACAGCCGGTCTGCCCGCTCGAACCAGCGCTGAAGAACACCCAACAAAAGCGGAAGCTGCGATGGTTTGGAGTGTAGGTGGCCAGGGCAGCAA
>Ga0185317_100126_pt1 | contig 27486 bp, 19 predicted proteins | sample DevilsHole_FD_128020 | JGI IMG/M metagenome (GOLD analysis project Ga0185317, IMG submission 128020) | Groundwater microbial communities from Devils Hole, Nevada to study Microbial Dark Matter (Phase II) - Devils Hole (SPADES assembly)... | ecosystem: Environmental > Aquatic > Deep subsurface >...
GCGTTCTGCTCTGCTTCGTCGGCCTGGGCCAGATGCCAGGTTCGCGCTTGCCACTTCGCTCGCTCGTGTGCCTGTGCGACCCAGGCGCGATCGGTTTTGAGAAGCTGTTGCCAACGGGCGAGCCATTGTTCGTGCGAGATCTGTTCGGTTGACCCATCCGCGGCGACCCGCCGCAACGTGCGTAGTTCGGCCCAGTTCTCGAACTCAGAGGTCACGGGTGCAGGGTCCCGCACGTCCCACAACCGCGCCGTCTTGTCCCTGCTTCCCGTCAGCACCCGCGTGCCGTCGGGACTGAACGCCACCGCGGTCACGCTGGATTCATGCCGCAAGGGCTGGCCCAGCGCGCGGCCCGTCTCGGCCTCCCACAACCGCGCCGTATTGTCCCCGCTTCCCGTCAGCACCCGCGTGCCGTCGGGACTGAACGCCACCGCGCTCACGCTGGATTCATGCCGCAAGGGCTGGCCCAGCGCGCGGACCGTCTCGGCCTCCCACAACCGCGCCGTATTGTCCCAGCTTCCCGTCAGCACCCGCGTGCCGTCGGGACTGAACGCCACCGCGCTCACGCTGGATTCATGCCGCAAGGGCTGGCCCAGCGCGCGGCCCGTCTCGGCCTCCCACAACCGCGCCGTATTGTCAGAGCTTCCCGTCAGCACCCGCGTGCCGTCGGGACTGAACGCCACCGCGCTCACCCACGATTCATGCCGCAAGGGCTGGCCCAGCGCGCGGCCCGTCTCGGCCTCCCACAACCGCGCCGTCTTGTCCCTGCTTCCCGTCAGCACCCGCGTGCCGTCGGGACTGAACGCCACCGCGGTCACCCCGCCTTCATGCCGCAAGGGCTGGCCCAGCGCGCGGCCCGTCTCGGCCTCCCACAACCGCGCCGTCTTGTCCCAGCTTCCCGTCAGCACCCGCGTGCCGTCGGGACTGAACGCCACCGCGGTCACGTCGTTTTCATGCCGCAAGGGCTGGCCCACCGCGCGGCCGGTTTCCGCGTCCCAGAGCCAGACCTGGTTCGCTGTGCGCGTCGCTATGAACCGGCCATCTGGACTGAACTCAAGGATCTCCGCTGGTTCTGAGTGTCGGATCGCCTCGGCCATTGCGCGGCCGGTGTTGGCATCCATGAGTTGGAAGGTGTTCGAGTCGATCCGCACGGCGGCGCGGGGGCCCTTTAGGGTGAAGCCGACGGCGGCGATATCGACAGGAGGCAGGGCGGCTTCGCCGGATGGGACAGGCTGGAAGCCTGTCCTACGTGCGAGCGAAACCGGCGCACCGAGTCGCGAACCGTCGCGGACATCCCAGAGTTGCACGGTGCCGCCCAAGTCGGCGGTTAGCAGTTGGGCGCCGTCGCGGCTGGCGGCCGTCGCCACAATGACCTCAGGCCCGGTCTCCAGCGGCATCGATTCGCCGGTCGCGGCGTTCCAGATGCGCGGCTTCGTGCCACGTACAGTGCCGGCGACCCGCGTGCCATCCCGACTGAACGCCTTGATCTCGACCCGGCTCGGCAGACTGCACAACTTTCCTTTTGGCGCGCCCGTGACCGTGTCCCAGCGCCAGGCGTTGTGCCCGTCCGCGGTGAGCGTCTCGGCAGGCTCAGACCCGGGACCAGCGCGGAAGCCGATCGCAGTTACTTCTCGCTCGTGATAGAGCGGAATGCCGGCGCGGGCGCCACTGCCGAATAGAATCGTCGCCGACCGCCGCAGTCGATCGTCCGGCGGGGCGGTTCGGAAGCCGCGAACCAGGTCGAACAGGCATTCCAGACTTCGGCCGGCCGATTCGTGTTGCATGGCCCGGTCGATGAAAAGTTCCGCCTGCGTATGCTTCAGCGATTTGCTGGCGGATTCCTCGCGGGCCAGTGCGGCCGTCTTTTCGTTCAAAGCGGTGGACTTTTCGCTCAGCGCGTTGCCGATCACCCGAGCGTTTTCGCGTTCGCGGCGGGCGAACAGGATCGAAACCGCAGTGACCACGATCAACAGCGCGGCGACCGCCGCGGTCAGTCCCGCGAGCGACGGATTACTGCGGCACCAGCGGCGGACCTGCTCGAAGCGGCCGGGGGCGCGGATCGGCAGCGGCCGGCCGTCGAGCCAGAGTTGCAGGTACCGGGCCATGAGGCCCCCACTGGCGATGCGGTCGGAGGCGTTGCGCTCGGTGGCGCGGGCCACGATCGCCTCCAGGTCGCGATCGAACGAGCGGTCGATCGTGCGGAGCGGCGGGACATCCTCACCGTAGACCTTGGCGGCGAGCCGCGCCTCGTCTTCGGCGTCGGCGAACAGGCGGCGGCGGGTGAGCAGTTCCCAGAGGGTGACGCCCAGCCCGCGGATGTCGGCGGTCGGACCGACCTTGAGCGTGGCGGCCGCCAACTGCTCGGGCGCGGCGTAGCGCAGCGTGCCCAACAGGCCCGAAGCGCCCTTCGAGGTCGTGCCGGCACTCTGGCCCTTGGCCAGGCCGAAATCCATCAGCACCACGCGCGAGCCGTCGGGCGTGAGCATCAGGTTCGCCGGCTTCACGTCGCGATGGATCACGCCCTGCTCGTGAACGCTTTCGAGCGCCCGCGCGGCGTCGCGAATCATCAGGCACACGCGGCGCACGTAGCCGCCGGGGTCGGCGGCGATATCCGGTACGGTCGGCAGCGGAGGGAGCAGGTTTTCGAGTGCGGGGGGAGGAGGTAACCGCAGAGGACGCGGAGAGCGCTGAGGATCGGAGAGAATATCCTCTTTCGAATCCTCCTCTGAACTCTGCGAACTCTGCGTTCTCTGCGGTTCAATCCCCTCCCGGCTGCTCAATTGCTCGCGTTTCTTGCGGCTGGCGGAGAGCACGGCGCTGGCCCAGGTGCTGGTGCCGAGATTGCTGGCCGTGGCCGTGTCGTCCGAGCGGGCCAACTGCTGCCAGAGGGTTTCGAGATCGCAGCCGGGCACGTACTCCATCGTGTAGTAGAGCCGGCCGTCGGGCGCGGTGCCGCTCGAGAGGATCTTGACGATGTTCGGATGATCGGCGCGGGCGAGGTGTCGAATCTCGCGGCGGAAGCGGGCCAGGGCCACGTCGTCGCCCGCCAGGTCGGCGGGCAGCATCTTGAGCGCGACGATGCGGCCGAGCGAACGCTGCCGGGCGAGGTACACCACACCCATGCCGCCACGGCCGATCTGGGCCAACAGCTCGAAATCGCCGACCCCCTCACCCCCAACCCCTCTCCCCGCGGACGGGGCGAGGGGAGCTTCGGACTCGAAGAGGGCTTCAAGCGACGGGGCCTCGGCCATGCTCCGCCCGGCCAGCTCGCGCAACTGATCGACCGTCACCGTGCGTCCGGTGACGCGCGAGACCAGGCGGGCGAGGGCGGCCGCGTCGCGTTCCGTCCGGCCGGTGGTGTAGCTGAGATACTCCGCCTGACGGCCGATGCGGTCGCGGCTCAGGAAGAGCAGTTCCTCGCCGTAGTCGCGTTCGCGGTACAGCACGAGCGCATCGAGCGGGAGCGGCACCGGTCGGCCGGGCCAGAGCAGTGCGACCCGGTCGGCTTCGAGTGTAGCGGCTTCGTCGCGGTTGAGCGTGATCGACGCGGCCCGTTCGCTCTGGGCGCCGATCAGTTCCCGCACGACGACCTCGACGCGACCGTCGTCAGTCGGTCGCAGTTCCGACAGGTAGACCAGCCGGGCGCCGCGCGGCCCGGCGAGTTCGAGCGTGCCATCGGCGAGCAGTTCGTTGACGGCGGGAAAGAGCAGCGGCCCGAACTCGCGGGCGTAGAACGCCTCGAACTCCGGACCGCCCTGGCCGAACACGCCGGCACGCAACGGCACCAGGGCGTCGAACAGGTCCAAGAGCGAGCAGGCGGCGTCCTGAGCCGGCGGCGCGTCCGGGCCGTGCTTGATGCGGCGATAGAGCGCGAGCACGCCCGGCAGGTCGTCACGCGGCACGGCAAGCTGCTGCCAGAGAAACCCGAGCGGCCGAGCGGCCGCACCCGGCCCGGTGCCGAAGTGCCGGGCCAACTCGCGCAGGATCGCCACCCACTGGCCGAACGACGGCAGCGCCAGCTTGGCCAGCAGCCGGTCCAGTTCGGGCACGCGCGGCTGATTGGGCGTCGCAGGCGGGACGCCTACGCCACGTGCCACGTCATCGAGGTACGCGGCCACGGCGGTCGATGCGGCGAGCTTGACGGCGACTTCGAGCAGGTAGAACGTGTTGTCGTAGCGGCTGCGGGCGTCCTTGGCGTTGTGCGCCCGCGAGTACAACTGGGCCAGCGGCAGCGGCAGCCGCAGCAGGTAGTCGCGCTGGAAGTCGTGCGGGATGGCGGCGGTGTGGGGGCGGGCGTGACCGGCTGAAGCCGGGACTCCAACGCGGGGAACGAACGAGACGGCGGCACGCAACCCGTCGGCGAACTCGGCACAGTCGATGAATCGCAGGGCGGGGTCGCGCTCGATCGCCTTCAGACAGACGCGGGCCAGCGGGGCGGGCACGGCCGCGTTGTGCGTGCGCGGACTTTTGGGCGGGTGTTCTTCGACGAGCTTGCGGTAATCAGACACCTGCGGCCCAATGTCTTCGCAGCGACGCCACAAGTACGGCCACGGGTGACGGCCGGTGATGAGTTCATAGAGGATCACGCCCAGGGCAAAGACATCGGTCCGTTCGCCGATGCGCAGCGTTTCGCCCCGCAGTTGCTCGGGGGCCATGTAACGTGGCGTGCCGGCGAACCCCGACGTTTCTCGCGCGATCAACTCGGCGTCCGTCGCGGCCAAGCCGAAATCAGTCACGTACGGCTTGCCCGCGCGGTCGATCAGGATGTTCGCCGGTTTCAGATCGCGATGAACCAGCTCGGCGCGATGCGCGGCGCCGACCGCGTCGATCACCGGCAACAGCAAATCGACGGCCTCGCTCGGCGTTGGCCGGTGCGTCTCGAGCCACTGGGCGAGGTCCTCGCCGTCGATGAACTGGCAGGCGACATAGGGCAAGCCGTCGCACTGGTCGGCCTCATAGACCCGCACGATGTGCGGGTGGTCCAGGCTGGCGGCCAGCCGGGCCTCGCGCAGCAACCGATCGCGCTCGGTCACCCTGTCAGTCCACTTGGGCAGCAGGATTTTGAGTGCGACCGTTCGGTCCGATCGTGTATCGACCGCCCGATAAACCACTCCAAACCCGCCCCGGCCCAACTCGGCTTCAAGCTGATACGGGCCGAGCCGCGAAAAAGGGGACAGGTCCAATTGACCGGAACGGCCCGGAGGGTGCTTCGCATCAATTGGACCTGTCCCCTTTTTCGCCGCCGCCGCGGGTACGTCCCTGGTCAGATTGCTGCACGCCGCTTGGCACTCGTCCCTCAACCACACCTCATCGAGTTCGGGGAACCGGTCAAGATAGTCGTTGGGCTGAGGTTGCTGACCGCGCCGGGTGCGATATTCGATTTCTACCGCGACCAACGCGCGAAGCAGTTCGGGCCGAAGGGCGTCGTCGCCGTCGGTCAGGTAGTCTTCGATGCGTGGACCTGCGGCCGCATCGGCCGGCGTCAGCCGCCATGCCGCATCGAAACGGTCGGCGATCGCGTCAATCTGCAGACGCCGCGCGATCGAGCTGCTTCGTGGATCGGAATCATGGGGGCCTGGAGGCATGGACATTCCCCGCCGCCAAACAAACTTCCAACGGTGAACTGGCTCTCCGCCAAGTCTGGGGCGCAGGCGTCCCGCCTGCTGTTTCATCCGCCAGATGTGAGGCGGCCGCGGCGGCCACACCACAAGTTTCCCCAAAGTTGGCGGAGGGCCCGGTGAACTTTGCCGGTCCTGTTGCCTTCTGTTCCCGGCCGGACTTACAGTGTCTGCGGACCTGCGGAAGTCAGACCCGTGAGAGTATATCGGTGTTGCGGTCGAACTGAAACCGCCCGCGAGTTTTTCGGGCATCGTTCAAAGAGGGCGGGGAAAAAGGGGACAGGTCCAATTGATGCGAAGCACCCTTCGGGCCGTTCCGGTCAATTGGACCTGTCCGCTTTTTCCCCGCCAGCTTCGCGATGGATGACGCCATGGAACCCACTCTGCGACCGCGCGACTTCGCGACGCTGTTGCTCGCGTCGGGCGATCTTCGTCCGCGCGAGCGGGCACGCGACCAGCAGGCGGACGCGGCAGGCGGCACACTGAAACGCCGCGTGCTCGAGCGATTGGTCGCACTCGACCCCGAGCCGCCGGCGTTTGAGGCGTCGCTCGAACAAATCATCGCCGAGTTCGGCGATCCAACCGGCCCGACGCGGGCCGTCGCGGCCGGCGTGCTTGAGGAGTTTCACGCCGCCCGGCTGAATCCTGAACTGGCCGCGTGGCTGTTGTACCAGGCCGCTGAACGTACTTGCCGCGGTCCTGCCCGGTTGCGACTTGAGTCGCCCGCCGGGGGGCCGTAGTCGTGTTTTCCCCGCGGGCTGTGCAGCCGGTTCGGGTTGCGATTCACGTTCAGTCGCCACGAAAATCGGCGCTCCGCCAACTTTGGGTTGTGGTGTGGCCGTCCCGGCCGCCTCACACCTGGCGGATGAAACGGCAGGCGGGACGCCTGCGCCCCAAACTCGGCGGAGAGGCCGAGAATCCAAACGGATGTCTAGGCATGTTTCGTAGTTCATCGCCACAGCCCCTGCCGTCGCCCGCAGTTCGAGAGGCCGTCGCACGTCTGGACGCGATCGGTGGGCAGCGACCGGAGTTGGCTGAGTTCATTGAACTGTATCGCGAACTGTTGCCCGTCCTGTTTGAACCGGCAGGTGAGGCTGCCCTGCCGGCCGGTGCGGTGGACGGGGTGGTGGAAAAACTGGCGCGTGGCGAAGCGGCTCTGCGCGGCGTTTCGCTGCGTGCGGCCGAGCCGGCGCTGCGCGACCGGTGGCGGCGGACATGCCTGGCCGTCGGTCGTCGGCGACCAGGCGATGCGTGCTCGCGTCTTGACGAGGCGGTCGCGCGCGGCGAGTTGATGCTGGCCGCGGTGCTTGAGCAAGTGGTTTCATCTGGTCCGGCGCAGTTTCAATCGCAGCTCGCCGAGCGCGGCCTGGACGCATCGCTCGGCTCGACCGTGCTGCGACTGACTGCCCTGCCCTTGCTGGCGCCGTGGGCGCGGTCGCTCGAGTCGAGCTGGCTTGCCACCGGCTGGCCGCACGGCGGCTGCCCGGGGTGCGGCAGTTGGCCGCTGTTGGCGGAGTTTCGTGGTCTCGAGCAGTTTCGCTGGCTGCGCTGCGGGCTGTGTGCCGCGGGCTGGCAGGTAGACCGTGTGTTCTGTCCGTTCTGTACGACGCGCGATCATCGGCAACTGCGCGATCTGGTCGTCGAGGGGCAGGAGCAGAAGTACCGCTTGTCGGTTTGCGACGCCTGTGGCGGATTCGTTCGCGGCATCGCGACGCTCGCGCCGCTCTCGACGCCTGCTCTGCTCGTTGCCGACCTCGAAACACTCCACCTCGAACTGATCGCCCACAGTCGCGGCTACTCGATTGCCAACCAAGAAGACGCGGCCGTCGCGCTGCGAGGCCCGCGACGCTCGTCGTGAAAGACTTGTGGCTGGCGGCTATTCCCTTGTCGCCGGCTTCGCACCGGCGTTCTGCCGCGCGGCGGCGTCCGGTTCATAGGGAACTTTGGTCAGGTCCGCGCCCTGGAACGGCCGCGCGTCGGGCAACACTCGCACCGACGTGGTCGCCTGCAACGGAAACGGCCCGCCTGAATCGTAGATAAGTTCGACGAAGAACGCGGTCCAGCCCTGCGCCGGCTTGGCGACGCGGGCGATCCACGAGCCGTCCGGTTCGGGCTTGAGGTCGGACTCGGTGTACGCCTTGCCGATCGTCTTGAGCCGGAAGTCGCGGGCCTTCGGATTCGTCGCCTGCCACAATCGCACCTGTCTCGGCCGTACGTCGCTCGTCACTCGGATCGAGCCGTCGGCGCCGAACGTCCATGTCGGGCGCGGGCGCGGCCGATCGGCGATGATCATTTGATAGTAGGCGATCAGGCTGGTCGCCGCGTCGATCGTCTTGACGCCGTGGTCGACGTTCGGAACGTAGCGCAGCAGTTTCTCGCCCTTCAGTTCGTCGTAGTAGAACTGAGACGAGTCGGGACAAAAGAACTGGTCGCCGGCGGCGTTGACCACATACTTGGGCATCGTCAACCGGTCGCGGTAGTAGTACGGATCGACGATTCTGTACAGGTCCTTCAACCTTGGATGGTCGGCCCGCTGCAGGATGCGGTGCTGGTAGTAGTTGCCAATGGCCTCGGCCCAGAACCCGTAGACTTCGGCGTGATGTCGAATGGACGGCTCGACGTTCACGACGTCGATGACGATCGGAATGATCGCCTTGACGCGACGGTCCACGGCGCCGGTCATCCAGGTCGTCCACCCGCGCTTCGACGCACCGGCCACCACGAACCCGTCGATCTTGGCGCCCTCTTTCGCGGACCATTCTTGCAGGCAGTCCATCGCGCGAACGACGCTCTTGACCATCGGCAGCCGAGGCAGCCACGTCGCATCGCCCGTGGCGAGGTACTGGTCCCAGGCGTATCCGATGAGGTCGTCTTCCTTGCGCGGTTGGCCGTCGCCGTGAAACACAAGCGGCTGGTTGGGGATCATCCTGAGTTCGGCGACGACGCTGCCGGTGGCCGCGGCGATCTGCGAAACAATCGTGTCCGACTTGTCGGGCGCCGGACGATCGTTGCCGCCGCCGCCGATCATGAGGAAGGCGGTGTTCGTCGTGACATTCGCCGGCTTGACCACGACGAGCCAGTGCTCCCATACCGCGCGGTCGACGTCTGCCGTGGTTCGCCAAGCCTGCGACTTGAGCTTGATGACGACCATCGTCGACGGGTTGCCGTCGATCGACTTCTCGACCTTCCACTCGTAAGCCGCGTCCGGTTTCTGAACGTACTCATCCAGCGGCGTCCGACTGGTGGACTGCGGCCGTTCGTCGCCAAAGGCTTGGGCCGCCGCGACGACGATGAGAAACAACACTTGGGCAAGACAACGCATGAAATCACCTCGCAACGAATCACATGGGTCGCGGACACTGTAGATTGCCGGCCGCGCAGTTGCAAGTGACCGGCCGCGCGATGCCAATGACAAACGCGACCGACGCTGCCTCGGGTGTACTGCGTGGCTGGCTTTTCACCGTGCGGGCCGGCGCCAGACCGTGCATAATCTCCCGACATGGCTAGCCACGGCCGATACAACTCGATAACGCTGCGTACAGCCGTCGACGATTTGGCTAGCGATGTGCGGGCCGGATTGACCGCCATGCCGAAGAATCTGCCGTGCCGGTACTTTTATGATGACGTCGGTTCGGCGCTGTTCGAGCAGATCTGTGAGCTGCCTGAGTACTACCTCACGCGAGCCGAGACTGAGATACTCTGTCGCCATGCCGGCGACATCGTGGCCCGCTGTCCGTCGCCCATCGTGCTGGTCGAACTCGGCTGCGGCAATTCGTCGAAGACTCATTGCGTCATCGGTGAGTGCCTGCGGCGGCAGCCGGCGCTGACCTTCTGCGGCATCGACATCGCGCCAGAATGTCTGGAAAAGGGCGCTCGCCGGCTGCTGGACGACTACTCCACGCTGAACGTCGTCGGGCTGGTCGGCGAATTCGCCGACGGCCTTGAACATCTGGCGGCCGAGCCGGGCGACGCGCGGCTCGTGCTGTTTCTGGGTTCGACCGTCGGCAATCTGGACGAGCGCGAGCTCGATGAGTTCCTGAGCATGCTGCGTCGCCGGCTGCGGCCGATCGATCGGTTACTGCTCGGCATGGACCTGCTGAAGGAACCGGACGTCTTGGTCGCTGCGTACGACGATGCTCAAGGCGTGACGGCGCGGTTCAACCTGAACCTATTGGCTCGCATCAATCGCGAGCTGGCTGCGAACTTCGACCTGGCGGCGTTCCGGCACCGCGCCGTGTTCAACGCCCAGCGCAGCCGCATCGAAATGCACCTCGTTAGCGCGCGCGACCAGGCGGTGCATGTCGACGCACTCGACTTGACGGTCGCGTTTCGCACAGGCGAGACGATTCATACCGAGAACTGTTACAAACACTCGCAGGCGAGAATGACCGGTGCGCTCGCTCGTCACGGCCTTCACGTCGAAGCCGTGTTCAGCGACGCCGCCAGCCGCTTTTGCGACCTGCTGGTGACGCCATGTTCCAGCTAGAAGGCGTGTCCAAGAACTACGGGCGCACGGTCGCGCTGCAGCCGACCGACCTCGTCGTGCCGGCGGGGCGCACGACCGTGCTGATCGGCCCGAGCGGCTGCGGCAAGTCGACGGTGCTGCGCCTGATGATCGGCCTGTTGAGTCCCGACACGGGCCGCGTCAACTTCGAGGGGTCGGAACTGCTCGCCGCCAACCTGCTCGAGCGGCGTCATCGCATGGGCTACGTGATTCAAGACGGCGGCCTGTTCCCGCACCTGACCGCGCGGGGCAACGCCGCGCTGCTGGCCCGACACCTCGGCTGGGACGAGCGGCGCGTGAATGGGCGAGTCGCCGAACTGGCCGATCTGGCGCAGCTTCCGCACGAGACGCTCGACCGGTACCCGGCTCAACTGTCGGGCGGTCAGCGCCAGCGAGTCGCGCTCGTTCGTGCACTGATGCTCGATCCCGACGTGCTCCTGATGGACGAGCCGCTCGGTGCGCTCGATCCGCTCATCCGCGCCGATCTGCAAGAAGACCTGCGCCACGTGTTCCAGACGCTCGGCAAGACCGTCGTGCTCGTCACTCACGATCTGGGCGAGGCCGGCTTCTTCGGCGACACGATTGTTCTTTTGCGTGACGGCCGGATCGTGCAACAGGGGCCGCTCGGCGAACTGGTCGCGTCGCCGGCCGATCCATTCGTGACGCGATTCATCAACGCCCAGCGGTTGCCGCTGGCGGCATTGGAAGGAAGGGTGCCATGACCGCCGCCGCACGGCTCATGTTGCTCTGGGCGACGCTGCCGGACGGCGGGCCGGCAGATGTCCGGATCGGGTCGAAGGCATTCACCGAGTCCGTTGTGCTCGGTGAACTGATCGCACACGTAACCGAAGGCGCCGGCGGCCGCCCAGTGCATCGCAAACAGCTTGGCGGCACGGAAGTGCTCTGGGCGGCGCTCGTCAAGGGTGAGATCGACGTCTATCCGGAGTACACGGGTACGATCGCGCAAGAGATCCTGAGCGGCGAGAACGTGACGGACGACGCGGCGATGCGCGATGCGCTGGCTCGACACGGCGTTCGCATGAGCCGGTCGCTGGGGTTCAACAACACCTATGCGATCGGCATGAAGGCGGATGTCGCAGCCCGGCTGGGCGTGCGGACGATCTCCGATCTGGTGCGGCGCCCGGAGTTGCAGTTCGGCTTCAGCAATGAGTTCATGGACCGCGGGGACGGTTGGCCATCGCTGCGCGATCGCTACCGGCTTCCGCAGCGCGACGTACGCGGACTCGATCACGATCTGGCGTACCGCGCGATCGAAAGCGGCGGCATCGACGCCACGGATCTGTACTCGACCGACGCCGAGATTCGGCACTACAACCTGACCGTGCTCGACGACGACCTGCGACACTTCCCGGCCTATCAGGCCGTCTTGCTCTACCGCGACGACCTGCAGGGCCGCGCGCCCGAGGTCGTCTCGGCGCTGTTGCGACTCGAAGGCCGCATCGACGAGCCGGCCATGATCCGCATGAACGCCCGGGCAAAGATCGACAAGGTTCCCGAGAGCCAGGTCGCGGCCGACTTCGCCCGCGAAGTGCTTGGCATCGCCGCAACGGCCGTGGTCGAGACGCGAGTCGATCGGTTACTGCGTCACACGGCGGAACACCTGGCGCTCGTGGCGGTCTCGCTGGCCGCGGCGATCGTCGTGGCGTTGCCGCTCGGCGTCGTGGCCGCGCGTCTGCCGGCGGTCGGCCAGGTCATCCTCGCTGTCGCGGGCGTCATCCAGACGGTTCCGTCGCTCGCGCTGCTGGTGTTCTTCATTCCGCTCTTGGGTATCGGCGGCCCGCCGGCGATCGTTGCCCTCTTTCTATACAGCCTGCTGCCGATCGTGCGCAACACCTACGCGGGCTTGCACGACATCGCGCCGCAGTTTCGCGAGTCGGCCGAGGCGCTCGGGCTGCCGGCCGGAGCGCGGCTGCGACTGGTCGAGCTTCCGATGGCCTCGCGCGCGATCTTGGCGGGCATCAAGACATCGGCGGTGATTAACGTCGGCACGGCCACGCTCGGCGCGGTCATTGGCGCCGGCGGCTACGGCCAGCCAATCCTAACCGGCATCCGCCTGGACGACACCGCACTGATCCTCGAAGGCGCCGTGCCGGCCGCCGCGCTCGCGTTGGCCGTTCAAAAGCTGTTTGAACTCGCCGAACGCCGGCTGGTTCCCGCCGGGTTGCGGCTTCAAAGGGAGAAGCGGTGAAGGAGCGGTCACCATCAGCAATCAGCTCGCGACCTCGTGCTGACGGCTGCCTTCACTTCATGCCTTTTCTTTGGGAGCTGGCGCGAGGACCGCGAGTACTACCAGCCGCTCGCCGCCGCTGTTGCGGATGCCGTGCGGCACGCCGGCGGGCGCGACCAGCATCATGCCCGATTCCATCGCGATCTCGCGGCCTTCCAGCAAGAACAGTCCGCGCCCGCTGAGCACATGGTAGACCTTGTCCATGCCCGCGTGCGCGTGCAGCTTGTGCTCCTGGCCTGGCTCGAAACAGTTGAGCCCCACCAGCATTCGATCCGACCGAAAGATCGTGGCCTTGCCCATCTTGGCGGGATCGAACGCGGCAAACTCTTCCGGACGAATGGCGGTTGGATGATTCATGGCTGCGATTCTATGTTGCAGTTCGCGCCGAGGCACGGTCACTTGCCATCAATCTCGTCCTGGCGGCGAAGCGGGACGAACATTACGGGCAGCACGTCGCGCGTGTGACGTCGTCCGGCGGCGTCCTTGTCGATCACCTTCAACAGTTGATCGCGGCGCGGGCCGACAGGGATGATCAGTTTGCCGCCCGGCTTGAGCTGCTCGAAGAGCGGCTCGGGAACATGATCGGCGCCGCGCGCGACGAGGATCGAGTCGAACGGGGCCGCCTCGGGCCAGCCCAGGTAGCCGTCGCCCGTGCGAGCGTGGATATTCTTGTAACCGAGCCGATCGAGCGTCGCCTTGGCGCGGTCGGCCAGCGTCGGCAGCAATTCGATCGTGTAAACCTCGGCAGCAAGCTCGGCCAGCACGGCGGCCTGGTAGCCGCTCCCCGTGGCTAACGCCCCCGGCTCGCCTGGGAAGTTTTCTCCGGCCGATCGCCTTAGTATTAGTCCACCGAAGACGAGTCGAACGCTCCGCCTGACAATAAACGCGCTTGCGGCACGAATTGCGCGCGGTAGATTGTGCGGCACAGGCGACCTAACTCTGCAACCAGACTCTCATGCACAGGAGACTCACTCATGATCGCTCAGGCTGCGGGCGGAATCCCCACGAACTGGCTCATCATCGGCGGCGTCGCGCTGGTGGTGGTGATCCTGTTTTTCTGGTTCATCGGCATCTACAACAAGCTGGTTGCGCTGCGGAACCGGTACAAGAACTCGTTCAGCCAGATTGACGTGCAGCTCAAGCGGCGCTACGACCTGATCCCCAACCTGGTCGAGACCTGCAAGGGCTACATGGCCCACGAGCGCGGCACGCTGGAGGCGGTGATCGCGGCCCGCAACCAAGCGGCGTCGGCGGGCCAACGGGCGGCGGCGAATCCGGGCGACCCCGAAACGATGAAGGCGCTCGTCGGCGCCGAGACGGCCCTGACTGGCGCACTGGGACGCATGTTCGCGCTGGCCGAGGCGTATCCCGACCTGAAGGCGAACCAGAACATGATGTCGTTGCAGGAAGAGCTGACCTCGACCGAGAACAAGGTCGCATTCGCGCGTCAGGCGTACAACGACGCGGTCATGACCTACAACACGAGACGCGAATCGTTCCCGGACATGATGGTCGCGGGCATCGGCGGCTTCGGCCCGGCCGAGTTGTTCGAGATCGAGGCGGCCGAGCAGCGTGAGGCGCCCAAGGTCAAGTTCGCCTAAAAGGAAACACCAAATCACAAGCACCAGGCTCCAAACAAACTCAAGGCTCCAAACTCCAACCACCCAGGTCGTCGCCGGCGCGTTGCGTTTCGTGCTTTCCGGGTTGGTGCTTGGGATTTGTTTTTGATTTGGTGCTTGGGATTTGAGATTTCTTTCCCCCGATGAACTTCTTCGAACACCAAGAGGTCGCGCGGCGCAAGACCACGCTGCTGGTCTTCTACTTTGCCGTCGCGACGGTCCTGATCGTCGGCGCGGTCTATCTGGCCGTGGCCGGAATCTTCGTTGCGCTGCAAGCCAGGCAAGACCCAGCGATCACCGCGCCGAGCATCTGGGACCCACAGTTGTTCCTGTGGGTAACTGTGGGCACGGTCAGCGTGATCGTGCTCGGCAGTCTCTACAAGGTCTCGCAGTTGGGCAGCGGCGGAGCGACCGTAGCGGAGCTGCTCGGCGGCCGGCTGCTCGACTCCAGCACGAACGACCTCGACGAGCGCGTGCTGCTCAACGTCGTCGAGGAAATGGCGATCGCATCGGGCACGTCGGTGCCGCCGGTGTATCTGCTCGACGAGGAAAAGGGGATCAACGCGTTCGCCGCCGGATACACGCCGAATGACGCAGTGATCGGCGTCACACGCGGGGCCGTCGAGACGCTCACTCGCGATGAACTGCAGGGCGTGATCGCTCACGAGTTCAGCCACATCTTGAACGGCGACATGCGGCTCAATATTCGCCTCATGGGTGTGCTGCACGGCATCCTACTGATCGCGCTGATTGGCTACGGCATCCTGCGCAGTCTGCGGCACGTGCGAGTGCGCGGCGGTAAGAAGGGCGGCGGCGGGATCGTCGTGGTGATGATCGCGCTGGGCATCGCGTTTCTGATCGTGGGCTACATCGGTGTATTCTTCGGCAAGCTGATCAAGAGTGCGGTGTCGCGACAGCGTGAGTTTCTGGCGGACGCATCGGCCGTGCAGTTCACGCGCAATCCGGGCGGCATCGGTGGGGCTTTGTGCAAGATCGGCGGATTCAGCGCCGGCTCGCGCGTCGAACATACCGAGGCCGAAGAGGCCAGCCATATGTTCTTCGGCAACGCGCTGCGGGCCAGTTTCCTCGGCCTGATGTCGACCCACCCGCCGCTCGACGTGCGCATCAAACGGATCGACCCGAACTTCGACGGCGCGTACCCCGACGTGACGCGCGTGCAGCGCACCGCCCGCGACCTGCACCGCGAGGCGACGCGAGCCGCCCGCGAGCAGCAGGCGGCGATTCGCGATCGGTCGCAGGTCGCGTCGGCTGCCGACGCGCGTGCTGCTGCGTTCGCGTTCCAGCCTGAGGCCGCGCTGGCGAGCGTTGGCACTCCGGCGGCCGAACACGCCGACTACGCGGCGGCCGTCGTCGCGGCGATTCCCGAACGACTCACCGCGGCCGTCCACGAGCCGCTGGGCGCCCTCGCCACGGTCTACTGCTTGCTGCTCGACGACGATCCGCGGGCGCGGTCGGCCCAGGTGCAATGCCTGGCCGAGCACGATCGTCGGGCGTACCAGGAGGCGCAGCGATTGTTGCCTGAGATCGCCTCGCTCGGCCGCGAGCTCCGGCTGCCGGTCTCGGAAATGTCGGTGCCCGCGCTGTGTCGCCTGTCGGCGTCGCAGTACCGCAGCTTTCGCGGGACGGTCGAGCAACTCATCGCGGCGGACGAGAAGATCAACCTGTTCGAGTACGCCCTGCAGCGCATGTTGTTCCTCCAATTGGCCTCTCACTTCGAGCAGCGTCGGCCTCCCAAATTGAAGTACGCCGCGCTGCGACCGTTGCTGCCGACCTGTGCGGGACTGCTGTCGATGCTGGCCCACAGCGGTCAGCGCGACGCGGACGCCGCAGCCTCTGCGTTCGCGGCGGGCGCAAAGAAGCTGGTGAAGGCCGGCGAGTCGTTCGAGTTGTTGCCGCGCGACCGGTGCAGCCTCAAGGTCTTCGATCAATCGCTCACGATGCTTGCCGCCGCATCGGCACCGATCAAACAGCGCGTGCTTGACGCCTGCGCGACCTTGGTCGGGGCCGACGAACGAATCACACTCGAAGAGGGAGAACTGCTCCGCGTCATCGCCGACGGGTTAGGTTGCCCGATGCCGCCGCTGCTGGCGTCTCATTCGTCGACGTGACCGCGCCGTGTGGAGGCCGCCCGTGAGAGTTCCGAAGGCGCTTCAGCATCCGTTCTGGCGAGCGCTGTTGCCCGTGGGCGGAACATACGCCTGTGCCGTCGCCGGCTCGATGTGGGGAGCGGGCGTGGAGATCAACCGCGATAAGATGTCACCGTTCGGCGGCGCTCTCATCGTGCTGCTGTTCACGTTGAGTCACGCCGTCATCCCGGTGTTCTTCTACCGGGCTTTCTTCGGCGGGGCCGGGAAACGAGCGCCCGCCTCTGTGGCCGGATTCATCTACTTCCACATGGGCATGTGGTTCGGGATTCCGATCATCGGTCTGGCGTCGATGACCAACTGGCTGAGCCTGGCGTGGGTGGTGGTGCACATGGCGATTGCGCGCCGCGGCACAAGGACGTGGACCTATTTGGAGAACGGCTCTACGTCGCTGGCGTTGCTCTTGTTCCTGGTGGCCTTCTCGCGGGAAGCGATGTTTCCGTGGGGGGTGATCGTCGTGGCGTGCCAGTCGGCGCTGCTGACGGTCTTGGAATACAAGGCCCGACGGTTGTGGGTGACAAACGACTCGACGGATGCATGATCGGCAGCGTTGCGAGTTGGTGGAGTGCGAGTGCGAATACTACGTGCGCCGTCGCGCCCGCCGCACTTGCGTCAACAGGCGAGCGACCAGCGCCGCCCCGGGCGTTTCGTTGCGTTCCGCTTCTGTAAGAGATTCGACTCGGTCCGTCTCTCGCGCCGCGACCACAGGCCCGGCAGCCCGATTGCCGCGATTGATCGGGCCTTCCGCGACGCGACTCAGAACGGCCGTCCCGTTTCGCAGCGTCACATCGAGAGCGGGTCGGTAGGCCGCTTTGCTGTACTCGTCTGAATAGAAGTACACGTACCGGGAACTCGACGCCGTCGGGACGTCGAGGTGAAACGATGCGACGCGATTCGCGTTCATTGCCTGCGCGACCAGCGCCGTCACGTCTATCGACCGCGCCGAGTTGACGACGAGTCCGGCGCCGGCAACGCGCACCTCGGCGCCCGAGCCGGTCGGCCGGTTGTTCCAACGGATCTCGTTGGCCGGGCTGTTGTCGGCGCCGCCGTTGCCCTCGACCCATGCGTCGGTCGCGTCGGTCAACAGTCGGATTCGGAACTCGCCGCCGCTCTTCATCTGACTGCCGATGCTCTTGGGGGTGAGCTTCAGCACGGCCGACTCGATCGTGCCAACCAGGCCGGTGAGGTCGAATCGCAGGAAGGACTCGTGGATATTCGACGCGGTCGTGTGGTTCCGCACGTTGAGCTGCGCGACCGGTCCGTAGTTGCGGTTCGCGTACGATCCGGCCCGTACATGCGCGTCGGCATTGGCCCGCAGCGAGACCGGTACGGCGGGCGCGTCGCCGGTCGCGGTCGGGTCCCAGAGGTTGCCGGTCATTGCCGCGAGCGACAACAGCGTAACCGTGTCCTCATAGTAGTCCTCGACCGTGTTGTAGACCGAGTCGTAGATAGCGTTCAACCAGTTCTGCTGGGCCGCGTCGGTCATCGCAGCGACGCCGAGTGGCGCGACGAAAAACGTCGTGAAGTAGTTGCTGCCCGACACCGGCGTGCCGTTCAGTTGGTAGCCCGCGCGAAAGCTCGCCGGATTGCCGCCGGTCGTCGATTGTGCCCAGTTCGAGATTCGTCGCACCTCGGCGATCGACGTGGCGTCGCCGTTGAGCAGGCCGTCGAGGCCGATGCGCAGCGGGTCGCGGCCAGCGTTGTAGGAGTAGGCTCCGTCGTTCGGACCTTCAAGGAAATCCGCAGCCGCCGGCCGGGGCGACGTGTTCGCCGACACGATGAAATCGGGCAAGAGTCCGGTGGCCGGTGAGTAGTTCGCCTGGATGCTGTCGATGACCGCCTGGCTGGCGGCGACCACCACGTTCCAGTTCGCGGTGTTGTTGGTCGCGCGGCCGAAGGCGCGGAAGTACGACGGCATGAAGTCGCTCGACCGCGGCGTCCACTGGCTGTACGGGCTGCCGTTGGCGCTGACCCAATCGCCGAGTTCGGGCAGGTGGCTGGCCGGCCCGATCGTCGATTCGTAAATGCCGGCGATGACTGTCGCTGCTTCGGCCGCGTAGTTGATCGCTCCGCCGCTGCCCCATTGCGCGTCGGCGAGCAACAGTCCGTAAGCGATGTCGGCGTCGCCGTCGAACGCGCTGTCGTCGCCGTCGTGGGTCGGCGTGTGCCAGTCCATCAGCCGGCTGTCGATCGTGCTGGGATTCTGTCGCGAGAACCGCCAGAGTCCGTCGAAATACTGTTTGGCGTTGGGGTCGTGCCCGGCCAACAGGGCGGTGATGACCATGCCGAACCCCTGGCCCTCGGACACGGTCTCGCTCGACCCGAGGCCGAACGCGATGCGATACAGCGGCTGGCTGTTCACGGTGCCCGCCGAGACGAGATAGCGACTCTTCCACGTGTTGTAGAACGTGCGCACGTCGTCGTCGAGTTGCGCCTGCGTGCGATGGCTGGGCAGGATCGTGCCGGCCGCGTACTCGACGTGCTGCCCGAACGGACGAGTTGCCTGAACCCCGCCGACCGGGTTGACGGTGACCACGATCGATCCGGTGACCTGGTTCCCGGTGCCGTCGCTGACCGTGTAGAGGAATGAGTCCTGTCCGACAAAGCCGGCGTTTGGTGTGAAGGTCAAGGTGTTGCCGTTCTGCGAGACGGTGCCGCTGGTCACACTGTTGTAACCGATAATGGAAAGGGCGTTGCCGTCGGCGTCCGAGTCGTTGGCAAGCGCGCTGATTGCGGCGGCCGTGCCGGCGGTGGTTTGCACCATGTCGTCGACAACGACCGGCGCGGCGAGCAGCAATCGCGACTCGAGCGTCTCAATCGCGAGGCCGGGCTGCGCCGAGTGCCGCCGACGCCTCACGAGCGCAGTCGGAACTAGGCATGTGCCGCGATGGAAGCCACCGTCGCATCTTCGCCACCTCCGCTTCTCTAGTGCTCGCGCCGATCGTACTGGACTGGCCTTGACGCCACAGCATCGTCGCCCCAGAATCCTCTGCTCGATGTCCGACTCGTTGCCCCGTTAGCTCAACTGGCAGAGCAACTGACTCTTAATCAGTGGGTTCCAGGTTCGAGTCCTGGACGGGGCACTGCGGCCAGGGCTGCGAGGGCCCAGCAGGCCGCGGGCGTCGATATGAACTGGTCTTTGCCGTGCGGGTCGCCGTTGTCGAAGAAAGTTTGTATCGGTTTCGAGCGAGAGGCAACGAACCACGAGCCGTCGTCGCGTTGCGACTGAAGCAGGAAATCGACGCCACGTCGGTACGCCGGGTGCCTTGGGTCGAAGCCGGTCGCTTGCAACACCCACAGCGTCTGACCTGTGGCATACGCATCGCTCGCCATGTCGTCTAGCTGACCCCAGCCGCCGTCGTCGCGTTGCGCCTGGAGCACCGATTCACGGGCCGACTCAATTGTCTTAGCCTCGGCGTCGAAAAGGTGGGCGCCCCAGAGTTGGGTAACGCGGTCCTCGTGGCTCTTCAGCGGTGCGGAGTTGAGCCATTCCCTTGCCTTCGCAATCGAGGCTTTGGAATCCGCCATTTGAGTAGTTGTGGCGTACCTCTTGATGCCGCGCACGGCCAACACGGTGGATGTCACGTAGGATTCCTCGAGTGGCGGGCGTTCCGTCTGCCTGATCCAGCGACCGTCTTCGGCCTGAGTCTTGAGCAGGTACGTGACCATTGCTTCAGTCGTTTCGTCGGCCGGCCAGTCGGCGAGGCTCAGCGCCCACAGTCCGTAGGCTACGGTCATCGCACGGCCCCCGATGCCCTCGCCGCGATTCAGTTGCTCAATGCGAGCTTGAAACGACTGGTGCGTGAATTCCGCCTGATCGTGCAGCAGGTCCTCCTGTGGTTCGATGCCTCGCGCCTGGGCGGTCACGATGGCGAGCATGGGCAGCGTCTGATGGTGGCACGAAAAGCAGTCGCGGTGGTTCGGATAGTTCGCGGCTGCTTTTTGGACGAGCGGCAGGCCGCGCGACAAGGCCGCCGCGATTCTGCGCTCGGCGTCGGCAGTCGATGGTCTAGTTGCGCTGGCTGCACCAGTGCGATCGGGGCCATCTTGGGCGAGCACGCGCACGGCCAGCGCGACTCCGACGAGTACGGCCGCGACTGCGACAGATCGTCCACACGTTCGCAACGATGGTTCAGGCATGTCGGCGAGATTCTAACAGAGTTCTGCCGCCGAGTCGCCAGCCGAGCGGCCTTGCGCTACGAGTCGCGTACCCGCGCGGCCAATCGCTGGTAGACGAGCAGTGCTCGTTCGTACTCGGCCAGCGCTGCGGCGGGGTCGCCCGACTTGAGTTTGCCCTCTCTGATCTCTGCGATCATCGATTCGACTCGGCGAATGAAATGGTCGACCTCGAATCGGCGCGGCAGCAGCGGCTTGGCGGGCACGGTGACGCGAACGATGCCGGAGTGCGCGAAGCGAACGGTGTCGCGGCTCGGCGGCTCGACGAACGCCCGCGCGGCCAGATACGTGGTGGAGTCGACCGTCAAGTCGACCGATTCGTCGAACCGATAAACGCCGTCGGCGTCGCTCTTGACGTCCGTTCGGATCGAGTGAACGACAGCGCCGCCGCGCACGATTTCGATCTGCTCAGGCTTCGCGAGCGAGTGCAACCGGACGCGGCAACGGACGACCGTTGGGCCTAGCGAGCGAATCTCGTCGCCAGGCTCGCGACCGCCAGCTTCAAAGAGCAACAGCGGGCCGGTCGTGACGAAGCTCCGGCCGGCCAACATGTTTCGCTGCCAGCCTCTGAGCGTCAGTTCCGTGCGTGTGGTCGTTGGTAATGCGGGATCGGCGATGTTCACATAGACGCGGCTATGGCCGAGCGGGTTCGGGTGTACGCCGTTGGCCGTGCCAGCGATTGGAGCGAGTCGGAATCCGCAGTTCAGGTACGCGTACCACGAGTCGAATCCGTACAGCGTCCAGCCGACGATATCGGCCGGGTATTCGGCCTTGAGGCTGTGCATCGGCGCCTCAAAGTCGATGTAGAGGCACTTCTCTCGCCAGTGGTGATTGTTGGCGATCTCGAACACATCGCACTTGCCGGCGGCGGCAACGACGGGCGCCCAGGCCCACGAGTGTTTCTCCATGTCGACAAATCCGCCGCGCTGGTGAGCGAGGTCGAAGATCGGCTCGAGCGGCGGGGCCGTGCGACTGTCGATGTGTTTGTTCATCCCCATGAGCAACACGGCGCCGGTCGGGCTGCGGCCCGGCTCGTACTCCTGGTTGTAGATCGTAAACAAGCGACGTTCGTTCACTCGCACTTCGCCCTGAGCCGTGGCGTGCTGTGCGAACATCTCGATGTCTGGGTCGCGCGGGCGGTTGTCCCACGCGGTCAGCGGCATCGCCACGTGGACGTCCTCGGCCGCGAGCAGCGCGTGCATGTCGGCGAGCCGTCGGTGTACGTGTAGATCGCCGCAGTACCAACCCTCGGCCGCCAGGTTGCTCCAGCGACGCAGCTCAAATCGTTTCTCGACAACCCCCTCGGCCGGCACTTCGACCACCTGCTGAATCGGATGGAATTCAGGCCCTCGCTCGATGCGCACAACGGTCTTGCCGGCGGGCAAGGCGATCTCAAACGGCTTGGCGAGCGTGATGACGTGGCCTTCGAGTTCGCGCTTGGCGGGATGCGGAATCGACGGCGCGGGATAGTATCGCTGCCCGTCCGAACCGGTGACGTAGAGCCGAGCCGGCGCGGGTTGCCCTGAGGGTTGTTCGACGATCGTACCGACAAGCTTGCCCTGACTCATGGCGGCGTCCTAAATGGCCTTGCGTGATCCTGGGAGTCCGCAGGGACAGTAGCCCGACGCGCCAGCGAGGGACCGGGCCTGATTTCTTGTGATTTCGCCATGTGCCCCCTCGCTGGCGCGTCGGGCTACTGTCCCAGAATCGTGCAAGGCTATTTAGTCCTCAAACAAGCGAGGTTCGTTCGGCCAATCTCGAATCGACGACGATTCATCGTGGCCGAGCGAAGCTTTGGAGTGCGGTGGCTTGACACCGCTTTTGATCGGTCCTCGCGAAACACTCAAGCAATCCAAAGCGGTGTCAAGCCACCGCACTCCAAAGCTCCTTGGTTGAGGCCTAGTGACTCAGTCGTATCGCCCCGACGCCTCGATCGCCCAGACGGCCTCGACGCGGCCTGCACGCGTGGCGAACGCGCGGCGGTGTAGGTTCACCGTGCCGCAACAGTGGCTGGGGACGACTTCGACCTTGGCGCCGACTTGAAGCTGCGCGGCGGGCTGTTCGACCTTCGTGTGTTCCTCGCTCATGTTCACCACGCGGCCGAGCGACTCGTCTTTCAAAACGCCAAGCTCATAGTCCTTGCTGATCGCCTTGTAGCCCGCGTCCAGGACGCAGTAGTCGTCGCCGCGCCGGCTGATCACACCGGCAAGAACCGTCAGCGCACACGCGAACGCCGGCGCGATCTTGCGGTAGTGGCAGTCCATGAGCACGTAGCTGCCGGGTTGTATTTCGTTCGCCGCTCCGTGTGCACCCGCGAGTGCGGCTGTGCCCGTGCCGGCGGTGCTGACGATGCGTGGCTTCAGCCCCGACTGCTCAAGCTCGGCCCGCATGGCGGCGAGCCTGTCGAGCGCGGCCAGGCATCCCGTTCGCCGCGCAATGGGGTCGAAAAGGTGTTGGTTCTGACCGTCGTAGCCTTGCAACCCGATGAATTCCAAGCCGGGGTGGTTCATGATGTGACGAGCCAGTCGCACGGCGTCTTCGGGGGTCGCCACGCCGCACCGGCCCTGACCCACGTCGACCTCCACGAGCACGCCGATCGGCACCCGCGCGTCGCATGCGGCCACCGACAATTCGGCCACGTTGGCGGCTGAATCGACGCACACCGCCACAGACGCTCGCTCGGCCAGTTCCGTGAGCCGCCGGATCTTGTCCGCGCCCACCAGTTGGTTGCCGATCACGATGTCGCGGATGCCGGCGTCTGCCAGCACTTCGGCCTCGCACAGCTTTGCGGCCATGAATCGGTCGAATCCGTGCGTGGTCAGATACTGAGCGAGGCCGCCGCACTTGAGGCTCTTGAAGTGCGTGCGCACCTGCACGCCCCGACCGGCGACCGTCGCACGCATCGCCGACAGATTGCGATCCACGACGTCGAGGTCAATGAGAAGAGCGGGCGTGTCCAGCGTGGAGACGGCCTGGCCGAGCATCGAATTCGGCTTGGTCACCGCCATGAGATGGCTACTTATCTCTCGTACTCTTTCAGGAAGCCGCGGAACTGTCGGCGGTGCTCCTCTTCCATGCCGAGCAGTTCGATGCAGAGTTCCTGAGTCACGTAGTCCGTGCCCTCGCACAGGCGGATGATCGACTGATACAGGTTGCAGGCGTTGTCTTCGGTCTTGATCACACCCTTGATCACCTCAACCACGTTGGTCAGGTCCTTGGGCGGCTGCAGTTCTTTCTGGCTCCAGTTCAGCGAGAGCGAACCGGGCACGGTGCCGCCGATGGTCTTGATGCGGTTGCCCAACCGCTGCGCGTGCATCAATTCTTCCTGCACATCGGCCGCGAGCGCCTTCTTGATTTCCTCGGCCCGAACTCCGTCGAGATTGATCGACAGCGACAAGAAGTTTGTCGCAGCTTCCAGCTCCATCGAATACGCTCGACAAAGAGCGTCGATGATTGTCTGTTCTTTCTTTGACACCAGAACTCCTTCGCCAGTTTGATAGGTGAACGGCGGCGAGCAGCCGGCTGGTGCGCCGCCGCCGAATCCGTGGCCATGAAGTACCAGCCGCGACGCGCGATTGCAATGCCGAGCTTGCTTCAACCGCGGTTTTTCGGCTCTCCGCCAACTTTGGGGAACCTTGCGGTGTGGCCGGCGCGGCCGTCTCACCACTGGCGGATGAAACAGCAGGCGAGCCGCCTGCGCCCCAAACTTGGCGGAGAGCCGGTTTTTCAACGGCGTAGGGTGATATGCCGCCGCCAGTTGGCGTCGTCTGTGTTTGGGAAGTCGCGGCGCAGGTGAACGCCCCGACTCTCTTCGCGCGCGGCGGCGGCCTCAACCATCAGCGACGCGACCGTGAGCATGTTCTGGAACTGCCATCCCTGCGGCCCGTCGAACTGCGTGTCGAGGGCGAAGCCGCGCCAGAAGTCGAGCGTTTCGGCAGCCTGGGCAAGCCCGGCCGCGTCGCGTTCGATGCCGGCATGGCGCCACATCAGACTGGCGAGCGAATTGCGCAGGTCGGCCAGGTTGTACTCCTCGCGACGCGCGGGTCGTTGTGGACTTGCGATCGGCAGCGCGGTGAAGCGATCATGTTGGCCGCGAGCCTCTCGCGCGGCGCCCGCGCCGCAGTGGACGCCGTACACCAGTCCTTCGAGCAGACTGTTCGAGGCCAGCCGGTTCGCTCCGTGCAACCCGCTGGAAGTCACCTCGCCGCACGCCCACAGTCCATCGAGCGTGGTGTGGCCGTCGAGGTCTACGGTCAGTCCGCCGATCATGTAGTGAGCGCCGGGCCGGACTGGAATCAGGTCGCGCGTGATGTCCAACCCGAACTCACGGCACACGCGGTCGATGCCGGGAAACCGTCGACGCGTATGGTCGGCGTCGAGGTGCGTTAGATCGAGGTACACGTTCGGATGCTGCGTCTTGTTCATCTGTTCGGTGATCGCGCGGGCGACGACGTCGCGCGGAGCCAGTTCGGCCCGCGAGTCGTGGTCGGGCATGAACCGCACTCCGTACCGATCGCGCAGGTAGGCGCCTTCGCCGCGAATCGCCTCGGTGATCAGATGCCGGGCCGAGCCGGCAATGTATAAGACGGTGGGATGGAACTGCATGAACTCGAGATCGCGGAGTTCGGCGCCCGCGCGGTAACCGACGGCGTGGCCGTCGCCGGTCGCGATCGGCGGGTTGGTGGTCTCGCGAAAGAGCTGGCCCGCGCCACCGGTCGACAGAATGGTCTGCTTGGCCCAGACCAGCGTGTTGCCTCGCTGCGGGTGGAAGATGATCGCGCCGTGGCAGCGGTCTTCGTCGGTGAGCAGATCGATGGTGAAGGCGCGTTCCCAGAACTGGATGTTCGACGCGGCCCGCGCCCGCGCGATCACGGCCCGCATCACCTCGCGGCCCGTCGCGTCGCCGAGGGCGTGTACGATGCGGGCGAAACTGTGACCGCCCTCGCGCGTAAGAGCCAGCCGATCGCCCGCGCGATCGAAACACGTTCCCCATTCGGCCAACTCGCGAATGCGGTCGGGCGCCTCGCGCACGACCATCTCGACCACCTGGCGATCGCACAGCCCTTTGCCTGCCTCGATCGTGTCTTCGATGTGGCTCTCGAACTGGTCCTCGGGGTCGAGCACGCCGGCGATGCCGCCCTGAGCGTACGCGCTGGAACTCTCATCGAGCGAGTCCTTGGTGACGACGAGCACTTCGAGCGGCGGGCCGATCTCGAGCGCCGCGCGCAGCCCAGCCAGGCCGCCGCCGATCACAAGCACGTCGGCGAACACGTGCGCGGCGCCCTTGGGCTGAAACGGCGTCAGATAGCGCGGCGCGGAGGCGAGCGGACGATTCATTGCCTTTCCAGTTTCGTTCGTCGTCGGGTGCGTTGTCGAACGCAAGCTGTCTTACTCGTCATCTGCCGACCTCTTCTTTTCTTCGTTGACGACCTTGCCGGCGGCGGTCACCTGAACCTCGAGCACACTGTTGTCGGCCAGCACCATCAGCACCTCGTAGTACAGCAGCTTCTCTTCGTCCTTCTCGACCTTGTTGATCTCCTCGATGATCTTGTAGGTGGCCTTGGGGTACTGGTTCTCCAGGGTCTTGACGACGGCCTGCGGCAGTTCCTTGGCGGCGATCTGCCGTTCGATCATGATGATCGCGCCGTCGGGCGTGAGGGTCACGTCGATCTTTTGCCCCTTGTGCTTGATCGCGACCTCGTAGACGAGCTTGCCGTCCTCTGTTTCCTTGCTAGCGCCGGCGAGTTCGGCGCCTTTGAAGCGGGCCTTGACTGCGTCGATCACCGGCTTCGGTCCAGCGCGACCTTTTCCTCGCCCTGTTCGGCCGGCGCGGGCTTTGCGGCGTCCGGTTCGACTTCGATAATCTTCCACTCCGCGGCGAGGCAGACTTCGATGCGCTGCCCCTTGTGCTCGATGATCACCTCGATCACGGTAGTGCCGTCTTCTTCCTCCCTCTCGGCGCTGATCAACTTGGCGTCCGGGAACTTGGCCATGACTTCTTCGACGACCGCCTTCGGCAGCTTATCGACGGCCACTTTTTCTTCGTCGACCCGCGCGATCGCCGCGAGTCACAGCCCGAAACCAACAACGACGCTGCATCCAACGATGTTCGTTCGCATGCAACCCTCCCGAGTGGTGCTCATAGAGAGACACGATGAAACCACACGACATAGGTACCCCAGCGGCCTGCTGCATCACGAGCGGCAGATTCAGGCCCGCGGTGGACATCGAGCGTTACTTGTTTTTGGGCGCGGCGGGCTGGTTCGATCGCGGTCCGCTCATGTTGTAGGCGCGGACTTGGCTTTCGTATTCCGGCGGCGGCTTGACTCGGCCGCGTTCCATGTTGTCGCCGATCGCATCTTCGGCCGTTCGGCCCCCAGTGCGGCGCGTGGAGCGGATGTTCTTTTCGTCCAGCGTGGTCTTGCCGGGCGTCGCGGACTGCTTCGCCTTTGATTTTGCACCGCCAGCGTCCGGGCGATCCGGCGTGGCACCGGGCCCTTGGAATGACTGGACGAACTGTTCGAGTTCCTCGCGACTCCAGCCCAGACGCTTGAGCAGTTCGGGATCGACCTGACCTGAATCGAGTTGGCGGCCGAGTCGATCGAGCACGAGGTCCACGGCCTCTTGGCTGTAGTCGTTGGCCGGTTGGTCGGCCACTGCGACATCGCCGCTCGGCGTGTCACTGGCTCGTGCCGCGCCCTTACTCTTGTTTTCGCCGCCGCCCGGCTTGGGCGTCGCCGTGCGCTCGTCTGTTGACTTGTTCCCGCCGCTGGTCGCGGCACCCGGCTGGTCGCCTTCAGAACCAGGCCGGCCCGAACCCGATTTGTCATTGGACGATTTTCCACCCGCCGACTTCCCGCCTGCCGACTTCCCGCCTGCCGACTTCCCGCCTGCCGACTTCTCGCCTGCCGACTTCTCGCCCGCCGACTTCCCGTCCGCCGATTTCTCGCCCGCCGACTTCCCGCCCGCCAACTCCTCGCCTGCCGATTTCTCGCCCGCCGACTTCTCGCCCGCCGACTTCTCACCCGCCGACTTCTCGCCCGCCGACTTCTCGCCCGCGGACTTCTCGCCCGCGGACTTCTCGCCCGCGGACTTCTCGCCCGCCGACTTCTCGCCCGCGGACTTCTCGCCCGCCGACTTCTCGCCCGCGGACTTCTCG
>Ga0185317_100127_pt1 | contig 27316 bp, 24 predicted proteins | sample DevilsHole_FD_128020 | JGI IMG/M metagenome (GOLD analysis project Ga0185317, IMG submission 128020) | Groundwater microbial communities from Devils Hole, Nevada to study Microbial Dark Matter (Phase II) - Devils Hole (SPADES assembly)... | ecosystem: Environmental > Aquatic > Deep subsurface >...
TGGAAATAAGTCCATAGATTAAGGGAACGCCCGTTACTGCTACAGCAGCAAACGGGATCGTGATGAGGTGAGGTACGTCAGATAGTAGCCTGCCATTATAGAGGGTATAAGGCAGGTACTCGTCCATATTTAAAATCAGCGGATACAAGGCTCCTAACGCCACGCCTAAACCGGCAGTAAGTAGGAGTAGTTTGGCAGTTGTTCTTGCCTGAAAGCCTCTTTCTCTCATCTGAACAAAAGCGGGGGCAAAAATCCCAGTTCCAAGGATAGCTAGCCAACTATTTGAAAACCAATATACCCCACTATCAGACATAACAATCCGACGAAAAAAAGGAGCCAAAAGACAAAAAAATAACACCAACAAAAGAAACGATAAATCTATTCCAGAATAAATCCCTGCCCCACACAAAGCACCAATCACACCTCCAACCAGCAAGACAACATCCCAACTCTCTCTCTCTGAAAAAACACCAAAAACCGCCGCCCCAGCTATCTGACCTAATAAAGCCCCAACCACAACCTTAACCCAATTAACCTCAACTCCAGCCGCTCTCGCCGTCAAAATCCGATCCACAGCCGCAAACGCAGCGATAAAACCGGGTACTACAATCATCGGAGAGTTAAAGCCCAGCATACAACCGGCACCGCAGAACACAGCGAACACCACAGCCAGAAAAAAATACGCCTGATACGCCAGTTTTTGCGGTTCTGGAAGAGGAGCAGTCTGCACTTTAACATCAATCGCGTGCGTGTCAGGCTCGGAATTCGTGCGCAATATAATCTGGCGAGAGTAAATCTCACCGGCTCGCAACCGGCTCGTATCCACCGTAATCTTGCACTCCGCCTGATTGCTCTCAAACCTCATAGGCTGGAACGAAATCCAAGCATGATCGTAAGGCGTGTGCGGCGGATCGCTTACATGCGGAACCACTTCCCACCTTCCCGCCAGCACTGTATCTGGAATCGGGTTGCTCACCCCGATAGTTTGCGTCACTTTTCCGCCAAATTCTGAGGCGGTAAATTTCATAATCTTTTTGCTCAACCTTACTTTTGGCAACCGATTGACATCCACCGGCTTGAGCGCCAAAAGCGCCGCCGCCGCATTGGGATAGCGCTCTTGAGGTTTAGGCTCCACCATTTTTTCCAGCCAGTTCATCCAACCCCGCTGCAGCGGCGGAACCAAATGCTGGAAATGAATGCGATAGCTGTCATCAATTAAATTCCCAATCTCACCGGAATGAGTGCCGGTGAGTGAGCAAATCAGCGCCGCCCCTAACCCATACAAATCAGAAGCTTCTGTCAGCTGCCGGTTGAACAGTTGCTCTGGCGGCATAAACCCCAAAGTTCCCTTCACCACACTGCTGGCGGCGACTTCCCCACCGCCGCTGCGGGCAAAGCCAAAATCCACCAGATAAACATTCATCTTCTCATCCACCAAGATATTTTCCGGCTTAATATCCCGGTGGATAACTGGCGGTTTCTGACTTTGCAGGTACACCAAAATCTCTAAAACCGCCACAGCTATTTGCTTAATTTCCTGAGGACAGAAGCTGCGGCGCGTTGCCAAGCATTCCGCGTCTTTGTACTCCTGCACCATGCAGAAGCCATCCGGCGTCTGGAAACAATCGAGATAGTGCGGGATGCCCGGATGGTTGAGACTGCGCAGCACCTTAATTTCTTGCTCAAAAGCCTCGTATTCCGCCCAGCTAGCCCCCAACTGCGCAAATTGGAACTGCTTAATCACCACCGGCACTCCCCTTTGACAGTCGGTTCCCAGGAACGTGACGCGCCCACCGAGACTATTGTGGCCCAGTTCGCGCACCACTTGATAGCCCTGACCGGAAAAATCTGGAAAATCGCTCATAAAATTCAACCGGCACTCATCTCTAATTAGAGTTCCCACTTCCGCCGCAAAAACGATCGCCCCTCCTCAAAAAAGCCGGCACCCCAACGCCTGGAAGTGCGACAGAACTCTTACTCCCCCTCCCCGCACGCGGCGAGGGGGATGGGGGGTGGGGTTCATTCCCGGAGATGGGGTGCGTTCCTCCCTCTTCATCCCTCCATAGAAATAGAGTGCCTGAGAGAGAACGCACCCTACAACTTCTGGGAACGAAGAGATAAGATATTAAGCTTTTAATCTGTATTTTACTTTAAAGGAGGCAGTCGCGACGATCTGCGCACACCACCACCAATGAAAACTCGCTTCGGGCGGCGGAGATCCAGTAGGGCTAAAGCCCAACTACGAACCTTTTCAAGGCAGAGCCTCCAGAACGGTGTTCCCAGCCTGAGGCTGGGAACGAGGTAAACGTGACATATCCCGTCCCTACTTTTTCCGGTTGGCCCTCACGACCTGTTTCCCGCGAAAGAATAAGGACTTACGCCACTTAATGTGGTATTGGGTGGGTTACGAAGCACGCGGAACCCACCCTACAGATAGAGGCTTTGCGTAAGTCCTGCTTGGCGTCCCTTCACGGGGCGGTTCAAACCCCCCACCCCCCAAATCTTAAAAAAAATTCAAGATTCTTGCCCCCCCATCTGGCTCAAAAATAGTGTAAAAGAGTAGTCCCAGTTACAAAAACACCGATGTCCGAAGCCACCATCGAATCCATCCTGCAAGAAGAGCGGCTGTTGCAGCCGCCAGCGGAATTCTCCCAGAACGCCCACATCAAAAGTCTGGAAGACTACAGACAGCTGTACGAACGCGCCAAAGCCGACCCCCAGAAATTCTGGGCGGAGCTCGCCGAACAAGAACTGCACTGGTTCCAGAAATGGGACACCGTGCTCGACTGGCAGCCGCCCTTTGCCAAGTGGTTCGTCGGCGGTAAAACCAACATTTCCTACAACTGTCTCGACCGGCACCTCACTACCTGGCGCAAAAACAAAGCCGCCCTGATTTGGGAGGGCGAACCGGGCGACTCCCGCACCCTCACCTACGCCCAGCTGCACCGGGAAGTCTGCCAGTTTGCCAACGTCCTCAAACAGCTGGGCGTGGGAAAAGGCGATCGCGTCGGCATCTACATGCCCATGATTCCAGAAGCTGCAATCGCCATGCTCGCCTGCGCCCGCATCGGTGCACCGCACAGTGTCGTTTTTGGCGGATTTAGCGCCGAAGCCCTGCGAGATCGCCTGATCGACGGGCAAGCCAAACTCGTGGTCACCGCTGACGGAGGCTGGCGCAAAGATGCGGTCGTCCCCCTGAAAGAGCAAGTGGACAAAGCCCTGGCGGAAGGCGTGCCCACGGTGAAAGATGTCCTGGTGGTTCAGCGCACCGGCCAGCAAATCCAGATGAAAGCCGGGCGCGACCACTGGTGGCACGACTTGCAAAAAGGCGTCTCCGCCAACTGCCCTGCGGAACCGATGGACAGCGAAGACCTGCTGTTCATCCTCTACACCAGCGGCAGCACCGGCAAGCCCAAGGGCGTAGTCCACACGACTGCCGGTTACAACCTCTACACCCACATGACCACCAAGTGGATCTTCGACCTGCAAGATACCGACGTCTACTGGTGTACCGCTGACGTGGGCTGGATTACCGGCCACAGCTACATCGTCTACGGACCGCTCTCCAACGGTGCCACCACCATCATGTACGAAGGTGCCCCCCGTTCCTCCAACCCCGGCTGTTTCTGGGACGTGATCGAAAAATACGGCGTCACCATCTTCTACACGGCACCCACCGCCATCCGCACCTTCATCAAGATGGGCGAGCACCACCCCAAATCCCGCAACCTCTCCTCCCTGCGACTGCTGGGAACCGTGGGCGAACCCATCAACCCGGAAACCTGGATGTGGTACTATCGCGTCATTGGCGGTCAGCGCTGCCCAATCGTCGATACCTGGTGGCAAACAGAAACCGGCGGCATTATGATTACCCCCCTCCCCGGTGCCATCGCCACCAAACCCGGTTCCGCCACCCTGCCTTTCCCCGGAATTCTCGTCGATGTTGTGGATTTGGACGGCAACACTGTGGGGGCTAATCAAGGCGGCTATCTGGCCATTGAACACCCCTGGCCCGGCATGATGCGGACGGTCTATGGCGACCCAGAACGCTTCCGCCGCACCTACTGGGAGCACATCCCCCCCAAAGACGGGCAGCATTTCTACTTTGCCGGCGATGGGGCGCGGAAAGATGCGGACGGCTATTTCTGGGTGATGGGGCGCGTCGATGACGTGATTAATGTCGCCGGTCACCGCCTGGGGACAATGGAAATCGAGTCGGCGCTGGTGTCCCACCCAGCGGTGGCTGAGGCGGCGGTTGTCGGCAAACCCGATCAGCTCAAAGGGGAAGAGATTGTCGCTTTCGTCACCCTGGAAAGCACCCACAGCCCCAGCGAGGCGCTCCTCAAAGAGCTCAAGCAGCATGTAGTCAGCGAAATTGGCGCAATTGCCCGTCCGGGCGAAATCCGCTTTACTGACGGTTTGCCCAAGACTCGCTCCGGCAAAATTATGCGCCGGCTGCTGCGCTCGCTGGCTGCCGGTCAGGAAATTGCCGGTGACACTTCCACCCTGGAAGATCGCAGCGTCCTTGACAAGCTGCGCGGTGGAGCTTAGGGATTAGAGGTTAGGGGTTAGGGATTAGGGGTTAGGGGTTAAGTAATAATTGACGAGCGTGCGATCCTGCCCCATGCCCCATACCCCATGCCCCATTTTTTGACATGTTTACCCTCATGCAGGTGAAAAACCACAATTCCCTCTCTCCGGTTCAGCCTCTCAAATGGCTGGCTTTCCGGGTTATAGCTGGTGCGGGCGCGTGTCCGTTTCTGCTCTCTCAACCTTCCTTGGCTCAGCCGGCTGAGCTTCTTCTCTCACAAAGCAATAATCCAAATACTGACCCCGGTGAAATCGTCTTTTACGAGATGAAAAAAGACGATCTGTATATCTGTAAAAAGAAACCAAAAGAGGATGGTTCTAACGAGGACGAGGGCAAGGAATGCACTCAAATCGGCCAAGGCTACGCCTCAGTATTGAGCAAGGCTACTGAGCTTTATATCGAAGGCTCCCAACCCAATGGGCGGGCTCTGTTGCAAAGTGCGGAGTCTCTCTTGAGGCAAGGGCTTCAGCGATACCCAAATGATGCGACCACTCGTTATAAGTTGGGCAATGTTCTTTACGCTCAAGGAAAGCTAGACGAAGCAATTGCGGAATTGCGCCAAGCTATTAAAATCAATTCCAAGTACGCCCTAGCTTACAATGCCTTGGGGTTGGCTCTGGCAAAGCAAGGGCAGATGGAGGCGGCGGTAACAGAGTGGCGGCGAGCCATTGAAATCAATTCCAAATACGCAGATGCTCGCAGAAATTTGGGGCTGGCTCTGCTGGAGCAAGGAAAGCAAGAGGAGGGCATAGAAAACCTTCAAAAAGCCGTGGAATTATTCAAAGCCGAGGGCAAAACTCCCGAAGCTCGCCGAATTGAGCAATTTTTACAGCAGCGGGGCTTGCAGTAGGGGGTGTCAGACCGAATTAACACGATCTGTACAAAAGGCATAAGACGCGATTTATGGCGTTGCACAAAGGCAGAATGAACCCCACCCCCAACCCCCTCCCCGCCGGCGGGGAGGGGGAGTAAGAGAGGGTTTTGGATCAGTGCAAAAAGTGAAATCATCCTTCTACTGTGCAACGCCCGATTTATCGCGTCTCTACAAAACAGTCCGTCAGATAGTGTCGTTGAACTACCGCAATTCAATTGCCAATGCCCAATGCCCAATGCCCAATGCCCAATGCCCAATGCCCGACACGACATCAGAGATATTATCGGTATTCAACCTGACGCGATCTCAGTTATCTTTCTGCCCCATCTGGAAGGTAACGCCGAGAGCAGCTCCCATCCCCGCCACGAAGCCAACGCTCATGCCTTCAAGCGTCTTGAGCAGGGGATCTTGGGTGAGACACTCGCTCGCCGGTGTCGCAGCAGTCAGACAGTGGTTTATTTCAGCTCGGCTGACCGTTCCGCCGAGAGCGACTCCCACAGCACTGCAAGCCAAAATAAAAAGAAACAGCCGCTGGGTCTTTTTGTCCACAGGTAGATGTTAAATCAATAACAGCATGCCAACATTGTCCTTATTCAAGCCGGCGTTGGCAGCCGTATTTTTACTGAAATTATTAGTGAGGCGCGTTTTACGCACAGCATGGGAGCGGGGGAACTCTGGTGTTATGGAGTTCTGGAGCGGGGGAGAACTGTCGCAGGGGTGCGCATTACTGTAGAAACCCGGTTTCTTTAAGAAACCGGGTTTCTGGCCTCTCGCGGGTTTCACAAATCATTTAGAACCGCTATATTAAGGAATATTACCGCCACCCGTTTCCCGCACTCATGACCCAACAGCCCTTGTTTGCCAATCGCACCGGCGTCCTCGCCACGATGCACCAAAAAGAGCGGGTTATCGCTCCCCTCCTCAAACAGGAACTGGGCGTAAACGTCACAGTGCCGGCCAATTTTAACACCGACGCCTTCGGCACCTTCACCAGAGAAGTGCGGCGCACCGGCACCCAAATCGAAGCCGCCAGGTTGAAAGCCGAAAAAGCAATAGCCCTCACCGGCGAAACCCTCGGCTTTGCCAGCGAGGGGAGCTTTGGCCCTCACCCGGCTGTCCCCTATCTCCCCTGCAATCGAGAAATTGTCATCTTATTAGATAAAGCCAGGGACCTAGAAATCGTCGGTCACCACTTCTCTACCGATACCAACTACAGCCACCAGCGGGTTGCCAGTGTTGAAGAAGCCTGGAAGTTTGCCAGGGGTGCCGGTTTTCCCTCACACGCGATGGCTGTCATCACCGGCGACCCCGCAGAAGGCAAGGGCGAGATCATTAAAGGCATCACCGCAGAGAAACAGCTCTTTGATGCCGTAGAATTCGCCCTCAAGAAGTCCCCGGATGGCCAAGCCCATATCGAGACAGATATGCGGGCGATGTATAACCCGACTCGGATGAGCAACATCGAAAAAGCCACCCTTGACTTGATAGATAAAATTAACAGCCTCTGCCCCAAGTGCTCTTGGCCTGGATTTGAAGTCACGGAAAGGAAACCGGGCTTGCCCTGCGCCCTTTGCGCTTTCCCGACTCACCTGACTCGCTCCGCGATCTATCATTGCAAAAAATGCGGCTTCAGTCAAGAGGAATTGTTCCCTGACCGGCGGGAAACTGCCGACCCGGCACAGTGCGAATATTGCAATCCCTGAATGGAAGTGGGAATAAGCTGTGGGGTGCGTTCCTTTGAAGGAACGCTACTTGTCGATTACTTTCCCAACCCGTTTTTATACCTTCTGACGACAAATGAACTATCATTGTCGTGGGAAGTTTTCAATTGTTCAGCCTTATTCACTGCAACTTTTAGCTCCCCATAGGGTCCCGCCCAAAAATACTCCTTAACTAACTGGTCTTCTCCTGCCAGAGAGCCGTACACGACATAATAAACGGCATAAAGCTCTTTCTCGCTGCCGTCTCTTCTTGCTAGCACAGTCATTAGCCTCCTGATTGCAAGCGCAAACTAAAGATACGCACCCCTGACACTTGCTGCCCGGGCAGCCTGTCTAATGGCCACAAGGGGTGCAGCTGACAAAACCGGCACAATCGGGGATTCATACGCCGGGACGCTCAAAGGAACAGAAAACAATTTTAACCGGCAGACGGGGGGCGACATGAGTAAAGTTGCCGGTCGGGGCCACCGGCGGCCACATCCCTCGCCGGCAGCAGCGGACGCCGGAGAAGGCGCTGTCCAGGCGCTGGACACGCTCAAAAAAGGTGTCATGGGGAAGGTGCCGGTCAGGCACACCTTAATATATTGGTTGGCTGCGGTTGCGGGCCAGTGGCCAATCGCCCGCCGGACAAAGGCCCTGGCCCTAGTTGCGCCCTTGATCAAAGAAACCGGGTTTCTGGTTGTGGGAGTAGGGCGCTCAAGTCAAGAGGCAGGGTGGGAAACCCGGTTTCTGCGTAAGTCCTGTGAAACTTGCCGATTTTTCTTGACAAATGTCTTTGTTTATGGTATGGGGTTGAGCAGCCGCTCCCCTTGCTGGGGGGTGAGCAACAGGGGTTGTCTTGCTGGGAGAACTGATATTTGCGGCCAAAGGCCAAAGTCAGCCCGGTTTGTGGCAGCCCTGACTTTTGTTTAGCAACACCCTTTTAGATGGGGGCGGGAGAACTCCAAGATTGCTGGCAAATGTCCCGGATCTGCCCTGGCAGCCGTCAAAGCAAAAAATGTTCTACAATATCATACAGCCGCTGGCTTAGAAATAGCAAAACAAATAAATGACAGCGGCAGTTGGTTCTCAGGACAGACTGTGGCGCTATCGCGGAAGAATAGCCAGTTATTGACGCTGCCATAGCATTTAGCAGGATTTTTTGCAAGCCCAATTATCTTAAGATTTCCTAAAATTATTGAAGCGGCAGGTAGAAGTTGAACAGCCCTGTTCCTTATATAGAACCGGCACGTAATTAAACAGTGTTGAGGGTGCTAAAGCTTGATCCGGTGAGACTGGGGCGGGCGCTTCGGGGAAAAACTGTATAGCAGATAACACTGTGCGGGGTTCGGCAAGTATCGGCAACCGGCAGGCGCTGTAGACAATATTGAGGTATGCTAAAATGTGACCCTGCTTTCAGCGTTGGTTCCGGGAAAAAGGTGCGTAAGCTCCAACATTGTACTTGATACCATGAAGTGAGAGGCGCTCAATCGCCGAAAGAAAAAATAAAATTTAGTGCCGGGATGTTGCCAAGGGCAAAGTAGAGAGCAAATATAAATAAAAAACAAAGAAAATGGCAGGTTAGAAAAACTTGCCGCACAATAAATCCTGTAGCGCGGGCAACAAAAAAAGCGTTACACACGGTTTCACCAAAAAGAGTGCTGCAAGAGCAGCCAAGGAGTAACTAATGACACAGAGCAACTACGGTCTAGACCGGCACGGGATTGTACATACTGGCAATCTCTACTGGAATCTATCCACTCCAGCTCTTTACGAAGAAGCCGCCCGACGCCGCGAGGGGTTTATTTCCCACCTGGGGCCAATAGTGGTGCGCACGGGCCAGTACACCGGGCGCTCACCCAACGATAAATTTATAGTCCGCGAGCCAGAGAGCGAAGGAGAAATCTGGTGGGGCAAAGTCAACCAAGCGTTCGAGGCCCAGCGCTTCGAGAGTCTGTACGCCCGGATGCTGGCGTACCTGCAAGGACGGGACCTGTTTATTCAAGACTGCTATGCCGGCGCGGACCCCAACTACCGGATTTCGGTGCGCGTGATCACGGAGACAGCATGGCACAGCCTGTTCGCGCACAACATGTTCATCCAGCCGCCGCATGAAGACCTAGCCGGCTTCGTGCCCGACTTCACCATTATTAACGTGCCCAACTTCCACGCCGTGCCAGAATTGGACGGCACCAACTCGGAAGCTTGCGTGATCGTCAATTTTGCTCGCCGGCTGATTTTGATTGGCGGTACGAGCTATGCCGGTGAAATCAAGAAATCGGTGTTCACCATCCTCAACTACCTGCTGCCGCACAAACACGTCCTCTCCATGCACTGCTCGGCCAATATCGGCGCGGATGGGGACACGGCAATCTTCTTCGGGCTGTCTGGCACCGGCAAAACCACCCTGTCAGCGGACCCGCACCGCACCCTGATTGGTGACGACGAACACGGCTGGAGTGACGAGGGGATTTTCAACTTCGAGGGCGGCTGCTACGCCAAAGTGATTCGCCTCTCAGCGACAGCGGAGCCAGAAATTTACGCCACCACTCGCCGCTTCGGCACGGTGCTGGAAAACGTGGCGATCGATACGGTGACGCGACGCCTGAATTTGGACGACGAGAGCCTGACGGAAAATACCCGCGCCGCTTATCCCCTCTCTCACATTCCCAACGCCAGCCACACCGGCATCGGCAACCATCCCAAGAACGTCATCTTCCTGACTGCAGATGCCTTTGGCGTCATGCCGCCAATCGCTCTGCTCAATAAAGAGCAGGCCATGTACCACTTCCTGAGCGGCTATACCGCCAAGGTTGCCGGCACAGAGCGGGGAATGGGCAGCGAGCCGCAAGCCACCTTCAGCGCCTGCTTCGGCGCACCCTTCATGGCCCTGCACCCCAGCGTCTACGCCGGCTTGCTCGGAGAGCGGGTTGTCAACCAAAACGCCAAAGTCTGGCTGGTGAACACCGGCTGGACGGGTGGCCCCTACGGAGTGGGCCACCGGATGTCCATCCAGTACACCCGCACGCTTCTGAATGCAGTCCTCAATGGCTCTCTGGATAGCGTGCCGATGAGTCAAGATCCCATCTTCGGTTTCATGGTGCCAGACAGCTGCCCCGAAGTGCCCAGTGAGGTGCTCAAGCCCCGCCTGACTTGGAGCGATCCAGCGGCTTACGACGCCCAAGCCAGCAAACTCGCCGAGATGTTTATCAAGAACTTCCAGCAGTTCACCGATGTTGTTGACGCTTCCGTGATGGCCGGCGCACCTCGGACCGCAGTCCCTGTTTGAGCGACTGTTAGATAGACTCCGGTTAGACAGTTTTTTACAGCAACAGCTGTATGTTGCGGTTCTGGGAGAATGGAAATTCTCTCAGGACCCTTATTTTTTATTGGGCCACCGGCATGGGACAGGCATTCTGCCAGCAACCTGGTTTCTTAAAGAAACCGGGTTTCTCAGTATTCCTCGCTCCCCCCGGGCGCGTTCCCGCAGGGGGCCTGTGAACGATGCGCTGTCCGGGGGATCAATCCAAAATCCGGGCATCCTTGCATCCAAAATCCTTGCATCCAAAATTGGGATAGAGTGGGTCGAGTAGGGGCGGGTTCGCCCAAAATATCTGCTGGGAGCTTCGGATATCAATAAACCCGCCCCTGCTTTTTGAGCGGGATTTCCTCAGATGTTTCCAGAAAAGTCAACTATCCTCTACAACCTGATTATGATAGCGCTCGATCTGGCGGCGCTTTCGATTGTGCGCCGGCACAAACCCGGAAGGGTTGCCCTCGCCAACCTCTTTCCCCTAGCCTTGGCTGGGATTGTCGCCGCTGTCACTCTGGGAAAAGGTATTTTCGGCGTCCTCCAGATGTTAAGCTATGGGGTATTCTTGCACGGCTTTATTGTCCTCACCGGCATTGCCTTGATCTGGCGGCGGGAGTTTAGAGGAGTGGCTATTGCCAGCGCTGTATTAGCTTTTCTCCTGGGTGCGATTGCGATTGACGCCGTTTTCATCGAACCATACTGGATAGAAGTGTCTCGCGTTCAGCTAAAATCGCCCAAGCTGGAACAACCTTTGAAAATCGCTGTTGTTGCTGATTTCCAGACAAACGTTTGGGGCGAGTACCAGCGGGACACCCTGCGCAAAGCCGTCGCGGAAAAGGCAGACATGATGCTTCTCGCCGGAGATTATTTGTCACAGTATAATAGCAAACACCAGGTAGTATTGCGCCAACAGTTCAATGCTTTCCTCAAAGAAATTAATTTCAGTGCGCCTCTGGGAGTGTACGCGGTTAGCGGAGATGTTGAGCAGTACATGGAACCCCAAAACTGGCCGGAGAATTTTGCGGGGCTGCCGGTGACGGTATTTACGGAAAATAAAACCATAAAGCTGCCGGGAATGTGCGTCACGGGGCTAACCCTGGGCGCTTCCAGGAATGCTGAGTTGCGGGTGCCGGAATGCGACGGATTTCACATTGTTCTCGGACACGCGCCAGACTTCGCACTGGGGGATATCCGCGCTGATTTGCTCGTAGCCGGTCACACCCACGGGGGTCAGGTGCGGCTTCCTTTCATTGGGCCCATTGTTACAATGTCTAAAGTGCCCCGTCAGTGGACTGCCGGTGTGACGGAACTCCCCGGAAACCGCACGCTGGTGGTGTCGCGCGGTATCGGGATGAAGATAGGGGGTTATGCGCCCCGGTTGAGGTTTTTGTGCCGTCCGGAGCTAGTTTTTATTGAGGTGCTGCCGGCATAGTGATAAACTGCCTTAATGGTTGTTTAAAAATTATCCCCAGCCCGCCACAGGCGAAACAGCCCGTAGGACAGGCGTCTCGCCTGTCCAAAACCTGCGCCATCCCCCCCGCTCGCTTTCGCACCACCCTAAGCAGACATTTTGTTATAAAAAAAACAAAAAAATGGAAATTGTCTGCATAGGATAGGGTTAATGAAGTGCCAGCATTTTTGATATGGATTGCCTAATATGTTTCCAGAAAAGTCAACCATCCTCTACAACCTGATTCTGATAGCGCTCGATCTGGCGGCGCTGTCGATTGTGCGCCGGCACAAACCAGGAAGGGTTGCCCTCGCCATCCTCTTTCCCCTAGCCTGGGCTGGGATTGTCGCCGCTGTGGCTCTGAAGATAGGTCTTTTCGGTCTTTTCGGCTTCCTCCTGATGTTAAGCTATGGGATATTCTTGCACAGCTTTATTGTCCTCACCGGCATTGCCCTGATCTGGCGGAGGGAGTTTAAATCGGTTGCTATTGCCAGCGCTGTATCAGCTTTTCTCCTAGGTGCGATTGCGATTGATGCCTTTTTCATCGAACCCTACTGGCTAGAAGTGTCTCGCGTTCAGCTGAAATCGCCCAAGCTGGAACACGCTTTGAAAATCGCTGTTGTTGCTGATTTCCAGACAGACGTTTGGGGCGATTCCCAGCGGGAAACCCTGCGCAAGGTAATGGCGGAAAAGGCAGACATGATGCTTCTCTCCGGTGATTATTTCGAGGAGTATAACAGTGAGCGCCGGGAAGTTTTGCGCCAACAGTTCAATAGTTTCCTCAAAGAAATTAATTTCAGTGCGCCCCTAGGCGTATATGCGGTTGAGGGAGACAAGGAGAACTTCATGGACTTCCAAAACTGGCCGCAGAATTTTGCGGGGCTGTCGGTGACGGTATTTACGGAAAATAAAACCGTAAAGCTGCCGGGAATGTGCGTCACGGGGCTCACCGTGGGCGCTTCCGGAAATCGTGAGTTGCGGGTTCCGGAATGCGACGGATTTCACATTGCTCTCGGGCACCGGCCAGACTTCGCGCTGAGCGATGTCCGCGCTGATTTGCTCGTTGCCGGTCACACCCACGGGGGTCAGGTGCGGCTTCCTTTCATTGGGCCCATTATTACTTTTTCCAAAGTGCCCCGCCAGTGGGCTGCCGGTGTGACAGAACTCCCCGGAAACCGCACGCTGGTGGTGTCGCGCGGTATCGGGATGGAGCGGGGTCATGCGCCCCGACTGAGGTTTTTGTGCCGTCCGGAGCTAGTGGTTATTGATGTGCTACCGGCATCGTGATAAACTGCCTTAATGGTTATTAAAAATTATCCCCAGCCCGCCAAAGGCGAAACAGCCCGTAGGACAGGCGTCTCGCCTGTCCAAAACCTGCGCCATCCCCCCGTTGGACAGGCGTCTCGCCTGTCCAAAACCTGCGCCATCCCCCCCGCTCGCTTTCGCACCACCCTAAGCAGACATTTTGTTATAAAAATAACAAAAAAATGGAAATTGTCTGGATAGGATAGGGTTAATGAAGTGCCAGCATTTTTGATATGGATTGCCTAATATGTTTCCAGACAAGTCAACTCTCCTAACTATCCTCTGCAACCTGATTATGATAGGGCTCGATCTGGCGGCGCTGTCGGTTGTGCGCCGGCGCAAACCTGGAAGGGGTACCCTCACCAACCTCTTTCCCCTAGCCTTGGCTGGGATTGTCGCCGCTGTGGCTCTGAAAATCAGTCCGTTCGGCTTCCTCCTGATTTTAAGCTATGCGATATTCTTGCACGGCTTTATTGTCCTCACCGGCATTGCCCTGATCTGGCGGCGAGAGTTTAGAGGAGTGGCGATTGCCAGCGCTGTATCAGCTTTCCTCCTGGGTGCGATTGCGATTGACGCCTTTTTCATCGAACCATACTGGCTAGAAGTGTCTCGCGTTCAGCTGAAATCGCCAAATCTGGAACAACCTTTAAAAATCGCTGTCATCGCTGATTTTCAGACAGACGTTTGGGGCGATTATCAGCGGGACGCCCTGCGCAAGGTAATGGAGGAAAAGGCTGACTTGATAATGCTTGCCGGAGATTATTTGCAATAATATCACAGGGAGCCGCTGGAAGTTTTGCGCCAACAGTTCAATGTTTTACTAAAAGAAATTAATTTCAGTGCGCCCCTGGGCGTGTACGCGGTTGGCGGAGATATTGAGCAGCAGATCGAACCCCAAAACTGGCCGCAGAATTTTGAGGGGCTGCCGGTGACGGTATTTACGGAAAATAAAACCATAAAGCTGCCGGGAATGTGCGTCACTGGGCTCACCTTGAAATCTTCCATTAATCGTGAGTTACAGGTTTCGGAATGCGACGGATTTCACATTGCTCTCGGGCACCGGCCAGACTTCGCGCTGAGCGATGTCCGCGCTGATTTGCTCGTTGCCGGTCACACCCACGGGGGGCAGGTCCGGCTCCCTTTCATTGGGCCTGTGATGAAGCTTTCCAAAGTTTCCCGGAAGTGGGCTGCCGGTGTGACAGAACTCCCCGGCAACCGCACGCTGGTGGTGTCGCGCGGTATCGGGATGGAGAGGGGTTCTGCGCCCCGGTTGAGGTTTTTGTGCCGTCCGGAGCTAGTTTTTATTGAGATGCTGCCGGCATCGTGATAAACTGCCTTAATGGTTGTTTAAAAATTCCCTCCGGGAGCATCCCATTTTTGTAATCCCCCTCACCCCCAACCCCTCTCCCACAAGGGGAGAGGGGAGAATTCTTTATTTTCCCCCCTCTCCCTTCATGGGAGAGGGGGGTTAGGGGGGTGAGGGTGACAATCTTTGCAAAAACGGGATGCTCCCATTCCCCCCAGCCCGCTGCAGGCGAGACAGCCGGCAGGACAGGCATCCCGCCTGCCCTCAAAACACGGGACGGGACGCCTCGCCATAGCTCGCATTCGCACCACCGGAAGCGTTTATGTTTATTGAGATAGCCCCAGACTTCCTCCAGGAAATTGCCACCGACTCCGATAGGGTTCCCACCCTGTACTATTCTAAATACTGGCCAGTGCGGCAAGTCTTCTGGATGCGATTGAAGCTGATTCACTTTCACCTGCAGCGCCTGCCGGTGCAGAAACACTCCTGCCTGGACTTCGGCGGCGGGGGGGGAGTCTTCCTCCCGACGCTCAGCCGGCAGTTCAAAACTGTCTTCTTCCTCGATTTGGAAGATACAGAGGCCAGGAAAGTTATTGACAAGTATCAGCTGACCAATGTTAATATTATAAAGCAAGATATAGCGGATGTCAAGCTCCCGGCAGAGTTTTTTGATGCGATCGTCGCCGCCGATGTGCTGGAACACTTTCAGGAGCTTTCGGTGCCGGTGAGTGCGCTGCGCAACTGGCTGAAGCCGGATGGGGTATTGCTGACATCGCTGCCTACAGAGAACTTTATCTACGCCGGCTTGCGGAAAGTCTTTGGGATAACCAAGCCACCGGACCACTATCACACCGGCTCTCAAGTAGAATCTTATATGAAGTCTTGCGGTTTCAAGCAAATCCGCCGCACGTTTGTGCCCTTGTTTTGGAATGTGTTACCCCTGTTTCTGGTGAGCGGTTGGAAACGGGACAAAAACAGGACTCCCGCGTAGAGGTGCAGGTATGCAGGCAAAAGTTGCTGTGGTGATTCCTTGTTTTAGGGTTAAGAAACAGATTTTGGACGTGCTGGCAAAGATTCCGCCGGAAGTGGGGAAGATTTATGTGATTGATGATGCTTGTCCGGAGGGGGTTGGCGGCTATGTTGAGAGCAACTGTAAAGATCCGCGCGTCAAAGTTATTTTTCACCGCACTAATCAGGGTGTGGGGGGGGCTGTGATTTCTGGATACAGGGAGGCGCTGGCGGATGGGGCGACAATTATTGTTAAAATTGATGGGGATGGACAAATGGAGCCAGCGCTGATTCCCCGGTTTGTCAAACCGATTGCCGGCGGGATAGCGGATTATGTCAAAGGCAATCGGTTTTTTGACTTGGACTTATTGGTGTCCATGCCCAAGCTGCGGCTGGTGGGCAATGCCGCCCTGTCTTTTGTCAGTAAAATGGCCAGCGGTTACTGGGACATTATGGACCCGACAAATGGCTACACCGCCATTCACGCCAGCGTCTTAAAAATGCTGCCGTTGCATAAAATTGATAAGCGATATTTCTTTGAAAGTGATATGCTATTCCGGTTGAGTACCGTTCGCGCTGTGGTTTACGACTTGCCAATGGCAGCCAAGTATGGTAGTGAAGCTAGCAATCTTAAAATCGGCAGAGTTCTCCTCGCTTTTCCAGGAAAATACCTGAACCGGTTCTGCAAGCGGATCTTTTACAATTACTTCTTGCGGGACTTTAACATCGGCTCGGTTGAGCTGATTGCCGGCGTCACCCTGATTGCGGCGGGATCGGCGTTTGGGGTGTATAATTGGTATTTGAGCATCAGCCGGGGGATACCGGCAACCAGCGGGACCGTGATGCTGGCGTCTCTGCCGGTTATTCTGGGGTTTCAGTCGCTCCTCGCCGCGATCAACTATGATGTGACAAATGTCCCCCGGACTCCGGCTCACAAAATCTTGGAAAACTGCGACTGATGAAACAAGCGGATAGCTTTGAGTTCTGGAAAAAATGGAGTCTCTCTCTGGCGTGGCTGATTCCCGCCGGCTATTGCTTCATTGCATTTCTGCCGTTTCCCAGGGGGATATCCACCGGTCTAGATCCGTCGTGGAAATATGGGATTAGCCGGCTGGCGGCGGACAGAGCTATCTTTGGGCAAGACATTATATTTACTTACGGCTCCTTGGGATACCTGATTCGGGGAGCGGCGCTCGATGATAATTTCTTCCCAATCGTCGCTTTTCGGGTTGCTGTCCACACCGTATTATTTGGGCTGGCTCTGTGGGAGATAGCGGCGAGCGAGACAGTTTGGCAAAAAGCCGGACTGGCGCTCAGCGTGCTGTTTCCCTATCTGATCTCGGATGAGTACGAGGCTTGCCAGACAGAGTACCAGATCCTGTTTATCTTTATAATATTGCTGTCTTCAGACAGGATTTTGCGCCCGGGCTCAATCAGGTGGTGGGCGGCGGGACTTGGGGCGCTCGCCGGCTTTTTAGCCCACACCAAAGTTTCCCTTGGGCCATTCACCGCTGTCTCATTGCTGCTATTTCTAGGGGCTAATGTTTGTAGGTGTTTGATATCCAAGTTTGATTTTACACAGATTGTCAGACGGGGGCAAATCGAGGCAATGGAACGAGAGCCTCCAGGCTCTCGTTCCCAGGCTGATCCTGGGAACGAGGGGTCAGATTTAAGGGTTAGCTGTTTCGCCCTCGCAGACGCAGCGCTAGCCGGCGGGACAACTGCCTTTATCTTTTTAGGGCCTAATTATTGGCTGAGTCTGGGGAAGACAGTCGCTTGTTTCGTATTCGCGGCGGCGGTTGGGGGGGTGATTTGGAGAGCCGGTGGGAAATTATTCAGGGGCGATCTAAATTCAAGAGTTGCCGGCTGGCTGGGATTCTATCTCGTTTACGGGATTTGCCTCGCCGGCGCAATCGTCTTTTCTTCTCCCTCCCTGCTCTCTTATCTGAGAGGCTATCTGGAAATTACCTCGGGTTACTCCAGCGCCATGAGTATCGTTGGCTCCCCTTGGGAGCTAGGATTTGCCCTCTCGGAAATTGCGCTGATAGCAGCACTCCTATTTATAATAGCGCGAGAGGGTAATCCCAGCTTTGCTGCAGCGATAGCCCTAGTTTTGCTCCTGGATTTCAAGCATGGGTTTGTCCGCCAGGGGGGGCACGTCCTGAGATTTTTCTTTTGCGTCCCGCTCATTGTTTCCCTGTGTGCGCTTAAAATTAGGAAAGAGTGGCTGCAAAGGTTATCCTATGTGATTCACATCTACGCCCTCGTCTTAGCGGCGGCGCACTATAACTACTACTCCCAGATAATTCCGGAACTGCTCACCGGCAATATGTCCCGACCTCTGGCACCCGCCGCCGTGGCGCAAAAGGCATCCTTTCTCTGGGATTTGAGGGAACTTCAGGCTGCTTTGAATGCCAAAAGCCAAGGGAACCTGGATAAAGTCAAGCTCCCTGAGAAAGTTGTGAGGTTGTTACACAATAAGACAGTGGATATAATTCCTTGGGAGATATCTTTGGTGCCGGCAAACAGGTTGAACTGGCAGCCACGACCGATATTTCAGTCGCAAGCGGCGTACACAACTTTCCTGGATGAAGGCAACCGGCAAAGTTTAGCCAGCCAGCCGAGAGACTATATATTGTACAACTTTTTGGCAGTGGATGGCAGACATCCCTTTTTTGACGAACCCTCCACCTTTTTCCAGGTTTTCTGCAACTACCGGCTGTCTCCAGAGATTCCCGATTTCATCAACATGCCGGCGGTTTCCAAGCTGATGGTGCTGGAAAGGCGAGAGTCTGGCATCTGTGCGCCAGGAGTTGCCGGCAGGACCTTTTCTATGAAGTGGAATGAATCGAAATCCCTAGAAGCCGGTGACGGATTGATCATTCGCACCGGCATCAAATTCGAGTATTCCCTGTTCGGCAAAATCTACAAGACATTGTTCCGTGTTCCGCCGGTGATGCTGCGAGTCACTTACACCGGCGGATTGCGGCGGGATTACCGAATTATTCCCGGAAACTCGGAAAATGGGGTGACACTCAGCCACTTACCTGCGAGTGACAGCGAGGCGCAGTCTTTCTTCCGGGGGGAATTAGCCGGTCGGGTCAAATCCTTCAGCTTTGCCACCAGCAACCCCCTGCTATTCCAACCCGACATAGCAGTCAGTTTTACTTCTCACAACTTCCTAGATCCATCGGTGAGGGAGCTCCCCTGGATTGACGTATCTCAGTTAAAAGGTATAAAGTTTCTTGGCAAGACTGATGGCTACATGGGGCATCTAGACTCACAAGCTGAGCCTAATTTTTTCAGACAGGGAGAGGCGATCTCCGCTTACGGATGGGCAGCTGTAAAATCTGGCAAGACAGTCTGGGTTATTATAACATCAAACGGTAAACCTCTGGCAATCGCCCAAACCGGCACCCCCAGACCGGATGTTGCTAAAGCCCTCAATAACCGCGCCCACATCAACGCCGGCTGGTCGATTAATTTTAGCAGCGATGCCCTCGAAAAAGGCGCACACGATATAAAAGCTTGGATTTATGAGCCCGCCGGCAACTTCGCCATCCCCCTAACCGGCACCTACCGCATTGAGGTGCGCTAGTATTTGCAATGGTTAGGAGGTTTACCGTGCAAACCTCCTGCCTATTTTTGAAGGTTATTTTACTCATTAACAGCCATCCGAGTTCAGTTTAGATGGATATATGGAAAAGAGTGCCATAGGTATAATTATAAAACTTAAAGGTAACATCTGTCTCACCTCACCAATAATCCCTGTGAGCAAGTGGGCCGCTATAAAAAAAGGAATCATCAAAGAAGCTCGCCTTAAAAATAAGGGCTTTTGCCTGTAGTGAAGAAAAGCATAAATCCAGAAGATCCCAAATATAAAAAATATATAAATATAAGGATAGCTATAAAAATCTAAGACATTTAATCGGAGGATTTCATATATTCCGTTTAAATTGTCTGGCAAATGCCAAGCCCCGCCAAGGTGGGGCCTGTTTCTATTAATGTACCGAACGGCTCCAACTGTTATTAACATTGGCGAGCTTACTAAAAGAGTCCGCCCGCATAAAACGGCCAGCTTCCTGAAGCTCGAACCTTCATAATTATAGAAAAAGTACACTGAGGGAAGGACAAGCATAGTTTCATTATTTAAACCGCCAATTAGGAGAATTAGAATTAATAGAAATGTTTGCCGTTCTCGTATAGTCCAAAGTCCCAGCAAGAATGTAAGGAGTAATAAAGGGGAACTTTCTTGAAGGTCATTAAAATAGCTTAAAGGCATAATTGCGGCCAAAAAAAGAACTCCTGAAAAGCTTTCCGGTACATTAAACCACTTTCTCAAATACTTGTGGAAGCAAATAAATACTAAAAATATGAACAGCCATCGCTGTAAAATATAAGCTTGCTGTATAGGGATTGAAAAAAGGTGGTGAAACCACTCAGGTATATAGAATTGCAACAGTCGAGATTGCTCGTTATTAGTATAGCTAAAATTTAATAATAATTCGTGATTGCGATTTAATCTGCCATTTAACCAGGCTGGAGTTAAAAATAATTTGACGCGCAACTGTATGAATGATAGAACAAAATAAACAGGCACAAATTTCCAATTGCGGTTCAAATATTTTTCGAGCATTCTGAATATAGAGGTGAGTGTCATGACAGCAGGAGTTTTATTTTTTGGGCTTAACAATTTGCCTATCCAGTTTTAATTTATGGGTTATACTGGAAACTTTTGCCTCAAAAACAGTAGCTATAGCTGGATAGCCTCGCAGGTCATCTCATCGCCGCCTACGCCTAGCGGCTAGGCGTAAGGCTAAGCTCTTTTGGCTACCAGTAAGAGTAGCCCTTCCCCCAGGATAGGCTAGAGTATCAGCTGACAGATCCAAAACTGGGCTGACCGTGATGTGATGGACATCCTTCACATCCTGGACAGCCACAAAACCAGAATCATTGACGTGCATCTTCAGGGCCTCTCGTTTGCTTTCTATAAGTCTACCATTTGGCGAGCCTCCGAGACAAGGTGCGGCGCAACCGCAACAGCGCAATCCGCATGGGGGCTGGCCCATGCTCTGCTACCAGCCAAAGGATGAGCGCAACTACCAAAAGATTGCGCAGATTTAACAATAACACAGAGACAGCGTACATAGTGCGCAGCCCTCCGGTGACGAATCGGAAGATTATAGTAATAGCATAAATGCCAACTATTAAACCCGCTTGTCTCAGAGGCAGGAGCGGTGCAAAGGGCAAAAGCCAGACTATGTATTGTGGGGAAAAAACTTTGTTTGTTGCCATAAAAGTGAGCAGCGCCGCCGTGGTGTACGCTACCAGACTCTCAAAGGAAATTTGGCCAGTGATGGCACGCTCTTCCTGAAAGCGGAGCAGGCAACTTGCCCACACCACTCCCAACGTCAGGACACACACAAAAGGCAGCCACTTTAGCACGCTATCTGCTAAAGGGGAGACGAGGTGAGCTGCACCGTAGTTTATGACTGTACTGACTTTAGTTAATCCCAGCAAGTGGCCCAAGCTAATTATACCAGCAGGGAGGCTTTCAATCTGCAGTCCGCGCAGCTTGTGGTATGACACAAACGAGAGTAACTCTCCGGGAATATTTAGGATGAATGGGATAAAAATAAGACCTATAACCGCCAAGGTTGCCACGAGTAAGAGCACCAGTTCCCGGTACTGTCTACCAGCGACATAGTAGGCGCTAAAAATGGGCACCAACACAACAGGATAGATTTTCGCGGCGATCGCTAACCCCATCCAAAAACCTGCCACAGTTGAACGGTTAGCCAGTACGGATACAAATGCCAGCTGTGTCAGCAGTGCTGGGAACAAATCGTAACGCCAAGGTAGGAGCGGCGCACTGATGGCTACGAGCAATACATAAATGCTTAAGGCCACCACGGAACCGAGTTGCGTTCGCCTACAGGACGCTACCCGCTCAGTTAGCAGAGCAATCAGAGTGGTAAACACTGCACTCTCACCCAAGAATACCAGCAGGTAGTCCCCGTAGTCAAGGAGGTTGTCAAAGCTCGCGAGTTGTGGTAAAACAAACGGCAAGATAGCTAAAGGCGGGTATTCTAATAAAAAATCTCGATATGGCCACTTCCCTTCCATCAGGTTGAGCGAAATGTTATAATAGTGCCCCATGTCAAAAACGTGAAAACTGTGATCCGGCAAGATGGGTAAAGTAATGAGCAGCAGGGCTACAAACTGAAGCACCACTAGGCAGAGGCTCGCCAACCGATGACCAATCCACTGTTTTAAATTCATAAGCAAGGCCAAACGTCAACTCTGGATATATTTCATATTCTGGCATGTTTATGTTTGTAGTGGGGACTTCAGTCCCCAAACCCCTGTAGGCAAAGGTCGTCCGCTCCCTGCGACAAACAAGTCTTCAGGACTTTGGCAATAGTTATAATCTTCTTGGCTCTCTTAGCGTAAACCCTGTGGGAAGCCGCTAGGGCGTCTAAGGCGGTTAAAAAATACATTTATAGCACATGGAACGACCTAAAATTATCAGCTCACCAACCACTGCTTTTCTCACGATAGCCTTATCTTACGGCCTAATATTTGTGTTACTCACCCCCCCTTTTCAAGTCCCAGACGAAGGGGCGCACTTTTACCGAGCGTACCAGGTATCAGAAGGGCAGATAATCTCGCAAAAACGTCTCGGAGAGTGTGCCGGTTACACCAACAACTTCACCTCAGAGATTTGTGTCGGCGGACTTCTCCCAACAAGTCTTTTGACGACTGTCAGGAGCAACAAAACCATCCGCTTTAACCCGCAAAACAAACAAAACCCACAAGATATCCTTGACTTGCTCCACTTGCCCCTAGAACCCCAGAATAGAACTTTCCTCAAATTTCCCGGTTCTGCCTTATACTCTCCTGTGCCTTACTTGCCCCAAGCTTTAGCTATAGCCCTGGGAAGGCTAACGCAAGCTTCTCCCCTCGCACTCATGTACGCCAGCAGACTTTTTAACTTAATGGCTTGGCTTTGCCTGGAATATCTGGCTATCAGGATTGCACCTGCTGGCAAATGGCTGCTATTCTTGATCTGCCTGACTCCCATGTCCCTATTTCAAGCCGCCTCTCTCTCAGCGGATGCCGTGACAAATGGGCTGGCACATCTTCTAATTGCGGTGTTTCTCAAATCCGCCCTTGAGGAAGATAAACCTGTCGGGCGATGGCATGTCGCACTCATTTTTAGCTTGTCCCTGCTGCTGGCGCTGTCAAAACAGCTTTACCTGCCCTTTGTGGGGATGTTATTGTGGGTGCCGGTGAAAAAGTTTGGCAATGTTAAAACATACCTCCTCACCTTCTCCGCTTTGCTGCTAATCTGCCTGACTGCTGTTCTGTCATGGTCTTCTGCGGTCAAACACTTATACTTCTTTAATCCCACCGGCAGCCAAATCAGCTTTATTCTCAGCCACCCTCTAAACTTCGCCTCCATATTGCTCAACACCCTCTCAGTGCGCGGTTACGATTACTTGCAAGAATTTATCGGAAAACTGGGATGGCTGGACACGCCGTTACCACCCTTTCTCATTTGGTCTTATATTGCTGTGCTGCTAATCGTCGCCCTGGCGGACTTGAATAGTAATGTTGCGCTCACTGATGGGGCTAAATCCCAACTACAAACCGGGGCTACAGCCCAACTAGAAACAGGGGCTACAGCCCAACTAGAAACAGGGGCTACAGCCCAACTACAAACTGTCGGGCTAAAGCCCAACTACAAACAGATATCCGGCATCCAGAAAGCTGTGGCTTTCAGCATTTTTGCCTTAAACTCCCTGTTAATGTTCATTTTAATGTATCTGTCTTGGAACCCGGTGGGCGAATCTGTCATCGAAGGCATCCAAGGGCGATATTTTATCCCGCTAGCGCCCCTGTTCTTCTTGCTGTTCTACAACCAAAGGGCGCACCTCAACATGACAAAGCTCGCTCCCATTATCGCTTGCTACACTCTCTTTTCCGCAACCCTCACCGTTACTGTGCTCTTACAGCGCTATTATGGGTAAGAAAAATGCACAGCACAGGCGAGACGCCTGTCGCACTTCCAGGCGTAGGACAGGCGTCCCGCCTGTCCCCCCCACCTGTCCACCCAGCGCCTCAGACGAGAATGAGAAAAAAATTCGCCTTTTTCTGGAAATCCCCTGAAACTTCCCTAGCTGTCATAGCAGTGATTTTTGGACTGCTATTCTTACTAATCACTCCCCCTTTCCAAGCGGAGGCGGAGTTCCAGCACTTCTACCGCGCTTTCCAGATATCTGAAGGGGGTTTCTTAGCCGAAAAGAAGGTAGTGGACTGCTACGGTCACCAATTTAACCCCTATCTCCCCTCAACAACTTGTGTCGGCGGAATGCTCCCGCAAAGCATCCTCACCACCGCTCGCCAACTCTCCAGCAATGACATCCGCTATCACCCCGAAAAAAAGCAGAAAGTCCAAGATATTCTCGCCGTCCTGAATTTGCCCCTGTCAAGCAACCAGCGCGTCTTTATCCGCTTTCCCAACGCCGCCATCTATTCCCCCATCTCTTATTTTCCCCAAGCTCTGGGAATCGCCACCGGCAGACTTTTTGGCTTTTCTCCCCTCCTCCTCATTTATATAGGCCGGCTTTTCAACCTGTCCCTCTGGGCGCTGCTCGTCTGTCTCGCTGTCAGAATTACACCCGTTTATAAATGGCTGCTTTTTCTGCTCGTTTTATCTCCCATGTCCCTCTTCCAGGCAGCATCCCTTTCTGCCGATGCCATCACAAATGGTCTTTCCTTCCTGCTGGTCGCCCTTTGCTTGCGAGCCGCACTCGACAGCAAGCAGCCGGTGGCAAAAACTGATCTAATAGCAATCTCCTTCCTCTCTCTCCTCCTCTCCCTGTCAAAAGCAGGCTATTTCCCCCTCTTGTTTGTCTTTTTCTTAATCCCCCTCAATAAGTTTGCCAGCAAAACCCAATATTTCCTCAGCTTTATTTCTATCTTGCTGTTGAGTTTCGCCGGCACAGCCGCCTGGTCTTTCCTGAGCCGGCACATCTACGTCCCCCTGCGAACAGACGCGCCCAACCGGCTCGCTTATCTCTTAGAACAGCCCGCCAACTTCTTGGCAACTCTTTCCCACACCTTTGCCCTCTATGGCTTTGACTATATCGAGCAATTTATCGGCAAACTGGGATGGATTGACACAAAATTGCCCGTCTGGCACGTCGTATCTTACGCTATAATCTTAGTAGCCGTTGCCTTAACTAGCCATCATAAAAATGTGGCCATTCCCCGTCGGCAAAAGGCGATTAGCGCCACAATATTCCTGGCAAACAGCTCTCTCATTTTCACCCTCTTCTATATCACTTGGACTCCTGTAGGCGCAGATGCCATCCAAGGCATCCAAGGGCGGTATTTTATCCCCCTCGCCCCCCTGTTCTTCTTGCTGCTTTACAATCAAACCTTCCATTTTACCCTAAAAAATCCCCAATTAGCTGCCCTCTGCTATTCCCTATTTTCCAGCACCCTCACAGCTGCTGTACTATTGAAGAGGTATTATCTTTAAAATTTCTTCACACTCATGCGGCTTGAACCCATCCAGCGCACCAAATTAGACGACACAGACGACGCGCTGTTCTATTCCTTCCCCCGCTTTGTCACCCATGTGGACGAAGGATTCATCGACCGGCTCACCAACCTGTACCGGGAGCGCCTCAAACCCAACACCCGCATCTTCGATATGATGAGCAGCTGGGTGTCCCACCTCCCAGAAGAAATGGAATTCGCCCACGTCGAAGGACACGGCATGAATGCAGAAGAACTCGCCAAAAATCGCCGGCTGAACCATTACTTCGTTCAGAACCTCAACCAAAACCCCAAATTGCCCCTCCCCGACCAAGATTTTGACGCCGTACTCAATTGCGTCTCCGTTCAGTACCTGCAATACCCCGATGCTGTCTTTCACGAAATGCACCGCATCCTCAAACCGGGTGGAGTAGCAATAGTCAGTTTTTCCAACCGCATGTTTTACCAGAAAGCCATCCAGGCGTGGCGCGACAGTTCCGAAAACAGCCGAGTCAAACTCGTCAAAAACTACTTCCAGTCAGTGCCCGGATTTAGCCCGCCGGAAGTCATCTATCACCTCTCAGCCGCACCCAGTTTATTCCAGTTCTTGGGGTTGGCCACCGGAGATCCCTTTTACGCAGTAATTGCTAGCCGGATTTAGAGAGTCAACGTGCCAGAAACCGGGTTTCTTCAAGAAACCCGGTTTCCCGATTTATGCCTATTTTTATCCCTCCATTTGCGCCATAATTGCTGTCACTCGGGCGCAGAGTTCCTCGTGACAGTGACCGTTACTAGCCACCAAACACCCCCACTGACTCACATCCCCCTGATTATACATCAAAAGCGTGCCGTCAGCGCGGGTCAGCCGCCCACCAGCTTCCGTGAGAATTAACTCCGGCGCAGCCAAGTCCCAGTCTTTGGGCGCAGACTTCCCAGAAAGGGAAATATAGCCATCCGCCCGTGTTTCAGCAATCGCAGCAAATTTGCAGCCAATACTGCCGAAATACTGCTGATTTTGGCAGGGGAGCCGGTGCAGCAGTTCGTTGAGTCGCTCCCCACGAATAGTGCGCCGAGATACTACGCACAAATCCTCCAGGCGCGAGCGATCTGAAACCCGCAGCTGAGTGCACTTCCCGTCGCGTTTTTCCACAAACGCACCCGCACCCAACTGCGCCCAGTAAAGCTTCCCAGCTTCCGGCAAAACCACCACCGCTAACACCGGTCGCCCCTCGCGCACCAGAGCAATGTGAATGGCATACTCGCTAGTGCGATTAATAAAATCGCGGGTGCCGTCAATCGGGTCAATAATCCAAACCCAAGGTTTCTCTACAGGAGTGTGAGAACCTTCTTCAGGGGATTTGTACGTCTCCTCGCTGATAAAACAGAAGTCGCCAGAACCAACAGCAACGCGCAATTGTTGCAAGATATAGTCATTTGCTGCCAAATCCGCCGCCGTCACCGGCCCTTCTTTTTTGTGTTTAATCCGCAGATCGTTACTTTGATAGAAAGACTCCAGAATATCAGCAGCACCCCAGCCAATAGAACGGGCTAGGCTAGCAATCTCCTCCAGCTTCAGTTGAGATTGACAGTCAATCACCTTAGGACTCCTCTCCGGTAACTGCCGGTGCCTGAAAAGAAGCCACCCAGTACCGCCGGCAACTCCACAGCAAAGCCATCCCAACCGCAATATAAATCAGACCCCGCACCTCAAAACTAACACCGGCAACCCGCAGGACTATCCCAAAAGTCATCATCGTCACAATCAAGGCTATCGTCTTAGCCCCGAACATCTGGAACACACTCTTAAAAGGGTTAGGTTCCTGCAAAGTGTCAGCACGGTCAATCACCCGACCGGCAGTGCGGTCGAGAATCAATTTTCCCTTCACCAGACCGGCACCTGTAGCCAGCGCCCCCACTGTAACGTGTTGCGTGTCCAAAAATCCCAGATAGGGGAAGTGAAACCAGAACTGCAGCCCCATAACAAACAGTCCGGCACCTACCAGCGTCCAGATACTGCCCGCGATCCACAGATGTTGCCTGCGGCTCAAACCGCTATGACTTTCAGTGCTTTCCATACCGATAATTTTTTAATTCCGAACTTTCATACAGTAAATCTTACCAGCATTCTCCGCCCCCAGTTAAGATCCACTAGCCCAAAAACCCGATTTTTTCTGAAATCGGGTTTCTGGAAAGCCAGTTTCCCCCCTATCAAGCCGAATC
>Ga0185317_100128_pt1 | contig 27278 bp, 22 predicted proteins | sample DevilsHole_FD_128020 | JGI IMG/M metagenome (GOLD analysis project Ga0185317, IMG submission 128020) | Groundwater microbial communities from Devils Hole, Nevada to study Microbial Dark Matter (Phase II) - Devils Hole (SPADES assembly)... | ecosystem: Environmental > Aquatic > Deep subsurface >...
TCTCAATGCCTCGCAGCCACAGGCGTCTCGTCTGTGGGACAGCTGACTCACATATCCGTGGCCAAAGCAAACGTTCCCGAACTACACCGAGAACGCCAGCTTCCCCTCTGATTTTATAAGGGGTGGGAAAAAGCTGGGATTGCATTACACGGTAGTGCGGCGTCAGTTCCGTTCAAACTCAACACCGATCTGTTGCCAGATCGACCCCAACATCTATCGAAACGAGGGGAGGGTTCGTGATTCATATCGAGCAAAAAACGCACACGACAGCGGACGGCACAACTGTGATTGTCTTGGCACCCACCGGGCGCTTGGATATCACGACGGCATGGCAATTCCGCTTAAAGTTGCAGGAATGTATTTCCAAACTCAGCCGCCATATTGTGGTGAATCTGGGTCAAGTGAATTTTATCGATAGCTCTGGCCTGACTTCACTGGTGGCCGGCATGCGAGATGCTGATAAAGTCAAAGGCAGTTTCCGCATTTGTAATGTCCATCCAGAGGCTAAACTGGTGTTTGAGGTTACGATGATGGATTCTGTTTTTGAAATCTTCGATACAGAGGAAGAAGCCCTGGAAGGGGTGCCCCGCGCCAGCTAAACCTTAACGCCACTGCCCGATCTGGACAGCTGCGGCAAACTGGTCTTGACTCGCATGCGGGCCTAAGGCAAGCTCCTCTGCGAGACGGGTGCATTGAATTTGCATAGGGATTCAGAGCGATCGGGCTGACAAATTTCCGCTAGCGGGCTACACGGGCAGCTCAGCTGAAAAATCTTGGCACTTCGTGAATTGGAAAGGGCCTTTGACCGCCCCCCATAAGCCATTGCCCGTAGCTGGGTCAATCCCTTTGTCATAGCTGAGGAATTGCGCCGGTGTTGCCTCGAAGCCTAGCGACACTTGGCGAATTTCACCTTGATAGGTAAAGCTGCAGCGGGCGCAGGGGGGCAAAAATGCGGAAAAGTGAGAGCTGTCGGGGGTGAGCGGTTGCGCCGTGACGCTGAGGGTGCAGCCTGGGAGGAATTCTATCTGTGCCGGTGTGAGCTGCCCGAGTAACGCCCGGTTGCGACCGGCACCCCGCCAAGCTGCGGGTTCTTTGAGCGCGTAATACTCGACTTGCAGCCCGGACGGCTGATCGGGGATTGGCTGCAGCCGCAAAATCCGCTGGCGGTAGGGCTGATCCAGGTTGAGGGCATTGGCTTGTTCAGCAAACAGGGCGATGCTGTCTTCTGGAAATAGGGGAGCAGGCACCGGTCGCTGCCACAGGCGCAGGTGGACATACCACACCGGCTCCGCAAGCGCTTGGGCTTGATTGCTAAATTCACCGGCAAGGTAGCGAGCTAGGGCGAGCAGTTCAGGAGAGAGAGTCATGGGCGGGGAAAGCGAGTAGTTCACACAAATTTTATTTGAAATTGCCTGCAAACGAAAAATCGAAAAGATGAAATTTAGAAGTTTGTAACTCTCTGATGCAGATGCGCGAGTCTGTTGCTTGCAGAATTTTAAACTGAAGCGGGTTCTGTGCCGGCAGTGTGCCTTCCGCCCGAGCGCGGCGAGCTGACACCCGGGAGCTGACACCTGACCCCATTTCCGCTGTTTCCAAACTTGGGCACCGGCAGAAGCGCTGCGGGACTTGGCAAAGGTGTCACCAGCGGGAGACAATGGAGTTACGTCAACCCCTAAACTCTCAAGCGCGTGAACAACGTCCGCACTGTCTCAGATACCAAGCGAACTTTCTATACCACTCACACCCGCCCCATCAACTCCATCTATCGCCGGGTGGTGGAAGAGCTGATGGTGGAAATGCACTTGCTCTCGGTCAATGTGGACTTTCGCTACGACCCCATCTACGCCCTAGGGGTTGTCACGTCCTTTGACCGATTTATGCAAGCGTATGTCCCAGAACAGGACAAGCTCTCGATTTTTAACGCCCTCTGTCAGGCGATCTCAGACGATCCCCCACCCTACCGGCAGGATGCCGAACAGTTGGAAGCATTCGCCAGGAGTCTGTCCCCACAGGAATTAGTGGCGTGGCTGAGCCTGTCGTCGTTCCATCCAGAAGCGGGTGACTTGCAAGAGCATCTGCAAACCATTGGCCACAACCCGAAATTTAAGTACAGCCGTCTGTTTGCCATTGGTCTGTTCACCCTGCTTGAACTTGCCAGCACAGAGTTCTCCAAAGACGAAAAGCAGCGTTCCGAGGCGCTCAGCAAAATTTGTGCCGGTTTGCACCTCCCAGAAGAAAAACTGCTCAAAGACCTGGAGCTGTACAGCAGCAATCTGGAAAAAATGGCTCAGGCGCGGATTGTTATGGAGGATATCCTGAAAGCCGACCGGAAAAAACGGGAAGAGCGAGCCCAAGCCCAAGGCACAGCCGCCACTCCCCCTGGTGGCTCTTAACCCCAGATACCCACTATATTTTAGATGGGCCGGCAGTCCAAATCCGCAGATATGCACCGCGCCGATAAGCGCGTTTTTCATCCTTTGTGAGGTACTGAGAAACCCGGTTTCTTCAAGAAACCGGGTTTCTGGCCCGTACTTCATTGAATTGAAAACCGCTATAAATGGTATAGCAGTATGCACTTAGGGCGCGGACAGTAGACTTTTAGGGCAGGCCGAACGCAGCCTACGCCTATAATTCGTAGGACAGGCGTCCCGCCTGTCCAAGTTTCCTAAACTTACTGTTTATCCCTCTTTTGTCACTTTGGGGCAATTTTACGAATTTGCTCCATTTCAGGCAACGACAGAAGGACGCTATCGCGTCCCGCTTGCGCAAGCGGGCTTTCACCCTTGTTTGACAGAAGAGGGATAACTCTAAAATCCCCAATTCAAGGAAGAGTTTACACCCCTAATTATGGGTTTTAAATGCCACGCCGCACTCGTCACCCTAGCCGCTGCCAACTCTGAAGTGCTGGTGCAGTTTTACAGTCAGTTACTTGGTCAGCCACCGCAAACCCATATTCCCAATGTTTACGCCGAATTTCAGCTGCCAGGGGTGCGACTGGGAATTTTCCGACCGAAAGTAACACACTTGGAAGAGTTTGCATACACTGGTAAAAGTGGCATGAGTTTGTGTTTAGAAGTGGGGGACTTGGAGGCGGCAATTGCGCATCTTGACGCCTTGGGTTTCCCACCAGAAAGTGAAATTTTAACCGCTTCTCACGGCAGAGAAATCTATGCCAGCGATCCAGCTGGCAATCGCCTCATCCTTCACAAATCTGGATAGTTCCAAGTCCTGTATGGGCGGGTTTACCCGACATATTTGCCGGTGGCCTAGAATATAGCAGTAGCCACGCACGGGAACGGACATTGGCATTGGGGCATCTGCGCATGGGGCATTGGGCATTGCGCAAAAAGCTGGTTTCATGATGCGCCTGGGGCGATGCGCCTGGGGCGATGCGCCGGGGCATTAATGTCCTAACCAATATGACCACTGCTATAACATAACCATCTCAATGAACCGGGGTGGACTTGGCTGGCTGGACAGAATCAACGTCTCCCACCAAAATTGCCAAAATCTCATCGATTAAATCTCAGCTATCAGCTTTTAGGAACCGGCTTTGTGCCCGCCCAGAGCTAATTTATAGCGGTGTTCGGATCCGTGAGGTACTGAGAAACCCGTATCTTTAAGAATACGGGTTTCTGGCGTGTACTTCATCCAAGTGAAAACCGCTATAAATTCCTGTCGTCAGCTAAAAAATTATACCACTGCCGGCAGCTTAAATGTCTGACTGACCGAGTAAAAAGTGATGGCTTCTGAAGCGAGCGCTTATTGAGCTGACAGCCCAGCGTTCTGTTGCAGCAGGCACGCCAGAGCTTCTTCGATCTCAACCTGGGGAAACTCGGCATAAAACCGGCTGACACTCACGAACCGGTCAGGAGTGGCTAGCACGATAGCCCGCTCGCCCAACTGGCGCAGGGATGGCAGCAAGTCCAGGGGTGCCACCGGCGCAGCCACCCACACCGCTCTGGGCTGTTGCGCCCTCAAAGCTTCCGCCGCTACGGCTACCGTCATGCCGGTGGCAATCCCATCGTCCACCAAGATAGCAATCGCACCTTGGGGGCTGACGCCAGGGCGTGCCGGTGCCAGCTGAGCCAGCTGCTCCTGGGCTTTCTCCAGCGCGTGACGCAGCGCCGCCTCCCGCACCTTGGGATTGAGCCGGTGGAGTGATGGGTGCTGCGACCACAGTGCGTGGCCATCTGCGGTGCAAGCGCCTATGGCCAGTTCTGGGTTTTCTGGGCGGGCAATTTTTTTCGCCACCACTACATCTAGGGGGCAACCCAGGAGACGCGCCACCGGCACAGCCACCGGCAGCCCACCCCGAGGCAAAGCATAAACCACCGGCTTGGCAGAGCCTTGGGCGTCATCCAGCTTGCCGAACTCAGAGAGAACCCGCTCAGCCAGTTTCTCGCCGGCATCGTCGCGATTGCGGAACAGTGGGCAAGGTGACATCGCTCCCTCCAGCCCTTTGCAGTCCATTTGCTTCTATGATGCCTGATTTTGTGACAAGTGGTGTTGCGCTGCGAGCCGGTGACAGTATAGCCTTTCTTAATTCTATGGGGGCGCACCGCTCTGAAGCCAGGGAGCCCGGGAGCACAGGAGCGGGGGGGAATCTGCGAACCCGCCCGTAGCCTCTCCAAACTAGGGGCAGCCTTTTACGACATATATAGAACCCCTAACTGATTTGTCAAATTCTCTTTCTTCTCTTCCCTTGGCGCACAGGCGCGTCGGGCGCGGTTCATTTAATTTCCCCCTCAATTGCAACCGCTACTGGCGCACAGTGCCGGCGCGACAGTCTCTCAACCAAGTGCTAATAGCCTCAGCGATCGCGCCATTACTGTTATCTCGCGGAGGCAAAGTCGGGCTGCCAGCGGGGTAAGTTCCCAGTCGGGAAAACATCATTGCTAGCCGCCAACCACTTTCAGTTTTAGTGAGAAAAAGCCAGTGGTAATGCTGCAATTGTACCGCCTGACCAGATGAATAATTCCGCTCCAAAGTAGTAATAAAAACTTGCCGGGGATCGTCCTCTGAGCTCCCCGCCTGCTTTGACTCACTCGCAGAAGAAATTGCCGATTCCGACCGTCCCGCGCCGAGAGGCAGAGGCTCAAACTCAGGACGCCCCGCCAGAATCACATAACTAGACTCGTAGCTCACAACTGTGAGCTTAGAGCGCCGAATCACGCGATTTGCATAACTGGGCAAGTCCCGCAGCAGCAGCTGAATCAGCGTTTCCAAATCATTTGGACAAACGAATTTGGCCTTTTGAATGCTAGATATCTCCCGTACATCACTCAGGGTTTCCCCAGCAGACGCCACCTTAATTGGAAATATAAAATTTCCAACTAAGAAAATAATTAATATTTTGAACATCTGTTGGCTAAATTTTAAATTTACGCAATTTCTTGACAAATCCGCTCGAAAGCAGCAGCCGGATCTGGTGCTGCAGTAATCGGACGCCCGATCACCAAATAATCAGCACCGGCTTTCAGGGCGTCAGCCGGCGTCATCGTTCGCCGCTGATCTCCCGCCGCTGACCACAGTGGACGCACCCCAGGACAAACCAGCAGAAAATCATCCCCGCAGACACTCCGCAGCTGCGACACCTCCTGCGGCGAGCAAACAGCGCCGGCAAGACCCGCCTCTTGAGCCAAAATCGCCATTTGCAAAGCGTATTCTGGCAATTCCAGAGGAACTTTCAAATCAAAAGCCAAATCTCGCGACGAAAGACTCGTCAGCAGCGTAATGGCAATCACCTTAGGAGGCTGCAGCCCACCGGCACCCTCGCGCACAGCCGCTTGCGCCGCAGACAGCGCCGCCCGACCGGCAGCAGCGTGGACAGTCAGCAAATCAGCACCATAGCCCGCCGCCGACCGGCAAGCGCCCGCCACAGTATTGGGTATATCGTGGAATTTCAGATCCAGAAAAATGTGCTTTTCCCGTTCTTTTAACATAGCCATAATTCCCGGGCCGGTGCTGACAAATAGCTCCAAGCCCACTTTCCACCAACTCACTTGGGGCAACCTTTCCACCAGGGAGATAGCCTCTGCCTCTGTTGAAACATCTAAGGGGACAATAATGCGGTCTGCGAATGACATACGGATGCAATAATTTTGGATATAAGGTTTTGTAAATAAACCGCTTAACTACAAAGATAAACGCGGATAAATCCGGTGACATCTGCGTTTATCTGCGTTTATCTGCGGTTCTTAAGATGGTGTTGGCGAATTAATGTGGGGTAAGACCCCACCCCCCAAGTTTCCTCGTTCCCAGCCTCAGGCTAGCAGGAGGAAAAACCGCGCAGTTTGTCAGAGTCTCGCTCCACTCTTAGCCCGCGTAGGCGGGCTTCGTCTGTCGCAGTGAGTTTCAATCGCCTGGAACCTGGCTAGCCAGAGTTCTAACCCCTCACCGATTCGCCAACAGTCTCTTCTTAATTGCTGATTACACCACTAAGCGCACAAACTTCTTTTTCCCCACCTGCAAAACCCGCCCGTGCAAGTCAGCCGGTGAGTCAAAAGTCAGATTAACATCCTCAACCCGCTCCCCATCCAGCTTCACCCCACCGCCTTGAATCTGCCGGCGGGCTTCGCTGGTGGTGGGACAAACGCCGCAAGCGCCTAGAATGTAGAACAGCTTGGCGGGGAACTGCACAGACGCTAAAGAAAATTCTGGCACCGCACCGGCACCGGAGGCATCTCCTCCCAGGACAAGCGCCTGCGCCGACTGCATAGCTCGCTGTGCAGCTTCTTTCCCGTGATACTGGGTGACAACCTCCAGGGCGAGAAGTTTTTGCCGGTCGCGGGGATTCTCTGGCATAGCATCTAGTGGCAAATTTGTCAATAGCTCGAAATACTGTTCCACCAGCCGGTCAGGAGTTTTTTCCAGCTTGGAGTACATAGTGAGGGCGTCTTCCGACAGACCGACGTAATTGCCCAGGGACTTGGACATTTTCTGCACCCCATCCGTGCCCAGCAAAATCGGGGTCAGCAGGCCAAATTGGGGTTTTTGGCCAAAATGTCGCTGCAAGTCGCGCCCGACGGCAATGTTGAATTTCTGGTCGGTTCCGCCGAGTTCCACGTCAGATCGCACAGCTACGGAATCGTAGCCCTGCATGAGGGGGTAGAGGAACTCGTGCAGGTAAATAGGGCTGCCTTGCTGGTAGCGCTCGGCAAACCCTTCTTTGGCCAGCATTTGGCCTACAGTCATCGTGGCCAGCAGTGAGAGAATTTGGGACAGGTCAAGCCCGGAGAGCCATTCCGAGTTGTAGCGAATTTCGAGGCGTCCAGGCGTGTCAAAATCGAGAATTGGGCGCACTTGGTTGAGGTAAGTTTGAGCGTTAGCAGCCACTTCCTCTGCAGTCAGCTGCTTGCGCACCTCTGACTTGCCGGTGGGATCGCCAATGCGAGCGGTAAAATCCCCTATGATCAGTACCGCAGTGTGACCGGCATCTTGGAAAGCCCGCAGCTTGCGCACAGGAATGCTGTGACCCAGATGAATGTCTGCGCCGGTGGGGTCAATTCCCAACTTGACCCGCAAAGGCCGGTCAGAGGTGGCTAGCAGTTGCGCCAGATTTTCCAGGGGATCGGATGAATCCGGCTGGTCGGGAAAAATCTCACTGACGCCACGACGCAGCCAGGAGAGGTCACAGCTGACGCTTTGGGGGCTTCCTGAAGCCCGGGTTTGCAAATCCACAACTCGATTCGTTACACTCACGGAAATAAAAATCCTTTGGATATGGCAGTGACAGGGGAACGGGGCAAGTGCTCCCCAGCGCCCTAACCTTTAAATTGTCCTATCGCCAGATTACCATAAGCAAAAATGGTAGAAATATCTCTGCGAGCCGGACTTTCCCGGGCAGCCTATCCTCACAAGCAGGTGCTTCTGAGGATAATGGTTAATAAGCAGGGGACAATTGTCCTGATGACTGTGGGGGTGCCGGTGAAATTACTAAAGCTGGGCGAACAGCCAGGTTTTCCTGCCTCAAGGTGGCCCTCTCAAACTAAAATCTCAAACAACAGAGCTAGCCCACAGACACTTTTTCGGATTGAGCCTTTATCGATGAGGATGTGACATCGCCGTGGCAACTAACACAATAAGACGACAGCAGCTGAGAGACTCAGCACCAGTTTTTGACTTTGTTCAGGGCGTCAGCAAGGTAACAGCCGGAACTCTGCTGGGAGTGACGATGCTGGCCAGTTCCGTAGTGGCAGGTGGGCTGGTGGGTTTGGCGATCAGCTTCCGCAACCTCCCAGACGTTCGAGTCCTGCGCAGCTACACGCCTACGGAAACGACCCACATCTACGATATTAAGGGCACGCTCCTCACCAGTATCCACGACGAAGCGAACCGAGAAGTCGTCCCGCTGACCAAAATCTCTCCGCAGCTGAAGCGGGCGGTGATCGCCATAGAAGACAGCCACTTCTACAGCCACTACGGGATAAACCCGGGCGGCGTCATGCGGGCTATGGTGAAAAACATGGAAGAGGGCAGGACGGTTGAGGGCGGCTCCACCCTCACCATGCAGCTGGTGAAAAATCTCTTCCTCTCCCCCAAACGCGCCTTCAGCCGCAAGCTTGCCGAAGCAGTGCTGGCCATCCGTCTGGAGCAAATCTTTAAGAAAGACGAAATTTTGGAGCTGTACCTGAATCAGGTGTACTGGGGCCACAATTTGTACGGCGCTGAGATGGCCGCCAGAAGTTATTTTAATAAGCCAGCGTCCAAGTTAACCCTGGCGGAAGCGGCCATGATGGCGGGCATGATCCAGGCTCCTGAAAATTACAGCCCTTTCATGGATTACAAACTGGCGAAACAGCGACAAGCCACTGTGCTCAAGCGCATGAAGGAGCTGGAGTGGATCACGCCAGCAGAAGAAGCGGCAGCTTTCAAGCAACAGATAAAACTCGGTAAAATCACCTCTTTCCCCGGAAGTAAGGTGCCTTACGTCACCCAGGCTGTGGTTCAAGAGCTGACTAAGCGCTTTGGCAGAGACGCTGTTCTCAAAGGGGGCATGCGCGTCCAAACCACTATTGACCTGCAAATGCAGCGGATCGCTGAAGACACGGTGCGCTACGCCCACCAGCGGCTTTACTACCAGGTGGGTGCTGACCAAATGGCACTGGTTGCTGTCGATCCCCGCACTCACTTTGTCAAGGCGATGGTGGGTGGCGTCGATTACGACAAAAGCCAGTTCAACCGCGCCGTTCAAGCCCTGCGCCAGCCCGGCTCGGCTTTTAAGCCGTTTGTGTACTATACGGCTTTTGCCAACGGGCTGTACGGGCCCGACTCGATCATCTATGACTCGCCTGTGGGCTATCGCGACGGTGACGGTTACTACTATCCCAGAAATTATGGCGGCGGATTCTCCGGTGCTGTTAGCATTCGCAGGGCTTTGGAGGTGTCCCTCAATGTTCCCGCTATTAAGGTTGGGCAGGCGGTGGGACTGAATAAGGTGATTGAAACCTGCCGCATCCTGGGAATTAAGAGTCCGATTGAGCCGGTGATTTCTTTGCCCTTGGGCGCTGTCGATCTCACCCCCCTGGAAATGGCGGGGGCTTTCGCCACTTTCGCCAACAATGGCTGGCACTCTGACACGACCTTTATTGTCCAAGTGACGGACAGCAGCGGCAACATCCTGCTGGACAACACCCCCAAACCCAAGCTGGTTCTCGATCCTTGGGCTTCCGCTTCCATCAATAGCGCCCTGCAAGGGGTGATTTATCGGGGTACGGCAACCTCCGCTCAGATTGGCCGTCCGGCAGCGGGCAAAACGGGCACAACTTCTTCAGAACGCGATATTTGGTTCGTGGGCTATGTGCCGCAGCTGTCTGTTGCGGTTTGGGTGGGCAATGACGATTTCACTCCCCTGTATTCGGGTGCCACGGGGGGCACTTTTGTAGCGCCGGTTTGGCGCGATTTTATGCTGCAAGCTCTGGAAAATTCGCCGGTGCAATACTTCCGACCCGCTTCTGACTTCGATCCGCCCTCTCCCAACTGATGGCGATGCCCGGATGCCCGGATGCCCGGATGCAAGGATGCCCGGATGCAAGGATGCCCAGATTTGGGATTGTCACCCCTCAGCGGTCATTGGCCATCTATCCCTGGCCATGACACCCCCTCTGTCACAAAACCCTTTGGACAACCTAAAATCTCAAATCCCACATCTAAAATCTGCCATTCTCAGGATTGCTTGTCCAACTCTGCTTTCATCCGCTCCAGGGTGAAGTGCATCTGATCGAACAAAAGCTGCGGCGTCATGCCAAATTGACTCAGCTGGGTCTTCAGCTGCTCCACGGTCATCTGGGCCATGAAGTCCTCAGACAGCTCAAAGCGCTTCATAAAAATCCGATAGCGCTCCATCATGGCTTCCATCTGCTCTATGAACAGCTTTTTTCCCTCGCGGTCAAATTTACCGTAGTTACTGCCGAGTTTTATCAGGGCTTGATAGTCCTCAAACAGCTGTTTGGCTTCTTGCTGAACGATCTCTGAATCAAAGAATCCCATTGCCCGCGTCCACCCAATTGATTTTTATGACTAGATGGGAAGTCCCGCTTTACCCGAATTATCTAGTCTTATTTTAGTGCAGTGCCAAGTTTCGCTTCCCACCCGTCTGGTGCGGAAAGCCCTACTTGTCCTGCCAGCTCTGGCCCAACGGGCGCTGGCCCCTCTCCCAGTGGCGCTGGGACGCGCTCAATAGCCTCTCTACCGCAGACAGCCCTCACACCGGCCCGATGCGGTTGGGGGGCCAAAAGCGAAAGGCGGCGCGGCCAATGATTCTCTCTTTGGCCAGAAATCCCCAGATGTGGGAGTCGTTGCTATTGTTACGGTTATCCCCCATGACAAAAAACTGATTCTCCGGAACTGGCGCAGGTCCCCAATCATAGTCGGGCGGTTCAGCAATGTAATCTTCCTGCTGGGGTTCGCCATTCAGCCATACTTGGCCATTATTGACTGCCACCGTTTGGCCGGCTGACCCAATAATCCGCTTGATGAATACTTGCTGCAACGCTTGCTTTTCGGTTAAGCCCTGAAATTCTAGGTATTTTTGCAGCTGTTGCGGCGGGTAAAATACTACAATCTCACCGGCTGCCGGTGGCCGAAAGTGGTAGGATATTTTTTCCACCACCAGCCGGTCGCCCACCTGCAAGGTTGGCAGCATCGAATCTGACGGGATGTACCTCGGTTCCGCCACAAAGGTGCGGATCAGCAGGGCTAAGGCCAGGGCCAGGACTATAATCTGTATATTTTCCCGCTGCGAGCGCCACACCCGCAACCATGCAGGAGACTTTTCTAAGTCTTTTTCCTCTAGTTCCATCTCGTCCTCTCTTACAGATACTCCCGTTCTGTCAAAGTCTGGTGTCTTACTCAGACCGCCGCCAAGCAATTTTGTCATTATATCCTGAATTGTGCCGGTGAAATCAACTACCGGCAATTAAAAGTAGGGTGGGTTCCGCCCTCTCGTCACTACTTCTACGGAGATATCTCAAGGCGGAACTCACCCCGCACCAATCAAAAGTTGGGTGAGTTCCGCTCTCTGGGCAATGCTTCTACGAATAACTCTCAAGGCGGAAGGCACCCCCCACCAATCAAAAGCAGCGCTCGACTTTCATCCCCCCCCTCACAGGCTTCAAGGATGCCGGGAAATCTTTTACTCCGGTCTTATCCCCCCTCCCAAGAGCAAAGGGTGCCGGGAATGTTTGGCTCTCTGGGGGCTTGAAAAGGACTGCCGGCTGATTTTCAATTAATCAACTTCTCCAGCTGCATAGAGGAAAACTGAAAATACCGATACCGTAAAATTACTGAATTAGGGAGACCGGGAAAATACCTAAAATCGGCAGCCGCAGGCATCTGAAAACTTCACGATAAATTCATAGAAAACGCCCGTTTTCCGCTTGCAACTTCACACTAGCTGGCTTAAGCTGGTTATCAAGACAGAGTTGAACAGCAATCAGGAGACTTGCAAATGAAGACTATCGGGATGCGCACTTTACTCGGAACCGTTGCTGCTAGTGTCTGCCTAATCTCTGCGACGGGCCAGCAAGCTAGCGCGGGACAGCTGCATAACGGCTGGAACTATGGCATCGATGCCTTCAATGATGGCTCTGGTGGGGCGGCCTATGAAATTAAGGGTCTGGCCATCAAAGAAACGGCGGATAGCGTTTTCGTCGCGCTGACTGGCGGTATGCCCTTGACGGGAACTGCAAACGGCAGTGCTGCTGACGGCAATGTTGGTTGGGGCGACCTGTTCTTCAACTTCTCGGGCAATAATTTTACTACCGCCAGCAATCAAAGCAGTTTGTTTGGGATTCGCTTTGCCGGCACTAACGATTCTGGAGCCGCCAGCACCGGCGTTTACCAGAATGTCCAGGCCAAGAGCGTGACTGGAGCGAACCACGGCTACGGCAGCTTGCGGCAGTATTATAACGCCGGGTATAACAAAACCAACACTCTAGGCACCGACCTGCCGACAGCACAGGCTGCCTACAACTACTTGTATCCCGCTAACGTTGCCAGCAATCCCACCACGGGAAATACCCCCATTCTCAATGTCATCAACTCTGGCACAAAGGTGGGTGACATTGCAATGCTTACCAGCAGTGCCCTGACCGCTGCTGGTCTTGACTTTGGCCACTTTGGGGCAAACGGCAGTCAAACCATCGGGTTCCAGTTTAACCGGTCTTTGATTGGCAGCGGCGACTATCTAGCCAATGTGTTTGTTGAGTGCGGCAATGATGGTGTGGCGCTGGCGGGAAACCTGGAAGCAGTCCCCGAACCGTCAAGCATGGCCGGTTTAGCTTTGGTAGGATTAAGCGCCGCCGGCTCAATGCTGCGCAAGCGTCGCACCCTCACCGCCAGCAGCACCAACTAATATCATATCCCTTCAATTCCCACAATTAATTGTTTCCCCCTCTTCCTCTTTCTTCCTCCTTGGCGTCTATGGCGTCTACCCTGCGGGAAGCCGCGCTTCGCGTCTATGGCGTCTTGGCGGTTCATAAAATAGGGTGCAGCACAGAAAAAGCAATCCGATGCTAGGAAAAAATAATCAACGCAAAAAAGCGGTAGAGAAAGAAACTTCTCTACCGCTTTTAAATTCAATCAAACCGAAGTGGAAACGGTATCGCAGCAGTCCTATTGGTTAGGACATCAGTGGCCTAGGGGTAAAAGGCGTAGGACAGGCGAGACGCAATTCCTACTGTCTTAACCTAAGTGAATACTGCTATAAGGGAGAAAACAGGGAATAGAGAAACTTGCCTCACCCTACACCCTTTTCCCTCTCACCCCGCGTTTCAACCAACTTGAGCTTGCAGTTCCGGCTTTTGACTGGGAAGTACCTTCACCTGACCGTCATCGCCCATATCGACAATAGCAATGTCGCCTTCCTTGACGCGACCTGAGAGGATTTCCTCAGCCAGGACATCTTCCAGCAGGCGCATGATAGCGCGGCGCAGGGGTCGCGCACCGTAGCTGGGGTTGTAGCCTTCTTGCACCAAGCGGTCTTTGAACCGTTCTGTGACTTCCAAGGTGATACCTTGGTCAGTCAGGCGCTTGAAGACATCCTTCAGCATGATATCTGCGATTTGCTTGACTTCCTCCTTGTTCAGCTGACGGAAGACGATAATTTCGTCAAGCCGGTTGAGGAACTCTGGGCGGAAATACTGCTTGAGCTCTTCATTCACCAGAGAGCGAATGCGGTTGTACTGCGTTTCCGCTTCATTTTCCGAGGAAAACTCGAAGCCGATCCCGCCGCCACCTTTTTCAATCACCTTGGAACCGATGTTCGAGGTCATGATCAGCAAGGTATTCTTAAAGTCCACCGTGCGACCCTTGGCATCGGTGAGGCGACCGTCTTCCAAAATTTGCAGCAGCATATTGAAGACATCGGGGTGGGCTTTTTCGATTTCGTCGAACAGCACCACGGTGTAGGGACGACGGCGCACCGCTTCAGTCAGCTGGCCACCTTCGTTGTACCCCACATAGCCCGGAGGCGAACCGATCAGTTTGGAGACAGTGTGGCGCTCCATATATTCGGACATGTCCAGCCGAATCATGGCGTCTTCGGAACCGAAGAAATAAGCCGCCAGTGACTTAGTGAGTTCCGTCTTGCCGACGCCGGTGGGCCCAGAGAATATAAAGCTAGCGATAGGCCGGTTGGGGTTCTTCAGACCGACGCGAGCCCGGCGAATGGCCCGAGAGACGGCCTTGACAGCTTCTTCCTGACCGATGAGACGCTGGTGCAGGGTGTCTTCCATGTGCAGCAGCTTTTCGGATTCGGATTCGGTGAGCTTGTTCACCGGCACCCCTGTCCAGCTGGCCACGATTTGGGCGATGTCCTCTTCGGTGACCACCGGCGATAAATCCTCACCGCGAGGGGAGTCTGACTTTTTGTTTTGGGCGAGCGCGCGAATTTCCGCTTTAATTTCCATTTCGCGGTCGCGCAGCTCGCCGGCGCGGTCAAAGTCCTGAGCCCGGACGGCGTCGTCTTTTTCTTTGAGGACTTGGCGCAGCTCCTTATCCAGTTCTTTTGCTGCCGGTGGCAGCTGGGAGGTGAGCAGGCGGACTCTGGAGCCGGCTTCATCAATCAGGTCAATTGCCTTATCGGGCAAGTAGCGGTCTGAGATGTAGCGGTCAGAGAGCTTGGCGGCTGCTTCCAGGGCGGCGTCGGAAATCTTCAGCTTATGATGTTGCTCGTAGCGTTCGCGCAAACCGTAGAGAATCTCAATGGTTTCTACCACGCTGGGCTCGCCCACCATCACTGGCTGGAACCGGCGTTCCAGGGCGGCATCGCGCTCGATGTGCTTGCGGTACTCATCGAGGGTAGTTGCGCCGATGCACTGCAGTTCGCCCCGGGCCAGTGCCGGTTTGAGGATGTTGGCGGCGTCGATAGCGCCCTCAGCCGCACCGGCCCCAATCAGGGTGTGAACTTCATCTATCACCAGGATGACGTTGCCGGCGGAGCGGATTTCATCCATAATTTTCTTGAGGCGCTCCTCAAATTCGCCCCGGTACTTAGTGCCGGCCACCAGCAGACCGATGTCCAGGGTGACGACCCGCTTGTCTTCCAGGATGTCGGGCACATCATTGTTGGCGATCCGCTGAGCCAGACCTTCGGCGATGGCGGTTTTCCCGACTCCGGGCTCCCCAATCAGCACGGGGTTGTTTTTGGTGCGGCGTCCCAGAATCTGAATCACCCGTTCAATTTCCTTCTGGCGTCCCACCACCGGGTCAAGCTTGCCTTCCCCTGCCATTTGGGTCAGGTTGGCACCAAACTCATCCAGGGTTGGGGTTTTGGTGCGACCTCCACTAGCGCCGGGGGTGACTTCTGCCGTTTCGCCCAGCATGCGGATGACTTGGGTGCGGACTTTCGACAGGTCAACTCCCAGGTTTTCCAGCACTCTTGCTGCCACGCCTTCCCCCTCACGGATAAGGCCAAGGAGCAGGTGTTCCGTGCCAATGTAGTTGTGCCCCAGCTGGCGAGCTTCTTCTAGGGAGAGCTCCAAAACCCGCTTGGCCCTTGGAGTGAAGGGAATTTCAACAGCGACGAAGCCTGAGCCTCTGCCGATGATTTTTTCCACCTCTATCCGGGCGTCTTTCAGGTTGACGCCCATAGATTTCAGCACTTTGGCGGCTACACCGGTCCCTTCTCCTATCAGACCCAGAAGGATCTGCTCAGTACCTACGAAGTTATGCCCCAGGCGACGTGCTTCCTCCTGGGCTAGCATAATCACCTTAATGGCTTTTTCTGTAAAGCGTTCAAACATGGCGTTTTTCCATCACCTGCTGCGTGCCCGTAAGCTGATTCTAGCACAGTTAATCTAGCTGTCTGTGATGGGCCCGCTCGCTCGAGGGCGGGTTTGTCTGAAGCGAGACGTCCGGCGCATGACAGTGTGGAAACGCTGGCTGCATCAAGCTGTGCGGGCAATTTGGCAATCGAAGCGCAATTAGGCGATCTGGCAATTTCCCAAAGAAAGCGCGTTTAAAAATTATTCTGTAATTAATGTAACGGATCGCTTGCCTGTGACAGAAGAAGCTTTTCGGAAAACCGATCTTTTCCGAAGCGGGTATCTGCCATTGTTTACATTTTACAGCCCGGGCGCACGCCTGGAGGGTCTGCCACTCTGACGGGAGAGCATCGCTGTCAATCAGGGCTTCCGGCTTGCCTTCCCTGCGATTCAACCTCAGCTTTGCTAGGGGCAAAGGTAGTGACTTAAGTCTAAACGCCAGCCAGCTGAAGCCAGACGCTGGCCACTCTCTCCCTGCCAGAGCGCCAAATTTTGGCCAAATTCTGGGCTTTGCAGGCCGGGACGCCACATAATTACGGCATCTTCATTGGTGTCTTGGTAGTAGCAGCGGCGGCGACCGGCTTGTTGAAAGCCAAATTTTTGGTAGAGACAGAGGGCGGCGCGGTTAGAGGCCCGCACTTCTAGAGTGGCCCGCTCTAGGTGCCTTTGGGCTGCTGCCCCCAGAAGGTATGCCAGCAGCGCCTGACCCAACCCTTGCTGCTGGAAGTCTGGATGAATGCCCAGCAGGGTGATGTGAGCCTCATCCAAAATCGCCCACAGGCAACCGAGGCCAACCAAGCGCTCTGACTCGCCGCTTTCGGGCCTGTCCACTGGGGGAATGGACAGCACCAGCAACTCGCTGTTGTTGCTGGCTAACTCTCGCTGGTAGGCGTCTAAAGTCCACAGTCCGCCAAAACACAGCCGGTCTAGCTCCAGGACTTTGGGCAGCAGCTGTGATGTCAGCGGTTTCAATTCCAAAAAATTCACCAAATGTGGGAGTGAATGTTTTCGCAAGGCACAATTGACAATTGTACACTGAAAAACGAAACCCACTCACGTCCGTTCCTCGACCGGCGGACAACTAAGAGGATTATGGTATTGACTCGCCCTGCAGGGGTTGAAAATTCTGGCCGCAAATATTTGCCAGATCAGGCCGCCGCATCAGAATCGCGCTCACCCAACCAGGAACTTATGCCGCTCACAGCCCGGGTGAACCGCCTTGACCGCCTGGAAATTGGGGGCTGTGACGTGACGGCTCTGGTTGAGCGATTTGGCTCGCCGCTTTATATTGTCGATGAGCAAACCCTGCGGACGGCTTGCCGGCAGTACCGGGAGGCTCTGGAGCGCTACTATCCAGGCCAATCGCAAGTCCTCTACGCTTCTAAGGCTTGGAGCTGTTTGGCCATTGGCGCGGTGGTGGCCCAAGAAGGTTTGGGGATTGATGTGGTGTCAGGCGGAGAACTGCACACCGCCCTCACAGCCGGTGTCAGCCCGGACAAGATATATTTTCACGGCAACAACAAATCCCGTGAGGAGCTCCAGCTGGCTGTGGAAACCGGCTGCACTGTGGTGGCGGACAACTGGCTGGATTTGTCCACAACAGCAGACATTTCTAAGAAGGCTAGCCAACCCGTGCGCATCATGCTGCGGTTTACCCCGGGCATTGAGTGTCACACCCACGAGTACATCCGCACCGGCCATTTGGACAGCAAATTTGGCTTTGACCCCGACTGTGCGGACGAGGTATTTAGTTTTGTCAGCCAGCAACCTGCTCTATCGTGCACCGGTCTGCACGCCCACATTGGCTCCCAGATTTTTGAACTGCAACCCCATGCGGATCTCGCCGGTGTGTTGGTGCAGTGGCTCCAGAAAGCGGCCCAGTACGGGCTGCCGGTGGGGGAACTGAATGTGGGTGGCGGTTTGGGGATTCGCTATACGGAATCGGACAACCCGCCTAGCATAGACGCCTGGGTGAAAACCGTGTGCGTTTCGATTGCCGGCGCACTCCAGTCCGAGGGTCTGCCGCTGCCGAAGTTGCTGTGCGAGCCAGGGCGGTCAATCGCTGGCCCTGCTTGTGTGACGGCTTACACTGTTGGCAGCCAGAAAGCGATTCCGGGAATTCGCACTTACCTGTCGGTGGATGGGGGCATGTCGGACAATCCCCGTCCGATCACTTATCAAGCCGTCTACCGCGCCGTGGTGGCCAACCGTATGGGTGAGCCCTTGACGGAGAAGGTTACGGTTGCCGGCAAACACTGCGAGTCCGGAGACATCCTGATTCAAGAAGCCCAGCTGCCCAAAACTCAGCCCGGGGACATTTTGGTGGTTCCCGGCACGGGTGCTTACAATTATAGTATGGCCTCTAACTACAACCGTTTGCCCCGACCGGCAGCGGTGTTGGTCAGAGATGGGGAAGCGAATGTGATCTTGCAGCGGGAAACCTACCAAGACTTGCTGCGACTCGACCGTTTGCCCGCAAGGCTGATTCCTGAAAGCAGCATCACTCAACGGTTAACACAAGAGTGAGTTGTGAGGGCGGGGGAGAGGCTTTTCTCACATTTGTGATCAGCGGCGTTGGGGGGAAAGGGCTGAGGCGTAAAATAAAAAACTCTCGCACTCTGGTGGGGAAAAGAAACCCGGTTTCTTTTCCGGGATTCGACCGGTATTTCCTTGCCCCTAGCAAAAGAAACCCGGTTTCTGAGATGATTTGACCGGCGCTCAAGCCTCAAGTCCCCAGCTCTGTGCCACTCAAGTGGCACAGGCATCCTGCCGGTGGCCAGAGGGTGGCAGTGCCGGTGGTTCCGGGCAATGCCTACAGCCCGGGCGGCACCTCAGGAGATGCCGGCCCCAGTCTGCGGGCGGGGTGGCGTGAGGGTGCAGCCTGCGCACAAAACGGCGTCGGCGGGCACGCCGCCTGCGGTTAAGAAGTTTTTGTCGGCTAGTTTCCCCTGCTGTCAGGGGTGCCTGATGTCAAAAGCGGGCCTAACTAGCGTCCCTATTGCAGGGGTGAGGGTGAGGTGCCGGCCTGAAATAGATGTCGGCTGGCATAAAATCAAGCTAGTAGGGACTCAGCGTGCTGATCCCGTTCCAAGCAAAATTCAGCTAATCGTTGCTTAAAGTTTAATGATTTCGGGTCCCGGTTATGACCCAAGCTGGACTCAGTCCTTGCTGCGTCACCTGATGGATATTTGGACGCATTGGCTGAAAGGCCCAATCGATATTGGGCTGGTTCTGGCCCTGACCTACATGGTACTGGTGATCATTGGTGAGCGCCGCACGCTATGGATGGTGCGAGGATTGATTGTACTGATGCTGTGCACGGCCATCAGCAGCAGCCTGCAGCTGAGGCTGTTGAGTTTTGTGCTGGAAAAGCTGGCGATCGGCTGTGCGGTGGCAATGGCTGTGATCCTGCAGTCGGAGTTCCGCCGCTTTCTAGAACAGCTCGGTCGGGGAGAAATTGTGCAGCTGTTTCAATCTCACCGGGGAGCCGTTCCCAAACCCGACAGCGTGATCGATGAAATTGTGGAGGCGGTTAGGGAACTCTCCCAAAACCGCACCGGCGCTCTGCTGATTCTAGAAACTGGCCCTCCCATAGATGAGCGCGATTTTTCGGTGCCCGGTGTGAGGCTCAACAGTGAGGTTTCTAAGGAACTGCTCCAGACGATTTTTCAGACGACAACTCTGCTGCACGACGGGGCTGTGCTGATTCGCGCCTCCCGCATTGTGGCTGCCGGGGTGATTCTGCCCCTGTCTGACCGCACGGCTTCCCGGCAGCTCGGCACCCGCCACCGAGCGGCGATGGGAATTACTGAGCGTGTCGAAAATTGCTTGTGTGTTGTTGTATCTGAAGAAACGGGCTCTATTTCGCTCGCAGAACGAGGGGGCCTAAATCGTCCTTTGACTAGCAGTAAACTTAAGGAACTGCTAGAGGCTCGTTTCTCTCAATCGGTTGAGCGGGAAGCTGTCGCCCCGAATCTGCGCACTTTGGGTCGCCTTAGCTCCCGGATACTGGCTTTTGTTTCGCGTATTCTGAGTCTTCCATCATCGGCTTCGGGTGAGAAAAAATGACTGCAAACCCAACTGTCTTAAAAGACTTGCCTGCTGACCTTGACCGAGAGCGCCTCCCTGTGCATGTGGCGGTGATTATGGATGGCAATGGCCGGTGGGCCAAGCGTCAGGGGCTGCCTCGCATCCTGGGTCACCGCCGGGGGGTGGATGCGCTCAAGGATCTGCTGCGCTGCTGCAGGGACTGGGGAATTCAAGCGCTGACGGCTTATGCCTTTTCTACGGAAAACTGGGGCCGCCCCCTGGAAGAGGTGGATTTTTTGATGGCCCTGTTTGAGCGGGTCTTGCGGCAGGAACTCGAGGAGATGATGCGGGAAAATGTGCGCATCCAATTTGTGGGCAATTTAAACTCCCTGCCTCGCTCGCTACAAGCTGAGATTAGGCGCTCGATGGAGGACACCCGCCACAATCAGGGAATTCAGTTTACTGTGGCCACAAATTATGGGGGCCGTCAGGAGATTCTCCAGGCTTGCCGGTCGATCGCTAAGGAGGTGCAGCAAGGTTTAATCGAGCCCGAACAAATCGATGAGGCTCTTTTTGAGCGCCATCTCTACACCGCAGGCATTTCTGACCCCGACTTGCTGATCCGCACCAGTGGTGAGATGCGTATCTCCAATTTCCTCCTCTGGCAGGTGGCTTACTCGGAAATCTACATCACGGACACCCTTTGGCCCGATTTTGACCGCTCCGAGTTTCACCGGGCTCTGTGCGCCTACCAGCAGCGCGACCGCCGGTTTGGAAAGGTGAAAACTTAAAAGGAACAGCCGAAAAGGAAAAAGTGCTATTTTCCCTTTTTTCTTTTTTGATGTTTCTAAGGGCCAGAAAAAACGGCTTGTTCAATGTCTCGCCGCGAAAGCGAGTATTTAAAAGCACGCTGAATATCTTGCCCGTCCGCACTGGCCCGGAAATATCGCACGGTCAGCTGGTCGATATCTAAGACTATCTCCGCTTCCCAGCTTGGCCTCTGGATGTGCCAGCAGTGCAGCTGGTTGCGGTCTTGTTGGCACCCTTGCGCTCTCAGCCATTGCTCGATTTCTGGCAGGGGATGGTTGTACAGTGGTGTCTCGGCGCTAGGCAGAACCATAATCTTGTGAAAAATGTTGAGTTTTGCTTGGGTTGGGTTGGAGCAGTTTTTCCCGCTCCCGCCTATCTCTTTCCTCTTCTAATTATCCACCCATTTTTACCCTTTTTTACCTGATATAAGTATGCGGACACCAATCACCGGCACCTCTAGAAACCGGGTTTCTTAAAGAAACCCGGTTTCTGGCCGCCAACCTGTTGTGCTTAATGATGTCCGCGCTCGCTATCTGTTCTGTAAAAAAAAAGCTAAATTCCCATTCCAGTATTTCCAAATGGCTCTTTTGCATGAATTGAGAGTGACCGGCAGACGCCCCAAATAAATTTTAAATGTTGAGTGTTAAATTTTAGTAAACTGCACTGCTCACCGCTGGCTCACGCCTTTTGGGGGCTGAGCAGTGGCAGCACCGGCATGTCCTGTCCTATTTCTCGCACAAGTACAGTGCTGGGGGGGGTGCTCAATGCGTCCGGTTTTAAGGTGGCTCCGTCTCTGACCAACCCAATGGTAATCGCTATCAGCAGGCACCCCAGGAAGGTAAGGCCCAGAATGAATAGGGCGAAAATCTCTCCTGCAGACAGGGGGCGATCTGTAGGGTCCAGGTAGGCGGCGGAGTGCTGCGTTTGGCGCTGCTGGGAAAGATGCCGGTTTAAGGCCACAGGTGGCATTATCACCGGTATGCGGGAGTAGCGAATCTTTTGGTCGTAAGCTATCCTCCGTTCTGGACTGCTGAGGGTGGCGTAGGCTTCGTTCAGTTTTTGGAACTTTTCTGTGGCGATTGCCGGTGGGAGTTCAGTGGTATCGGGATGGTAGCGCTTGCTCAACTCCCGATACGCTCGCCGGATTTCTATGACTGACGCTGAGGGATGCAGTCCTAGCAGGCTGTAGTAACTGTTCCCTAGGGCGGTGTGCTGCCACACCCCTTGCGGATTCTGATCTTTTTCTGTTGCCCTCTTCTGAGTCACGGAAGCTGCTACTCTACCTAGTTCTCAACGGTTTTTGACTATTTTAACGAGGTTGCGCTTTCTTGGCAGTCAGCCCTGCTCTGGCGCTGCAGTCCCGCAACTGAGGGCAACTTGGCCTGCTTCACGGCTGCGCCGCTGTCCACCGGCACTGGTTCCATCGCTGTTGCAGCGCCTCCGTGCTCGGTGTGGCTGCTGGATCGGCTGGAAGGTTCAGGGGCTGCCCGCTGAGAGCGCTGTAGGTTGTGTTGCTTAAGTTGGGGGCTAGGCGCACTGTTAAGGTGTAGGGCTCGATGGCAATCAGATTCAGGTCAAAGAGGGTGTGGATGTCCGCCCGCAGCAGCAACCAATTGCTGGCACTGCTGCTCTCTGGGGTGCCGGTACGCAGGATGGGAGCCGCTTCTAGGGCGGCTTCGGCGTTGCAGCCGGTGATGGCGCACCGGCATTTGTACGCTTCTAGCAATTTTTGCCGAACGGCTGATTTCCCCCGCCGGCGAGCTATGTCTAGGGCGCGGCGCTCTGCGGCTTCTGCCACACTTTCTGAATCTCCCTCACCGTCAGCCAGCTGCTGGGCGAGGGCTAGCTGCTCGAGTTCTGCACTGGGCTGCCGGTCTGATGCCTCTAAATTGATATCTTGTACCAAACCTAACCCTCCTGCCCTCTCGCCCCGGAAGGACGGAATATATGTCTGGAGGCTGGGTGAGGCTGGGGTGCCGGCGGTACTGCCGGTGAATTTATTGACATTTTGCAATTCTTGTGGTATAATCCCATCGCTTGTTTGCGGAGTGGCCAAAGACGGCTTCGGGGCAGTGTCTCGGCTATCTGGTATCAACCCGTTAGGCAGTATCACTTCGTGCAGGTTTTCCCCCTCTGGCAGTTGAATGCCCTGGAGATTGGCCTCAAACAAGTTTGCCCCGGACATGTTTTTTAGGGATGGCAGTGCTGCCCCTTGCAGGTTGGCCCCTTGCAGGTTGGCGCTGGCTAGGTTTGCTTGACGCAAGTCTGCCTCTTGAAGATTAGCCTGCTGGAGGAAAGCTTCTTGCAGGTTGGCACCGGTGAGGGAAGCTTGCTGCAGGGAAGCCTTTTGCAGCTTGGCCTTTTGCAGGTCGGCCTCCGCTAGGTTGGCTTGTGCCAGTGCTGCCATTCGCAGATCAGCACCGGCAAGGGAAGCTTTTTGCAGGTTAACTCCCTGTAACGACGCCCACCTCAGGTTTGCGCCTCTGAGATTGGCGTTACCCAGGTCTGTTTTGGGGAGTACCGCTTCTTGCAGGCAAGCTTCTTGCAGGTTGGCCCACTGGAGGTTGACGCCTCTCAGGTGGGCTTTTTGCAGGTTGGCTTTTTGCAGTTTGGCGTCAAATAGGGTTGTTTTGTGGAAGTCTGCGCCGGTTAGGGAAGCCTCTTCCAAGTTGGCTCCTTGCAGGTTTACCCATTGCAGGTTGGCTCCTTGCAAGTTGACTCCTTGCAAGTTGGCCCGCTTCAAATCGGCCCCACTCAGTTCTATGTTGGGGAAGTTTCTCCTGCCTGCTGCGTAGTGCTTCTGGAGTTCGCCGGCGCTCATTTTGTCTGCCATAAACTCGCTTCTCGTGTCGAAGGGACGGGTCTGTATAAGTTTTCCTAATGGCAATGGCAGATTGGCGTCGCAACTTTTGCGGCTGTCGCTTCCGCAACCGGCAATGCCTGCCGCGAGAAACGTATCCGCATGGAGAGTTTACGAATGTTTGGCCGGCGCGGCAAGACAAAGGGCTTATAAATTAGGCGAAGTGGCTTTGCTGCCGGTGGGTCTATAGATGCACTGATTAAGCGAATTTTATCCGTTGCGGTGCGTGCGGCTGTGTTGTGGGCCCCGCAAAGCGCGAATCGCTGTCTGCCGGTGGCACCCTGACTGTCTGGATTTAGCTTACCCGATTTGGGAGGCGCTGACACAATCGGGGATTGTGCCGGTGCTGGGGTTGTGCCGGCGGCTGGTTTGTGGTAGATTCAAGAATTAATCAAAAAAACAGTTAAAACGGGCAACTTAAAGATTAAATTGTCTCTCGAAAAACAAGTGCAAGCGTCGTTCTGAAGTCCATAATTGGGAGGGGCCAGCAGTCTAGGATGCCGAGCTATTCGCTCGAAGACGGTGAAATTTGCGAGTTGACCAGGAAGCTGACCTACACGCAATTCAAAGTCTACCTGTATTTGAAATGTTGCGAACAGTCGGGCAATGGTTTGATCCGCGTGCAGCCCAACTAAATTATGAAAGACTTGGGCTTCAACCGCCGCACCCTGTGGAAGGCGATAACTGCCTTGGGGGAAGTGTTGGGGTTCAGTATAGCAGAAATTTGGCCGTGGCCAGTGAAGTTGCCTGAGGCGGATCCCTGACCGGCACCCAAGTCGGGCACCGATTCGCCGGCACAGGGAAACCCTCCAACCGAGAGCGGCAAGCCGGCAGGGGCTGTCCCGTCGCAGCCCGATCGCGGTGGCTTTCGATGACCTCACCAGCCACCCAGCAACGGCAAGTGGGCCTAACGGGGAGCTGCGACCGAAAACACCCCACCGGCACCCGCTGCCGAGCCATCCACAAATTAGGGGTTGCCGTGGAGGAAAACTTGTGCTATGATGGGTAATCAAGCAAAAAAAAAGATGGTGAAGCCAAAAAAATCCGGCCAGCCATCAACCAAAAAAAGATTTATTAGCAATATGATAGCAGCACTGACCTTTTTTCAGCAAGAGAGCGATCTTTCCTATGAGGTGACTCCGCAGAAGAGGCGGGAGTTGACCCAGAAGTTGAACGGCAACAAGAACGCACTCATCCTTTATGAGCAGATCCAGAGATATGCCTCCCGTGGCCATAACTTCTTCATGTTCACCCTAGAGGAGATGGCGGAGGAGTTGCAGATGAGTCGGGATGCGCTGCGCAAAGCGATGACGTATTTGGATCAAATTTTGGGGTTCAAGTTTGAGCCAATTCATAGATGGCAGGTGAAGCTGCCAGACCATGAGCTATCCCCGCCACCAACACCGAGTCAGGTGAAGCTGGTGAAACGGAGATTGAGGCCCAAGAACACCCCACCGGCAGCCGTGGCCTTTTCCCCGCAGCCAGAGGTGGCCACCATGAGCGACGCGCCGGCACAAGCGGAACCTGCAGGTGAGAACACCCCACCGGCACGACTCTGCCGCCCCATCCACAAATTAGGGGTTGCCGTGGAGGAAAACTTGTGCTATGATAGGTAGTCAAGCAAAAAAAAAGATGGTGAAGCCAAAAAAATCCGGCCAGCCATCAACAAAAAAAAATAGTAATTAGCAATATGATAGCAGCACTGACCTTTTTTCAGCAAGATAGCGATCTTTCCTATGAGGTGACTCCGCAGAAGAGGCGGGAGTTGACCCAGAAGTTGAACGGCAACAAGAACGCACTCTTCCTTTATGAGCAGATCCAGATATATGCCTCCCGTGGCCATAACTTCTTCGTGTTCACCCTAGAGGAGATGGCGGAGGAGTTGCAGATGAGTCGGGATGCGCTGCGCAAAGCGATGACGTATTTGGATCAAATTTTGGGGTTCAAGTTTGAGCCAATTCATAGATGGCAGGTGAAGCTGCCAGACCATGAGCTATCCCCGCCACCAACACCGAGTCAGGTGAAGCTGGTGAAACGGAGATTGAGGCCCAAGAACACCCCACCGGCAGCCGTGGCCTTTTCCCCGCAGCCAGAGGTGGCCACTATCAGCGACGCGCCGGCACAAGCGGAACCAGGAGGTGAAAATACCCCACCGGCAGCCGTGGCCTTTTCCCCGCAGTCAGAGGTGGCCACCATGAGCGACGCACCGGCAGAAGCGGAACCTGCAGCTGAGAACAGCCCACCGGCACCGGCTGTTGAGCCGCCGCAGCCCGAGTTGGCCACCATGAGCGACGCACCGGCAGAAGCGGAACCTGCAGCTGAGAGCAGCCCACCGGCACCGGCTGTTGAGCCGCCGCAGCCCGAGTTGGCCACCATGAGCGACGCGCCGGCACAACCGGAACCTGCAGGTGAAAACACCCCTCCGGCAGCCGTGGCCTTTTCCCCGCAGCCAGAGGTGGCCACCATGAGCGACGCACCGGCAGAAAGCGAATCGCCAGAACTGCCAGAGACAGAGGTACAGGCGCAGCAGGAAGTGGAGCTTTCTCCGGAAACCGCCAGCGCTGAGCAAGTTTTAGAAACCCAGAACCCTGAAACCGGCATGTCCGCAACTGCAGAACAGGAGCCGGCTCAAACGACTGTTGAGCGCGAAGACGCACCGCACCCCGCAGAAGAAGAAGCCGCAGCAAGTCCAATGGTGGGGACAGACAGTGGGCTTTCTGCCGATGGTTCTCAGGCACCGGCGGAGAAAAAATCCCAAGTCATGCGGGAATTGAGGGAGAAATTTTTGGCGGCTCTCACCTTGGCGGAGCTCAAGCAAATTAAGGCAGCTTACGGCCACGAAATTTCAAATGCCGTATGGAACCAGTTAATCCGAGAGGAACAAGCAAAAATTCGGGCCATTGTCCAGCGGGATTCTCAAAAACGGGCGCAGGCGGAACAGTCACCACCGGCACCGGCACCGGAAAATCCAGCCGGTGTTCCGCCCAAACAGGGGCAGGGGTCCCCACCGGCACCGGCACGGGAAAATCCAGCCGGTGTTCCGCCCAAACAGGGGCAGGGGGCACCACCGGCACCGGCACGGGAAAATCCAGCCGGTGTTCCGCCCAAACAGGGGAAACAGTCATCACCGGCACATGCATGGGAACATCCAGCCCGTCAGTGGCTGAAAGAGGGCACGGCGGTGCAGATTTGGCGGATTGACTGCTGGATTTCCGGCTATCTTTACGTCGGGCAAGGTGATACGCTGGCCAACAATGAGCGAACGAGGCAGTTAGAAATTGTCCATATAGTTAGAAATTTCCATGGAGATCTGTTTGAAGTCCCGGTAAATAACATTCGGTTGGAACCCAGAAACTCAGAGTAAGGCGATTTGGCCGGTGTTCGCTGCTGATTCTCGGCACAAGGGCACCCACAAGCGGTGCCCCCTAGAGAGTCGGGGCGATTAATGGGAATTAAGCCTGATTCCCTCCCTTCTGACACACCACCCCATAAATTCCTGACAGCAGCAACCACCCCAAAATATTCAGCCGCGAATCAAACAGGGTCACGTCAAACATGTGAAATAGCGTACAGTCGGCGAAAGCCACTAAATAGCTGAAAAAAATCAATTGATCGGGATTAGAAAACCGATCAATCCCATTTGGACAGAATTAACTGTCAAGCGTTCTGTTAACAAAGCCGAGAAACCGGGTTTCGCCGAAGTTCCCCGGTTTCTCGGAGAAACGCTATATCGATTTAATGATTTTTTGCGGAATGGCAAGAGGGTTTTAATTATGGGGGAGACGCCTGTGCTGCGTCGGGGGAAAGGGGGC
>Ga0185317_100130_pt1 | contig 26762 bp, 16 predicted proteins | sample DevilsHole_FD_128020 | JGI IMG/M metagenome (GOLD analysis project Ga0185317, IMG submission 128020) | Groundwater microbial communities from Devils Hole, Nevada to study Microbial Dark Matter (Phase II) - Devils Hole (SPADES assembly)... | ecosystem: Environmental > Aquatic > Deep subsurface >...
GGGCACGCACACGGTCGGGTCGAAGTGTTTTGCCACAGCACAGACATGTGGCCTTGGCGCGGCTCACTGTTCCGGCAGGCACGTCCCGCTCATGGGCCGGATCGAAGATTTCAAACTCGACATGCGGAATAGGAGCCGCGACCGTGAGGGAGCGGTCGCCGGTCTGCTCGGGCATGCTCTCGTGCCGCTCCCTAACGGTCGCGGCTCCCTCGTGCGCGGCTTCCTCCGTTGCCTGGGCGACGGACCAGGCGCCGGTGCAGCTTTCGGCCTGCACTTCCAGACGCCGGATCGCCTGGAGATCCTGGAACACGGCCATCGGCTCACCTTGCTCGCGCACGACATAGTGAATCGCCGCTTCCACAGCTTCCCACGTCCACAACTTGCGTGTGCTGCCGTGGCGAGTCCATCGTTTGCGCTCGCGGTTTTCAAAGCCTGCTCCATTCAAGCCTCGACTAGCATAGGCCTTGAAGTCGTTCATCACTTTGTCCGGATCCGCGAACCCTTGAACCACTACGTGCACGTGCTTGGTGCGCACATGGGCGGCGAGCAGTGCCCAGCGGCGATGCTGGCATACCTCTTGAATCGCCTTCAGGACAATGTCGCGTCGAGCCGCGTCCATTTCGTAGGGCGGTTGCGTCATCCGTTCGCGCTCCGCCCGCTCGCGAGCCGGATTGGGAGCCAAAACCGGGGTTCCCGGTAAATTGTGCGCGCGATCCACCGAGCCGCGTTCGTCACCGTGAAGCCAGGTGCCATAACAAGTGAACGTGATCAGATACGCTAACGGCACATCATCAGGATGTAACGGTGGTTTGGAGCCGCGCGCGTGAGCAAGCGGCGCGTCAGCCAGCGGCGCGTTTGGGTCGTGTCCTACTGTTGGGACGCTACCCGTATTTGCGGTCGTGCCCGTCGCTCCCTCACGGTCGCGGCTCAAGTCCTCCACACCGCCGGCGCTCACACCACTCGGTCGCGCGATGTGGTATCGCAGCGCTCGCTTGCGACTGTCCTTCTTGCAGAGCCAGAAGGATCGCATGAGGGGAATTTCGGCCCCGCAATTCGGTTCCTCACATCGGACGGTGCGGGCCCACAAATAGGCAATGGGTCGCGCTCCGTCAGGGTCGGGCGGGTAGAATTCGGCCAGTTCCTTCTCGGCCGCCTTCTTCACCTCGGCCCCGACCCGTCGCAGCTCGTCGGCAAGCTCCGGCCCATGACGGGGAATGTCCTCCAGCATGACCTTGAGGATGAGGCAGGCCACAGGGTTCAAGTCGCTGGCGAACGCCTCACAGCCGAGCCGCAGCGCCTCCAGCGGAATCGACCCACCGCCGGCAAACGGGTCCACCACCAGCGGCGTCTCTTCCGGGTGAGCTGCCTTGACCAATCCCCGGCCAACTTCCAAATACGTCCGATCGGCCGACAGGTCCCAGTCGGAGAAGTTGCCGATGAACTTCAAAATGGCCTTTCGCAGGTCCTCGTCCTTCGCGCCGACCTTGCCGAGCACCTGCGGCAACAGCTCGCGGGCCTTCTTCTTGAAATCCGCCGGACAATGCTTGTCACACGGGTCGGGCAACAGCAGCCCCAACAGCATCGCCCGGCACGCCGCCAACGGCCGCCGCGCCCACCAAAGGTGCAGCGTCGAGGGATGCCCGTGCCGAATCGACTTCTCCCGCGCCGCGTGCTTGGAGACCACGGCGATTGGGAAATCGACCTCGGCCAGTCGTTTGCATTCCTTGGGGATCATGGTGTGCCGTCGTTCCTTTCCCTTGCTGCCAGCCGAGCACGGGCCGTGCGGACGGCTTCGTGCAGTTTCTTCTCCAGCAGCTTGCGCGGCGGCAGCTCGGTCAGATACACGGAGACACGGATGCCAGTCTCGTCCAGCCGCAGCAATTCGACGTGCTCATCCGACTTGCCGGCGCAGAGGATCAGGCCCAACGGCGAGTCTTCGCCGGGCTGTCGCTCGTGCCGGTCCAGCCAGCGCAGGTACAGTTCCATCTGTCCCTTGTCGGCGGCCTCGAACGCCCCCAGTTTCAGGTCTATGGCCACCAGCCGGCGCAGCCCGCGATGGTAGAACAAGAGGTCGAGGTAGTAATCCTTGCCGTCGATGGCGATGCGTTTCTGTCGAGCGACGAAGGTGAATCCTACGCCGAGTTCGAGAATGAAGGCTTCCAGTTCGCGGAGGATGGCGGCTTCCAAGTCTTTCTCGGCGTAGGTGTCCTTCAGCCCCAGGAAGTCCAAAAAGTACGGGTCGCGGAAGACGAGATCAGGCGTCAGGCGGTCTTCGTCGCGCAGGGCGGCTAGTTCCTGGCGGGCGAGCTTTGCCGGTTTCTTCGACAGGGCGGTCCGCTCAAAGAGCATGCCGTCGATTTTCTTCTGAAGGGTGCGGGTGCTCCAGCGTTCCACGCGGCACATTTCGGCGTAGAAGTCGCGTTTCAGAGGGTCGTCGATCGGGATGATGTAGATGAAGTGGGTCCAAGACAATTGTGCCATCAGCGATGACACAATTTGCTCGTCGGGAAATACCTCCGCAAAGCGAATCATGCGGAAGAGGTTTCGAGCCGCGAACCCTCGTCCGTATTCCGCCGCCAATTGTCTCGACAGCGATGAGACAATCTGCTCGCCGTATTCCGCGCGTTTCTGTTTGAGGATGTCCTCACGAATCCGCTTGCCGATGTTCCAGTACAGCCAGACGAGCGCCGTGTTCACCGTCTGGGCGACACCTTGCCGGGACTCCTCGATCATTCTCCGCAGGTCGGCGATGAGCTGTTTGGGCGCTGTCGTTGCCGGCGTGGCTGCGACGTCGCCGCGACGAACGAGTTGACCGCTCGTGGCTGTTCGCTTCTTTGTCATGACTCGTCTCACTTCCATTCGCCCGTGCTCATCAGATTTCGCGTGTCGATGCGGTAGTGTGCGACCTTGACGACCTCGGTCCAATGCAGACGGGCCGGGTCCTTAATCGGCTCACGCAGGCGAGGCGTTGTGTTGCAGTGGGTCACGACGTACAGCCAGTAGCAATCAGGGCGGTCCTCGGCCACGCGCCGCTCGTTGGGCGTCAGCAGCACGCTCCCCTCGGCGTCGCCGATGCCTTTCACCTCGATCAACCGCAGCTCGCCTGAGTTCAGATCCAAGCTGGTCACGTCGTACCCGAGGTTCTTTTCGTGTACGTCGTAAACTTGCCTGCCCTGGGCGCGTTCGTGGGCCATGACGACCTTCATCGCGATGTCTTCGGTCTCCTTGTTCGGCCGCAGGTTGCGAACGTCCGGCGATTCGCGTTCGGGGTGGGGCAGAATGAGCACGCTCGCGATTCGGTCAACGGCCTGAAGGGACAACGCGCGTTGACGCTCAAGCTCCTGGCGCCGTCTGTCTCGACGTACCAATAACTCGGCGTGTCGAGTTTCGGCCTGGGCGAGTCGCCCCTCCGCTCCGACGACGTTCTGCTCCACCTCCGCCGCTGCTCTGCCAATCTCTTCGTCCACTTTCTGCAGTAACTCGGTCAGGGATAGCTCGACGTGCCTGGTGATGCGTTCGACCTCAGTCAGGCGCTCTGCTCGAACCTCGTCAAGAAACGGTTTCAAAGCCTGCTCGTGAACGAAGGAAGTAAACTCTGGCTCGCTGGCTATCGCCGGAAGCTCGTCTGGAGGGGAAGCAGGCGTGAGGTTGCCGAGCGCAGCAGGGTCCAGGAGCAAGCAAATTGCCGCCTGATTTTGACTCCACCGCGAAGAGTCGCTCGTGCACGACATGGCAGGCCCACCAGCCCAACAGTCCAGGCCCCCGGCCCGTTGGCACGGACCGTCTCCACCCGCATCGGCTCATTGAAGAGCGGACCGGTAATCGTTTGGCCTGGAGTCAGTAACCGCTCAGTCATGCGATGGCACCCGTAAGTTCTGCTGACTGAAATAGCCGGATAAGGAATTGGTCCGAACTTCCCAATATCGGTGGGGACACTAACCCGAAGCGTCAGCGAGGACAACCGATCTTTCCGATCCTCGCTGACGCTTCGGGTTTGTGTGGCATAGGGAACTTATTTTGGACCAAATCCTAAGCGGCAGAAGGCAACTTTGGCAGTGATTCTATGCGGGAGTTGGGCTGCCTACTAAATGGCTTTGCGTGATCCTGGGAGTCCGCAGGGATAGTAGCCCGACGCGCCAGCGAGGGACCGGCCTGATTTCTTGTGATTTCGCCATGTGCTCCCCTCGCTGGCGCGTCGGGCTACTGTCCCAGAATCGTGCAAGGCTATTTAGAACAGCGCGGCTGTCCTTGTTGGACAACGTGGTATCAGCAGTTGTTCCCGTTTCCTTTTGGCCGCGGGAGAACTTTTGAAAAAACGAATGGGCCGAGTGGAGCCGGTGTTGAGCCGGCACAACGGCACGGACTACATGTCCGGGCGTCTGGCGTGCCAATCGGTCAGGAGTTGAAAGGCGTTTGCGGCGGCCAGCAGCGAGTGTTCGCCGAATGAGCGACTGACGAACATCAAACCGGTCGGCAAGCCGCGCTCGCCGAAACCATTCGGGACGGAAATGGCGGGCACGCCGGCGAGATTCGAGGCGACGCCGAGCGCCGTGCCGCGAAACGAGCCGGAGTATTCGGCGAACGATTTCGCAATCGGCGGAGCGACCGTCACCGTGGTCGGGGCCAACACGGCATCGAACCGAGCGAGAAGCTCGTCGAGCGTCCGGTTCAGGACTCCGCGGATGCGCTGCGCGCGGATGAAGTCCTTGGCCAGGATCATTTGCTCGGCGTAACCGCCGATTCGATCTTCGGGCGCGGTCAGTTTGGCGACCTGGCCGCGGGCCACGAAGTCTTCGAACGCGCTGGCCTTCTCGGCGCTCAGGATCGTACTCAGCACCGTGCCGAACGGCTGATCGGGCAGCGCGACCTCGTCGACCGACCCAAATCGTCGCAGCACATCGAGCGACGCGTCGAAGTTCGCCTGCACCGCCGGTTGTGCTTTGGCGGCTGCGCCGGCCACGACGGCCAGTCGCAGCGGGCGACGTTCCACGCAAGTGGGCGGATAGCAGAACGGCCGGTCGACGCTCGACGCGTCGGCCGGGTCTCGGCCGGCGATCGCGCCGAGCACCAGGCCGCAGTCGTCGGCCGTGCGCGCGAGCGGCCCGAGCTTGTCCAGCGTCCACGACAGTGCCATCGCGCCGTGACGGCTGACTCGCCCATAGGTGGGCCGCAGACCGGTGACCCCGCAGTAGCTGGCCGGCGTCATGATCGAACCGGACGTTTCGGACCCGATCGCGAACGGGACCAGCCCGGCCGCCACGGCCGCGCCCGACCCGCTCGACGACCCGCCGCTCCACGAATCGGGCGACCACGGCGTCAACCCCGGCCCGGTGAACGACGCGTCGGCCTGACGGTAGCCCATGCCGCCGGCGATCTCGACCATCGCCAGCTTCGCGCACAGCACCGCGCCGGCCTCGCGCAGTTTGCGAATCACCGTGGCGTCGAAGTCGAACACCTGATCGCGCAGCGGTGCGGCCCCCCACGTCGTCGGCACGCCAGCCGTCGCCAGTAGATCCTTCGCTCCGTACGGAATGCCGTGCAGCGGCCCGCGGTCGATCCCACGGTCCAGTTCATGCTGAGCCGCGCGAGCCTGGCCGACGGCCAACTCGCGAGTCACCGTGACGACGGCATTGAATCGCGGTCCAATCTTCTCGAGCCGGGCGAGGAAGTGCTCGGCCAACTCGATGGCCGATACCGACCGGCAGCGCAACAGTCGGCCAAGCTCGCGGATCGTCGCAAATGATAGGTCGGCCATTGAGACCCCCGGGGCAGCAATCGTGGGGCAAGCTTCCAGCCTGCCGTTTCTGGACGACGTTGGCAGGCTGGAAGCCTGCCCACGTTTAGCGGTTCAACGCCGCAAAGGTCGTCGCCGGCTCGTCCGAGTTCTGCAGCTTGAACTCACCGAGCGACTTCGACGCGGCAAGCTGCGACTCGATCTTGCCGCGCACCTGTTTCCACTGCTCGTCAGTGAGTCGATCGGGAAACCGCGCCTTGAGCGCAGCCAAAAGCTGGTCGGCCGGCGACGGCGGCGGCTGGTCCGCTTGATCAGCGGGGGTTCCGCCGGCAGCAAGCGCAGCGCACCCCGCCACGACGCTCGCAGCCAACCCTTGCGTGAACTTGCGACGGTCCATCGGTCCTCCTCCGACTCTGTGTCATCTGCGGAATCTGTGGTTCAACCTCCGCGGTTTTGTGGTTCGCCCTTCGGTTCCAATCACGGCAGTTCGCCGAGCAGGATGGCGTGGAATTCCAGGTCGGTTTCGGGATCGTGGGCTTGAAGCTGGATCGTGCCGGGTTCGACACGCCGGCCGCGCCGCGGATTCTCGTGCGGCTCGCGCGGGTCGGTCCAATCGGTGGTCTGGTAGCCGTTCACCCAGGTCGCCAGGTGCGCTCCGTGAGCGATCACGGTCATACGGAACTTCGCGCCGTCACGCGCGATCGGCCGGCGGGCCTGCTGCCGATCGTCGATGCCGCCAGTCGTGTAACCGTGTTCGCCCTTGGAGTGATCGTACCAGCGATTGTGAAGCTGAGCCTCGTAGCCCATCATCACCGTGCCGGGCTGGTTGCGTACGAACAGGCCGCCGTTGGTGTGCTCGCGTCGCATACGCGCGTCGATCTGAAGGATGAGGTCGCCGAAGCGATTCGGCTGGTCGGTCGGCGCATACTCGAGCGCGCCCGGCCCGCCGACCGCTCGAATCGCTCCTTGCTCGACCGACCATTTCGGCCGCTTGTCTTGTGCCTGTTTTTCCAGATCGCGGCGTTCCCAGCCATCCAGGTCGCGGCCGTTGAACAGCGGCCTCGTCGCCACCGGCCGCAGGGCAATCGACGCGATCGCCACGCCCTCGCCCAACTCGATCGGACCGCGCTGGCCGCGCGACCAGAGCGTCGTCTTACCCGGCGTCACCTTGGCCGGTTGGCCGCCGAGCCTGATTTCGCCCTCGCGCACGACGTCGACCTGCAACTCGTAGTTCGCGAATTCCGTGGTCGTCCTCCCACCTTCGATCGTCGCTCGACCATCCGCGCGCCGCAACTTGGCCCCGCTCCAGCCAAACGTCGTCTCCCGATCAAACAGCGCGATCCAGCCGGCGAGGGCCTGCTCGTCACTCAGCAACGGCGGCGGCGCGGCGGTCGGCGGCAGCTTCGCTCGGTCGTCTTCCGCAGCATCGCCGCAAGAGGCGCGAGCTTGTTTCGCCGCCATCACGTCGAGTTCGTCCAGCTTCAGCCGCACGCTGACGACGTACGGCGGCTGGCCCTCGTCCCAGTGGCCGTATGTAGTCGTCACGATCGTGCCGTCGGGCAGAACCTCGACGCCGGGATAGGCGCAGTCGGCGCCCTTGGTGTTGTCCATCAGTCGCACGCGATATTGGCCCTCGCGGCTGGCGACGATGTCGTCGTAGCGACCGACCCACGCCACCCAGTCGCCCTGCGTGCTCGATTCGTGCGTCCGGTCGCGAAAGCTAATGAAGAGCCGGCCGTCGGGCGAGTATCGGCCGACGTGGCGATCGCCAGTGAGCGAACCCGGCAACTCGCGCGGGCGAGACCAGGTCGCGCCCTCGTCATTCGAGAAGATCACGTGCGAGTTCCCCGTGCGCGAATTCTCGCGGAGCAGCACGGCCAGTTGCTTGCCGTCCGGCGACCGGATGCAACCCGGCTCGCACAGGTGCACGTCGCTGCTCGCGAACACCGACGCGGGCCGAGACCAGGTCAGGCCGCCGTCGTCGGACGTGGTCTTGTAGAGTGTGAAGACGACCGGCTTTTTCTGTTGAGCTTGCGAAGTGAAGAACCGGCCGTCGTCATGGAACATCGCCAGGTAGCGGCCGGGGCCGGTGCGGATCGGCTCGACGAAGCCCATCACGACAATGCCGCCCCAATCGCCGGTCGGCTCGAGTTCGCTCCAGGTTGCCCCGTCGTCGTCACTGGTCGCAAGCCGAGCGGGGTAAAGGCCCGACCAGAGGATCAGGCGTCGCCGGCCGCTCGCGTCGACCACGCGATGAATCGTGGGCGTCTCGCGACTCGTGGCCCAGCTTGCCGGCGTGGGCAGCCGATCGCTCCAGGTGCGCCCGCCGTCTGAACTGCGTTTGTACACGATCGGACCGCGCCCGTGACCTTTGGGATACACGCACAGGATCGTCTTGCCGTCTTCGAGCAGCACGGTCGCGGGGTGGCCGAGGTACTGGCCCGTTTCGCGATCGACCACGACCTGCCGCTGCTTGTCGCCGGCCAGGTCGATGAGCGGGATCGAGTAGCCGCGCGGCGGTGCGGGAATCGCGGCGCCGGACGCGACCGGCGAGTGGTTCGGTTCCAGCGCCGCGGCCGTGCGCGGCGATTGAAGTTGCCACTGCTCGTCAAAGAAGTCGGCGGCGGCGATGCGGCCGGGCCAGCGCGAGTTCGCCGGTGTGGTCACGTCGACGATCGACCAGTCCGGCAGCTTCGGCACCTGCCGCGCATTGTTCAGATAGTCGTACTCGCGGAATGTGAACCCGCTGTTGAGCACGACGTAACGCTGTGGGTTGAGCGGATTCGGATAGATCATGACGGGCACGTGATGCGCGGAGTCGAACGCGGGCGCGGCGTTCGGGATGGGCGACCGGCCAGTCAGGCGAATCCCCGCGGCGGTCCATTGGATTGGCAACCGCTCGGCAATGCGGGCCAGCACGCGGTTGCTCTGCGGGTCGCCCCAGAGCACCAGGTTGCTCGACGCGATGTCGGCGTCGGTGATTTCCGTGTCGGCCTTCACCGGCGCCTCGCCGCGGAACTGGCGACGCCAGTGCGTCGTCGCGTGTTCCATTTCGGCGGCGACCCACGCGCCAATCTTTTCGTTGAGCGGTTTGCCCGTCGGCCGAACCATGACGAAGCGGTCCATGAACGCATCGTCGATCGGCCCCTGCAAGCCGTGTCGCTTGCGCAGCACGCCGTCGACCTGCGTGTGCGTCTCGGTCCAATTCTTGTCGATGCGGCGGAAGTGGACCACCCACGAACGGTCCGATTGCACGCGATCCACCTGCATCACCTGGCCGTCGATGTGTACGGTCGGCCGTTTCGCCGCGTCAAGCGGACACAGGCCCGGCGGCATCGCGAGCGTGAGCGCGGCGACGTTTTCGGTCGTCACGCGAACCTCGTGATCCGACGCGATCTCGGCATCCACGCGGGCACGCTGCCAATGACGATCCAGGCCGTCGACGGTGACCCAGAGCATCTCGTTGTAACGCAGCGTCCAGGTCGTGAACCGCACGCGGCGCGGGACCGGATTGCGGCCGGGGGCAACGATCGAGTCGATCCGCCGGTTGATCTCGTCCTTGGCCTGCGGATGATACGAGTGGCCGGTCTTCGGCCCGATGACATGGACCAGCGGCAGGTTCTCGTCGGCCATCGCGCGGGCCATGATGTCGGCCGCCTGCTTTTGCTTGTCGATTTCGCCGCTGTACGCGACCACGGGGCAGTTGAAGAGATTGGCCGCGTAGTCGGTGCAGTCATAGAGGTGCCAGAGCGTTCGTTCGTACGCGGGCGGATCGAGTGTCTCGTTCTGAAAGACGCGCAGGAAATCGGGTGTCTCGGAGAACCCGGCCCCTGGCGCGGCCGCGGCCCACAGCCCAGCGTGATGCACCGCGAACTGCCAACACGCCGCCCCGCCCATCGAAAACCCACGCACGACCAGACGGTTCTCGTCGATGGAGTAGTTCCGCCGCACGTGATCGAGCGCCTCGAACGCATCGACTTCGCCGGCCAGTTTGTTGGCGTTGCAGTAGCGACCGTAGGGATGCAGCACGAATGCGTCGCGCGGCGTGAACTCGCCCGGCAGCCGCTCGCGGGCGTCGATGAAGTTCAGTTCGCTGAGCGTTTCGCCGCGCCCGTGAAACCAGAAGTCGAGCCGGTGGCGGTGCGGGCCGCCCGGCTGGTACGACGCGGGCACGACCAGCCCATACGGCTGCACCGATCCGTCAATCTTCGACACGTAGCCGCGCACGACCAGCCCGCTGGCCGTGGTCCACGGCGCCTTGCCGTCTTCGAGCGATCGGGCGCGATCCAAGCCGCGATCGAGCAGCCGGTCGGCGATGGCGATTTCTCGCGCGTGGAAGAACTCGTTGTACTTGAGCGCGTCGTGTACGGCCTTGTGATACACCTCGACGTCAGGCAACAGGGCCGCGAGCGCTGGTTTGTCCTTCAACTTGCCGCGCAGTTCGGCGATGGCCGCGCCGAGCTTATCCGCGCCGGCCCGCAGCCGCTCGCGGTCGGCCGCCGGCAGTTCGACCCCCGGCGGTGGCACGGGCCGCACCTTGTCCGGCAAGTTGTCCTGTGGCCCGTCGATCGAGACGCCGGCGAGACAGATCAGCGATGCGGTCAGTGCGGCAAGCGACATTGGTGTGGTTACTCCAAAAAAGGGCAGGGACACCTTGGGTGGCATGCCGGCAGCTTGGGTCGGCTGCCCACGCAGAGCCGAGGGCATGGCACCCAAGATTCCAGAATCACCCACCCTCCAGAAAAAGCCCGCGTTCGGGCGGCGGGCGTATTATGATGGTGGCCGGTCTGCTTGGCGACAGGTTCACCTGGTTGATCATGGGTCGTAGTTGCGAGCAACCACCCTACACGATTGGGGAGACCACGAATGAAACGAAACTCACGAATCCACGAGAAGCAGTCCGCATCCAGTCGGCGCGGATTCTTGCAGCATGCCGCCGGTGTAACGGCCGGAATCGCCGCGGCGGCGGCGACGGCCGAGGCGGCTCCGGCGGCCCAGGCCCCGGCGAGCCTGCTGCCGACGATAGCGCTCGGCGAACACCGCATCACACGACTCATCGTGGGAGGCAACCCAATCTACGGACACTCGCACTTCAATCGACTCTACAGCCAGCACCTGATCGACTATCACACCCCGGAACGAGTCGTCGAACTGCTTCGCGCGTGTCAGGCGGCGGGCATCAACACTTGGCAGAACAGTTTCGCCGAACGCACGCTCGACGACGTTGAGAAGGTCCGCAGCGCGGGCGTGCCGTTCCACTGGCTGCTGCTGGGCAAGGGCGACTGGGACCAGCGGCCGGAACTGATCGACTACGCGGCCAAGCGTCGCCCGATCGGCATCGCGCCGCACGGGGCCTTGGCCGAGCGATTGCACCGCACGGGCAAGCTGCCGGTGCTGCTCGACCTGCTCAAGCGGATTCGCTCGACCGGCGTGCTGGTCGGACTGTCGGCGCACAACCCGGCCCTGATCGAGCTGGCCGAGGAGCAAGGTTGGGACGTCGATTACTACATGTGCTGCCAGTACTACCTGACTCGCCCGCGCGACGAGTTCGAAAAAGTGCTGGGCGAAGTGCCGATGGGCGAGGTCTACCTGCCGAGCGATCGCGACCGGATGCTCGGTGTGGTTCGCGCCGCGCGGCGGCCCTGCCTGGTCTACAAGATCCTGGCCGCCGGCCGCGCCAGTCTCACGCCCGCCGGCATCCGCGACGCCTTCCACTACACGCTCAGCCGCATCAAGCCGACCGACGCCATGATCGTCGGCATGTTCCAGGAGTTCGGCGACCAAGTGGCGATGAATGCCCAGGTCGTCCGCGAACTGTGTGCGCGCGAGGGGCAATCCTGAACTGCCGGCCGACGGTTGAGGGTCGAGGGAGTGAGGAGCAAACGCAAAGACGCCAAGTCGCAAAGGTGCAAAGGGGGAAGAATCGGTTTTCAGTTTTCAGAGTGCCTTGCGTCTTTGCGACTTGGCGTCCTTGCGTTTCAGCCGTTTCAACCAAAGGCAGCCAGTCATGAACGAGAATGAGATCAGTCGTGTGATTGTCGATTCTGCGATCGAAGTGCATCGGACGCTGGGTGGGCCGGGCTTGTTGGAAAGCGTGTACGAAGAGGCGTTCGCGTGGGAACTTGGCCATCGCGGATTGGGAGTCCGGCGGCAAGTGCCGGTGCCGGTTGTGTACAAGGGGCAGACGCTGGCCACGCCGCTCAAGCTCGACCTCTTGGTGAACCAGCTTGTGATCGTCGAGTGCAAAGCAACGACCGATTACAACGCGATCTTCGAGGTTCAACTGCTGACCTACTTGCGGCTCACGAATCTGAAGCTCGGTCTGATCATCAACTTTGGCGAACGATTGGTGAAAGACGGGATACATCGGGTGATCAACGGACTGTGAGAATGAAGGCGCGCCCGCCGAGAGAGGAGCAACGCAAAGGCGCCAAGACGCAAAGACGCGAAGGAAGAACTGGTATTGGGATGCCTTACGCCTTTGCGAATTGGCGTCTTTGCGGTTTTTTTCTTACCGCGCCTGGCGGGTGCTGTCAGCCGCTCCGCGAACTCTGCCTGATGTAGTCCGTGTGCCGTGGGTGCCACGCGGATTCGGGCCTTCGCACATTGCCGCGGCAAGAAACCACGAACCAGGACGTGGGCCGACGCTCAGCGTCGTGGCCTGTGGCCAGGCCTACCGGGGCGACCAGGGGCGGGAGGTGGCGGCGGAGTTGGCAGTCCACCACCAGGCCCGCTTCCGCCAGTCCCGCCGGAAGAGTCCGAGTACTCCACCGATTGGATCTCGTAGGTAGGCACAGTCGAACCGAGAGCCAAGCGAGCGGTGTTGCCTTGTACCGTCACCGAACTTACTGACACTTGATAGGTGTACTCGACCACTTGGCGTCGAACGGTGTAGTACCCTTTGGCCGTGACCTTAACGGAATTCGTCGTAAGGGATCCTTGAGTTATCGTGTGCGAGCCATCGGTGGAAATTGAAATCTGTCCGTTGGCATCAACCGTCATAGGCACGCCGTCCAGCTTCACAATCGTGCTTCCCTCGCCGACCACGGCGACTCGCCGATCGTTGGTCAGTCGATCGTTGGCATTTGCTCCCGAATCTTTGACCAACGCAGCCGACGACTTGGGACGCAGTGTGTCCAAAACAAAGTCCAGCACGGCAGTTCCCGTGTTTCCGGCTAGGTCCGTGGTCGCAACTGCAACACGATGTGAGCCGTCGCCGCTGACGCGCACCATGCCGTCGGCGTCTCTGGTCCGGCGCGTGCCATCCACCAGGATGTCAAGTTGTTCCATGTCGCCACCGAACACAACTGTGCCGTCGTTCGTCAGTCGGTCGCTGTTCGACGAACCAGAGTCCGTTCGCAGTCGGACGAACACCTGAGGTAGCTGCGTATCGAGCTGGAACGCCAGTTCCGACCGTTCTTCATTTCCCGCGGCATCGGTACAGACAGCACGGACGACATGTTGACCGTCGCTGGCGGCCGTGATGATGCCCGCACTGTCCGGGGTCGCGGTCGCGTCGTCGAGGACAGTCTGCAACGTGCCCTCGGTGCAGTTTGCCCGAATGCGACCGTCCTTGGTCGCGCGATCGCTGTGCCTGAGCGGCCCGTGTCGTTGACGAGTGTGAGGCTCGGACACCAGCCAGACAACCCGGACCGGTCCCGACGCTGGAATTGTTCGCAGGCCCGAAGCCGCGAACAGATCAAACCGCAAGTCGCCGCCAGCCACCGACTTGACCGTAACGGGGTCGAATTTTGTGAGCGGACTAGGCGGATCGCGCTGGATCGCGGCGAGCTTCGTAATCGTCGCAGTTTCGAATTCGGCGAGTGACTCGGTGCCGCGGGTTGCTGCGACAAGCATCTCCGTCTGCGTCTCGTCTGCCACGAACAACGCGGCCCAGCCGTTTGGCGTCTGGGCCAGTCGCAGTTGTTTTGGCGCGCGCAAAGAGATGCCAAAACTCCTGTCGACGAACGGTTCACCGAGAAGCGAACTATCGGCCGACACCCTGGGAACTTCGGGCAGCCTGTCAGGCGACCCATCTGGCGACGGCAAGGGATGAGTCGCCACGGGATCGGTCGCCGCCCCATTGGTCTGGCTCCCATCCACGCTTCCGTCCAGGACCCTCAATGGTCGGAGGTTCAGGTAGACAGACAGCGGACCAGCCAGGCACCCGCCGAGAGCGACGACTACGCCACAGATCGTCAGGAACTTTCGCACCCTCCGAGGAGACCAATCGACCAGTGGTGCGGACGCTGCGGGTTCTCCTGTGATTTCGCGGTCCGGGATGAACGACCGAGCGGCGTCTGGTGCCGCCGTGCTGTTTGTGGCGGCGACGAACTCGCCGACTGGCATGTGCGTCCGGGTTGGGGCTGGGACGATGTCGTATGAACTCAGTTGTTCCGGCTGCGGCTGCGGAGCCGCAGCTCGTTGGCTGGGCCACGGGACGGGCACCTTTGTGTTGCAGTCGGGGCATTCGATCTTTGTGCCGGCCTGGTCGTGCGTCGCCGCCATGCGCGTGCCGCAGACTGGGCAGACCGCCGTGATGTACTTCTTCGCCGAGTCGGCGGCGGCGTCCTCGGTTTGAGTGGACGGCGAGCCCGAGTCGGACTCGGCGTCCGACGCGGCCAATGACGCGGCGGGGATGGGCGCGAGCGGGCGCGTCCCGGCGGCCGAGCGGGCCCACGGTTCGAGCGCCGCGGCGACTTCGGCGGGCGTCTGCAACCGAAGCCCGCGCGCCTTGGCCATCATCTTTTTCACGATCAGTTCGTCCAGTTCGCGCGGCACGTCGGGGTTCCAGGTCGAGATCGGTTCCGCATCCTCTTCGCGGTGCGCGAGCAAACGCTGGAACGTGGTGCCATCGGCGAACGGGGCGCGGCCGGTCAGGCAATGGTAGAGCGTGCAGCCGAGCGAATAGACATCGCTGCGCGTGTCGGCCCGCTTCGCGTCTTCGGCCTGTTCGGGCGAGATGTAATCGACCGTGCCCAGCACGGCGCCGGTGTTGGTCAGGCTGGCCGCCTCGTCGCTGCCTCCGAAAAATTTCGCCAGTCCGAGATCGGTCAGCTTGGCTGTGCCGTCGGCCGCGATCAGGATGTTCGACGGCTTCACATCGCGATGCACCACGCCGAGTTGCCGGGCGTGCTCGAGGCCGAGTGCGACATCATAGCCGACTCGCGCGGTCTGGCCGACCGACAACTTGCCGCTCTGGCGAATGATCTTGGCCAGATCGGTGCCGATCACCATTTCCATCACCAGAAAGTACGTCGAGCCCTGCTGGCCGATTTCCATGGTGCGCACGATGTTCGGGTGCTGGACGCGCAGCGAGGTTTGCCCTTCGCGTTCAAACCGGCGGACCGCGTCGGGCGTGGCGAACTTTTTGGGCAGCACCTTGACCGCAACATGCCAGCCCTCGTCGGTGTCCATCGCGCGGAACACCTGGCCCATGCCGCCCGCGCCGAGCGGATCGAGCAGCTTGTACTTGCCGAGGAAAGAGCCCTGGGCGTGTCCGGCGAGAACCTGCGACGCCTGCCACTTGGTCAAAAGGCCCTGCTTGACGAGCGATTCGACGAACTTGCGCTCATCGACGGGTTCCTTCGCTTGGGCGAGCGTTTTGTCGAGCTGGGCCGGCGCGATCAGCCGGCTGGCGCGGAGGCGCGAAACAAGCTCTGGCAATACCTGCGACACAGCATCTCCAGGCGGTCAAAGGCGTCGTGTCGGATCGGCGGGCGAGGCTCTGTTTACAAGACGCACGCGGGCCGCGTGCGCCACAATGCTGGCCTCGTCACCGACCGAGGCCCCCCTTGAGCGGCGTCTTGCGCGGCGGCTTGGGCGCGGGCGGCGGATCGGGCGATTCGGGTTCTTCCGGTTCGGGTTCGGGCGCGGCTTTTTCGATCGTGGCCTTGTGCGACAGTGCAATGCGGCGCTGCTCGGCGTCGATCTTGAGGATTTGGACCGGCAGCATCTGGCCCTCCTGCACGACGTCGCGCACGCGACGGACCCGCTGATGGGCCAACTCAGAGATGTGCACGAGGCCCTCGATGCCCGGCTCCAACTCGACGAAGGCGCCAAAGTCCATCAGCTTCGTCACGCGGCCGGTTACGTTGCTGCCGATCGGCAGCCGCTGTTCGAGCGTCTCCCACGGACTCGCTTGCAGTTGTTTGAGGCCGAGCGTGATCTTGCGCGTTTCGCGGTCGATCCTTAGCACCTTCACCTGGACTTGCTGGCCTAGGCGCACGACTTCGCCGGCGTCTTTGACGGGCGCCCAGCTCATCTCGCGCACCGGCACCAGCCCATCGATGCCGCCCAGGTCGACGAATGCGCCGAACTCCTTGATGTTGCGCACGGTGCCGGTCCGCGTTTGACCTTCGGCCAGTTCGGCCCAGGTCTTCTCGCGAGCAGCCTCGCGTTCGGCCTCGATCAGCGCGCGGCGGCTGAGGATCACGTTGCGCTCGCTTCGCTTCACCTCGCTCACCTGGCAGCGCAGCGTTTGGCCGATGAAGCCGTCGAGGTCTTCAACGCGGGCGATGTCGATCAGGCTGGCCGGCATGAACGCTCGGATGCCGCTCATTTCGAGCACCAGGCCCGACTTGGCGGCGGCGGTCACGCGGCCCTCGACGATCATGCCCTCCTTGATCGTCGACCAATCGGCCTCTTGCGCGGCGCCGGGCCGGCGCAGAATGAGCAGCCCCTCGGCCGCGTCGAAGTGATCGATGATCAGTTCGACGTCGCTGCCGACGGCGGGCGGCCCCTCGGGAAACTGCATCGCCGAGATCACGCCCTCGCTCTTGCCGCCCATATCGACGAAGATGTTGTCGCCGCTCACGGAGATCACCCGGCCGCGCCGCGCCCCGCTGGGCGACTTGGCCTGCGGTTTCGTTCGGCCGGCGAACTGCGAACGCGGGGCGCCTTCGAGAGCGTCCTGGTTCAACTCAGCCAGCGCGGCCTCGATCTCTTGTTCTGTGTCGGCGTCCAGTTGAACTCTCGCCCGCGGCGCGGTGGTCGCGGGTGGGCGCGTGATGGCCGATGGCACGGGAGTAACTTCGGTCGGAGATTGTGGCTGCTCGCTCAAGGGCGTCCTCACTTTGCACGGAATCGAAAAACAATTCGGCGTACGCTCGCGATCGCGCACGGCGGCGGCCATTCTATTCAGTTGCATTCGGAAAACCCAAGGGCTTGTGGCTATAATCAGCACGGACTCGCACCAGGAGCCTGCCAGTGAGTGCATCAGATGTGTTCGATCGTGTGGAAGACGTGATTGCGGCTGTGGGCCGCGGCGAAGTCGTGGTCGTGGTCGATGCGGAAGATCGCGAGAACGAAGGCGACTTCATCTGCGCGGCGGAACGGGCAACGCCCGAAGTGATCAACTTCATGATCACGCACGGCCGCGGTCAGGTGTGCGTGCCGCTGCTGGCCGATCGGGCCGGGCAACTGAAGCTGCGCCCAATGGTCGACGACAACACCGCGCCGATGCGGACGGCGTTCACGGTGAGCGTCGATCATCGTTCGTGCAAGACCGGCATTAGTGCGGTCGAACGGGCTGCGACGGTGGCGGCGCTGGCCGACCCGGCTAGCCGAGCCGACGATTTCTGTCGGCCAGGCCACATGCACCCGATCATCGCCAAGGAGTCGGGCGTGCTGCGCCGCGCGGGTCACACCGAGGCCACGGTCGATCTCGCGCGACTCGCCGGACTGCAGCCGATGGGAGTGCTCTGCGAAATCCTCGACGCCGACGGCACCATGGCCCGTCGCGGGCGGCTGTTCGAGGTCGCTCGCGAGTTCGGCCTCAAGATCATCTCGATCGAAGACTTGATCCGCTATCGACGCCGGACCGAGCGATTGATCAGCCGCGAGCTGCCGCCTCCGGGCTGGGTGACCATCACGCGGCGAAGCGGCCAGACGCTCAGAGTCATCGTCTACAAAGTGGAACACGAGGAAGAGGAGCCGCTGGCGTTCGTGTGCGGATCGCCCGAAGGTCACGCAGCGCCGCTGGTGCGCATGCACTCGTCTTGCTTTACCGGCGACCTGCTCGATTCGCTGAGGTGCGACTGCGGCGCGCAGTTGCACATGGCGCTCGACGCCATCGAGCGTGAGGGGTGCGGCGTGCTTGTGTACCTGCCTCAAGAAGGTCGCGGGATTGGCCTGAAGGAGAAGTTGAAGGCGTATCAGCTTCAGGACCAGGGGCTGGACACGGTCGAGGCGAACCTGGCGCTCGGCTTTCGCGCGGACATGCGCGACTATGGCGTCGGCGCCCAGATACTCAAGGACCTGGGCCTCACCAAGATTCGGTTGCTGACCAACAACCCGAAAAAGACCGAGGCGATCAACTTCTTGTATCACGGGTTCGACCTTGAGGTGGTCGGTCAGGTGCCGATCGTGGCCCAGCCGACTCCGCAGAACGCTCAGTATCTGGCCGCCAAGCGCGACAAGCTCGGCCACCACTTGCCGGCCGATCTGGAGGTTTGCTGCAATCGCGAGCATGCGGCGGAACTCACGTCGCGCGGGAGCGCTGGAACTGGAGAGGCGCCGTGACCGCGCGTCTGATTGCGATCGAGGGGATCGACGGATCGGGCAAGGGCACGCAGGCGAAACTGCTGTGCGAATCGCTCCGCGGGTTGGGTCGGTCATGCGGGTTGATTTCATTTCCGCGCTACGAGGCCACGACGTTTGGCCGCACAATCGGACGCTACCTGAACGGTCAGTTCGGCGACCTTGCCGCGGCCGGGGCGCATTTCGCCGCCCTGCTCTACGCGGGCGACCGGTTCGAGTCGTTGCCGCTCATTCGCAGCGAGATGGCGACGTGCGACGTGGTGATCTTTGATCGCTACGTGCCGTCCAACCTGGCGCACCAAGCGGCCAAGCTCGACAGGGAACAGCGCGAGGCGTTCATCGCATGGGTCGAGGCGATCGAGTACGGGGTCTACGGCCTGCCGCGAGCCGACGCGGTTGTTTACCTCGATCTGCCCGTGGCGATCGCTCAGCAACTGATCGCGCGCAAAGGTCGGCGAGACTACACAACCAAGGCCGCGGATATGCACGAGGCCGATGCGGCGTATCTGGTCCGCACGGCGCAGGTTTACGAGAAGCTGGCGTCGGCAGACCCAGCATGGGTGCGTATCGCCGTCTGCGATGCAGTCGGGCAGTTGCGGACGCCCGACGCCATCCAGAGCGAACTGGTGCGGAGGCTCGCGATGGTATTGGGCTAGGACCGCTCTCCGCCAAGTTCGGGGATATTGTGGTGCGGCCGTCCCGGCTGCCCAACATGTGGCTGATGAAACAGCAGGCGGGCCGCCTGCGCCCCAAGACCTGGACCTAACCGAATCGCGGCGCCAGAAACAACGCGGGCCTGGCGATGAACCAGGCCCGCGTGGGGTTTCGCAATTCAAGCCGCAGGGCTTAGAAGAACAGGATCGCGTCCATTCCGATCGTGAACGACGTGTTGTCGCTCAGGTCGTCGAACGGTCCTGCGGTGAGCGAGCCGCCGTCGGCCCAATCCCAACGAAGCTCGGGCCGGAGCAGCAGGTTCTCGTAGGGCTTCAGGTTCAGCCCAACCGTCAGGGCGGTGTAGGTCGTGTCGCCGCCGCCGGCGGTCGCTACGTCGAGACCGCCCACCTCACCACGTTCGACGTCGATGAAGTCGTCGTTGTCGCCGAACTTGGCCACAACGAATCCATCGTCGTCGCGGAAGATCTCACCGCGCACCACCAGGCTGCAGCAGTCACTCATCTTGTAGATGAAGTACTGAGCCACGCCGTACCATTCGGTTCCGCCGAACGCCTCGTCCCAGCCGGCGTTCAGGTCGGTGACCAACGTCACGCACGAGCTGTGCTGGTAGATCGACTGCAAGCTGACGATGTAACGGTTGTCGTCGCTCACATCGTTGGTCACGTCGACGATGCCGTCGCCATCGAGGTCAAGCGGGCCGTCGAAGAACGTGTCGTTCTCGGGGCCGATGTGCGCCGAACCGTTGATCACCCACTGGTCGCTGTCGCAGCACGGCTTCCACGTGAAACCGCCGTGGAACGACAGGTCGTCGTTGTTGTCGTCGAAGCTGCCGGTGTTGATGCCGCTGACGATGCCCAAGGACAGATCAAAGCCCTTGTGCACGTGCGTCGTCGTCATGATGCCGGTGTGCTTGAGCGGGATGCCGAAGTTGAAGATGTAGCTGTGCGAATAGGTGTAGTTCGCCGGGGCGTAGATAACTTCCGCGCCCATCAGGGTGACGAACTGGCCGACCTTGATGTCCACGCCGCCCTTGGTCAGGCAAGGCAGGTGGTAGGTCGCGAACAGCTCAACGATCTCCGGTTGGAGCGTATCGTTGGTGATGTTGTCCATCCAGCCCAGGCTGTGGGTATAGCGTGCGTCGGAGCCGTACATGAACTGGGCCTTGAAGCCCCAGTCACTGCAGCACGCTTGCGGATCGAGCGCCCGCTCGAACGTGACGATCGTCTGGTTGAACCGGAAATCGTTCGAGCGATCGTCGAACAGCCGGCCCATGTTCAGGCGGTCATCCGGGTCGTCGGGATTGTAGGTATAGCCGATTTCGGTGTGACCTGAGACCTTGACTCTGTTGCAATCGAGCCAGCTACCGAGCGGTCCGCAGCGCAAGTGCTGTTGCAGCGCGCCGCCTTCGTCGGCCACGGCGGCTTCGCCATTGGCCGCGGCGCCGTTGACCGCCTTGCTCTCGGTGCTCTGGGGAACGGCTTGCTCGCCGGCCTTGTTCTGGGCCGCTTGCCTGACCACGGTGTCGCTGTTGTAAATCCGAATGGCCGACTGCCCTGCTGGCTGTTCCGCCCAGGCAGCAACGGCCAACGGGCTAAGTAGGGCCAGACCGCCAAACGCTCTAAGAACCTTGTCCAGGGTCATGACTTCCTCCGTGTTCCATGCTCCTCTTTACCGCCAGGGGAGAGTTTACCGCAGGCCCCTCCTGCTGCCGGGCGGGTTCTAAACGCAGTTATCGTCTGCCCCCGTGGAACAGCTAAAGGCAAAAAGCGGGCGAACTCGGATAAACGACAGATCGCGCGGTCGCCGCTTGTCAGGAGCGTCCGATACGATCGTCCTAAGCGGCCTCAAATCTGACGCGGTTTATCCAAGCTCCCTGACCGGAGCGATCGCGCGGCGACAAAAACTGCCGGCCGTTTGACCGTGCCCAGTTCGTGACTTATATTCGTTCGACGATCCTTGCACGCCGAAATGACGGACCCCACCCCAACCTCTAGCCGAGGACCGCTGGCTTGGACCTACTAACCGCACCGGCTGCCGGATGCGTACGCAACCGGCCGACAACGTGGCGACGGATGTTCGCCGTCTTGTCGGCTTGGCTCGTACTGGCGTCGGTGGGGACGCCCGGCGAGCCGTTGCCCGGTCGCGCCGCGGAAGTCGATCGCCTGCTGGGCCGCGGGGTCGAGTTGGAAAAAGCGGGCGACTGGGGCCGTGCGGTTCAGCTCTACGAGAGCGCGGCCAAGGCCAATCCCGCGTCGCTCCTGTTGCAGCAACGGCTGCATCACAGCGAGGTCCGCTACCGACTGTCGCGGCGGTACCACGACGCGAGTTATCGCCAGAAGATGCTCCGCATGCCGCGCACCCAGGCGATCCAACTCTACGACGAGATCACTCGCAAAGTCGATGAGTACTACGTCGAGCCGCTTCAGCCGACCAAGCAGTTTCAGTCGTGCATTGATCATCTCTGGGTCGTGTGCGAGGATCCACAGCTCAACGGAACGGCGGCGAGTGCAGACAACGCCTCACGCGTCGAACGGTTCCGCGACTGGCTCCGTCAATGGAAGGCCGTGCCGGTCCGCGACTGGACCGAACTGCGCAGCCACATGCTCACGATCAGCGACCAGGCGCAGCGGCTGTTCGACACCGATGAGACGGCGATGGTGCTGGAGTTTGTCTACGGCTTGTGCGAATCGCTTGACGACTACTCGGCCTGCCTGACCCCCGATCGGCTGAACGATCTGTACGCGGTGATCGACGGCAACTTCGTCGGCATTGGCGTCGAGCTGCGCAGCGACGACCTGGGCCTGCTGGTGGTCGCCGTGTTGCCGAGCAGCCCCGCCGCCGAGGCGGGCTTGCGCGGCGGCGACCACATCGTCGCCATCGACTCGGTCTCCACCATCGGCCTGCCCACCGAAGACGCGGCGAACCGGCTTCAAGGCGGCAACGGGACCCAGGTACAGATCGCCGTGCAGTCGCCGGGGGACGAGTCGCCGCGCCGTGTGGTGCTCACGCGCCGAGAAGTCGAAGTACAGAGCGTCACGCACACGCAAATGCTCGCCCCGGCCGAGGGCATCGGTTACGTGCAACTCACCGGATTCCAGAAATCCACGCTCACCGAACTGGAACCGGCGGTTGCCTCGCTCGAACGGCAAGGCATGCGCTCGCTGATCCTCGACCTGCGCGGCAATCCGGGCGGCTTGCTGAACGGGGCGGTTGAGGTGAGCGACAAGTTCCTGGCCGACGGCGTGATCGTATCAACGCGCGGCCGCGCGGAGGGCCAGAGCCACACCTACCGCGCCCACCGGCCGGGCACCTGGTCGTTCCCGCTCGTCGTGCTGATCGACGGTGAGAGCGCCAGCGCCAGCGAGATTCTGGCCGGTGCGATCCAAGACCACCATCGCGGCACGATCGTGGGCGCGAAGAGCTTCGGCAAGGGATCCGTGCAGAGCATCTTTCCGCTCGACACCCTCGACGCTGGAGTACGGCTGACGACCGCCCGGTTCTATTCGCCGCGCGGGCGATCGTACTGCCACCAGGGCGTTAGCCCCGACATCGACGTGCCTCAGGACAAATCCGCGTGGACGGCCGACGCCCGCGCGTCGCAAGTCGACCCCGCGCGCGACGCCCAACTCGCCGCCGCGCTCCAAGCCAGCCGGCGACTCGTCGGCCGGCGCCCGACAAACTGACCGGCGTCGGTTACTGAATGCGGCTGCGACGACATGCCTCGACGTAGGGCAATTCAAAGTCGAGAGGTACGCAGATCCCTCGGTCGAGGGCCAACGGCAACTCGGGCAACGGTTCGCCGACGCGAAGGAGAGTGGTCCACACGTCGATAAGCTCGGAATCGGGACGCCGGATCGGGCGATAGGCCACGGCGTACAGCGAGTGCTGCGGCATGCGAAACTCAGGTGCACACACCGTCATCGCCACCAATTCGTTGTGTAGGTTTCCTTGCCGGTTCGTTACGATGTCCACCACGATCACGCCGACTCCTTGTTGCAAGTAGTTGGCGCACTTGCCGGCAAACGCCCGGCGTGCATCCGCACGGTCCTTGTTGCCGGGACTCACAAATTCGACGGCCGCGACAAGCGTCGGACCGCCCGTCGTGGACAACACGAGCACTTCCATACTGTCCGGAAAAATCGCCGGCATCGACATCGTCGCGACGGGCGGCGACCAGAGCTGCGGCGCCACAACTGCCACGCCTCCGGCCGGTGCTGCCGGGTCGCCCGACGAATCGCCGAACGTCGCCACGTCGACCTCCACGCGGCTCCCGACATGCACCTGCACCTCGGCATAGTACTCCGACGGCAGCAGATGATCATTCAACGCGTCCGCAACCGCGGCGGCCCAACGTGAATGGAACGCTTCCCAGTGCCGCAATGCACTCAGCGGTGGACGAAAATGGTCGAGTAAAGGCATGGACTCAAGCTACCTTCAACACCTCATGATGTCCACCGCCTTTTGGAGCGTACCAGCGGCCCGAAGTTCGATGATCCTGACTCTGTCGAATTCAAATTGCAATTCCCGCGCAGGCTGGGCATCGTGTTCGCATGCCCAACGGCTTCGAGACTGGCGCCGAGTCGATCAGCCAGCCAGCGGATGTGTTGCAACCGCGGCTGCGCTGGAGCCAACTGACCGAGGCGCCGTTGGCCGGTATCGGGCTGGCGCGCGAGCCGGGTGTGGTCTTGGCCTGGGACCACGCACACAACATCTACCTGATGGACATGGCCGGCACTCGGCTGCACACCACGCGGACCCCCGTGCCCATCCATCTGGCGGCGATCAGCGACGACGGCACTCAGCTTGTCGTCGCCAGCAAGGACGGAGTCTTGTGGTGGCTCGACCGCGACCTGCAGCCGCGCGGCAACGTACCCGGCCACCGCAACCTGCTCGGCATCGCACTCAGCCCTCAAGGCGAACTCGTCGCGGCCAGCATGGCCGACAGCCATACATTCTTATATGACGGCAACGGCCGCCGACTGACGAACCTGCTCACGCACCGACCGCTGCGGCACATGGCGTTCCTGGCCGGCCAGCCGCTGCTGCTCGCCGCCGCGGAATACGGCCTGGCCGGGTGCTACGAACTCGACGGCCGGCCGCGCTGGCAGGACTCGTTGTGGTCGTCGGCGGGTCACCTGTCGGCTACGGGGGACGGGTTTGCCATTCTGATCTCGTGCTTCGGGCACGGTCTGCAGCGCTACGGACTCGACGGCACCAACGAGGGCGCCTACCACGTGGGCGGTGGAGTCGCCCGCGCGTCGGTCGACTACGACGGCAAGACGTTCGCCGCGGCCACGCTCGAAGGCGAGGTCTTCGTGCTCAACGCCGCCGGTCATGTGCTGTGGCGTCAGATGCTGCCCAAGCCGGCCAAAGACGTGCTCATCGACGCGGCCGGTCGAGTATTGATCTACGGTCTGGAGACCGGCGAGATCAACGTGCTCGACTTGTTTCCGTCGTCGGCCGCCGGCAGTGGCGAGGCGACGAAGCCGACCCGCGCGGCGGCGGAGAAACGAACTGCCACGAAACCGAAGGGACCGGCGGCCAGCGCGACGGGCGACGCGCCCGACCGAGACGCCGCCACATCGGCCCTGCGCGACCCCAGTTGGAAGGTGGCCGCGTTTGAGAGCGAAGAACAGGCGGAAACGTCGGTGCTTGCCATCGTCGATCGCCCCACGCGGGTCGCGGCGTTTTCCAACAAGAAACGAGTCGAAGTCTATGGCGACGCCGGCGAACTGCTGCACGCGACCGAGCAACTGGGCGGCGTCGGCCGGTACCTTGAGGCCGATGCGGAACTGATCGTCGCCGCGACCGACCGCCAGGTCCTGGTCTACGACGTGGCCGCCAACACCTCGGCGCGGTTCGGCGAACGACTCAACCAGGTGAGCCACCTGCGCATCGACGGCGAGGCGGGCGAGATCGTCACGATCGAGGAACGCGATCGCGTGAGCCGCTTCGACCTGAGCGGCAATCGGCGCTGGCAGAAGGTCATCGATTCGCCGATCGAGGGGTTGGCGATCGGCCCGAACCGCACAGTCGCCGTGACTACCGAGGACGGCCAACTGATCGTGCTCGACGGCAACAAACTGGTGATCGGCGAATACCGCACGCAACCGCGCGAGTCGATGCAAGTCGTGCGGCTCGGATCGCGTTGGATCACGCTCGCCGGCAAAGTGCAACTCGTTCGTTGTCACCGGGTCGATGGCGCGGTCGAGTGGGAGGCGCGGATTCCGGGCGAGGCGTGGCGGCTCCATCGGCTCGCCGGCCGCCTGGTCACGCGCGCCGCGGGCGGACGAGTGTTCGCTCTCGACTCGCGCGGCCGACTGCTGCTCGACAGTTCCGAACTCCCGCCCGAATCGCTGCTGTTCGTGGCCGGCGGCGACCAGCCCGCCGCGGTCTTCTGGCGGCTCGGCAACCTGATGGTGACCGATCTGACCGGCCAGGTGCGCTGGCGCCATCTGTCGCACGAAACGCTCGGCCCCGTCGCGGCGAGCGCCGGCGGCGTGGCCGTTGCGCTGGGCCGCGAACTGGTCTTCTTCGCCGACGGCGGCCGACCGATTCGATGAACCGCGCGAGCCATTCCGCACGCGGCAAGTTTGACTCGTTTAACGCGGAGCCGCAGGCGACCGGAGATGCACATTCCCAGCCATGTTGTGCCGGCGCCTTCGGCTGGGCGTTAAACGAAACGTCTCATTGATGCCTGCCGAATGTGTCCGTTCTAGCCGCGTGCAGATTAACCGCGCACGGCGTTCAGAAACGCGCGGGCGTACTGAAACACGTAGCCTTCGGCCGACCCGTAGCCGATGGAGCGGTAGCCGCTCTTGATCGCGTCGGCGGCCTCGTCGCTCGATCGCACCGGGAATCCAGCGACCGTGCCGTAACGCCGGGCCGCCGCGACCACACGATCGGCCGCGGCCAGCACGCGCGGGTGAGCGATCTGGCCGACGAGGCCCATCGACGCGGCCAAGTCGTGCGTGCCCACGAACAGAATATCCAGCCCCGCGGCCGCGATCGACTCGATGTTCTCGATCGCTTCGGCGTCTTCGATCATGGCCATCAGCACGATTTCAGATTCGATCGTGCGAAAGTATTCATCGACGGCGACTGCGCCCCAGAGCGCGCCGCGGCCGAGGCCGACCCCGCGACGGCCGGCGGGCGGATAGATCGCCCCATCGCGCAACCGCCGCGCATCTGCCTCAGTGCAGATATGTGGAACCAGGATGCCCTGGGCGCCAAGATCCAGCGACCGCATCACGAGTTCCGGCTCGTTCTTGGTTACGCGCACGATCGGCGTGGTGTCGGCCGCGTACGCCGCCAGCACCATGCGCTCCAGGGCCTCCCAACCAATCGACCCGTGCTCGGCGTCGATCACGACATAGTCGAACCCCGCGTAGCCTAGCGCCTCGACCAACCCCGGCTCAGGCAACCGCGCCGCCGAGCCGAACACCGTCTTGCCTTCGCGCAAGGCTCGCTTCAGTTTGTTGGGTCGCACCGGCATGGACGGAATCACAACCAGTTGCTCGCGAACCTTCAAGCCCAAACCTCAAACCTAAATAGCCTTGCACGATTCTGGGACAGTAGCCCGACGCGCCAGCGAGGGGAGCACATGGCGAAATCACAAGAAATCAGGCCGGTCCCTCGCTGGCGCGTCGGGCTACGCGTGAGTCGCAGGTGTTGTTGGCTTAGTCACAAACGGTGCGATTGTATTCAGGAAGGAGGTCTGAAGAAATCCAATCCTACCCGGGCGGGTCCGAACCCGTTCGGAAGTCTCCGCTCGAACCGGTGAGGAGCCGGACATCCGCGGGAGGATGGACCG
>Ga0185317_100131_pt1 | contig 26684 bp, 32 predicted proteins | sample DevilsHole_FD_128020 | JGI IMG/M metagenome (GOLD analysis project Ga0185317, IMG submission 128020) | Groundwater microbial communities from Devils Hole, Nevada to study Microbial Dark Matter (Phase II) - Devils Hole (SPADES assembly)... | ecosystem: Environmental > Aquatic > Deep subsurface >...
GCCTTGGCCAAAAGAAACTCTTTTGGCTTATATATTTGTTGACAACTGTTAAAGGTTGGCACGCAAAAATGTATCGGAACAGTCTGCTCTATCCTTGAAATACCCGCCCGATGCAAGAGATTGACAAGGCGAGTCACTAACAAAGCCTGTTTTATAGCAGTAGGCAGTTAGGGCACGGACGTAGGACAGGCGTCTCGCCTGTTCCTATCCCTATCAGAAAGTGAGATGCCCTGTCCTTAACTGACTGTCCATTGCTATAGATCGCCACCCGCAGCCAACGGCTCCACAGTGGCCCATCTCTCCCCATTCCCCGCTACCCGACCGCTGACCGCTGAAGCGGCGATCGTTGTCCAGACGGCCAATTTGCGCCGGCAGTGCTGCTGTTTTTACTACTAAATCGCACAAGGATGACTACAGAGTTACAAGCCCCCCCCCAAAGCAAATCGAAAAGTAAATTGTGGATGGCCGCAATTAAGCCACCCATGTACAGCGTGGCCATTATTCCTATTGGGTTGGGAACTGCAGTAGCTGTTGCGGAAACCAAAACCTTCCACAGCGGCATATTTTCTACATTTTTACTCTCAGCCATCTTGATTCTTGCCTGGATGAATATGAGCAACGATGTGTTTGACTCAGAAACCGGCATTGATGTAAACAAAGCCCACTCCCTCGTTAACCTCACCGGCAACAAATCTTTAATCTTCTGGCTGGCGAACCTGTTTTTAGCTATCGCCATCCTGGGGATAGCCGCCATCTCTTGGTGGCAGCAAGACCTAACCGTACTCGGCATAATCCTGTTCTCCTGTGCCCTGGGCTACACTTACCAAGGCCCCCCCTTTCGCCTCGGCTATCAGGGTTTGGGAGAAATTATCTGCTTTATTAATTTTGGCCCTTTGGTGTTCTCCGCAGCTTACTACAGTCAAACCCAATCTTGGTCACTCACCAATCTCGCCGCCTCCGCGATTGTGGGCATTAGCACTAGTTTGATTCTGTTTTGCTCCCACTTCCACCAGGTTGAGGACGATATAGCTGCCGGCAAACGCTCCCCCATTGTCCGCCTGGGCACCGCCAGAGGTGCTCAACTGTTGCCCTGGATTTGCGGCAGCATTTTCGCGCCGGTTCCCTTGTTCGTTGCTTTGGGAATGTTCCCAATCTGGACGTTGCTGATCTTCGCCAGTTTGCCCTTTGCTATCCAGCTTTGCCGGCACGTCGGCACCTATCACGACCAGCCTCAAAAAGTCAGCAATTGCAAATTTATCGCCGTTAACCTGCATTTTTGGAGCGGTTGGCTGTTAGGACTGGGCTTTATCCTTTAGTCTCCGGCAGGGGCCTAACTGTGCAGTTCGGCCCCACTACTAGATCGCTTTGAAAGGAGGGTTGATTTTTTTGACCGCCAAGACGCCAAGGTCGCCAAGAAGAAAGAGAGGATTTCACAAATAAATTATCAGCGGTAGGGAGGTAAAATGTTTATAGATCAGCTCCTAATCCGGTGTGCCAGATATTATTTATAGCCTTTTAAAGGCTGCTGCTTTAAACAATCCAAAATCCAAAATACAAAATCCAAAATATGACAGGGACTGTTGAGGAGTATAACTTTCACTATACTTTAACCGGCAGCCGGCACAGCCCCGCTATCCTGTTCCTGCACGGATTTATGGGCAGCAGCAATGACTGGACTGGCGTCATTTCTGGATTAGCCGATAAATTTTGCTGTCTGGCTGTTGACCTTCTGGGACACGGCAAAACCAGGGTTAGCGGCGGGGAGGATCTCTATACTATGGCAAACACTGCCCGCGCCTTGATTCATTTCCTCGATGATTTAAACATTGACAGATGTTTCTTGACCGGCTACTCAATGGGCGGGCGACTGGCTTTATATCTGGCAATCCACTTTCCCTCCCGCTTTCCTAAAGTTATACTGGAGTCAGCCTCTCCTGGATTGAAAACAGAACCAGAGCGCTCAGCACGCCGGCAAGCCGACCGGCAGCTGGCCCGCAAACTAGAAACAAGCGATTTCAAGTCTTTTTTATTAAACTGGTACAGTCAGCCCCTGTTCAAGACTTTACAAAATTATCCTAAATATGATAACATAATAGAGTGCCGGTTGCAGGAAAATACCTTGGAGTTAGCTAAGTCACTCCGCAATATGGGAGTCGGCAGCCAGCCGTCCCTCTGGGATAAACTGGCCCAAAATAAAACCCCTCTCCTATTGCTCGCAGGAGAATATGATCATAAATTCAGAGCCATCAATGCCGAGATGGCCGCTCTGTGTCAGGTAGCCCAGTTGAAAATAATCCCTAAAAGTGGGCATAATATTCACTGGGAAAACCTGACAGAATGGCTGGCCAATGTCAGGGAATTTCTTGGTTAGCAGGAATTTGATGCTCTACCGATTTGAATTTCGCCCCTACCGGCGTCCCTTTCAGCGCCCCCTGCAAACCAGTCACGGCACCTGGGTTTTCCGCGAGGGCATTATTATCCGCCTCACCGGCAGTGCCGGTCAAGTCGGCTTCGGTGAAATTGCCCCCCTCAGCTGGTTCGGTTCCGAAACCTTCGAGCAAGCCCTCGATTTTTGCCAGGGTATGCCAGCTGAGATTCCAGAAGCAACAATTTTCTCCATCCCACCGGCACTCCCCGCCTGTCAATTTGCCTTCGAGTCCGCTTGGGAAACCCTAACTGGTAATCCCCCAATCCCCAAATCCCGGCACCCCACCCTCAACCCTCTCACCTACAGCGCCCTACTACCCGCAGGGGAAGCAGCTTTGTCCGCATGGCAGCCACTTTGGCAGCAAGGCTATCGCACATTTAAATGGAAAATTGCCGTCGCACCGGCACCAGAAGAACTCCAGATTTTTCACCGGCTCACCCAAACCCTGCCGGCACCCGCAAAGCTGCGACTGGATGCCAATGGCGGGCTCGGCTGGGAAGACGCCAGCCAGTGGCTGCAAGCGTGCGACTCCTGCGGCGCAGTGGAATATCTCGAACAGCCCCTGCCGGTGGATCGGTTTGATGCCATGCTAGAGTTAAGCAACCGCTATTCTACGCATTTAGCTTTGGATGAATCCGTGGCGACACTCGCCCAGATACAAGACTGTTTTCTAAAGGGCTGGCGCGGGATTTTTGTCATCAAACCTGCCATTGCCGGTTCTCCCTCCCAGCTGCGCCGGTTTTGCCGGGAACACAACATTGATGTCGTTTTCTCCTCTGTGTTTGAAACAGCAATTGGCTTCCAAGCTGCGCTGAGACTATCCGCTGAACTTTCCCGTCACAATCGCGCCGCCGGCTTTGGCGTCAGCCACTGGTTCGGCGAGGATGATCAAATCTGGCTTGAGAATTTATGGCAGGCATATTGACAGATATCCAAAAACGTGCTAATCAAGATTGGTTAATCGGTGGCGACTGCCGCCCGGTTTCCGAAATTGCCGAACAGCTGTTGCAGGAATTAAGCCAGCTGGCTAACCGGGAAACTAAGCCGAAAATATTGCTAGCTGAGCGAGATACGGTGCGGTTTCTAGCCAGTTTCACCGCAGCCGTAGCTGCCGGCTGTCCCGTTTTTATCTGCAATCCAAGCTGGGTAAAAGAGGAATGGCAGCAAGTTTTTGAATTGGTGCAGCCAGATTTAATTTGGGGGGAAGAGGCACTCAAAAACCAGCCAGAGGAATATTCTCCAATCCAAAATCCCAAAGCCAAAATCCCAAATAAAATTATGATTCCCACCGGCGGATCGTCTGGGAGGATTCGCTTTGCCACCCACACTTGGGAGACGTTGATGGCATCTGTCAGGGGTTTTCAACAATATTTTCAGTTGACGCAGGTGAATTCATTCTGCGTGCTGCCGGTGTATCATGTTAGCGGGTTGATGCAATTTCTGCGTTCGATAACCACGGGGGGGAGATTGGCAATTCTGCCATTTAAAGCATTAGAAGCCGGTGAGCGGTGCGATATTGATCCAGGGGAATTTTTCATCTCCCTAGTGCCAACCCAGCTGCACCGGCTGCTGCAAAACCCAGAAACTGCTAGCTGGCTGTCGAGCTTTCATACTGTGCTGTTGGGCGGTGCGCCGGCTTGGGCAGAACTTTTGCAAATCGCCCGACATCACCGCATCCGGCTAGCGCCTACCTACGGCATGACAGAAACAGCCTCGCAGATTGTCACCCTCAAACCGGAAGATTTTCTAGCCGGCAATAACAGCTGCGGTCAAGTTTTACCGCATGCCAAGGTGACAGTGCGCACTCCCTCTGGGGAGATATTAGGCGCGAACCAAACTGGCATCATTACCATAGAGGCAGATTCCCTAACACTGGGTTACTATTCCCCAGCAGAAACCTTCAACCCACAATCCAAAATCCAAAATCTACAATCCGACGATCTGGGGTTTTTTGATGGCGGGGGTTATTTAAATATTGTAGGGCGCAGCAGTTACAAAATTATCACCGGCGGAGAGAATGTGTTCCCCGCCGAGGTGGAGGCGGCGATTCAAGCGACTGGTTTGGTGAGGGATGTTTGCGCGATTGGTTTGCCAGATACGCAGTGGGGTCAAGCTGTTACAGCTGTTTATGTTCCGCGAATTCCAGAGGTAACGCCGGCAGCGCTGCAAGCGGCGCTGGAGGAGAAATTGAGCAAATACAAGCGCCCGAAATACTGGGTGCCGGTGGAAAGTCTGCCCCGCAATGATCAGGGGAAAGTGAACCGGGAGGAGTTGCAAAAAATAGCGATAAATTCGCTGCCAAAGCTTTTGTAGAACGTCCAGTCGCGTCTCTCCCGCGAATCAGATGCAACTGGACGCGATATAGCGCGTCTAAACCTGCGCGGAAATTTCAATATGGCTGAGAAACCCGGTTTCTTTAAGAAACCGGGTTTCTCACTACCTGATTAATCTGAGAAACGCTATATTACAAGTCTCCCCCCTCTCCCCACCGGCGCAGCCACTGTATCATCTCCTCCGCAAGAGGCTGTTTAGTTCTGCTAGCCGGTGCGATGCAGACATGCTTGGTTATCGCCTTGGCGGCTAGCTGCTCTGTAGAAAAAATTTGGTAATCTATTTCAAATTTATGGTCGGTTTGCTGTTTGGGGATTAAGTGGATGGCCAGCAAGTCACCGCAAAACATAGGGCGAAAGAAATCGGCACCGGCACCGGCGATGGGAATAGCCACAGCTGAGTTGCTGAAGAACAGCTTGAGATTAATTCCAGACGCAGCCAGAGAAGCTTCATAGGCTTCATGGCAAATAGCCAAAACATTGGCAAAATACACGACGCCGGCGGCGTCGGTATCTTGAAATCGAACAGTTCGGGTATATGTGAACGGCATCCAGAAAGCAGAATCAATAATTTTTTATTTCAAGTAGGATAGCCCAATTTATCGTAGCACATATTAGGCAAAAAATAATTGCCAGCCACAATTTTTTTTTGATAAACTAAAGAGAGAAAAGGGTAAGAGCAAGGGGAAGAGGTTGATACCTTAAAATTGCTCTGCCCCTCACCCCGGATGGTTTTAGAGTTGGAAGTCGGTAATTGACGACCTGTGCCAAAGTCACTCGATCGAGCAGTATTTCCCAGAGGTTCCCGCAGTGGCGGTGAACACCGGCACCTCGGAGGCTACTGTTGTTCCTTTTGCCCAGTGGCGAAGTAGATGCAATCGGCCTAAAGATTAGCGAGACTCTGGATGGGATTCCAGGTAGGACTTGACCAAATCGTCACCGACGCGAATCGTCAGGTCAGAATCCAGATCCCCCGTAGAATCGGATTGGATATCGCCCAAGCCCAGGGCTGTTTTCAGGTATGCGGCTCCTTGCAAGTCACCTTTCTGGACAATGATTTGCGTTTGCAGTTGCGTGTCGGGCCAATCCCGCACGACATATACATTGTCAAAGCCTCGATCTTGCAGATAGTTAGCCATAAAGTTGCCAATCTCAGGTGAGCTAGAGGCATTCTGGATGGCAATTTTCAGGGGGCTGTGCAACCGGCGATCGGCCCCGCGCTCCACCAGGGGCTGGCGAGAAATGGGCTGGGATGCGATTTGGAAATAGTCGCGCACTAGCCGGTCGCGCTTTTCCGCGTCCATAATCCAGTAGCTAGTCGGAGACTCGTCAGGGGTGCTGAAACGACCGGGCAACATCACCATTTTCAGATCAGCCGGTTCCAGCTTCATGCCAAAATTCACCACAGCCAGCATTTCTTCCAGGGAGAGATTGGTGTCAACATACTTTTGCATCACCTGGATAATTTGAGGCAAACGGGGCAGAACCCCCGGACTGGTGAGCCGGTTGCGCAACGCCTTCAGCAAAGCCTGCTGCCGCTGCACCCGACCAATATCTCCGTTTGTTTTGTCGCGGAACCGTGCGAACTGCTCCGCCCGTTCCCCATTGAGGGTTTGCCAGCCTTCAGCGAGATCGATATGCAGCTTTTGTGTTTCGTCCACATAGTACATGGCTTTGGGAACAAACACCTCAACGCCACCCAACAGATCCACCAACTCGCGAAAAGCGCCGGTGCTGACGCGCACATAGCGGTCAATCGGGACGCCGTTGAGCGTGCGGCTCACCGTCCGCGCCGCCAGGGCTGGGCCACCCTTGACATTGGCGCTGTTGATCTTGTCGGTGCCAGCACCGGGAATTTCCACCCGGGTGTCCCTGGGAATGGAAAGCATATTCAAGGTGTTTTCCCCGGCATTGAATCGCAACAGCAGCATTGTATCGCTGTTGCCCGTAAAGATTTCCGGCGAGTGTTCCCTCGCCGTGAGAACGCGGTCAATCCCCAGGACTAAAATATTGACGGGGCGCGACAGCCGGTAGGGCAAATTGTACTCCCCGTCGTTTAGCCCCGGCACTGGGGAGTGCCCAGAGACACTCGGCAGCGACAGGGGCGCAACAAGCGCCACTGTTGCCCCCAGGGTGGCAGACATCGTTGCCGTCAGAACCAATCCAAAACCGCACAGCAGCGACTTACTGACCGCAAAACTGGCTCTGCGCAGTGATTTGCGAATACCGGCACTCGCTTTATCCTCAAGTTTACCCGAAGAATGGGATTGTCCAGATTTTGCGTCTTGTTGAAGCGGTTCCACTGCTTCTTCCATTGACCTCACCCGCACCACATCGGTCTAACGGCAATGATTATAGCCGACCACGTCGGGCAGCCGCATCCCAATACATGCCAGAACGCCGGCGGCGGCGGCAAGTTTTGCCGGCAGACCGCTCCCGGCGGCGCTGGAGATATTTTCCCGACTGAAGCAGAACCGGAAAAAACCTTGTACGATCAGGCGCAGTAAGTAGAGCTAGCAACGGGCTAATTGCCAACAACCATGTATCGCTCCTTGATCCCTGTTATTCTCGCCGGCGGCAAAGGTGAGCGTTTTTGGCCACTCAGCCGCTCGTACCGGCCAAAGCAATTTTTAAGTCTGGACGGGAGCGGTAAAACTCTCCTGCAATCAACAGCTGAACGGCTGCTCCCACTCGCCGAGGAGGGTTGGGCGCGGTTGTGGGCGGTAACCTCCGCCCCTCTGGCTGAAGGAGTCCGAGGACAGCTGCAAGGGCTATACTGGGACAACTTGCTGGTCGAGCCGGAAGGGCGCGACACCGCACCGGCAGTCGCTTGGGCTGCCCTTGAAATTGCTCGCCGCTATGGCGAAGACGCCGTGGTTGGCTTTTTCCCCGCCGATCACTGGATTGGAGATCAGGTAGCTTTCGAGAAAACCATCCGCGCTGCCATCTCTCTGGCCATCGCCACTGACGCAATCGTCACCCTCGGGGTTCGGCCCACCTACCCCGCCACCGGTTACGGCTATATTGAGCAGGGGCAACCCGTGGGCATATTCGGGAGGTTGCTGACTTACCGGGTGAGCCGGTTCACGGAAAAGCCTGACTGGTGGACGGCTCAGAGCTTTCTCTCCAGTGGGCGCTACAGCTGGAACAGCGGCATGTTTATCTTTCGTGCCGGCGTGTTTCTCAGACAGCTCAAGAAACACGCTGAGGAGATTTTTATCCCTCTGAAAGAAAAAGGGCCAGCTGCTTATCCCGAACTGCCCAAGACGAGCATCGACTACGCCTTGATGGAGAAAACCGAGCTGGGGTTTGTGCTGCCAGCGGAGTTTGGCTGGGACGATCTCGGAGACTGGAACAGCCTGGAGCGCCTCCTGAAAGGGGACAAACCTAATGTCGAGTTCGCCAACCATGTGGGCATGGACACCTACAGGACAATTCTCTACGACACCGACCCCGAGGAAGTAATTGTTACCATTGGTTTGGAGGATGTGGTAGTTGTTCGCGACCGCAATGTCACTCTAATTGTCAAAAAACACCGCACCCAGGAAATTAAGCAGGTTCTCAAGATCCTGCAAGATGACCCAAAATACAGGCCGCTGCTGTAAACATCATTTTCTGTTGGTGCCCCGAAAGCACAGGGCATGGGAAAGGTCTGAATTTTTCAGGAGCATTCAGAATTTTAAGGATTTTAAAATTCTGAATGTTTAAACTAAAATATTCTCTTATTTGCCAGCCCCTCTCTAATTTACCTGGATATCGATAAAAAATCAGCAATAACCATGCTTTCTTTAACTAAAACCAGTTCGCGCCAGGGAGAAATCCTGGAAGTTGTCTTCCGCAACGGCTGGGATTACATGCGGAGTGTGATGACGGGTGGGAAGGCTGATCAGCCTCAACTGCCGCCTCCAGCTGTTCTCCGCAATATTTTGGTGGAGTTGGGGCCGGTCTATGTCAAACTGGGACAGCTGCTCAGTACGCGCCCAGACCTGCTACCGGCAGAATACATTGACGCCCTCACAGATTTGCAAGCCAATGTGCCGCCAGTTCCTTGGTCAGAAATAGAACTTGTCATCCGCAAACAGCTGCGCCAGCCTTTAGAAGAAACTTTTACCGTTATCTCTCGCTCGGCAATCGCCGCCGGCTCCATTGGCCAAACCCATCGCGCCACTTTAAAAGACGGTCGCGAAGTCGCTTTAAAAATCCAGCGCCCTGGCATTGATGTCGTTGTCGATCAGGATCTGGCTTTGATCAGAGGTGTGGCGGAATTGGTATCTCTGACGGATTTTGGCAAGGACTACGATGTTGTCGCCTTGGCGGACGAATTCTCTCTGGCCATACAGGCGGAACTCGATTTCACTCAGGAAGCCAATTACACCAACCAGCTGCGCCGCAATATGTCTGCTAGCAATTGGTTTGACCCCAAGCAGTTGGTTGTTCCAGAAATTTACTGGGAACTGACAACTGAAAAACTTCTGGTGCTGGAGTGGCTGGACGGTGTGCCGCTTCTCTCAGCCGATTTGCTCGCCGCTGGCAATAAGGCGGATATCGCTGCCAAGCGGCAAGCAGTTACCACCCTGCTCTTCCGCGCTTTCTTCCAGCAAATCTATGTAGACGGATTCTTTCACGCTGACCCCCATCCGGGTAATTTATTTTATCTCAAAGACGGGCGCGTCGCCATTCTTGACTGCGGCATGATGGGACGCCTTGACCCCCGCACGCAGCAGACTCTGACGCAAATGTTGCTGGCGATTGTTGACTTAGATGCGGCGCGATGCACTCAGTTAACCTTGCAATTGGCTGAGTCCGCCCAGCCAGAAAAGGTTGCCAATTTAGAAAGCGACTACAGCCGGATGCTCCGCAAGTATTACAATCTCAGCTTATCTCAAATTAATTTCTCTCAGGTGTTTTACGAGGTACTGCAAGTCTCCCGCGACAATAAAATTCGGCTGCCCAGCAATATGGGTCTGTACGCGAAAGCCCTGGCCAATTTGGAGGGGGTGGCCCGCATGTTCAATCCAGAAGTGAATTTGATAGATGAACTGAAGCCATTAATTACAGACCTGTTTCGCCGGCAGTTATTTGGAAATGATCCCCTGCAAGCTGTGCTGAGAACTGCCCTGGATATTAAAGGTCTTTCTTTGCAATCTCCCCGCCAGTTTGAACTTCTGCTAGACGGTGTTACTTCTGAAACTTTGCGCTGGAATTTAACTCTGAAAGACCTCGATGGCCTCCGCCGCAGTGTTGATGATTCTGCCAACCGGCTGTCTTTTAGCATTGTGGTTGGATCGCTGATTATTGGGGCGGCTATTATCTCCAGTAAGGCTCAGACTATTCAGCTGTCTTTTCTGACCAATGCCCTATTTACTGCTGCCAGCTTGCTCGGTCTGTGGCTGATTTGGAGTATTATCCGCTCAGGGCGTTTGAAGTAATCAGTGTGCCGGCATAAAAAATATGAACCGAGACTAGGTTTGTTTAGCAAACATTCAAAACCTGTGAATTAGACAGATGGTATTTGAGGAGGCAATCTGTGAAAAAGGACGATCGCGATCCGATACAAGCTGGGGAAAAGCTGGAAACACATCCCTTGTTACCCAGTGGCGAGTGGGAAGGCTTTTACACCTATGAATTCGGCCCTCAAGCCGACCGTCACATGATGTCTTTTACTCTCACCTTTAAAAACAGAACTGTCAGTGGCAGTGGCCTTGATGACGTCGATTACTTCACTTGGCGCGGGCATTACGACACGGATAAACTGCGCTGCTCGCTGCGCAAGACCTATCCCACCTACACTGTTTTATACGCCGGCTACGTTGACCAGAACGGCATTTGGGGCACTTGGGAAATCCCACTCTTCAGCCAGGGCGGTTTCCATCTCTGGCCTAAAGGACTCTCTGAGAATATCTCTCTTCAAGACAGGGCGGACGTTCCTGAATTCTTTAAGATTCCAGAACTCACAGGCTCTCCCTCGCTCCGGCAGGTTCGATAAGATTGTATAGCACTTGTCATTTAGGTCAGGACATTAATGACATGGCGCATGGCCCCAGAAATGGGAAAGACTCACAGTCATGCTCAATGCGATGATGCGATGATGCGATGATGCGATGATGCGATGATGCCCATGTCCGCGCACTGACTGCCTACTGCTATATAATCTGACACGGATTAACCGATAAGCTGAGGAGAACCCATAGCATGTCATGGAGCGTCTAGTCAAGAGTGGAGCGGGTTGGCGCTTGGGCTGGGAGCCTGACGCCCCCGAATTTAAGGGTTTAGTGGGCGGGGAGGACTGGGCCATCGAGCTGACCGAGGCGGAGTTGAACGACTTTTGCCGGCTCTTGGGGCAGCTGGCTGCTACCATGACTCACATGGCCGGTGAGCTGATGGATGAGGAAAAGATTGCTTGCGAGGTGGAAAGTGATCTATTATGGTTAGAGGCTGAAGGATTACCCCACGCCTACAGTCTCCACCTGATCCTGCACCAGGGGCGTCGCGCCGAGGGCCACTGGCCACCACCGGCAGTCCCCAGTCTCGTCCAAGCAGCTCAAGTTCTGAAAATTTTTTAGAACTACTTGCGCCGGCGGAAAACGATGTGCTAATATAAAATTCTGCAACGGGGCGTAGCGCAGCTTGGTAGCGCACTACTTTGGGGTAGTAGGGGTCGTGGGTTCAAATCCCGCCGCTCCGATTGATTTACAGATGATTGGCTCTGGAAATGGCCTTGGCCTTTCCAGGGCCAATTATCATATCTATGCCCGCAGGGGACGCCGGTTGGGCCGACGCCCAACTACGAACTTTTGGGCCAACGCCCAACTCCGAACATGGAGGGCTAAAGCCCAACTACGAACCTTTGGGCTAAAGCCCAACTACGAACTTTTGGGCTAAAGCCCAACTACGAACCTTTGGGCTAAAGCCCAACTACGAACTGGAGGGCTAAAGCCCAACTACGAACATGGAGGGCTGAAGCCCAACTACCAACCTTTGGGCTAAAGCCCAACTACAAACGGTACCGGCTGCGCGTTCCAACCCCAGCCAACCGTTAAAATATTCTTAAATTCTGGCTGTTTCATTTTATTAAGATATTTTCCTTAACTCCCGTATGACTGCCGTTATCTCTGGTGTTCGCGCTATGGCCACTTCCCCAACCGTAACTCCTGACCGCGCCACTCAAGTTACCCGCAAGCTCTATCCCAACTACAAGGTGATCGTACTCAACGATGAATTTAACACGTTTAAACACGTTGCTGAGTGTTTGATGAAGTACATACCGGGGATGACAAGCGACCGCGCTTGGGAGCTCACCAACCAAGTCCACTACGAAGGGCAAGCCACCGTCTGGGTGGGCCCCCAAGAGCAAGCCGAACTGTACCACCAGCAGCTGAGTCGCGCTGGGTTAACGATGGCTCCCCTGGAGAAAGCATAAAACTGGGGAGCCGGTGCTGTGTTGACATAATTTCTTAATTAATTGATAGTTTTTGGCTGGGTCAGCCCTAGACTGAGGGGGAAGTTATTTGGTTAAATCCCTATGGGCACCTCTTCTAATGGCCGGCTAGTTCTCAATCACTCGACCCACATTCCCGGTTTGATCGCCATCCTGGAGCGTCTCGCCAAGCACCCCAGCATTCAAACCATCACTCCCGGCGTGATTGGCAATGTCAAAGGTCACACCCCTCGGATGACTTTAAGGGTCTCCGTCCCGATTCGAGGGGGATTTAAATTAATCGCCAGACAGGGCAAAACGGTACAAGAAGTGTTTGTAATCGCCGGTTTGGGCCAGCCGGAGCTGGAAGAGGCGATTGCCGTAGCACTAAAGTTGAAATAAGTCAAGCCCTCTGAGTCTGAAAACATTGAATATCCCATTGACAGCGATGGCGCGATTGCCGGGAGTGCCACCGTGCGCCAGCAGCCTGCAGTGGGTTACAGCCACCGGCAACCGCACCAGCAATGGATAGCGGTTGCTTTCGCTACAGTAGTCGATAGTGTAAATTCAATGCGCCATAGCTTATAGCAGTAGTCATATTGGTTAGGACATTAATCCCCAGGCGCATGGCCCCAGGCGCATGGCGCATGGGAAAGACTCACAGAAACATGGGTTCTGGCGATCATGCGATCATGCGATCGTGCGATCATGCGATCATGCGATCATGCGATCATGCGATCATGCCCATGTCTTAACCTAAGTGCATACTGCTATACCTTCTAGGCGGAAAGGTTCTGACTTGCCCACAAAGCGCGGGCGCGAACCGCCAACACCTCATCCGCCGCCGCCATTTCCCGCAACTGATCCTGAATTTTCCCAAACCACACCGGCGCGGAAGCAGGTGCGGCTTTCGCCAGCCCTTCCAGCCCCACCACACCGGCATAGCGCACCACCCATTCCGGATCTTGACAAACCAGCACCAGTGTGTTAAAAACTCGCCACTGTTCCTCTGGCACTCGCTCCACCGGCATCTTAAACCATTGCAAATTGCCCAGCCCTTTGGCTGCAGCGCGGCGCACGCTGAGGGCAAAATCCGTCTCAGCCGCCGCAATCAATAACTCCAAACCGCGCGGATCTCCGAAAACCGCCAGCGCCCGAATTGCCCAAGCCCTAGCTCCGTAATTGTAGCTATCCAGCTGCTCCAAAATCGGCTGCACTGCGGGCTCCCCTAGGCGAATCAGCCCATCCACCGCCGCCACCGCCGCCCCCGGGTTATTGTAGCGTAGAACTTCGATTAATGTCGGAATCGCTGCTAAAGATTGCGCTGCAGCCAGCGCCTGCACCGCTTGCAGCAAACTGTCGGCAGAAGCGGCATCATCAACCGCTTTTATTAATTTTTGGATGACGGCGTCGCCGGTTGGAACTGTAGATGTCATACCGATTTTGGATTTTCGATTGTGTATTTGGGATTTTAAAATACGGCAGTAAAGCCTTTTTAGCAAGTGTCAAAAATACTATCTATCTTAATTTTGTAGTCTAGCTAACCGGCAGCGGTTAATTATTATAACACACATCCCCCCATCTCTATATATAGCGGTTTGCACTTGCGTGAGGTACAGTTTGCTCTCCCCCTCCCCCCTAAAAAAGGAGGGGAATTCTAAAAGCTCCCCTTTTAAAGGGGGTTTGGGGGGGCTAATATATGTAATTCAGTCATTGGCAATCGGCTATAATTAAACCATAATTATCTGATAATTCAATAGTTATTTACCCACTTCCAGGCATTTATAGGCAGAATCTGGTAACGATAATAAACGAGAATTTAAACAATACTTCAACTTCCCCTCCCCGTCAACGGGGAGGGGCTGGGGGTGGGGTCAAACCCCATATTAATTCGCCAACAGACTCTTTTAACCGGCACGACCTCACAGGAGCGAATCCATCAGACTCATCACCCGGATAGCGTCATCCGACAAAGCGGGAGGTTCTGTGGAATTCTTTGCCAAGTGATATTCCAGCAGCCCCTTGAGAGCGATAATTTTCAGACTGTTTTCTGCCAGAGTCTCAGCAATCGGCTCAGCTGCTGGCAAATAGCCAATTGCCCCCAAATCCATCAGTGCCGATCGGCGCAATTGTAGCTCGTCCCCCTGCAAAGCTCGCACGAGGTGGTCCCCATAAATGGGTTTGCCGGTCAGCTGGTACATGGCGCGAAAGGCGGCGTACTGCACCCGCTGCACCGGATGTTCCAGGAAAGGTTCAATCTCCCCCATCGCCTCAGTAGCTCCGAGGGTTCCCAAGGCTTCCAGCACGGCATCGTAAGGTTGGGCGAGATGGGGTTTTCCCGGAACCCGCACCGCCGCCGCCACCCCACCGGCAAGCAGCCGCACCAGCGCCGGCACGCAGGCGGGATCGCCCAGCATTTCCAGCGACTGCGCCGCCGCTTCCCGAACGTAGTAGTCAGAGTTTTCCAAACAGCGAACCAGCGCTGGAACGGCTTGCCGGTTTCCCAGCTTTCCGAGGGCTCGCGCCGCATTCCGCCGCAGCGGGTAGCCGCCATCTTCTGTGCGGTCAGATTCGTCTTCCAGCGCCGCCAGCAGCGATCCCACCGCTTCTGGGGTGGAGACGCGGAACCTACCGAGCCACCAAGCGGCATAGTAGCGTTTCCCCAGGTCAGCGCCGCGAAGGTTCGCCACCGCTTGCTCTGGGGTTAGGGACTCGCCGCCACTTTCAGGTGCCGGTTCAAAATAATCTTGCATCGCTTATATTCTGTTGTGCTGTGCAGTCACCTTTTGCAGCTCTCACTGCGCACTGCTGTGAGATGCCGAAAATTCCCTAATTTTCTCTGGCGTTTGTCCAACGGGAGAAACCCCTGTCCCTCTCCCTTTATACAAGGCAGAAGGTACAGGGGGAATAGGGGCTGTGAGGGTTCAGCCAGGGTGCAATCCAACAAACTTTATAGCCTCAGTTGGTGTCCGAGTCAGCCTCACTCTCAGAAGTCAACGGTTTAATGCTGACAATTTTGCCACCCAGGCGAGTAATCCGCTGCATTTCTTCATTCATGCGGCTGTAAGGCACCGTGATAAACACGCTCCCGCTCTGGCGAATCTGGTAGTTGTTTTTGTCGGTTTCTTGGTTTTGAGCCAGACCGACGACTTCATACCGAAAGAAGCGGCTGCCCGAAGGAGTATTGGACGCACTTCCATAAGCTGCTTGACCGAGCATATCTTTCGCTACCTCCTAGACGAGAACGTAACCAAATATTTTTCCTATTTTTGTTTTTCGTTTTGAGTTTTTAATTTCAGAAATAACTTCAGAAATCATCACTCGCCACTCAAAACTAAATCATTTCCGGGAGCTTAACACAATGGATATGCCAGCACCGGTAAAACCCGCCCTGCCAGCCGGCAATCGTCCGCGCGACGAAAGTTTTTCTTCCCGTGATTTTAATCGCCAGTGTCGCTCGCAGTTCTAAATGATTTGTGAGAATCCTCTCTCTTCCTTCCTTGGCGCACGGGCGCGTCGGGCGCGGTTTATTTAAAAAATAATTTTCACTCCTCAATTAGAACCGCTATATTTCCCCAAGTCTTCCCAGCCCACTCATATCCGGGCATTCCGGAGCTGATAATTACGCCGGTGTCACGCTGGCAATTTTAGCGCCAGAGCGCAGAATTTGCTGCATTTTTGTCGAGAGCTGTTCGTAAGGCACGAGAAAACTGGTACTGCTGCGGCGCACGCCGGTTTGGCGAATGCCGGTGACTTCGATGCGGTACACTTTACTATCTTCCCCAAAGCCAACAAAAGCGCCACCCAAACAGGTGCTGGGAACCGCATCAGACGCAGCGCGGTACGACCAGCCTTCGCTTGCGCCGGAGGGAGCAACAATGGTAGAGGCCCGATTCTGTCCCAGTTCGCGAGCGAGGCGGGAATTCTTGCCTTCTAGCTGAGCGCGGTCGCTGTTGGCGTAGCCGCGATACAGCCGGAACATGCGGTTAAACCCTACGGTTTTTTGACTCCGCTGGGTGTCAAAGCCTCGATAGTAAGGCACTATATTGTCGCCAAAGCTGTCAAGATACTCTTGAGAGTCGATGTAAGAGTCTATCTCGGCATCAAACCCCTGGTTCTCGTAGAGATCCAGGTGATAGATTACTTCTGACTCATCATAGGGAGCGCGACCCAATAGGTGTTTGTAGTTCAGTTCAATCACCCGGGTCTGGAAATTACTGTATAAAAACTTGGATTTGTAAAGTTCTGATTTGGCCACATAGCGCACAAATTCTCGCACGCTGATGCTGCCATTTTTGAGGAGGGATTCTGCAGAGATGAGCCGTTCAGACTCCATCAGATGGTCGTTGCCCAAAACTTGCCGGTAAACGGCGCGAATTACATTCTCTGCATCTTCTGAACTCCAATTGGGGCGCAATTCCACCGGCGCTGCGTCCAGAAAAGCAGTTGTCCCCAAACGGGATGCTGCTGCTGTAATAGCCATTTGACAATCTCCCAATTCACAACAAACTTTTTCAGCCAGACCTTGTGAGAGCCTACATATACAAGATGTCCGGATAGGTAAACAACTACTAGCTTGTGGCTAGCATCTGCATACCTGTCCGGACATCCGTAGCCGGATCTGCGTGAGCAGACAGACGCTATCTATTGCGTCTAAACTAGCTCAGAGCGTTGATCGCGTAGTCGATGTAGGTGTTAGCTTCGTTGGCAGCTTGGCCGCTGAGACCGTGGTTGGACTTGATGTACTTCAGGGCTTCGACGTACCAGCTGGGAGACAGTTCAAAGGTGGTGTTGATTTCGGCCAAACCGGCAATCAGGTACTCGTCCATCGGGCCTGTGCCGCCGGCAACCAAACAGTAGGTAACCATGCGCAGGTAGTAGCCGATGTCGCGAGCGCACTTGTCCTTGCCAGTTTGGGTGGAAGCGTAGTTGGGGCCTTGCATTTGAGTGGTGTACGGGAACTTGTTGTACACCGCTTGGGCTGCGCCACTGATCAGGCTTTGGGCGTTGTTGGTCAGAGCGCGAGCGGCTTCCATGCTGGCCACAGCCCGCTTGAAACGACCGTCAACGGCTTGCAATTCGGTGTTGCTCAGGAAACGGCCTTGGCTGTCAGCAGCTGCAATGGCTTCAGTGATGGGGGTTTTCATTGTTTGGATATCTCCCGAATGGTTTTCCTAGAAGGTGGGCGTCGAAATTTGAGAATTCAAGCTGAATACTCTGTTGCTCAATTAAGCAACGGCGGCAGCGGCGCGATCAAAGTAGCTGGCCACTTCAGACATCAGGGCGCTGCAATCGCCAGGGGTAATCCCAGACGGATCGTTGGCCAGCTTGATCGCAGCGTCCTTCATCTTTTGAACGCCGGCAGCAACAGAAGCACCGGGAACGCCCAGAGCTGCGTAGGTTTCGCGGAGGCCATTCAGGCAGCGATCGTCCAGAACGCTGGCATCACCGGCAATGGTTGCGTAGGTGACATAGCGCAGGATGATTTCCATATCCCGCAAGCAAGCTGCCATGCGGCGGTTGGTGTATGCATTCCCACCCGGTTGGATCAGCTGGGGTTGCTCGGCAAACAGGGCGCGAGCGGCGTTGGCAACGATGGTGGAAGCGTTGCTGGTGATGCGGTTGACGGTATCCAGACGCTTGTTGCCTTCCTTGACGATGTTGCTCAGGGCATCCAATTGAGCGCTGCTCAGGAATTCACCCCGGGCGTCAGCTTGGGACACAACCTTGGAAAATGCATCTAGCATTGACTCTATCTCCTAGTTCGATTGGGTTTGCTTTGTATTTTAAGGGCTATTTCAGTCGTTTTCAACTGCCTTGTGGGCCACCGAAAACTCTTGGACAATACCCAGCCATTCCGCTGGTTTTTGCCCCGCCTCAATGCAGCCTCTTACAGATATTCTGCAGCACTCGCTACATTTTAGCAACCTGAATAAATTTTACACCTCTTTGACACTTTCCATCTTTTTTTACGAGATAGAAGTCTTTCGAGAAACTTTGCCACTCATGGTACACGAGCGCCTTATTTCTCAAGGCGGTGCCAATTGCCTTTCTTCCCTAACCTCAAGCACGGAGGAAAGGGAATATTTTCTGAGCGCAGGAGCGCTGGCCTTGCCGAGCGTTCTGATACATTTACGCGACATTGTTCCGGGCATCCCCGGACAATGCAACGATAGCACTATCGCCATCAAAGACGTGCTTAGGCGGTATCCCGCAAAGCTTTCAGGAAAATCCCATGCATCGCCATTCCAGTCCCGAGATAGCATAAACCCGCAGTTGGGACAATGGAAAACTTTGGAACCACCATTACGGGTGTGGACATGGCCAAGCGCGAGTGCAGGTCTTGCTGGCGAATTCTTCCGTCGCATCCAAAACGGTGGTCACTGTCACTTCAGCTTGATGCTTTCAGGTGATCTTTAACCGATAGTGCGCCGGCAGTCAGCATCGCTCTCGCCGTTTTAGACTTGATTTTTCGCTTCGCCAAGGCAACCATGTCGGAAGTCAAGGGACGTAGGCAGACAAATCAAGCGATAATTGCGTTCTCTTTCCCCGACCGCTCTCAGAAAACTTGTCGTATCTGAACCCTGTATAAATCCTTGGGCAGTTTGACTTGTTTTCTTTGTTCGCCGGGGGTTGAGCGTTTTGACAGGTAAACCCCTCCCTTCCCATCCAGATTTGGACAGCTTTGATAGGATTTGAGCCGGTTTGCCAACCTCCTGCCTAAACCCTACTGATTCTTTTTATACAACGCCGTTGCGCTACTTTTTATTACGATTTGTAACAATTGCTCAGTTTTTATAATTTCTTAATATTTGCAGCCGTGCCGGTGAGTAATTGTACTGACCGGCAGAAGTTATAGCAGTATTCACTTAGGGCGCGGACATTAAGGCAGCGCATGGCCCCCGGCCCATGGCCCCAGGCGGATCGTGGAAGACTCACAGAAGCATGCATGATGCCAGATCGCCCGCTGGCCAGATCGCCCCCTGCCCACTCCGCCATCGCCCACTGGCCATGTCCGCGCACTGACTGTCTGCAGCTATAAAGCCTATCCCCTCAACCGGCTTTGGCCAATTGTCGCTCCAAGTCGAACAGGAAGCCGTGGATGTACTCCTCAGTCCACTCCTCCCCGTAGAAGCGTTTAAACATCCCCCTGGCGGGATCTTTCTCGGCGCGGTAGCGCAGGTAGCGCAGATGGGCTTGCTCGATTTCCTTCAGCCGGCAGCTGTCCGCAACAGGCAGCGCTTGCCCCACAAAATCCAAGTAAGCGTGCAGGTAGTCCTTGAACGCCTCAAAGACTCGCGTCTGGACAACTTCCGTTTCCGTCGGGCGCGTCCACAGAAACGCCGGCGAGAAAAACGGCTTCGCTTCCTCTGGGAAGTCCCCTCCCCAGGGGAGGTGCTGCCGGTGCGCCTCAAAAATTGGCCAGATTGGCTGGGTGTACTTGGCCTGGTAAGCGGGATCGTCCCGGAAAAGCGGCTGCATGTCCAAGGCAATCAGGTGCCCCCCCGGCAGCGTCACCAAGTCGGCCCCGAAAAAAGGCAAGTCATAATTAAGGTGCGGGAAAATCACGAAGTTGAGCACCTGCAAGGACTGGCCACCCTGGACGTGGGCCGCCCGTATTTGCCGCAGCTGCCAGGACTGAAAGGCGTAACTGGCGGTAACCACCTCCTCCTGGTTCTTCCCCTTGCCCACTGTGGCCGCTTTGCGCTCAAACCCAGCTGGGATCGGGTACGGCTGCAAGTCCAGGCGTTGGCCCAACTCCGCGATGGCGTAATCTAAGAAAGGTTGATACAGGGTCATCGTCTGCCGGTGCTAACTGCTAAAGGCACTGCGTCTTCAAACAGGAACTCGTACAGGAATCTTTCCGCCCACTCGTGACCGAAATAACTGCTGAATAGCCCCGATGCCGGATCTCTGTCCGCACTGTACTGGTCGTAGTCTTTCTGCGCCTTCACTATCCGCTGGATGTCTTCCGGGTCTGTCAGCGGCTCGGCTCGATCAAGCATTTCCCAGTACAAATTTAAATAGTCTTTGTAAGCTGAGAATACCCGCGTTGCCACTGTCTCCGCATCGGTTTTGGCAAACAGCAAGTATTTGGAGAAATATTGATTGGCATCATAAAATTTCATCTCCAATTTTTGAGCAAAATCGCTATAATTATCGTGAATTTGCCGCAACGGTTCTATATACTTGCCTTGATAAGTATCATCCCGGAATAGGGGCTGAAAGTCCAGTACAATCATAATTTTATTTGGCCCGAAAGACAGCAAATCAATGCCTAGCAGGGGCAATTCGTAATGGTGACTGGGGTAAATAACGCTGTTAAAAACTTGCGCCGCAACACCTGCATCTATATAAGTGTAGCGAATTTTGCGCAATTGGGCGCACTCGTAACACCAGCTCTGAATTGTTGCCGGATGCTTGCCGCGCTCGCTCACCTTGAGTTCCAAGCCGGTCGGAATCTGGCGAGAGCGCAAGTCAAACCGCCCAAACAGCTCTTTCTCTAAGTATTCCAGGAACGGCTTGTACATAGATTGTTGAACTCACATGCTATAACTCTCCTGAGCATAGAGGACTTCCACTGGGTGCGTCTCATTTCTCAGAAACAAAGCAACAATCCGTAACAATGGCCCCTTTTTCGCAAAAAATCGTTAATAAATACTAAAAAGTGTTAAATTGTGCCGGCAGCGCCCCCCGGTCAGGGTGGGGGGGGAGTACACCCCACAACCTCCAACCCGATGTTATATTTCAGATTGATTAACCGGAGATTACATAAATTTTAGCTCTGTGCCGCAGCTCTGGTTTGATTTAGGCGTATCATCTCTTCTAATAAATCCGGTGAAACACATCTGCGCTCAGAGCAATAGGTCATCAGGTTGACGCCGTTCATCATCCGCACAGTGCTGACGCGCACCCGAAAGTCATCCCTGATAAACCAGCAGCGCTCCTGCCCCTGGTTGTTTTCATAATCGGTATCAATTGTCAATACCCCATCTGGAGCAAACCGGTAGCGACTGACCACGGGGATACCTTCCACATACCCCTTGTTGCGGAGCAGTTTGCCGGTCAGCCCCGTCTCGTCGTCGGGAATGTCCACCAGAATCGCCGCGTTATTGGGGTTGAGCTGGCGAGTGTCCAGGTTTTCTTGCCAGCTAAAGCTAGCACCGCCGGTGGCTGTAGCTGGGTCAATGCCTTGCTGCTGGCAAACTTGCTGAACTCTCGGGTCATCTTTTTCAAAGACTTGCACCGTCAGATTCGACTCCCCAGACTCGTCAGCAGATGAGTCAAAGTGATGGACGCTGCGTTGGGTAAACCACGTCCCCTCACTCTTGCGGAAAAAGTCCATCATCGTCATCGGTGGTTTCAGCTGCATCAGTTTCTTGACCTCACGAGATTGATAGCCTCAGCCGGTTCTCTAAAATCGGCTGATTTATAGAATACGTCACACCGGCCTTCCCAGTAGTCCCGCCGGAGGGTGTTGATGGCCACCCCCAACCCCGGATGTGAGTAAAAAATTTGTTCCTTATCTCCCACCCGCTACAGAGGCATACTGGTGGCGCAACGGCTTTAAGCGCCACGCCCCACAAAAGCACTTTTTACAGCGCAACTTCCTTTTTTCTCTTCTTCCTTGGCGAACAGGCGCGTCGGGCGCGGTTCCTTTTTAACGTTTCACCGGCACAGTCCAACGGTAGAATAGGCCTCACAGTCTTGTTCTCCCACCATCTGATGACCATCAGTTCAGTGCAGCCAACCGGCCCCAGCGCCGGTTCACACACCCCAGCCCACTCCCCTGCCGAATTACTCAAAGCGCTTAAGCACGGACAAGACCTTGCCGGTGCCGACTTGCAGGGTGTGGATCTCACTCAGAAGGATTTGTACCAAGTTAATCTCAGTGGCGCACAGCTGCAGCGAGCCAATCTCAGCAAAGCCAGCTTGCTCAGAGCCAATCTCAGAAATGCCGACTTCAGTCAGGCCAACCTCCGGGGTGCGGATTTGCGCGGTGCGGATCTCACCGGCGCGAACCTTGCCGGTGCGGACTTGCAAGACACCTACTTGCAGCGCTGTGACTTGCGCTCCAGCAACCTCAACGGCGCTAACCTTGCAGGTGCCAAGCTGCAAGTCGCTCTATATAATAAGGAGACAATTTGGCCTGAAGGGTTTGCTGGCAAGAAGTGCGGGGCAGTTGGGCCAGGTGCTCAGCTGAGTGGGGCTTACCTGAATACCGCTGAACTCCGGGGTGCCGATCTCACCGGCGCCAACCTCCTGGGAGCCTACCTGAGCGGCGCGGACTTAACCGGAGCCAATTTTGAGGGAGTGTCTTTAAGCGGAGCGAATCTCCGGGACGCTTTTCTGACAGGGGCTTATTTGCGAAATGCCCGGTTGAATGGGGCAGAATTGCAGAATGTGGATTTGCGTGCCGCTGACCTGACGGGAGCGGAGTTGAATAATTTGCAAAGTATTGCGGGGGCTGATTTCTCCAGGGTTCAGGGATTGAGTCTCTCGGTGAGGGGGATGCTGTGCAGCAGGCCTTCCGCCGAGTTGGACACTTGGAATCCGTTTACTCGCCGCACGACTCGGGAGAGTTTGATACCCCAGTTAGGGGAGTAGGAGAGTGCCGGTGTCCCACATCCAGACAAGATCCACCAAAGTGGGGATGCTTGATTTGGCAGTAGTCTGGGGTTGGGATTGAACCGCTATAGACGTCAAGGACGCTGGTTGCCCACCGGCACTTCCGCCCGCTTCCGGTGTGCCAACAGCGATCCCGATTGGCCCTAGCCGGCGGACTCTTCTTTGAAAGAGGTCAAAAATTGGCCGTAATTCTGCCCCCGCGCCATTTTTTTTGAGTTGGGGCTTGACTCTTGCTTGATCTGGGGGTATACTACTTCATAATGGGATAGACGCAAAAATTTTATTTTGGGCACTATTTCCATTATAAATAGTGTATCCCCAGAGCGTTAAACAGTCAACCCCACCTCAGGAAAAATTTGGGCGCGGCGGGTCAAACTTAACAAAATTTAAACAAAAGGGGGCAGACAGTTGTTATGTTAGCCCCGACAGCTGGCACGCTTGCCATGACTGGGACTGCCGGTCATCCTGTGGCCATCCTGTGGACAGCTTTGAGATCCTGCCGGTGCCGACAATTCCCATATCAGGCTGACACCGGAAGATCCCACCGGCACTTGCGCCCGCTTCCGGGGTGCCAACAGCAATCCCGATTGGCTTTTGCCGGCGGGCTCTTCTTTGAAAGACGTCAAAAATTGGCCTGAATTCTGCCCCCGCGCCATTTTTTTTGAGTTGGGGCTTGACTCTTGCTTGAGCTGGGAGTATACTTATTGATAATGGGATAGGCGCGAAAATTTTATTTTTGTCCCTATTTCAATTATGAATAGTGTATCCCCAGAGCGAATTTGAGTCTATCGTGGGGCAGTTTCAATATCCTTCTCAAGTAAGCGTTCTACTGCTCTCTCAATTACTTTTGCAGCTACGTTAACCCCTGTTGCTTGTTCAAAGGCATACCATATAGGTTCGCGGTTCACATCTAGGATAAAGATATTCCCCGATAGGTCAACAGTGACATCAACTCCTAATAACCCTTTAGGGCTAAGATGAGGAGCCACCTTTTCTCCTATTTCCATTGCATCAGTAGCCACAAACTGGCAATCAGCAAAAGGTTTTGTTTTGTCCTGATTAGGAGTAGATATTTTTTCTGCAACACCGATAACTTTACCGTCGATCAACATAATTCGATATTCTTTTTCTACCTGAATTAAGGTTTGTAAGTAAAAAGGCTCATCTTTCTCCTCCTCGCTTTTATAAAAAGCTTCAATGACCTGCATCCCGGTACTGAAATCCGTAATGATGTCAACATTCTGTCCCTGGCTGCCAAAAATATCTTTGCGAATCAGTGGGAGTTGGTTTTCTCTTACCAATTCCTCAAGAAGGTTCATGGCATTTTTGCGGTTAAATACAACATAATTGCTGGGTGTTAAACCAGTTTTGAAATAACGCAGTGTAATTCCTAATTTAGAAGCTGCTCCTCCGGAGTAAAGCGTAACTGGATCAATGATGTTACATTCAGAAGCGTTGAGTGCATGAACTAGAAGCATCTTGGCAATTAGACTTTTTTGACTCTCACGAATGATGCAAGTATTCAGGGAAGAGAGATCAATTGTTCCCATTAAAATCAGGGGTTTTTCATAACCACGAACAAATTTATAGATAATAGAATAAAGATTTTAAATTGCAATAATCTCTTGATAATATTTAGGTGCTTCTTGATATAAATTATCTAGCTCATAGGACAGATTCTGATGGCTACTGGGTATGAGAATACCTAAGACCGGAATTTTTGAGTTTTGTTCAACCGTGCTCTCAAAAATAGCTTGAGCAACATTGATTCCTGTTGCTTCTCTGAATGCTTTCCATTGGGGAATTATATTAACTTCAATAATCCGAATTTTGTCTTGTTGATCAACTGCTACATCTACACCGAAGAGTCCCTTGCTAGTTACATTCTGAAGCGTAACAGCAGTAACATTGGGGATATCAGCAGCAATAAAAGTTCCGCCTTGTGCTGCATTAACAGTATACTTCCCAGGAGCAGCTATTTTTTTTGCTGCTCCTATAGCTTTACCATGTAAAACAACAACTCGATACTCTTTTTCAATTTTCAGGAATTCCTGTAAGAAGAAAGGCTCATCCCTTTCTTCTTCATTTTTGTAAAAAGCATCAAGGAGTTCTAGACCCGTTTCTAGGTCTTCAATTACATGAATTCCGCTACCCTGGCTACCATGAACTGGTTTGAGGATAAGCGGAAACTTCCCATTTTTTGCCAAATCTTGCAGTAGGATCGCACCATTCTTCCGGTTAAATGCTATGTAGGTGTTAATTCCGCAGCCACTATTTAGATATGTGAGAATTCCACCTAACTTAGAGCCTCGTTCTGGCATATACCATGCCAGAGAATCTAGAATATCACAGCCACATTGATTTAATATCTGTGCTAAAAAAACACTGGGTAATCTACGCTTCCCTCCTTGGCGAAAAAGCAAAGTATCAAGATTTGAGATATCTTGCCCGTCTAGAAGAATCTTAGGTTTGGTGTAGCCTTCAATAAATTGATAGCTAATCGAACGAGGATTATTGATTGGGATAATGCAATCATAATGCTTTTCTGCTTCTAGGAAAAGCTGGTAAGTTTCATAACCAATTTGCTTAAGATTTGGCTGGAAAAAGCAGATCCCAATGGAACTCATTATTTCTGATCTCTTTCCTTGATATTTAGGGTTGGCTGAATCAGTTATCTGTGTAGACAGGTAACAGGACATCGTTTTGGATATTTGCTAGGGAGCAAGTTTTCTAACTTTCAGAGTTAAAATGTAAAATTTTAGAACTATCCGGATCTAAAATCTTGTACGATTATCACTTTACTACCAATTTTGATAGAATTAAAATTAATTAGGTCAAAATAATTAAACGCAATCCATAAAATACACATATACCCTACCTCTTTAAGAGGTAGGGTAGTATTAACTTTTTACCAATCTTCCTCCGGAGGAGGGGGTGGAGGAGTTACTTCACCCCCTCCTCCTTCACCACCGCATAGGAGCGCCATTTCATCGTCAGTCAGTTCTATGTGACCTTCGGCTGTTTCAGCCACGACCTCAAATTGAGAACCTAAAAATGATTTAATTATTGCCATTTGTGTTTCCTTGCTGTTTGAGCATGAAATATGCTTTAGCTTTTTTGTTTGTCTTGGGACATCCGTGTAACTACTGAATTTAGTAGGAAATTTATGAAAAGAAAATGAGCTATGGGCCAGGTGCCGGGCTGAGTGGGGCTGACCTGAATACCGCTGAACTCCCGGGTGCCGCTCTCACCGGCGCGAACCTGCGGGGAGCCTACCTGAGCGGCGCGGACTTGGCCGGATCCAATTCAGAAACAGTGTCTTTAAGCGGAGAAAATCTCCCTAACGCTTTATTCTTATTGTTTTTTTGCTAAATGCCCGGTTGAATGGTGCATAATTGCCGGAGGTGGGTTGGGATGCTGTCCAGCCGGCCTTCCGCCGAGTTGGACACTTGGAATCCGTTTACTCGCCGCACGACTCGGGAGAGTTTGATACCCCAGTTAGGTCAGCAGGAGAGTGCCGGTGTCCCACATCCAGACCAGATCCGCCAGAGTGGGGATGCTTGATTTAGCAGTAGTCTGGGGTTGGGATTGAACTGTCAAGACTCCCAGGACGCTGCAAGCCCACCGGCACAGCAGCCCTTTTCCGGTGTGCCGACAGCAATCCCGATTGGCTTTTGCCGGCGGACACTTCTGTGAAAAATGTCAAAAAAGTCCAAAATTGGCCACAATTAGGGCCGGCGCCATTTTTTTTGAGTTGGAGCTTGACTCTAGTTTCAGCTGGGGGTATACTAGTAGATAATGGGATAGCTGCGAAAATTTTATTTCTGGCACTATTCCCATTATAAAGAGTATACCCCCAAACCGGGCAACAGTCAACCCC
>Ga0185317_100132_pt1 | contig 26629 bp, 10 predicted proteins | sample DevilsHole_FD_128020 | JGI IMG/M metagenome (GOLD analysis project Ga0185317, IMG submission 128020) | Groundwater microbial communities from Devils Hole, Nevada to study Microbial Dark Matter (Phase II) - Devils Hole (SPADES assembly)... | ecosystem: Environmental > Aquatic > Deep subsurface >...
TCTGCGTAGCGGTTGGATCGCGCGATCGCGGCGGGCCAAGATTCTAGTTCGACGAGGGCGGAGGCGAGTGAGAAGCTGGCTTGGTCGGCGGCCGGGTCGTCGGGCCAGACGGTGAGGAAATCGTCGAGCCGGCCGATCGCGTCGCGGATGAGATCGACTTTCGTGATCTTTCGTTCGCGCAGTTTCGCGTCGCCGGCCGCGTTCGGGGCCATCGCGTAGACGCGCTGGGCGAGCGCGTACGCTGCCGACGCGATGTACGGCTCGGCGGGGTATTCGCGCAGGATGCGGTCCATCACAGCGACCGATCGCTCGAACTCGCCCTGCGATTCGAGGAACCCGCCGATCTCGCTCTCGCGGGCGAAACTCCCCTCGGCGGTCGCGCGGAAGACGAGGTAGCTGCGTTCGTACTCGTTCAGCTCGCGGTACGCCGCGCCGACTTTGACGATTTGCTCAAATGAGATTTCCAGGTCCGGCCACTTCTCTTTGATCACCTCGAAGTAGCGCACGATGTCGGGCGACTTGCCGACTTTCAGTGCGACTTCAAAGAGCATCTGGGCGACTTCTTTGTAAATCTCCGGCTTGAGAGTCACCGTCGAGTTGTTGAACAGCTCGCTCAGGTACCCGCCCGCTCGCGCGTACTCTTTCTTCGCGAGCATCCGCTTGCCCAGCTCGTAGAGTTCGCGTGGAGTAGTCTTGTACTCATCCTTGGACTTCTGCCCGGCGGCGAGCACGGTGAGCGGTCGCGGCTGCGTGACCATCATGCGTTCCGGGTCGTAGAAGTTGCGGACGATCGTCGGGGCCGTGCGGAACTTGCCGGCCGTGTAGCCGTAGATATCGAAGCGGATTTCGTTCGGCTGGCTGCGATTGCCGACGTAGAACGTGATCGCGCCGGGCGAAATCTCGTAGCGGTCGAATTGGCCCGTGATCGACTTTTCGAGCACCGTGCAGCCCGACGGGATCGGCTCGGTGATCACCACGTACTCGCGCTCGTCTTCTTGCATCAAGTGCCCGTTGATCGGGTAGTAATACAGTATCACCTGCGCACGGCGGCCGACCGGCAGTTCGGTCACGGGATTGCGCCACGTCGTGAACGGGCCGGTGAGCACGTCGAACCCGCGCGGGATCTCCTTGCCGTCCAGTTCCAGCGGGGCCGGTTCGTAGTGCCGCTCGATGTAATAGGCGTTCACCGTGCTCTTGAGTTGGTCGGCCGCGACGAATCCTGCGTAGGTGCAGTTGAAGGTGAACAGTCCGCGGCCGGTCAGCTCAAAGTTGATGCGCTGCTTCCGCTGGTCGCCGGGAAATTCTTTTTCCGGCAGCTTCTCGCCGCGTGCCAGCACTTCCTTCGGCACGTCCACCACGCGCGAGCCCGCCGCGCCGTCGATGTCCAGATCGGCGACTTCATTGTCGTTGACGAACACCTTCAGTTTGTAGTGCTCGGCCGCGAATCGCGCCGAAGCGAAATAATCCGCCATCCCCAGCGTCGCCGGCCCGGTCGCCCGCTCCGGCTGCCAACGCGACCCGGCCCGGCGCGCCATAAGCCAATCGGCGGTCGCTTTCGCCTTCGCATCGCCGGGCATGACGGCGTTCAGTGCGAGCAAATAGAGTGCTCGCACCTCGGCCGACCCGGCGGGCGGACGGATCGTCGCCGCCTTTTCCTGCAATCCAAGCGAAGGCATCAGCGCCGTCGTGAGCAAGGCGGCTTGTGCTGCCGTGCTCAATTCGTATTGGCCTCCTGCCGTACCGGATTGCACGACCGCGTTTACGTCGGCGTCAGTCGATGATATATTGCCTTTGAACACGTCTACCCGATCGGGAGAAAAACCATGAACCTTGAAATCCCGCCCGAAATCGAAGACCGGTACGAAGGCGAGTGGATCGCTTGGGATCCCGAAGCCTGTGTTGTTGTCGCACACCACGTCGACTTGGATGAGGTGGGTAAGCAGGTGCGCGCCGCCGGAAAGGCCGGGAAGGGAATGTACTTTCACCACATCCTTCCGCGTGACGCCGTTATTGTCGGAGGCTTGTGATTGATGAGGTTCCCGACGCTGGTTCGTCACGGAAGTGAACGGCCCATTGTGGCTGTTCGCGTCGAAGCGACGAATGGCAATTGGATGCTCTTTGACTCGCTGGTCGACATGGGCTCCGACCTCACTTTGTTCCCATTGACTGTCGCGGATCAACTCGGCATTGACCTCAGTAACGTTCCTGACTCGCTCGTCCGGTCCGTCCTCGGAACGCAGATTACGTATCGACGTTCGACGCTGTTTCTGGAGTTGCGCCGGCTTCCTAATGCTTTCCGTTGGAAGCCCACTGTCGGTTTCGTTGCTTGTCCAATGAACTACGGCATCCTGGGCACGCGTGGGTTCTTTGAGTTCTTCAATGTGCGATATCACGCTAGCGAGCATCGGCTGGACATCGAGCCTGCCGGGCCGCTGCCGGTCTAGTGCGTCTTCGCGCGCAAGTTTCGGCGCGAGTAGATCCAACAACTCTTTCGCGATTTCCTTGCGGTCCATTTCGACGAACGCCAGCGCGAGGTACGCGAGCGCCATTGGGCTGAGGCTGGGGCGCGAGCGGTGCAGGCGGTTGGCGTAGGCGAAGTCGCCGCGGCCGGCGGCAGAGAGGGAGTGCAGGAGCATGGCCTTGCCGTCGTAGTCGTTCTCGCGCGCGGCGGTGAAGGCGGTTTGGATGAAGGTGATCGACTTGTTGAAGGCGTCGTCGGGGACGGCGAACCCGGACTTGCGGGCGAGCGAGAGTGACCAGAGGGCGCGGGCGCTGGCGTTGCGATCGCTGGAGCCTTGTTTCGTGCCGCGCGCGGCCGACCAGTGCCAGCCGCCGTCGTCGTTCTGGGTGCTGACGAGGTAGCCGATCGACGAACGGACGCGGTCGGCGAGCGCGGAGGCTTCGGGTGATCCTTTGTCGCGACTGCCGGCGATCAGTTTCAAGAGGCCGAGCGACGCCAGGAGGTCGCTCGTGGTCCGCTCCAGGGCCGATTCGCCGACGAGGATCTTGTGGCATTCGAGGTACCGCGACCCGCCGGTGGGCGAGAGCACGACGTCGAGCAGGCTGCGTTCGACCGACGGGCCGATCACAATTTGCAGTGACGCGTCGCGGACCGGCATTCCGGCGGGCGGGCTGATCCACGCGGTCATGTTCGAGCTGGCCGAGCCGCCGGTGGTGGAGAAGACCGGGATGCCGTACGGCCGGATCGGCACGACGGCGCGGGTGGCGTCTTCGAGCGGGACGGGCGCGCCGATCGCCTTCACTGCCAGATCGAACACCGCCTCGCCGGCGCCGGCGATGTCGCGATCGAACGTCAGCTCATGCGTTCCCTTCTTCTCGACATCGATCGTCCGCTTCTCCTCGCGCGGCTTGCCGGCGATCGTGGTTTTCAGGGTGACCTCGATCTTGCCCCGCTCGACCGAGTCGTTGTGAACGGTCGCGAGGATTTGGGCACTGTCGCCGTCGACGAACGCGAGCGGCAACTTGAGTTCGCCGAACAGGTCCTTCTTCGCCACCAACTCCGCCGTCGCCTGGCCAGTCAGCGAGCCGGTTGTGATCCCGCGCGCGGCAAGCTGCCACGCTGTCGATCGGTCGGGCACGGTGATCGTCACCGTTGCGCGGCCGTCGTCGTCGGTGACGACGGACGGGTTCCAAAAGCCGGTCTCGCGCAGCATCGTTTCCGGCAGTACTGCGACGCCGCCACGCGCGGCGATGTCGTCGAAACGACCGTTCACGACGAGGCCCGCATCCACGTAGTTAACCGATCCGTTGCCGAACATCACGCCGAGCTGAGTGCCCTTCCCGCCCGCCTTGCCTTCCGATCGACTGAGCATCGTGCCGGCGTACGATTTGAACGTGGCGAGTTCCTGGCCTGCGAAGTAGCGGTAGCGTCCATCGTCGCCGGCATTCTTTCGCGCCTCATCGAGCGCACGCGCGCCATACGGGATCTTGTTAAGGATCGACGCGTCGAAGTCTTCGTTTAGCAAGTGCAACCTGGACAACGCATCGGGCTCTGCGGCCCAAGTCGAGCCAGCCTGCTTGTCCTTCTCTTTGGTGGCTATGACACTACGTCGTAGTGCATCCTGCTTCGAGAGTTCGCCGAGGTTTTGCGGGAGTCCGCGGCCGCTGGACAGAGTGCCGCGACCAAGATTCCGCGCGTCCGCCGGCGCGGCTGGTCGCCGCGCAGCGCGTCCCGAAATATCAAATCCAGCAGCACCGCCGCCACCGGCTGTAGCGCTCGAGGGCGCGAGAAAGCCGAATCTACGCGCCTCGCCGAGCCTTTTCTCGCCTTGCTCGTCAGTCGGCGCGTTTTCGGCGTCGACAATCAGGCTGAGATTATCTCGAATCTCTGTCCGTCGATCACCCGCTTCCCCCGCGGCTGCGCGGCTGGCGCGTTCCATCTCGGCGGTCGCGACGCGCGCGGCCTCGGCGATGAGCGTTTGGCTGATGTCGCGCGTTGCGGGGGCGTAGCGGAACGTGCAGCTTGCGACGGTGCGCAGGGCACTGGTGCGGCGGGCGCCTTCGAAGAAGTTCCCGATCGCGGCGAGTTGGTCGGGGAACATTTCGAGCAAACTCTTTTCGATCATGGCCAGGCTCAACTCGGCCCGCACCGGTTTGCCTTGCGGGTCGGTCGCCGTGATCGCGACCTCGACCTCGTCGCCCGGATTCACGCGATCGCGGTTCGGCTTCATCGTCAGCACGAGCGGCCGTTCGACCTCGAACGGGCTAGAGGCTTCGTGGAATGTAGGGTGGGCACCGCCCACCATCCCTTCCATTTGCTCCTTGCCTTCATTCTTGCCCTCATTTTGGTGGGCGATGCCCACCCTACGTTGGCTACTGCCTCCATTCGTCATGACCGACACCGTCAGATCAAAATTCGGCGCCAGATTCTCCGTGATCGGAATCTCCAGCTTGTTCGTCCCCTTCTTGAATTCGACCAGCCGGTAGCCGAGCACGCGGGCGCCTTGGTAGGTGACCAGCGCGAGGGCCGGTTCGTCGCGCCAATGGACTTGGACGCTGGCGGTGTCGCCGGCCTTGTAGTGGTGGCGGTCGGAGAGGATGCGGAGCCGGACGGTGTCGTCGTCGCCGGAGATGGTGACGGTGCGTTCGGCGGAGACGGGATTGCCGAACCGATCGGTGCCGGAGGCGCGGAGGATGTACGTGCCGCCGGCGGCGATCTTGATCATGGCGCGGCCGGTGCCCTTGTCCTTGTCGGTCGCGATCGGATGTTCCTCGACGGTGCGTTCGCCGACTTGGCCCTGGACCTCGGTGCGCTGGACGACGGCGAGCGTCATCTTCTCGCCGGTCTTTTTGCCGGCCGCGTCGGTCGTGGTGACGGTCACGTCGAAGGTCTCGCCGGCGAGGAACACGTCGCGCACGGTGGCGACCGTCGCGCGGAAGCCGTGCGTGGAGAGGAATAGGTTCAGGCCAGCGGCGAGGTTGATTTCCGGGTACTGAACGACGATCTGCAGCGTCTGATCTTCGCGGAACTCGCGGGTGTCGAACTTGAACGGCACCTCGCCGGCGGAACTGGTCTTCTCGGTGTGGATCGTGCCGTCGGGCAGCGTAAATCGAATCTCACGGTCGGCCACGGGCGAGCCGTAGTAGTAGCGCAGCTTGATCGTGCCGGCGATCTGGTCGCCGCGGTAATACACCTTCTGCGGCGTGTCGATCTCGATCGTGACCGGCTGAAGCTGGTACTCGTGGACGGCGAACGCCCCCTGATAATTGTGCCGGTCCGGCTCCGCCGGGTCGTGAACGTGCAGCCGATAATCACCCTGCGGCGATTCGCTCGGCAGCACGAACCGCGTCGCGAACGAGCCGAACTCGCCGAGCGCGACCTCCTCCGAGCGAATCTGCCGGCCGCGGCTGTCGTACACGTCGAGCTTGAACTTCTTGCCGGCCTCGAAGAAATACTCATCCCCCTTCACCCATCGCACCACGCCCCGCACGTGAACCAGTTGCCCGGCGCGGTAAGTAGGCCGTTCGGTGTAGATGTAGCCTTTCGCTGCGATGCCCTGAGCGAACTCGACACCCTGCAAGCCGACGACGTTGGAGGCGAAATGCGCCATGCCGACCCGGAGGGCTGGACCTGATTCTCTGTCGTCCTGTCCGATTTGAGCGTTGTCTCCGCGATCCTTCGCGTCCTCGGCGGTTCGTCTTGCCGGATTGTCTTTCACCGCGGAGTTCGCAGAGGCTCGCAGAGGTTTTTGCTCACGTCTCTCGGTGACGGCGAACACACGAATGTCGTTCGACGCCTTGAGCGGCTCCCACGTCTTATCCTGATCGGAGACAGCGCCGACGAACACACCGTCATCGTTTGTCGTTCCTTCGGCGAATACCTTGTTGCCGTCGCTCACGAGTAGTTTCACGCCCGAGAACGGTTTGCCCGTGCGCATGTTCTCGGCGAAGACGAATAGTTCGTTGCGCGAGCATTTCACGAGGATGTCGAGGTCGCTTTGCATGACCATCGTAGTGGCTTCTTGCGGGCGGACGGTGATGCCGGCGGGGGCCGATTCGGTCGGCTTCGGCTCGTTCGCGACCATGACGGCCATGACGCCGGGCGAGTCGAGCGGGATGTCGATGTGGCTCGTGAGCTGTTTGTGGTCGGCGTAGTCCTGGACTTCGAACGTCCAGGTCTTTTCGGGGTCGATCAGCGCGATGTCGAGCGCCTCGATGCCGCGGGCTAGGTGCATTTTGCGGAAGTAAGTTTCGAGATCGACGCGGTACGCCTTGACGGTGAGTTGCTTGATGTTTCGCGTTGTGACTTTGATCCGCGGCTCTTGGTTCGTGCGGAAAACGCGTTCGGTTTCGATCGCCAGTTCCTGCCGCGTGAGCCGGCTGATTCGCTCCGCCGCGCGCGGGGCGAACTGGCCCCAGGTCAGCTTGCGGTACGCGGCCAGGGCCTCGTCGAACTTGCCGAGTTTTTCCTCGTACGTCAGCCCAATCAGGTACTGCCCGCGCGACGCTTCTTCCGTGTTCGGGTACTTGCTGACGAGACTCGTCCAATCGGCAATGGCGGATTCGTAAGATCGTAGAGCAGGCGGCCCGCCTGCTGGTTCAGAAGCTTTCTTCTCCTCTTCTCCGGCCTTCACTTTTTCATCCACAGGCAAGCGGGCCGCTTGCCCTACGGCGTCTCCCTGCTCGAAATTCATCAGGCCGAATTCGAGCATGATCGCGGCGGCGCGCCCGTCGAGAGGATATCTGGCGAGAAATGCTTCCCACAACTTGCGGGCCTCCTCGAATTTCTTCTGCCTACTGCCTACTGCCAACTGCCTACTGCCTTCCCGCCTCGCTTCAAGTGCCGTGAGAAACTCAGTGTCGATGATCGCCTGCTGCACCTGGGCCCACGACTGATGAGCGGCGTGCTTCGCGAGGTACTCCTGCCAGGCGGCGATCGCTTCGGGGAACTTCTTCTGCCGCTGGTAAGCGAAGCCGAGCAGCACGCGGGCGTCGGGGATCACGTCGGCCCCGACGTATTTCTTGTCGGCCAGCAGTTTCTTCAGCCGCGCGATCGCTTCGTCCTGCCGGTTGTGTGCGACGTAGGCCTGAGCGATATCGAGTGCCGACTGCGCGGCGAGCTTGATGTCGGGGAAACTCACGATGAACCGTTCCGCCGCGGCGACGCCCAGTTCCATATCCTCTTTGGACGGCGGCTGCGGCAGCCCGTAGGTGCGCGAGATGCCATACGCGGCCTCGGCGAGTCGCTGCGTTTGCTCGTTCGGATACTTGTCGCTCAGCTCCTTGAGCAGCTCGATCTTGCGGTCGGCGTTGGCATCGAGCAGGTCCTTCCAACTCTTTCGTGCCTCGACATTCTGCCCCTGAGCGAGCTGTGCGGCGCCGAGTTGGTAGCGTGCGTCGACGTCGAACTTGCTCTTCGGGTGAGCTTTCAAGAACGCCTGGTACGCGGCGGCCGCCTCGGCGTGCTGGCCAAGTTCCTGATGGCAGCGGGCAACGCGGAACTCAACTTCGAGCCGTCGCTCCTCGTTCGGCCCGACGGCCAGAGCCTGCTTGTAGAAATTGAGTGCCTTCTGGTAGTCCGGCTTGTTTTCCATGACCGTGCCGCCGTCGCCCGGTTTCTTGGGCGGCAGAAAGTAGGCGTCGGCGAATTCCAGGTAGATCGACGCGATCTCGTGCTTGCGTTCGGTCGAGAGCAGGAAACTCACTTCCTCTTCGTAGATGTGCTCGGCCGCCTCAAAGTCACCGAGCTTCAGCAGCGCCGCGGCCTGGCCGAACTTCGCGCGGCGAACCCAGGGGCTGGCCGCGTGGTCGCGCTCGATGAGTGCAAACGCTTGGAGCGCCTCGCGGTGTTTCCCGGCCAGGTGCAGCGTTCGGCCTTGGAGGTACAAGAGGTAATCGGGGTTCTGCCGCTTGTCGTCCTTGGCGGCCAGCAGCTTGGCGATCTCGTCTGCCGCTTCGTCGAACTTGCGGTCTTGCAGCAGCTCGCGAACGTGTTCGGGAACCTTGGGTTGCTGGGCGGCTCGCAGCATCGTCAGGCCGGCCAGACCGATCACGCAGACGCCGAGGCATTTCACGACCGCTTTCATGGGAACTCCTTTTGACTGCGACGTTTGGTCTCAGATTTCAGATTCAAACGGAGCACTGGCACCTCTCCGCGCAGAAGCCTCGCGCGGCGGGGGCGACTCGCGAATTAGACGATAGCCAGGTGCGGAAAGTTTCGCGTCGCCCCATAAGCATAAGCCGGCGGGGCCGGTAATGGAATCAGGGGAATCGGCTGGGCCGGGCGGGCGGCCGCCCGTGCCGACAGGGATTTGATCTGGTAGACTGCTCCGTGCTTCGTTGGTACAGCCTACTGATCCCTTGAAAAGAACAACCCTGCCCGACACTGTCCATGATCCAGCGCACCATCAGCCCGGGGATCATCGCCGCGGCGGCCCTCACAGCCGGCGCGACGGCGCTGGGCGGCGACAATGATTCGCGGGCCGGACCCGACTGGTGGTCGCTTCAGCCGGTGGTGCGGCCTCAGATGCCGAGCGTGAATTCGTACGCGTGGATCACGAACCCGATTGATGCGTTCGTGCTGGCGAAGCTCGAAGCGAAGGGACTGACCCCCGCGCCGCCGGCCGACCGACGCACACTCATTCGCCGGCTCAGTTTCGATCTGGTCGGTCTGCCGCCGACGCCACAGGAAGTTGATTCGTTCGTCGCCGACCCCGCGCCCGACGCGTACGACAAGCTGGTGAATCGGCTGCTCGAATCGCCGCACTACGGTGAACGGTGGGCGCGGCATTGGCTCGACGTGATCCGCTTCGGCGAGAGTCAGGGTTTCGAGCGCGACAAGCTGCGTGCCAACTCGTGGCCGTTTCGCGATTGGGTCATCAAGGCACTGAACGACGATATGCCGTACGACGAGTTCGTGCGGCTTCAGATCGCGGGCGACGTGCTGCGGCCGGATGACCCGCTGGCCGTGGCAGCGACCGGGTTCCTGGTGGCCGGCCCGTATGATGAGGTCGGGCAGACGCAGCAGAGCGAGGCGATGAAGGCGGTCGTGCGGCAAGACGAAATGGAGGACATCGTCGGCGTGACCGGCCAGACATTCTTGGGACTAACGGTTCACTGCGCGCGTTGCCACGACCACAAGTTCGATCCGATCACACAGGTGGATTACTACCGCATGGTCGCGGCGCTCGGCGGCGTGCGGCACGGCGAGCGGACAACCGCGAGCGAGGCGGCTCGGGCCAGCGTGCGCACGCGGCGTGACGAACTAGCGGCGCAAATGGACGAACTGAAGGCTCAACAGGCCGCGCTCGAACAACCGGCGATCGACCGAGTCCGAGCGGCCCGCGTGGCACATCCGCCGCAGCCCGTCAAGCCGCCGCAGCCGATTGCCGCGTGGGAATTCAACGACGACTTCAAGGACACGATCGGCTCACTGCACGGCTCGCCGGTCGGCGCGGCGCGGCTCGATGGCGGGCGAATCGTGCTGGACGGCAAGGACAGCTACGTGGCCAGCGAAAAACTTGCGGTCGATCTGACCGAGAAGACGCTTGAGGCCTGGGTCTCGCTTGCCAGACTCGACCAGCAGGGCGGCGGCGTGATGACGATCCAGACTTTGGACGGCGCTACGTTCGATTCGATCGTCTACGGCGAGCGCGAGGCGGGCCGTTGGATGGCGGGCAGCAATGGGTTCGTCCGCACGCAAAGCTTCGGCAGCGAGTCGGAGACCGAGGTCGCGCATCGGCTGGTACACGTCGCGATCGTCTACGGCGCCGACCGGACGATCACCGTCTATCGCGATGGCCGGCCGTACGGCAGCTCGTACACCGCGTCATCGCTTCAGGCGTATCAGCGCGGCAAGGCCCAGATCGTGTTCGGCCTGCGCCACAGCCCTGCCGGCGGCAACCGCTTGCTCGCCGGTGCGATCGACCGGGCGAGGCTTTACGACCGCGCGCTGACGCCGCAGGAGATCGCCGCATCGGCCGGCGTCGTGAGCGACATCGTCACCGACGACGAGATCATCGCCCAGCTCTCACCCCGCGAGCGAGCCCGACGAAACGAGCTACTCCGCGACCTTTCGCGGCTCCAGACCGAAGACCGCCTGCTGGCCGGCGGCAGTGCGTATTCGGTCACGCCGAAACAACCGGAGTTGTGTCAGGTACTCGATCGCGGCGACACGCGACGCAAGAGAGACGTGGTCGCGCCGGGCGGCATCGAGGCGGTTCGCGGCCCGCAGGCTGACTTCGCGCTCATGCCCGATTCGCCCGATGCCGAGCGCCGCGTACAGCTCGCCCGGTGGATCACCGACCCACGCCATCCGCTCGCGGCCCGCGTGATCGTCAATCGGCTCTGGCACCATCACTTCGGAGTCGGCATCGTCGACACGCCCAACGACTTCGGGTTCAGCGGCGGCCGACCGACTCACGCAGAACTGCTCGACTGGCTGGCGAGTGAGTTGGTTACAGGCAGTCAGCGATCAGCCATCAGCGGTCAGCCCTCAGCGATCAGCGATCCGCAAGTCGACGGTTGGAGGCTCAAGCATGTACACAGGCTGATCGTGACGTCGTCCGCCTACCGACAATCACCACGACTCGATCGCGCGGCGGCGCGAATCGACGCGGGTAATCGGTTGCTCTGGCGCAAGGCCCCGCTCCGGCTCGACGCCGAGACGTTGCGCGATGCGGTGCTGGCGGTGGCCGGCGAATTGAACCCAACCATGGGCGGTCCGAGCTTTCAGGACTTTCGCACTCGCACCAACAACAGCCAGTTCTACGAACCGGCCGATCGGGTGGGCTTCGCGTTCCAGCGACGGAGCATCTACCGCACGTGGGTCCGATCCGGAACCAATCCGTTTCTTGACGTGTTCGATTGCCCTGATCCGTCGACGCCGACGCCGAAACGGGCCGTGACCACCACGCCGCTTCAGGCCCTGTCGCTGCTGAACGATTCGTTCATGTTGCGCATGTCGGACCGCCTGGCCGAGCGGGTCGAGCGCGAGGCGGGCCGCGACCTCGTGGCCCAGGTGCGGCGAGCGTACGAACTGTGTTTCGGCCGCGCCACACGCGACGACGAACTCGCCGCCGGCGCGGCGTTCGTGGCCGACCACGGCCTGCCGGCGCTTTGCCGTGTGCTGTTTAACAGCAACGAGTTCCTGTACGTCGATTGACGCCGCGCGGCCGCAGCCGCTCGATCGAGTCCATCATGATTCGCGTCACTTCATCGAGCAGTGCGTCGTCCAGAGTTCGATCGTAGAATCTCCGCAAGTCGATCGGCGGGCCAAACAGAACTCGCGCCCGCGCCGGTTGCAACAGGCCGGTCGTCAGCCGATTCGTGTGGACCGGACGGTCGATGAACGCGGGAAAGACCGGCGCCCGAGTCGCCAGCGCAAGCATGGCGGTGCCGGGTTTGGCGGGACCCAACCTATCTCGCCCGAGCGGTATGCCGCCTTCGGGAAAGATGCCGACGATGCGACCAGCACGGATCGCTCGCAGGGTCGCCCGGACAGCGACCGTGTCGCGGCCCGTGCGATTGACCAGAATCGTGTCGGTGAGGCGAAAGATCGGCCGGAGCGGTTTGATGTCGAAGTACTCGCGGGCCATCAGGAATGAAATGAGCCGGCCGGTGGCGCACTGCAGGAACAACGGGTCGGCGGGCGAGGTGTGATTAGAAACGATTATGGCTGAACCGCTGGGCGGCAGCGGGTCGCGGCCACTCGGCCGAACGCCGTGCCACAGCTTGCAATACAGCCAGAGCGCGCGAAACGCGAAATAGACCCGTGGGCGGTAGCCGCTTGAAGCGCAGTCGGCCCAGGCAAGCCCCGCCACACCCGCCAACAACGCGACTAACACACCCAGGGCTAGCCACGCGTCGGGATGAAAAGGACCGTACATCACCCCCAATGTAGCGACCAACCGCCGCAAACGCATGATGGGAGGGAGGGCGATCGAAGAACGCGGTCGGCCGGCCTGACCCATCAAGGATCAGACCGGCGGACTTCTTGGAAAGCCCATCAGTTGGACGAGTCGCGGGAGCCGCCGCCGTGCATGGACGAAAAAACCGGGTAGTTACCGCTGGGCCTCGACCGTCTTGTCTAGCCGCGGACCCGTATGTGCAATTCGCCCTCCGTCGCTCACTCGTCGCATCCTGACCGACCGTCTTATACTGCACGCGGCCAAAATGCGTCGCTCCACACCAACCCGAAGCGTTAGCGAGGACGTTTGCCGCCCTCGCTGACACTTCGGGTTAGTGTCATTTCCGGCCGCGAGTGTCTACGAGCAGCCCATCGAGTTGCCGCAGTTCATGCACTTGAAGCACGCGCCGTTGCGGACCGTAATGGCCCCACACTCGTCGCACGCCGGCGCGTCGCTCTGCATCTGCGCCAGCCAGGTGTGTGCGACGTCACCGCTCGGTTCCAAGGCGACGATCTTTGGACCAGCGTCTGCGGAAGCTGCCGCCGTGGCGCCGTTCGGAGCGTCGGCTAGCTCAGCCTCGGCGCCCTCGTCGTCGGGCCGCTGCGGAGCATTTGCCTTGCGATAACCGGGCACGAAGTTCATGCCGAGCCAGCGATAGATGTAGTCGACCACCGACTTGGCCATCGGAATATCTCGGTTTCGCGTGAACCCGTTCGGCTCGAACCGAGTGTGCTCGAACTTGCGCACAAGCGCGTCGAGCGGCACACCGTACTGGAGTGCCAGGCTGGTCAGCACGCCGATCGTGTCCATCAGGCCGCCGATCGTGCTTCCCTCTTTGGCCATGTTGACGAAGACCTCGCCCGGCCGGCCGTCGTCGTAGAAGCCGACCGTGATGTATCCTTCGTGGCAGCCGATCGAGAACTTGTGCGTCACACTCTTGCGTGTGTCGGGCAATCGTTCGCGCCGCGGACCCATCGGAATGAGGTCGGGCTGCACCAGTTTGCCGCCGCCGTGCGAGTCGGCCGGCGCCGCATGGTGGGTTTCGCTCGCCTGGGGCCGCGAGGCGTCAGCCGCGCCGCCCGGGTCCTGGTCCTTGCGACTTTGTTTGGACGATTCGCTCTCGGTGCTGAGCGGCTGGCTTTCCTTCGAGCCGTCGCGGTAGATCGCGACCGCCTTCAGCCCCAATCGCCAGCCTTCGAGATACGTCTGGGCGATGTCGTCGATCGTCGATTCGCGCGGCATGTTCACGGTCTTCGAGATCGCGCCCGAGATGAACGGCTGAGCGGCGGCCATCATGCGCAAGTGCGCCATGTAATGGATCGCCCGCTGGCCGCCGGGGGCCTTGAACGCACAGTCGAACACGCTGAGGTGTTCACTTCGAAGGCCTGGCGCCCCCTCGATCGTGTCGCACTTCTCCAGGTAGCTCAGGATTCCCTCGACCACCGGTGCGTCGTAGCCCAGCTTCCCGAGCGCCTGGGGCACGGTGCGGTTGGGAATCTTGAGCATGCCGCCGCCGGCAAGCTGCTTGTACTTGACGAGCGCGATGTCCGGCTCGATGCCGGTCGTGTCGCAGTCCATCATGAAGCTGATCGTACCGGTCGGCGCGAGCACCGTGGCCTGGGCGTTGCGATAGCCGTACTGCCGACCCAGCTCGATGCACTCGTCCCAGACGCGCCGCGAGGCGACAACCAGGTCTTCCGGGCACGACGAGTCGATGTGATCGACCGCGTCGCGGTGCATCTCGATCACGCGCAGCATCGGCTCGCGGTTCACCACATAGCCCTCGAATGGGCCGAGGTTGGCCGCGTGTTCGGCCGATGTCAGATACGCCTGGCCGGTCATCAGCGCGGTGATCGCTCCGCACAGCCCGCGGGCTGCGTCGGAGTCATACGCTAAACCCATCGACATGATCAGGCTGCCCAGATTGGCGTAGCCGAGGCCGAGCTGCCGAAAACGGTGCGCGTTGCCAGCGATCTTGGCGGTTGGGTAGCTCGCGTTGTCGACCAGAATCTCCTGAGCGGTGATGTACACTCGGACCGCGGCGCGGAACGCCTCGACGTCGAACGACCCATCGGGCCGGCGGAACTTCATCAGGTTCAGGCTGGACAGGTTGCACGCCGAGTCGTCGATGTGCATGTACTCGGAGCATGGGTTCGACGAGTTGATTGGCGCGGTGTTGGGACAGGTGTGCCAGCGCTGGATCGTGTCTTCGTACTGCACGCCCGGATCGCCGCACAGCCAAGTGCCTTCGGCAATCTTCTGCATCAGGTCGCGGGCGCGGAACGTGCCAATCACCTGGCCGGTCGTTACGGCCCGCGTGTGCCACGGGCCGTCGTCGACCACCGCCTGCAGCAGATCGTCGCTGCAGCGGACCGACAGGTTCGCGTTCTGGAACATGACCGAGCTATAGGCCTCGTCGTTGAAGTTCGCACTGTAGCCCTGGCGAATCAGCGACTGGGCCTTCTTCTCTTCCTTCGTCTTGCACTCGATGAAGTCGACGATGTCGGGATGCCAGCATTTCAACGTCTGCATCTTGGCCGCGCGGCGAGTTTTTCCGCCCGACTTCACGACCGACGCGATCGCGTCGTAGACCCTCATGAACGACACCGGCCCGCTCGGCCGGCCGCCCCCCGACAGTTTTTCCTTGCTCGACCGCAGCGTCGACAGATCAGTGCCTGTACCGGAACCGAACTTGAACAGCATCGCCTCGCTGCGGGCCAGCTCCATGATCGACTCCATCGTGTCGTCGACCGACTGGATGAAACAGGCCGAACCTTGCGGGAACTCGTAACTCACCGTGGTCTTCACCGCGGTCCGCGTCTTCGGGTCCCAGCGGTAGTTCGACCCCTGACCCTCGACGCCGTACTGATGATAAAGACCGACGTTGAACCACACCGGCGAGTTGAACGCGCCGTATTGATGGAGGCACAAGTAAGTGAGTTCGTCGTAGAACCGTTCGCCGTCGGCCCGCGTCGCAAAATAGCCGTCGCGGATGCCCCAGTCGGCGATGGTGCGTGTAACGCGATGAATGAGCTGCCGTACCGAGTACTCACGTTCGGCGGTTCCGTTCTCGCCGTAGAAGTACTTGCTCGCCACAACGTTTGTGGCCAGTTGAGACCAGCTCTTGGGGATCTCGCAGTTCGTCTGCTCAAAGATCACCCGGCCCTTCTCATCCTTGATCGACGCCGAACGACGTTCCCACTCGACTTCATCGAACGGGTTTCGTCCCTCGGTGCTGAAGAACCGCTGCACGCGCATGCCGCGGCGATTCGACTCGCCCGACCGCGCCATCTGCAACCGATCGCCCTGATTTACCTCCGTCGCCACTGCCGTTCTCACGTTCCCGCCACCATCGATGTTCTCAGCCATGCTTGGACTCCTTCCGTTGGATTCCTGACCCAGCGCAAACGCCCATCCATGAGGGTACCGCAAGCCAGAACTATACCGATGTACACATATACTCGGTATGTCCGTCGATACGACACTCGTTCTGAAGGAATTCTAGAGTCAGGCCTGTCCGCGTCCCGAAATGGCCAGTTTACGACCGTGAGTCGGCCGCCCAGAACAAGCCCGATCCGCCCCTTTTCTGACTTGCAGCCCTATATGTTGGACACGTGCGGGATGATACCCCAATATGATGGACTGTCAATCAGAGTTGGCAAGGATTTACAAAAGTGACGCAGGTGCCGGTGCCGCTAGGGGAAACGCGATTCGAAGGCTGCGGTCGGACCATTTTTTCGGTCCACGGCTTCAGCCAACCTCACCCCTTCGCCACGATTCGGACCGACTCGATCAGCGAATGGCCGGACTTTCGGAACGGGCGCGGTAGCGGTTGGGCGTGCCCCTTTTCGTCGATAGTGCGCGAGCGAAGCGTGTAGTCGCCCGCGGCAAGACCAGGGAGCAGCGCGGCCCAGTGGACCTTCGCGAGTCGCATGGGCCATGAACTCGGTCGGCCCTCGACATCGAACCCGCGCACGCCTGCCGCAAACGTTCCGTCCGGCAAATCGCCCCAATGCGATGGCGGCGCGAGTATTTGGGCGTCGGTCCACGGGGCCGTCGCAAAGTACTTATCGTCGGCCGGCCACTCGGTCGCATTCGAGTGCATCCACACCTGCACTTTCGAGAGGCCCGATGTGCCGACCTGGGCGTAGCCGGTGACCGGAATCGGTTCGCCCGTCTTGACCGCGCGCGGGTACGACAGCGTCGCAGCGAACGTCTTGAGCGTACTGTCCACGTCGTTGTTGCCGCCGGCGTAGGTGTCGTTCGCGTGATATAGATTCGTCAGCACAATGTGAGTCAGCCACTTGACCGACTTGAATCCGTACCCTTCGGGCACGACGATGCGGACCGGTCCGCCGCGCTGGCTGTCGAGCCACTGGCCGTTGAGCTTGTAGCAGACGATCACGGGCGGCAGGTCGAACGGATCTTCGAGCACGCGATCGATCGACAGCGAACTGCGGAACATCTGGCCGGGGTCGTCATTGTGAGGTTCTTCCGGGTCTGGAGTGGCTGATTGATCGCGGTTGGTGTGTGCGGAGGAGGTTTTCTGAGGCATGGGAGAAGGTGTTCAAAGTGCCCCAGAGAAGAAGTCTCCTCTGGGGCCGGCGCTTTGACGCACCTCTGGCCGGGTTATCCCTTGTCGGGTTGCTCCTCGACGCCGCCAACAATCCTGCACAAGCCCCCCGGAGGGCCCGGAGGGGGCTATTGCAGTGGAGTACGAGCGGCGCTTGAACATGGGCACGGAGTGCAAAGACGTGCCGAACCAGCGAAAGCTCCAGATGCAGACGAGTCGCGTGCAGCGCCAGATCAGATTCTGGGAATTCGCTCACCGTGGTGGACTGGACCTCAAGCCCAGCCACTGAGAACCCAGAAGAACGCATTGTGATAGCCCCAGTAGAAGACGCGGCGCAGGTTCTCGCGCGGTTGCGTGAGCCAGACAATCTCGCGTAGCGGCACGCCCTCCCAGATGCCCATGCCCAGCGGGCAACCGATATTAAGGCACGTCATCACCTTGGCGAACCGGACCGCGTGCCGCTCGCCCAGCCTCAGCAGCGCGACGAAGTCGATCGCCGTGCCGTCGGCCTTGGTGAGCGGGCGTCGAATCGATGCCGGATTGTCGGAATCGGAGGTGACTTCCAGCCGCCATGTCTCGCGCGTCAGACCAACCTCGCGCTTCTTGTCGTCGTCGAGCGAGTGCGGCAGCGGTTTGCCGCGTGACACATCGCGGAACTTGTCTGGCGGCGTGAAGTACGGTTCAAGCGATTCGATCGCCTTGGCCAGTTCCGGCGCGGGCGGGTCGGCGTTGGCGGCTGAGGGCAATAGGCCGAGCGCCGCCGAACCGGCCGCGCCCATGCGCATGAAGTGCCGCCGGGTGAGCGCCCGATGCTCGGCAAGAAACGAATCGGAGTGTTGCATGGTTGGCCTCAGAACAAGCCCAGCACCGGGCCGCCGTGAGCGACCAGTCGGCGCGGGCGGTCCAGCGTATCGTGGTATTCGGTCTCGGGGTCGATGCCGAGCGCATGATAGACGGTCGCGATCAGGTTGTACGGATGCACGGGCGAACTCTTGGGATACGCCCCGTCGCGGTCGGACTCGCCGTAGACTTGGCCTCCGCGCACGCCGCCGCCGGCGACGAGGCAAGTGTAACACTCCGGCCAATGATCGCGCCCGCCGGGTCCGACGTTGTCGGTGGTGGGCTTGCCGATCTTCGGCGAGCGACCGAACTCGCCGATCGCCCAAACCAGCGTCTCGGCGAGCAACCCGCGCGCGGCGAGGTCCTCGATCAGCGCCGAGACGGAGCGATCGAACACGGGACAGCGGTGGTCGCGCAGCATCGGGAAGTTGTTGCGATGCGTGTCCCACGAGCCGTCGGGGCCGGCGACCGGTTCGGCGTCGGAGCCGGCCGGCCAGGTCACTTGGACGAACCGCGTGCCAGCCTCAACGAGCCGCCGCGCCAAGAGACAACTCTGGCCCCAGCGGGTTATGCCGTAGCGTTCGCGCGTCGCGGCCGGTTCGTCGTCGAGCCGAAAAGCCCGTTCGGCGCGGCCCGATTCGATCAGCGACAGGGCCTTGCCGTAGTACGTGTCGAAGTCGGCTGGGCCAATGTTTTGCCGCGCGGCCGTGAAGCCGCGTAGGTCGATCCGCGCGCGCAGTCGACCGAGCGTCGTGTCTGTCGGCAGCGAGAAACCGTCTACTTGCAGCGACTTCGTCGCATCCGAGTACATCTGAAACGGGTCGAACTGCCCGCCGAGCAGTCCGGCGAATTGGCCGACGCCGATCACGCCACTCTCGATCACCGGACCCGACAGCGCAACATTGCTGAGCGTGGCCGCCTCCGACGGCCGATACCGCGCGATCACCGACCCGACCGACGGCAGGTCCTCGCGCGACGGCGGCACGGCCACGCCGGTCGGCGAGAAGTTCGTCGGGTCGTGTCCGGTCATCAGCATGTAGATCGCCGCGCCGTGATTGCGCAGCCCCTTGGGCTTGACCCCAACGGACCGCACGAGCGCGAACTTGTCGGCCTGGTGGGCGAGCATTGGCAGCACCTCGCCGAGCATCATGCCGGGCACGCGCGTGGCGATCGGCTTGAACTCGCCGCGAATCTCGGCCGGCGCGTCGGGCTTGGGGTCCCACAGGTCGATGTGGCTGGGCGAACCCTGGAGGTAGAGCAGAATGACCGACCGAGCACGGCCGAATCCGTTTCGTCGCGGACCAGCCTCGGCGGCCAGCGCCTCGTGGTGCAACAGCTCCGGAAGCCCAAGCCCCAACAGACCCAGACCTCCGACGGTGAGTAGCTCACGCCGCGAGGGTGCATCACAGAGCCGACCGCGCCGACCCAGGATGGAGAGCATGTCGAAATCTCCGCGCCCTTCTCGTCCGTTCGGCTCCGCCATCGTAGTGAGCCGCTCACGCCGCGGCAAGCGTGGCCTCACGATTCAGGCGGTACGTAGAGCAGCACATCGTCGAGCCACATCTCACCCGAAGGCAAGACGAAGCGAACTTCGTCCACACACACGCGGTCTTGCGGTTGCAAGTTCTTGGGTAGCTCGAAGCGGAGCGTGGCCGACGACCATTCGTCGCGGGCGAGGTCGGTGATTTCCCGCACGACGCCCAACGATGCCTCGCGCTTGAACAGCTCGACGCGAACCGTCTCAGTTCCACGCACACGATAACGGAACGACAGCTCGACGATCGGAGCGAGCGGCCGATCGCCGCGCAGCGAGAGCCGGATCGAGGGGCGGCCCGCGCGGTTGGGTACGGAGCGAGCGCACTTCCAGGTCTGCGGCTTCTCGTGCGGGACGATCTCGAACTCGCCCGGCCACTCGGCGCCCTGCTTGCCGGTGTCGAACCAGCCCGTGAACAGGGTCCGCTGCGGAAACGGGCGGCGCTCGCCCGGCGGGGCGGCCTCGAAGAGCACGATGTCGTCGATGAGCAGCTCGGCGCGCGGGTCGACGTAGAACTGGATGTCGTCGATTCGCTCGTCGGCCGCCAGCGAGCCGCCGCTGCCGTCGGGGCGCCGCATCTGAGTCATGTCGACCGTCGCCGACTGCCACTCGCCCTGCGGCAGGCCGGCGATCGACAAGTAGCGATGATAGCCGTTCGACAAGCTGGGTGGTCATACTCGGACGTCTCGCTTCATCATCACCTGCGCCGGATTGATCGCCTGATACTTCGCCTTGTTGGCCGTGATCTCAAACGCGCGCGGCACCGACTCGATGCCGTCGAGCACGTGCGTGATCGTCGGATTCACGCGCACCCGGCCCGAGGCGACCAAGTGAACTGTGTGCTCGAGGTGTCCGAGCGTGCTGATGTCGGGAAACACGTAGCGTAGACTGCGCTCGCGCATGCGGTCCACGTCTAACTCCAGGGGTCGGCCGTAGAAGGCGACGCCGATGATCTTGCCGCCCGATCGAACCGCCTCGATCGCCGCAAGCAGCGTGCTGTGCCCGGCCAGTCCCTGCTTTGGACTGCCACCAGCGCACTCGAACACTACGTCGGCACCGTTGCCGCCGGTGAGATCGCGGATCGCGACGACCGGGTCGCACTGGGTCGGTTCAATCGCAACGTCCGCTCCCAACTCGCGCGACATGCGAACGGCCTCGGCACGCACGTCGACGGTGATCACCAGGCCGGCGCCGCAGGCCCGCGCGACCTGCATGCACTCCAGCCCCATGCTGCCTTGGCCGAAGACAACCACCGAGTCGCCGATCCGGATGTCCGCCGTCTCGACCGCGGCCAGGCTGTCGCTGAGCGATTGCAGGCAAGCGGCCTCGCTGGTCGAGATGCGATCGTCCACTTTCACCAGCGCGTTTTCGGGCAGCACCGCTCGCTCGGCGAAACAGCCGGGGAGCTGGAATCCGATGATCGGGCCGCTGCGACAGAGGTGACCTCGCTCGGATCGACACAACGCGCACTCGCCACAGGGCAGTTTGGCTCGCGCGGCCACACGGTCGCCGGCGCGAAACCGCGTCACGCCCGCGCCGGCCTCGATCACCCGCGCACAGAACTCGTGGCCGAACAACTGCACGGGGGCCTCGGTCTCAAGCCGGCGCTTGATGCGATCGAAGCCCAGAGTCGGAATCGCCAGCGCCAGTTGGGCCTCGGTGATGCTCGGCTGCACGCAGAGGACCTCGACGAGCAGGTGTCCCGGACGGCAGACCGGCTCGGGCACGTCGTCCAGCCGCATGTCGCCGAATCCGTAGAATCGCCAAGTTTTCATGGTTTCATCTCGGGCCTCGATTGAACACGCCACGTTCGCCGCATCATATCCGCGCGGGCGCGGTCGTCCAGCGCGACGAACGGCTTTGCGGTTTGTGTGGCCGATGAAGCGTCGGTGAGGTACAACTTGCAAGCGAGTGTGGCCGCCCAGGTTGCTATGGCCGCAAGAAGCTCAAGGAGGCGCAATAATGGAGGTCAAGCTTGAGATTGCTCCGCCCTTGCGTCTCTTTGCGTTTCTTGCGGCCAACAGACTCAGGCGTGCCGCCGAACTCGGGCATGCCAGCCATGGATCGGGACGTCAAGACTCACACGAGAAAGCGAGGCAACGATGACCCATTCGCTGTTGGCAGCGTGCCTGGTTCTGATGATGCCGCAGGTCGGCTCCGATGACTTGCGCGTTCTCGATGCCGACGCGGCCACGCCGCCTCACAAGATGCTCTACGCGTACCTCGTCGCCGAGGCTCAGAAGCACTTCGACGCGCGTCGGGCCGCGGTCGCTGAACTCAAGACGCCAGACGACTTCGCGCGGCGCCAGCGCGAGCTGCGGGCGAAGTTCATCGAAGCGATCGGTGGGTTCCCGCCGAAGACGCCGCTGAACCCACGAGTCGTCGGCGCGATCGAGCGCGACGGCTACCGAATCGAGAAGGTGATCTACGAGAGCCGGCCCGGTCATCATGTCACGGCGGTGCTATACCTGCCCGACGGCAAGCCGCCGTTCCCCGGCGTGCTCGTGCCGTGCGGCCACAGCGCGAACGGCAAGGCGGCCGAGGCGTACCAGCGCGCCGCGATCCTACTCGCAAAGAACGGACTGGCCGCGCTGTGCTACGATCCGATCGGTCAGGGTGAGCGATGCCAGCTCGTCGATGACGCCGGCAAGCCGGTCGTCGCGGGCAGCACCACCGAGCACACGCTGGCCGGCGTCGGTGCGCTGCTCGGCGGTCGCAGCACGGCGGGCTACCGGATTTGGGACGGCATTCGCAGCCTCGATTACCTGGCAGGCCGGCCGGACATCGACCCCGCGCGGCTCGGCTGCACGGGCAACTCGGGCGGCGGCACGCTGACCGCTTATCTCATGGCCCTCGACGAACGCATCGTCGCCGCGGCGCCGTCGTGTTACATCACGTCGCTCGAGCGGCTGTTCGCCACGATCGGCCCGCAAGACGCCGAGCAGAACATCACCGGCCAGGTCGCGTTCGGCATGGAGCACGCCGACTACGTGACCATGCGGGCGCCGCGACCCACGCTGATCTGCATCGGCACTCAAGACTATTTCGATTACCAAGGCGCCTGGACGTCGTTCCGCGAGGCCAAAGTGCTCTACGGCCTGATGGGCCACGGCGAGCGCGTGGACCTGTTCGAGTACAACGACAAGCACGGCTTCTCGCGCCCGCGTCGCGAGGCGGCGATGCGATGGATGCGCCGCTGGCTGCTCGGCCGAGACGACGCACCGGTCGAGACCGATTTCACAATCTTCAAGGACGCGGAGCTGCAGTGTACTCGCACGGGTCAGGTGCTGGCGGACTTCCGTGGCGAGGCCAAGTCGGTGTTCGATCTGAACGCCGAACGAGCGGCCGATTTAGCGGCGCAGCGCCGTGAGCGGACCAAGCCGCGCGACCGGGCCGAACTGTTGCGAACGGTTCGCCGTCAGATCGCGCTGGCCGCCGAGATTCCCGCCGCGCGGTGCGAGGAGCGCGGCGTGGTGAAGCGCAACGGGTATTCGATTCAGAAACTGCTGTTCGAGACTGAGCCGGGCGTTCAGGTTCCCGCGCTGTCCGTCGGCGCTCACGAACTCTCAGGCCCCCAGGATTCCGTCGTGCTGTACCTGCACGGCGAAGGCAAGTCGGCGGAGGCCGGACCGGGCGGCGCCATCGAGGCGCTCAGCCGATCGGGGTTCCGCGTCGTCGCGATCGACCTGCGCGGCATGGGCGAGACGGCGCCGGGGCCAGTCTCGTGGGACCGGCCGGGCCAGTTCGGTTCCGAGACCAAAGAATCGTTCCTGTCGCTGCAGCTCGCGCGGCCATTGCTGGGCCAGCGAGTCCACGACGTGCTGGCGGTGGTCGGCGCCATCGAAACGAACTTGCCGCACGGAATCCGCCTGATCGGCGTCGGCGCCGCCGGCCCGATCGCACTGCACGCGGCGGCGCTCGACCCCCGAATCCGATCGGTGCAGCTCGAGCGGTCGCTGGTCTCGTGGTCCGTCGTCGCCGAGACGCCGCTCGCCCGCAATCAACTGGCGAACGTCGTGCCGGGCGTGCTCGCCCACTACGATCTGCCGGATTTGGCGGAGTCGCTCGCCCCGCGACCGCTCACCGTGGTCGCGCCCGCCGATGCCGTCGGCGGTCCGGCATTCAGTCGCCATTCGCGTAACGACGCACTTTGCGCACCCCTCACCCCGACCCTCTCCCCACAGGGGGGAGAGGGAGAAAACCCCGTGCGTGGGATTCTCCCTCTCGGGCATTGGTATCTACACAAGTCCGAGACAGGGCCAGCCGCGAAGCGGCGCGAGTCGATAACCAGGGGCGCGAGCCGGCGCGAGCCCCTGGTTACAGGTCCGGGATTGTTCGGCAAGCCCCGAAGGGGCGCAACATCCCGTGCCGCCCCTTCGGGGCTGGTACGTTGTCCCTGCCTCATCCCCAGGGACTAACGCCGACTAACGCCCCTGGCTATCGACTCACGTCCCTTCGGGACTAAGTACCGCTCCACATTGAAAGGGGTCCGAATTCGTTTAACCCGCAGCCGCAGGCGAGGCACAACAAGCGCCAGCCATGCCTCGCCTGCGGCTGCGGGTTGAACGACCGAGGCCGATTTCAGACCCTATTCAATGCGGCACTGTCCTAGGTTGTGTAGATACCAATGCGGGGTGAGGGGGGGGTGGGTCAGCAAGGTGCGTTGCGCACCCGAACAAGTCACGTCGTTTCGTGTGCAGGACGTTGACACGATCGCGGCTCGCGGCGACGATGGGCGGCGAAAGCGAGGCAGATGATGCCGCATCGGTCGAATCCTGTCGCGTGCGAGAATTTCCGGCGGGCCGTTCGGTCCAGCCGCCGCGAGATTCTGCAAGTTGGCGGACTCTACGGCCTCGGCCTGACCCTGCCCGGCCTCTTGCGCGAGCAGGCGCGGGCGGCGGTGCGCGGCGAGTCGTTCGGCCGCGCGCGGTCGGTCATCATGCTGTATCTGCACGGCGGCCACGCTCAACAAGAAACGTGGGACCCGAAGCCCGACGGTCCGTCACCCGCGCGAGGCGAGTTTCGAGCGATCTCGACTTCGCTCGCCGGCGTGCACATCAGCGAGTTGCTGCCACGTTCGGCGGCCATCATGCACAAGCTTGCCGTGATTCGCTCGATGAGTCACGACAACGCGAATCACGTTCAGGCCGCGCTGCCGGCGATGACCGGTCACGCTCACCCGCCGGGCACGGAGTCGCGCGGCGACTTTCCGCCGTCGCCCGGCGATTTTCCGGCGGTCGGGGCCGTGCTCGATGCGCTGCGTCCGTCGGCGACACTGCCGACGTGGGTGCAGATCGGCCCGCTCATGCGTCGCAACAACGGCACGGTGCTGCACGGTCAAAGCCCCGGGTTCCTCGGCGGCGCGCACAACCCGCTGGTCATCGACCAAGACCTGCGGCCGTCGGATGTGCGGGTCGAGGCCGTCTCGCCCGACGCCGATGTGCCGCAACTCAGGCTGACGAGCCGGCGCGCGTTACTAGAGCAGGTCGATGATCAGCGCCGTCGGCTCGACCGCGCGGCGGCGGTCCGCAGCTTCGACAGTTTCCAACAGCGCGCGATCAGCCTGCTCGCTTCGTCGGCAACCGCCAGCGCGTTCGACCTGGCCGCGGAGCCTGACTCGGTGCGCGATCGATACGGCCGCACGCAGTTCGGTCAGTGCTGTCTGTTGGCGCGCCGGCTCGCCGAGGCGGGCGTGCCGATGATCAACGTCCACTTCTGCCGCACGCCGGTCGGTTCATGGGACACGCACAGCCGGCACTTCACGCAGATGAAGGACCTGCTCTGCCCAACCTTCGATCAGGCGTTCGCCGCGCTGGTGAGCGACCTGGACGATCGCCGCATGCTCGACCAAACGCTGGTGTTGGCCAATGCGGAGTTTGGCCGCACGCCGCGCGTGAACGGATCGGCGGGCCGCGATCACTGGCCGTGGGTGTACTCGCTGGCGATGGCCGGCGGCGGAACGGCCCGCGGCGTGGTCTACGGCGCCTCGGACAACATCGCCGCGCGGCCAACCTCGCGACCACACCACCCCAAAGACATTGCCGCCACGATCTATCACTTGCTCGGCGTGCCCGCCGACACGGTCGTCTTCGACCCGCTGCACCGACCAAACCATCTGGTGATCGGCCGGAAGATCGACGGACTGCTGGCTTGATCGCGTCTGCAACGGCCGACGATGCACCAGCGCGCTCATCTCCAGTAGACGGTCAGCCACTCTGCGCGGCTGCTGGCCAAACGACAGATCAGCCCGCATTGATACGAACGATCGTTTTAGCGAGAATGCCGCCGCGTCGATGAGGCTCCCGCCAGGCCAGACGGAAGGGCTGTCGTGAATCGCGACGAACGAATGCTTCTGCCGATGCTCTCGCGCCGGACGATGTTGCAGGCGGGCACGATTGGGCTGATGGGTCTGGGCATCTCGGACCTGTGGCGGCTGCGCGCGAGTGCGGCCGGCTCGACCACGCCGACCAAATCAGTGCTGTTCGTTTTTCTGACTGGGGGCATCTCGCATCAGGATAGTTTCGACCTCAAGCCCGACGCACCCGACACAGTACGCGGCGAATTTCGGCCGATCGCCACGCGCACTCCGGGCATCGAGATCTGCGAGCATCTGCCGCTGCTGGCCCAGCGCAGCGATCGGTTCGCGCTGGTGCGGAGCGTCGGCACGCGATCGAACGGACATGAAGAGGCGTGCCACATGTTGCTCACGGGCCGGCTCGATTTTCCGCCCGGGTTCAATGTGAACAACGTACCCAGCCCGAACGAATGGCCGTCGATCGCAGCGCAGGTGACGCACGCCACGCGCGGCCGCAACAATCTGCCGCCCGCCGTGGTCCTGCCGCAACCGAGCATCAACGAGGCGGGGCGAGTGCGACCGGGCCAGTTCGCCGGCCGGCTCGGCCCGCGTTACGAAGCGTGGCACTTGAACATGGCCGCGCCGTGTCTGCTGGGCAACGGGGCGTGCCCGAACTGTTTCCGCTTCGACCCTACTCCCGAGCCGTTCCACCATGCCGCCGACTCGATCTTCACGACGCCGATGCTCGCCCTGCCCGACGGCGGCGAAACGCGGCTGAACAGTCGGCTCGGCCTGCTCGACCTCGTCGAAAACCAGCAACGCGAACTGGAGCGCACCGCTGAGTTTGGCAAACTCGATCGGCATCGCCAACAGGCGATCTCGGTGCTGGCCAACCCGACAGTCCGGTCCGCGTTCGACGTCGAGAAGGCCGACGCCGCCACGCTCGAACGATACGGCAAGAACAAGTTCGGCCTGTCGCTGCTCATGGGCTTTCGGCTGATCGCCGCCGGCGTGAATCT
>Ga0185317_100133_pt1 | contig 26553 bp, 16 predicted proteins | sample DevilsHole_FD_128020 | JGI IMG/M metagenome (GOLD analysis project Ga0185317, IMG submission 128020) | Groundwater microbial communities from Devils Hole, Nevada to study Microbial Dark Matter (Phase II) - Devils Hole (SPADES assembly)... | ecosystem: Environmental > Aquatic > Deep subsurface >...
CAGATAAGCCGCCCCCATCAGCATGTCCAGCCAAGCCAGGACGACTTGGCGAGTCAGAAATTGCTGGATTTTCTGGTTTTCCTGAACGCGGGTGATGATATCTCCCACCCGGCGGGATTCAAAAAACTTCAGGGGTAGAGTCAGGGTGTGGCTGATAAAGCCGCTAATCAGCGTCAGGTCAAAGCGGTTGGAGAAATAGTCCAGCAGGTACTGTCGGGTGGCGGTTAAGCCGGTGCTCCACACCCCAAACAGCACCAGCCCCAGGGCAAACACGTTCAAGCTGGTCAAGCTTTTGCTCACCACTACTTTGTCGAGAATGATTTGGGTGAACAGCGGCGTGACGACGCCAAACGCCTGGATCAGCAGGGAGGCAACTATAATTTGCCCGATCAGAGTGCGGTAGGGCGCAAGGGCGCTGGCAAACCGGCTCAGGGAGATTTTCTGAGATTCAGCCTCTTGCAGGCGATCCGTGGGATCGAGCAGCAGCGCGTACCCGCTCCACTTGGCCACAAACTCTTGCCGCGAGATGGTGCGCCTGCCTATTGCTGGGTCGGCAATCAGGATGCGATCTCCCTTGCAGCGGTAGACAACGATATAGTGAATTCCCTCCCAGTGCGCGATCCAGGGGTTTTTCCGGTTTTCTAGCTTGTTCAGGGAAGCTCGCACCGGCACAGCGTGGAATCCCAAGCTTTCCGCAGCTTTGGCCAGCCCGCCGGTCAGGGACGCCCCCGACCGGCCCACACCGGCTAGCTCCCGCAGGTAGTTGAGGGTAAACCGCTTTCCCCAATACTGGCTGATCATGGCCAGACAAGCCGCACCGCAATCGGATGAGCTCTGCTGCTCAATAAAGGGATATCTCGACAGCCAATCCAGGAAACGCCGGCTAGCCGGTTTGGGAAAGGCGACAGGGGGCGGTTGGACGCTCTCTTTTGCTCTCTCTTGTTTGTCTTGCTCTCCTGTGTCCGCACCGGCGGCGGGGGACAGATGTCCTGATTCCTTGACAACTGACAGGTGCCGTCTGGGGGCGGGTGCCGGTTGCCGGTTGCCATTGCCGCTCTCTTCTGGCAATCTAAAATGTGCCGGTGCGATGGAGCGGGCTTGCTCCCAGTGTTCCACCGGCAGCTGATAGACTAGCAAGTCAGTCTCCGCCACCCAGGAAGCCGGTGTGGAGTCTGGATAGCCCCAGCTCGTCCCGATCTCTGGTGGTTGGGACTGTTCCCCCTGGTGCGAGATTTGCCCGCCGGCAAGCCAAAACCTCCCTTTTTCGGCAGGAGTCCGCGCTCCCACGGATTCGCCGGCGGCTACCCGCAGTTGCGTCAAGTAAGGTAGCAGTTCCTCCAGCTGCAGGCTGGAGCAGCGGCGCAATTCTGTGAGAGTTTTGAAAAATATCAGCCCCTGTCGCTTGCTGGCAATGGAGTACAGGTGGTTTTGCAGATTTGGCAGTCGCTGCAAATACTGCTGGAGTTTGCCGGTGGGAATGCGAGCCATTGAACCGGCACTGGCTGCTACGGCGCGGTAAGGCAGGGAATGGTGGCAGAATAGAGAGTCCGCGCCAAAAGTATCGCCCGCTTCCAGCACCAAGGCTGACACCTCTTGCTGTCTTTCCGCATCAAAGACAACCAGCCGCACCCGCCCAGAACAAACGATATAAAAATCACTTTTAATATGTTGAGATTGAGTGTTTTTACCTGAGGGGTCTGACCCCACATTACTGAACTCGTCCCCTAACTGGAAACTAAGCGCTTCAAATGCAAGGCTTAGTTCTGAAGCCATCCTGACATCGCTCTGACTAGCTGTCAAAAGCTGGGCGACAGCAAGCCAGCCCACTGAGGCGGCTGGTTCCGCACCTTCGTGACTCCCTGAGATCCCTTTCATAGCACCCGTTTTACTCGCATCACACCTTCAGCTTTTTTGCAATTTTCCCGACTGTTTGTTTAGGCGCAACTCAGTTGCGTGCATTCTGGCAAATGGCTGGCTACCTCCCAGGGGAAACCCGCCGCGATTGTAAATTGTTGTGAGATTGGCCAAAAGCGCGTCTCTCTGGCTTGGGGAAAGCCGATTTCACCCGGGGACAGGTTCCTGGCGCTTTCGCTTCTGTTCCCATCCTCTTCTATTTAAAATTGAGTAATTTAGTCGGTCTGTGATTTCGGTCACTTGAAGCTGTGATTTTTTGCTGTTCATCGTCACTGTCAAATAAGTAAATTCTTGTTAAAGAACACTTAACAAATGTTAATTAATCTGCCAAATTGGCAGAGTTGCACACAATCTTTAATTTTTGGATTGCGTTCTACATAATTTCTCTTTATTAATTCAGGGTAGGTGGCACAGATATCACCTCAGGTCAATCAGGCAGAAAAAAACAGGGATTATATCATATCCGGTCAATACCCCCAATAATTTCTCACCCCCTCACCCCTTAATTGCCTGGGACAGGCGGGACGCCTGTCCTACGCCGATAATTTGGTCAGCACCCCATAAATCGGCCCAAATGGCCATAGCCCGGAGGTCAAGGCGGGCCCGGAAGGCGTGCGGGGCAGAAACGCAAATTTAGTAATATCCGGTTGAAGGCATATATACAAAAACCGTCTAAACTCGGGTATTTGTGAAAATCATTTAATCGTAAATTATCTAATTTGCCATCATTTGACCCGAAAAATGGCCTCTGGACGCTGGTTGGGGCGTGCACAGGAGGGTGCCGGTGGCCGAAAAGGGGAAATTGGGCCACGAAAAGCGGTTTGCCGGCACCCCTGCGGGGCTGCCGGTGGGGCAAATTAGCTAATATCCGGTTGAAGGCATATATACAAAACCCGTCAAAAGGCGTGTTTTGCGAATCTCATTTAATCGGAAAATAGGATGGCGTAGCACAGGCGTCTCGCCTGTGCTGACTCGCCGGTGCCTTGGAGAGGGTGGGACAGGCGGGACGCAATTCCTATGCCTGGAGGACGCTGTCGTAGATTTGGCGCATAACCGCTTCCGCCTTCCGTCACCCCCGATCTTTCATCCCTATTTGCACCCCCTCCTGAGGCCAATGCCCCCAATGGCCGCCTCCAGGCAGCCGACAATGGCCACCGCCTAGGCCGACGGCCCCGAAAATTTGACTTTTATGTAAATTTTTGTAAAAACCTTGACAACTGCCAGAAAAACAGTAACAATGAATACAGAAAACAAATCGTTCATCTCTCTGGTGGTGACGGGCCGACAGCTGGCCCGAGACACAGGAGAGACGGAAGTAGGGAGTCATTCCATCCCGAAGGAACGCGCCTCAACTCACCACACTCTGATTAGGAGGCGAAAATCATGCAACTGACAAATAGCGGAACCAACTACGAAGACACCCTGCCGTTGCTGTCTGCGGAAGAGAAGGCTCGCTCTCTGATGCACAACCGGCAGCTGGCCACTCAAAATCGTCAGCGTTCGCTGTTGAGCCGGGCTGCTGCTGAGATTGGGCTGACTCACTAAGGTTTCCAACGCGGGGAACCAGATGCGAAGCGATCTGCGAGTTTTGGCAAGAATGTCCGATCGTGGCCTTATCGTTTACCGCTGAGCAATCAGCGGCATGTCCTAAGAAAACTCATCTATGCCGGCACCCCCGAGGGGGTGTTTTTTTTGCCCGACTGCGCTGGGAGCGAGAAGGGAAGTCCAGAAGACTGATAAGCTCGTACTCAGCTGAATCTGCTTACGAAACGCGCTGGCGCGAGCGCGTGCTATCGGAAAGGTCGGCGGAGCCGACAGAGCCTCGTTCCCAGGCGGAGCCGGGGAACGAGGGAATGGCCAGTGCCCCACTCTGTCGCCGCAGTGCGAGCGTGACCGAGGCAAAGGTAGCGATAGCGATATGATCAGATAAAAAATTCCCTGTTGTGATAGCGTCAGCCCCAGAGTCCAGCCTCTATGTCTAACTCCGCCCAGATCGCAGACCAACGCCAGCCAAAGCCGCATGCCTTAAGTGCCAGCCGCTCAGAACGCCGCCCTGACAGCAAAGACAGCCGCTCAGAGAGACGGCGAGAGAGGCAACAGAGGGACAGGGGGCGACCTCTAGAGAGATTGATTGACTTTACCAGTTCAATTTTTTCTGGATTCCGCACAGGAGCCTCCGACTGTCAGCTAGGCAATAAGTGGTACAGCCTGGGCAATTACGAGCTGGCGGTTGCCGCTTACGAAAAAGCGATTCAACTCAAGCCGGAATTGCATGTCGCTTGGTTACGGATGGGCAAGGCGCTGGAAAAGTTGCACCGGCACTCGGAGGCGATCGCAGCTTTTGACAGAGCGCTGCAACTGAAGCCGGAGGACAGCTGGAGCTGGACATTGCGCGGCAAGTGCCTCTACCACTTGCAGGAGTATGAAGCGGCGCTGGCATCTCTGGATCAAGGCATTCAAATCGATCCGAAACGGGATGAAGCCTGGTATTACCAAGGCCGGTCGTTTGAGGCGCTGCAACAGTACCCTGCGGCGGCGGAGGCTTATGGCAAAGCCTGCCAGCTGATGCCTTCAAAGCACGCAGTTTGGCATCACCGAGGGCGGATGCTCCAGCAACTGCAACAGTTTTCACCGGCAGCTGACGCTTATGAGCGAGCGCTTCGCCTCAAAGGAGATAACTTTGAGATTTGGCTGAACTACGGCATGACGCTGGCGGTTTTGAAGCGCTACGACGCGGCGGTGGCGGCTTGTGAGCGAGCGCTGCAACTGAACGCGACCAGCTTGGAGGCTTGGATTCAGCGAGGGCTGGCTCTGGAGCAGCTGGAGCGGTACACGGACGCTGTTAGCTCCTACGACCGCGCGATTATACTGCAGCCGGATGCCTACGCCGCCTGGTATCACAAAGGGATGGCGCTCAAGTACCAGTGGTATGAAGCGGCTATCGCTTGCTTGGACAAGGCGATTGAACTGCAGCCCGATATCCCGCTGGGGTGGCACGGGCGGGGTTTGGCGCTGGTTGAATCGGGACAGCACGCTGCGGCGCTGGCTTCTTTTGACCAGGCGACTAAACTGAATCCGAAATGGCCGGATGCCTGGTTGGGGCGCGGCAAGGCGCTGTGCGGATTGCGCCGGTATAAGGATGCGATCATTGCCTACAGCAATGCCATTCAGCTGCAACCCGAATTCTCTGAGGCTTGGTTTGGGCGAGGCGAGGCGCTAGAGCAGCTGCAGCGCTACGCAGAAGCGATTGCCGCTTATGACAAAATCATTCAGCTGCACCCGGATGACTTGGGTGTGGCCTATCGGGCTTGGCTGAAACGCGGTCAGGTACTCGAGCAGATGCAGCGGTATGAAGAGGCAAGCGCCGCCTATGACACGTTAATTGTAATTCGCCCGAAGGACGTGGAAGGCCGGCTGAAACGCGGCTACGCCCTGGAGCAAATGCAGCGGTACGCAGACGCCCTGGCCACTTATGACGAAGCTCTGGGCATCGGGCCAGAAAACGGCGCTTTTTGGCTGCGGCGCGGCAAGGTGTTGAGTGCAATGCAGCGCTACACGGAGGCTTTGGCTAATTTTGACAGGGCGATTCAGCTAATGCCCGGTCAGTACGAAGCTTGGTTGAGACGCGGCGAACTGCTGGAATTGTTACAGCGCTATAAAGAAGCTGTCAGTTCTTATTCGATCGCGATCGAAATTAAGCCGGACTGCCAGGAAGCGATTCAGAATTACCAGCGGGTGAGCAGTCGGCTGGGAGAGTAATATGACTGGGACTTACGCACGACCATCAAAGAAACTGGGTTTCTGGTCTCAGATAGAGCGCTGATAGTCAAGGATCAGGGTAGGAAACCCGGTTTCTCGGTGAAGAGCGTGCGCGAGAATTCAATACATGTCAGAATAATAAGTGGAAACCTGACGGATGCTGAAAAGTCAGGTGCCTGTATGACGAAGGCCAGCAGGGGAAAAAGTAGGTGGGCGCGAGAATAAACTAGAAGCGTAGAAGCCCGTTTTCGTGGGAGTGAGCGGGTTTATTGGAACTGCTCACAATCAGGGTAGTGGATCTGCTAGACAACGGCGACAACAGCACTCCTGTCAAAACCCAGAAAATTTTGGCACACTATCGGATAATGAGCCACTTTCCAGACTTTTCTAGCCACGGCTATCAGGTCATTCAAGAACTGGGACGCAACCGTGAAGGCGGTCGCATTACCTACCAGGCGATTGACTGCACTGGCAACCGACAGGTTGTAATTAAACAGTTCTGCTTCACAGAAGCCGATGCCAGCTGGGCGGGATTTAAAGCGTATCAGCGCCAGATTCAAATTATTCGAGAGCTGAATCACGCAAGTATCCCCACCTACCTGAATTCGTTTGAAACCCCATCAGGGTTTTGCCTGGTGCGAGAATATAAATCGGCTTTTTCTATCGGGGAAGGGCACAGTTTTGTTGCGGATGAAATTAAGCACATTGCTGTGTCGGTATTAGAAATTTTGGTGTGCCTGCAAAATCGCCTACCGCCTGTGATTCACCGGGATATTAAACCAGAGAATATTTTGCTGGCAGAGGAAGAATCTGGCGGTATGCCTCAAGTTTATCTGGTGGATTTTGGTTTGGCCAGGATTAGTAGCGGGGGAGTTGCCAACTGCAGTGTCGCCGCCGGCACCTTGGGGTTCATGCCGCCAGAGCAGCTGTTCAACCGCCAGCTAACAGCGGCGTCAGACTTATACAGTTTAGGGGCGACGCTGATTTGCATCCTCACCGGCACCGCATCGGCAGATATCGGAAATTTAATTAACGATACCTGTGGTTTTAATTTCAAACATCTACTCCCCAAACTGAACCGGCGTTTTGTTAACTGGCTGGAAAAAATGGTAGCTCCCAGCGCTAAAGATCGCTATCCTGACGCTGCGACAGCACTGGAAGCGCTCCAGGGGATTGAGGTGAAGAGTTCTCAATACCGTTCTTTTGGCGGGGCGCAACTGGTTAAGCCGGCAGCTATTGGCGTCGCAGTGTCCGCTGTCTGCGCGATTTTCGGGATGTTGCCATCTGTGCGAATTGATGTGCGACCTCCTTCCACGCTCAGTTCGCCGGTACTGAGCGTGACACCGGCTCCGAAAGCTGAGGCGGTTGAATGGCTAAAACGAGGAGATGCGCTTCGCGACAGACAGCGTTACTCTGACGCCTTGGCGGCTTATAACCAGGCGCTTAAAGTCAGCGATAGCTATGCGGAAGCTTGGTATGGCCGGTGCTATGCGCTCACTAATTTGCAGCGCCCCCAAGAAGCGCTTTTCGCCTGTGAAAAGGCGTTAAACCTGAAGCCAAATTATGCGGAGGCGTGGCACAGGTGCGGCTACGCGCTGGACGATTTGGAACGCTATTATGATGCGATTCAAGCTTACGACAAAGCGCTGCAAATCAAGCCGAAATACGATACGGCATGGCATAATAGGGGCTTGACGCTGCAAAAATTAGGTCGCTATGAGGAAGCGCTCGCCGCTTATAACAAGTCGCTGCAATTCGACCCAAAGGATGCCGTGACTTGGCAGGAACGAGGCCGGCTTTTAGATGCGTTACAGCGTTATAAGGAAGCGCTCGCCTCGTTTGACAGAGCGATATCCCTGAAGCCGGAGTCCGAAAATGCTTGGCGGCTACGGGGCTTAACGCTGCGGAAATTAGGTCGCTATCAGGAAGCGCTACTTTCTTATAACAGGGCTCTAGAAATTGAACCAAACAGCTCAATTACATGGCACAGCAGAGGCGAGCTGTTAGAGCAATTGCAACGCTTTGGAGAGGCGGCAATTTCTTATAACAAAGCGCTGCAATTAAAGGCGGAATATCAATTTGCGCTTCAGCCACAAAAGCGGAACATCAGTGGGAGCCAATCTTTAAAGGAGAAGCTGAATCCTTAAAAAGGTTTTTACTGAGCGCAGTGGGTGCGGGTTTATTATAACTCAAGTTGCTATTTACAAGTGAGTCAGGTCAGATCCCCCCCTAGCCCCCCCTTGAAAAGGGGGGGGACATCTCAAAGCCCCCCTTTTTAAGGGGGGTTTGGGGGGATCTAGGATTGATATTCACTGCGATAAACCGGGTTTATAGAGAAGAAACCCGGTTTATGGCCCCCACTCGTGAAGTGAAAAGAAACCGGGTTTATTTGTAAAAGCGAAAAGCCTCTGCTACACAAAAGAAGAAACCCGGTTTCTGGCCCCCGTGAAGTCACAATAAACCGGGTTTATTGTGGTGGTTAAGCGAAAAACTTCTGCTACACAAAAGAAGAAACCCGGTTTCTGGCCCCCGTGAAGTCACAAGAAACCAGGTTTCCTAGCGACGAGAAAAGAAACCCGGTTTCTGGCTCCCAGAGCGTGTAAAGAAACCGGGTTTCTCAGGGGGTAAAAGCGAAAAGCCTCTGCTAGAGGAGAGAAGAAACCCGGTTTCTGGCTCCCGGCTCCCAGAGCGTGTAAAGAAACCGGGTTTCTCAGTACCTCACTCATACCAAAAACGCTATAATAGGTAAGGACCGGAGGCCATACGGCGAATCGCAAGCAAACCAACTACCACGATACTGGACAAATTTCATGCTGCAAACCGTACTGGGTGGGCGCTACCACATCACCAGCCATTTGGGAGGCGGGGGATTTGGTCAAACTTATCTCGCTGAAGACCGGCAGCTACCGGGTTCCCACCGCTGCGTCGTTAAAAAACTTTTGCCGGTGGCGAGCGAGCCGGCAACTTTGCAGATAGCGAGACGTTTATTCGATACCGAAGCGCAAGTCTTGCACAAATTGGGAAGTCACGACCGGATTCCCCAGCTGCTGGCTTACTTTGAGGAAAATCAAGAATTCTATCTGGTGCAGGAATTTATTGAAGGTCGAGAGCTGCTCCAGGAACTCACTGAGGGGAAACCGCTGGGTGAGGGTGAGGTTATCTCCCTTTTGCGAGACATTCTGGAAGTTTTGGAATTTGTCCACCGGCAGAATGTCATCCACCGGGATATAAATCCCCGAAATCTCATCCGGCGCAACAGAGATGGTCGGTTGGTTTTAATTGATTTTGGGGCGGTTAAACAAGTGGCAACCCAGATAAGCAACCCTCAAGGGCAGACGCACTTGAGTGTTATCATTGGCACTCCCGGTTATATGCCCAGTGAACAAGCTCACGGGAATCCCAAACTCAGCAGCGATATTTACGCGGTGGGGATAATTGGAATTCAAGCGCTGACCGGCTTGCTTCCCAACCAACTGCCAACAGACCCCGCTACAGAGGAAATTATCTGGTATGACCGGGCATCTGTCAACCCTGATCTAGCAAAAGTTTTGGATAAAATGGTGCGGTACGATTTCCGCGAGCGCTATCCGTCAGCGGCGGAAGCGCTGCGAGCAATCGAAGCGTTGAAAGCCCCCACTGTCACTGTCACTGTCGCCACAGTGCCGGTGGCCAAACCTGCGCCGGCTCAGCCGAAAAAATCTGGCTCGATCCTGTTAAAAGTTTTCCTTTCCACCGGCTTACTTGGAATCGGGGTTGCGGCGTCGTTTTTCCTGGTCAGCGCCCTCAATTCTTCTAACGCGACTGAGTTATATAACCGGGGCAATATCTTGTATAATTTAAAGCGGTATGAAGAAGCCCTCGCTGCTTACCAAAAAGTGAGTAAAATTAGACCATACTACGCTGAAGCTTGGGAAAAACAGGGCAATATCTTGTATAATTTAAACCGGCACTCCGAAGCTATCGACGCTTACGAGAAGGCGATTCAACTCCAGCCGGACTATGTGGAAGCCTGGACGGGGCGGGGAGTGGTGCTGGACGCCAGCAAGCGGTACGAAGAGGCGGTTGCTTCTTTTGATGAGGCGTTAAAAATCCAGCCGTACTCCGTAGAAGCTTGGAAGGATCGAGGCGATGCGCTGCTCAATTTGCGGCGATATGAAGAGGCGATATCTTCTTATGACAGGGCGGTGAAATTAAAGCCGGATTACTATCAAGCTTGGTACAGTCGCGGCTGGGCGCTACACAATTTGCAGCAGTACGAAAAGGCGGTGGCTTCTTATGATAAAGCGGTTGAGTTCAAATTGGATTACGATAGCGCTTGGTACAGTAGAGGCAATTCGCTTCTCAAGTTGGGGCGTTACAAAAAGGCGGTTGAGTCGTATGACAGGGCGGTTCGCTTAAAGCCATCTCACTATCAAGCCTGGTACAGTCGGGGGAATGCGCTGGGTAATTTGCACCGGCACAAAGAGGCGGTTGAGTCGTATGAGAAAGCGGTTCGCTATAAGCCGGACTCTTACGAAGCCTGGAACAGTATGGGATGGGCGCTTCATCAGTTGCGCCGGTATGAGGAAGCGATTAACGCCTATGATCGCGCTATCAATTTGCGGAAGAATGACTTCCAAATCTGGTATAATAAAGGCAACGCGGAATATAATTTGAAGCGATATGAGCGAGCCGTCGCGTCTTATGACAGTGGGCTACAGATCGAGCCTGAGCGCTGGGAGGCTTGGTACAGCCGTGGGAACGCACTGGTGGAGTTGAATCGCTATGAAGATGCGGTTGCTTCTTATGATAGGGCGGTTCAGTTAAAGCCGGATTTCCAAGACGCTATTCAGGCTCAAAAAAAGGCGCTGCGTCTGCTGGAAAAGGAAAAGTTGAAGCGAGAGGGCGCAAAAGAGGGTAAACAAGAAGAGTGACGCACCGGCAGACTTTTTGCGGCTGATTCCGCTCACTGAGGTACTGAGAAACCCGGTTTCTTTAAGAAACCGGGTTTCTCAGCCCTAGTTCATCCCCTAGTTCCCAGCCTCAGGCTGGGAACGCCGTTTTGTCGGCTCCGCCGACTTAAGTAGCAACTTGGGTTATAATAGGTCTGTAGCCTATTAGAGTGAGCGAATATGGCCCTAAGCAAAAGCTATCACTCCTTCTCTCCGGAAGAGTATTTGGAAGGAGAGAGGGTAAGCCCCATCAAACACGAGTACATTCAAGGCGAAATCTACGCAATGGCGGGGGCGAGCAAAGCCCATGTGACCATTGCGGGAAACATATTTGCACTGCTGAGAAACCATGTTCAGGGTACGGGTTGTCGCGCCCACATAAGCGACATGAAAGTTCGGATTGAGCGAGCTGATGCCTTTTACTATCCCGATGCAATGGTGACTTGTGACGAGCGGGATAGAAATCCTTCTGAAGACTTCATTCGCTACCCGCGCTTAATTATTGAGGTGCTTTCCCCGACGACGGCAGCTTTTGACAGGGGGGATAAATTTGCCGATTACCGAACGATAGAAACTCTACAGGAATATGTGCTAGTCAGTCAAGACCGGCTGAGTGTGGAGTGTTTCCGCCGCAATTCGGAAGGGCGATGGGAACTGTACCCCTACGGCGAAGGGGAACAAGTCCACTTGGCTTCTGTTGATTTTCGCTGTCCGATTGCTGTAATTTATGAAGATGTTTTGGGGCTTGGTTAATCGGTTAATCGATTTGTCAGGGTGCGTTACGCTATCGCGCTCCGCACCCTACAATTACTGCAAAAGTCCGCCTGCGCGGACTTTGTTTGGATAGCCGCAATTTCCAATCGCCAGGTTATATGGAAAAAATGTTACGCCCCCTCGGAACGCTACAATTATTTCTGAATCGGGCGGGATGCCGGCGCAATCCTTTGCCTCGGTTTAGAAACAATCATCAGCGGATCTCCCACCGTCGTAATTTTCCAGGGCGGTGATTCCAGCTGGCGAGCGGAAATCAGAAATGGGGAGGAACGCAGCAGGCGCTTGACCAACAGTTTCGGCGGGATGAAGGCAGATAAATAGGGCTCGTTGACACTGCCAACATACGCATAAGCGCCATTTTCCAACCATCGCCCGCCAACGGTGTTTGCGTCTTCAGGTTCGGTGGCTGACCAACTGTGAATGAAGTGAATTGCTGCGGGAAATTTGAGTTGGGGAATATCCGTTACCACAGCTTGACCATTCCCCACGTTGAATGATGCCTTATCGCCGCTAGAGTTGACAAATATTAAATCGTACTCCCATTTGCTGCGGGCTAAACTGCGCCACTTTTCCAGGGTTGCTTCAGGTTTCTCTACGACTTTTACATCCAAACCCATGTCCCTGAGCTGACCGGCAGCTTCGTTCATCTCATATTCCTTCCAGGAGCCTTCCTTATTATAACTGCTGTAAAGCATGGCGGTTTTTGGTTCCAGAAATATCGCACACATTGCTTGATACACCGCACGCGGTTGCGAGCCGTAAATCCAGCCAACTGCTGCCCAGCGCTTGCCATCGCCGTATCGAGCTAACCCGTCAGTTACGGCGAACTGTTCGCCGGCTTTTTTAGGGGATTGATATTTCACCGGCAGCCGGCGCACAATGGTAACAGTATCGATTGAATCGCCGAGATTGCCGTAGGAATAGCCGGTCTCTTTCACCACCCGTTCAACGCTGTCTTTCAGGCGCTCCCACGTTTCGGTATTCAGGGTGTCGTTGGGCAATCCAAAATTGCCTCCCAAAAACTCTAAGGGCTGCCCCCGATCTGCAGCTAAAGCCACTGCTGCCGGCCATACGGGATCTTTTTCCCATGCGATGACAACTCCAGGCGGTTCCCAACCGAGCCGGTGCCACGTTTCTTTCAGCGATTTGACATCGGTTGCGCCCCACGCCGCTGCTGCAGCACGCCGCATGGACTGGCGCAGAGTGTCGCCCTCTGGCAAGGGTTCTTTGACTGCCGGCATGCGAATCACTTCCGCCGGCTTGAAACGCTGAATAAACATCGGCGTGTAGGTGTCATCTTCTATTAAAATCGGCCAGCGACCTTCCAGACTCCACTGCCCAATTGCAGCTAGAAATGTCGCGCCGTCAGGAACTACAACAACCCGATCTACTGTGGGAATTTTATCGCGAATTGTGGCAGTGCGCAGACCGGCTTGCACCGGCCAGGGTTCTTCTAGCGCTGATGCCGGCAGCGAAAATGGCCCTTGTGGCTTTTGCTGCAGGGTGAAAAACCAGACACCCAGCCCGCCTAACAGCAGGGCGACAAGCACCAATCCAAAAATCCAGCGTTTGCCCATGAGAACTTCCTACAGGAATCTACTGCTTATTGCTATCATATTCACATAAAATAAATATAGGTGAATAAAATTAAACGCTATTTGACCTCGGGGATGGGGGGCTCAATAAAGTAGGGTGCCTTGCGCGGAGTGCGCAAAGCTGCAAAACAGGGAACTTGGCCCTGGATTGAAGCCCTATAACACTCCGCAGAATGGATGCAGGTTGGTGCGACGGCAACACCGGCAGTACCGGCATCCCCTCTGGCAGAGCCCCCAGCTGTCCTTGGCCCTGACGTCTGGCCAGCATCCCTCCCCCAGAGGAACGGCTTACGGTTTGACAGCTTGGCGCGAATATAGTAGGGTTGGTGTAAAGAAATATAAATAATTCTGTTGGGCGTTGACAGTTCTGTGCGAATATAGTAGGTAGCAGTTGCTGCAAACGGCAATTGTTTGAGAATTGTTTCAGACAGTGCATCACAGTTAAGTCAGCATATCAGGGTCATGAGCATCTATCCAGACTTTTCAGAAGAAGGCTGCCAACTTGGCGGGTGCTCTTTTCGGGGACAACTCTTTCAAGGAGGCTAATTTGGAGGCTGCCAACCTCAAGGGTGCCAGTTTGCAGGGTACAAACTTGCAGAATGCTTACCTGGGGTATGCTAACCTGGAAGAGGCCAATTTGCAGGGTGCCGTGTTGCTGAGCGCTAACCTGGAGGCTGCGAACCTGAAGAATGCCAACCTGGAGAGTGCGAACCTTCCCGATGCCAACCTGGGGGGTGCTAATCTGGAGAGTGCTAACTTGGGTGGTGCCAACCTCAAGGGTGCTTTGGTGGCGCGTACCAATTTGAAAGATGCCAACTTGAAAGATGCCAATCTTAATAACACTCTCCTGGAGCGAAAGATAATGTCTGAGCGAGTAGACCGTTAATAGACACAGCGCGGAGGCGAAACTTGAAACGCCTCCAGAGGCTGTGTGTGAAGAAGTTAGGCAGGTCAGAGAAACTCGGTTTCTTGGTAACAGAAACCGGGTTTCTGGCAATCACGCATTCCCAAGGATGAGTGTCGGTGATGGCAGCTTAATTTCCCCCCGCCCCCTGCCGGTGTTTTGTTAAGAAAAGTTGAAATTGGCGGCAGATTATAAAATTATCTGCTAATATATTAGGCAAAGTTGCTACCTACAAGCCCCAATATCTAGAGCCCCCAAAACCCCCTTAAAAAAGGGGGGCTTTGAGGATGTCCCCCCCCCTTTTTAAGGGGGGGCTAGGGGGGGATCTCACCTGAGTCACTGCTTTCGTAGCAACTTGAGTTACTTAACTCAAGTTGCTACCTACAAGTTTAAGCATCTCGATCCCACCAAACCCCCCTTAAAAAGGGGGGCTTTGAGATGTCCCCCCCCTTTTTTAGGGGGGGCTAGGGGGGGATCTCACCTGAGTCACTGCTTTCGTAGCAACTTGAGTTACTTACTCAGGCGTGTCGCTGATATCGACGGCGACAGGGAGTTAAATCAAATGAGCGAAATCCCAGATTATTCCAGCCACGGCTATCAGATTATCAGAGAAATTGGAAGTAACCAAGAAGCTGGGCGGATCACCTACCTGGCTACCAGCACCCCTCCCAACCAAGGGGAGGATAAAGAACAAGTGCGGGTGGTTATCAAAGATTTTCGCTTTGCTCTTGCCGGTGAGGAGTGGTCGTACTTCAAAGCGTATCAGCGCGAAATAGAAGTGCTGAAGCAGCTTTCTCACCCCCGCATTCCCCGCTACTTGGATGCCTTTGAAACTCCCCACGGCTTTTGCTTGGTGCAGGAATATAAAGATGCACTGTCTTTAGCAGAAAAATCCACTATTTCGCAGGCAAAACTTAAGCAGATAGCCATCTCTGTATTAGAAATTTTGGCCTATTTGCAAAATAACGACCCACCAGTCATACACTGGGATATCAAACCGGATAATATCTTGGTGGACGAGCAATTTAACGCTTATCTGGTAGATTTTGGGTTCCCCCGAATTCGCGGCGGACAACTGGCGATTAGCAGCGTCACCACCGGCACTCCGGGTTTTATGCCGCCGGAGGAGCAATTTGGACACCTGTGCACGGAAGCTTCTGATTTATACAGTTTGGGGGCGACGCTGATTTGCCTGCTCACCGGCACTCGCAGCGCGGATGTCGGGAAATTAATTGATGACGACTGCCGATTTAGTTTCAAACATCTGGTTCCTAAACTCAATCCCCGTTTCGCGGGGTGGCTGGAAAAGATGGTCGCCTCTAATGTCACAAATCGATATGCTAATGCTAGTGTGGCTTTGGCAGCACTGAAGCGGGTTAATGTTGCTGGTGATGGAACTCTGGCAGAGAGTAAATTCCGCACTGGAAAACGGAGAAAAAGGCTCCCGATTCTCAGCGCTGTTGCCGTCTCTGCTGCAATTTGTTTGGCTTTATTTATGCTCTGGCCATACAGTACAATCGCCAGGTTGCTGCTATTTAAAGAATGTCGAGCGTGCGATCTCCCGTTTGCTAACCTGGAAGGTGCCAAGCTGGGGAATGCCAATATGGAGGATGCCAACCTGGAGGGTGCCAACCTGGGGAATGCCAACCTGGGGGATGCCAAGCTCAAGGGTGTCAACCTGTGGCGTGCTAGCCTCAAGGGTGCCAACCTGGAGGGTGCTGACTTGGAGGGTGCCAACCTGTGGCGTGCCAATCTCAAGAGTGCCCAAATTAACAAAGACACTAAATTGGATGACAAATGGCGTCGCGTCTGGGGGATTGTTAATCAAGGAGCGAAGGGGGCTGATTTAAAAGGTGTCAATCTGGAGGGTGCCAACTTGTTGGGTGCCAACCTGGAGGGTGCTAACCTGAAGGGTGCCAACCTGTGGCGTGCCAACCTGGAGCGTGTCAACCTCAGGGGTGCCAACCTGGGGGATGTTAATCTCAGGGGTGCCAATTTCAGGGGTGCCAATCTGGGGGGTGCCAACCTGGTTGGTGCCAAGCTGGAGCGTGCCGATTTGGGGGATACCAAAATCGACAAGGACACCAAATTGGATGACAAATGGGGTCTAGTCTGGCGGATTGTTAATCAAGGAGCGAAGGGGGCTGATTTAAAGGGTGCGAACCTGGGGGATGCTAACCTGGAGGATGCCGACCTGTCCAATGCTAACCTGGCCGGTGCCAAGCTGGGGGATGCCGACCTAGTGGGTGTCAACTTGGGGAGTGCCAAGCTGGGGGGTGCCGGTCTGTCGAATACTAATATGGAGGGTGCTTACCTGCACGGTGCCGATTTGGGGGGTGCCGACCTTGAGAATGCTAATCTCAAGGGTGCCAATCTGGAGGGTGCCAACCTCAAGGGTGCCAACTTGCACGGTGCCAAACTGGAGGGTGCCAAACTGGAGGGTGCCAAACTGGAGGGTGCAATTATGCCCGATGGCAAAAAGCACGAGTAAGCGCGGTTTGGCGCATCTGGGGATGCCGGTTTTGGATTGAAGCGCCTTCAACCGCCGGCAATCTATCTCGCCTTCGACACCATTTTCGCCGAAGGGCAAATGGGATTTTTTTATGTCAATTGCGGCCACTTTAAAAATCGGAAGCGATGGCTGTATTTATGAGATATAAAGGTTTCAGCCAAGAGCGCTGTTTTTCGTTCCGTTGCGGCGTAAAGACGGATTTAAGAGTTTTGCTTTTCGGGAGACGACGCAAGCGCTCGCATTACGGCTTGCTGACAGATGTACCAAAAATATAGTGCAATATTTATCTCGCTGAACAACTTGGGGATACCTTCTAGAAGACTGGGAACTGAGCCCCCTAAGTGGCTCTGGTCTACTGCCAACGCTATAAAAAATAAGGTGAGGCTAGTTAATAGCAACCTGTAAGGTGTCGCCTGTAATTCTCGTTTGAAAAATAAGGCGTAGCCGAGAACCGCAAGGGGGTAAAGCGAAACAAACATTAGCTTAAAAACACCAGATCGTTCCAAGAAAACGTGAATGCGGAAGATTTCATCTAAGAGATACCCACCTGTTATTAATCCTGACCATAAAATAAATAGAGTTTGTTTAGACCGGGGTTGACTCCTTCTAAGTAAGCCCCAGGTAAAACCACAAACAACCACAGGTACAGAACAATTTGAAAGATATATGTTAATAATCTTTCTTCAATAGAAGAACCTGCTACTGGCGGCATAAATAATTGTCCTAAAGGTTCCCCCAAGGACTTTAGGCAGACAATTATCACCCCCACGGACAGGAGAGATAAAGCATTTACAAGACAAAAAAATCGGAAATTGGTCATATAGCCTCGACGTGTTTTTGTGAAATAAAAGAGAGGTCTGTTCAGATTAATTGATGGTCGCCAAAACTTCAACCACACATATCATCCCACACCTCCTTACAACTAGACTTCTGCCCCGGCTCAAGCGAGCCGCCCTTGGCCAGAAACGTTAACAAGCCATCGTCCCTGCCCTTTTTATCAATATTGCACAATAACCAGCAACTGTCAAGTCACACTCCCTCTTAGGGGCGTAATCGATTTGACGAGTGATGACCAAAACTGGTTAAAAGACTTTCAAGTGTCGGCAGCAGTTGATTGACTTCCTTGATCCGAATAATTAGATCCCAGATAGGTTCTGCTTTTTTCCAGGCTCCTGCATAAGCAAGGTGACGCAAGCGATCGGCTAAATTGTCCTTTGTCCAAGCGCCTTTAAAGATAGAACTCCATCGGTAAAACTCTCGATAAGAGTGCCAATACCCCTCCTCCAATGTTTCAACGCTCATCTGCATCGGGCGGTAGACGGCATGGCGCGTGTCATAAAGCTCCCAGTTGTGAGTGGTAATGCGCTTTTGATCCAACATCCTTTCGTACAGAGGCGTACCTGGATAGGGAGTCAAAATATGAAACGTTGCCGTCTCAATGCCCTGACTGATAGCCCATTCAACTGTTAGATCAAAAACAGTTTCATCATCGCTATCCATACCATAAACAAAACTGCCATTGACCATGACACCGTATTCTCGTAACCGCCGAATTGCAGCACTGTAATCCCGATTGAGATTGTGGTATTTGTGCTGTTCTCGCAGATTGTGATGGTTGAGGGTTTCAAACCCAACAAATAAACTCCGCAATCCAGCGTTGACTGCCTTTTCTAAAATTCCAGGCTTCAAAATAGATTGCACCGTAGCTGCTGCCTGCCAAACTCGTCCCATTCCCTTCATTCCTTCAAATAACTCAGCTGCAAAATCTTCCCGAGCGAATAGATTATCGTCCAAAAAGTAAAGGTGTTTTCCAGGTAATTTCTCTAGTTCAGCTAGAGCTTGGTCAACTGGTTGAGTGTAGAAGGATTTGCCGCCCTTGTAAAAGGCATCTTTATAACAGAAGTCACAGTGGTGAGGACACCCTCTAGAAACCACTATAGAGTTGGGAACAAGGTAGTGATGGCGCTTAATTAAATCCCGACGAATTGGGGGAGCATTAACTAGAGATCGGATTTTAGACTGATATACCGGGGCGGCGCGTCCAGCCCGGAAATCCTGGAGAAATTGAGGCCAAGTATCCTCACCTGGCCCTAAGAATATTGTGTCAGCATGTTGAGCGGCTTCCTGCGGTAATGAAGTGACATGCAAACCCCCCATAACCACATACGCGCCTTTATTTCGATAGTGATCTGCCAACTCATAAGCTCGATAGGCTGAAGTAATGTAGACCTGAATTACGACGAGATCGGGGTCGTCATTGAGATTGATGCTTTCTATATGTTCGTCTTGCAGATCGATCACGTCATCTGGATCGAAAAAGGCCGCGATCGTTGCTAATCCCAGGGGTGGAAAGAGATGATACTTAATCGGTCTCCAAAAAGGACTAAGGGCTTCTGTTAGAGCGGGCAATATCATTTTGACTTTCATAGATGCTCTTCTTTCTCAACGGAGTCTTCAATAGAGTTCCCAGCGGGATAAGATCGTTTCTCTGTTTCAACTAACGCCTGTTGTTTAAAGTTACACTCCCTCTCACTAACCATCAGAGTCTCCTTTTCTCTATCAGGGACTTCGCACACTCCGGCTCAAGCGCAGCTGGGGGTCAGAAACGTTAGCAAGCAATCGCCCCTACCGTCTCTATAAATATTGCACAATAATCAGCAACTGTCAAGTCACACTCCCTCATATGGGCGGAATTGGCATTCCGCTTTGGCCGCCTTAAGCCCGAATGGCCAGTTGGCCCTCACATATCCTTTCTCTTGTAGCAGCCATGCCATCTGTCTCTCCCTCGATTCAGTCGGGGTTATAATGGGCAGCGCTAAGATTGTAAAGAACTATTACGCTTTGCCCTGATGTTTCACCCCGCTGACCTCTCAGACGCCTTACCGGCCTCAGCCCAAAATGGCCACAACCCGCCCCGCCAGGGCAATACCATCCGCATTCGCGGCGCTCGACAGCACAACCTGAAGAACATCGACCTGGAATTGCCTCGCGATCGCCTGATCGTGTTCACCGGCGTCTCCGGTTCGGGCAAATCCTCCCTCGCCTTCGACACCATCTTCGCCGAAGGACAGCGCCGCTATGTCGAATCCCTGAGCGCCTACGCCCGCCAGTTCCTCGGACAGCTGGACAAACCCGATGTGGACGCCATCGAGGGACTCAGCCCCGCCATCTCCATCGACCAAAAATCCACCTCCCACAACCCCCGCTCCACTGTCGGAACCGTCACCGAGATTTACGACTACCTGCGCCTGCTGTTCGGGCGTGCCGGCGAGCCCCACTGTCCCATCTGCGACCGCTGCATCGCCCCCCAAACCATCGACGAGATGTGCGATCGGATCGTGGAACTCCCCGATCGCACGCGCTTCCAAATCCTCTCCCCCGTCGTGCGCGGCAAAAAGGGCACCCACCAGAAGCTGCTGTCCAGTTTAGCCTCGGAAGGATTTGTGCGCGTCAGGGTGGATGGGGAAATTCGAGGGCTCGATGAAACTATCGAGCTTGATAAAAACCACACCCACACCATCGAGATCGTTATCGACCGACTGATCAAAAAGCCGGACCTCCAGGAGCGTCTGGTCGATTCCCTCACCACTTGCCTGCGCCATTCCGGCGGAATTGCCGTCATCCAGATATTAAATGACACATCCGCCGAAACAGCTGCTGTGCGGCCCTTGAGTAAGTATAGCACAAATGCGCCAAAAGATGCAACTGTTTCCTATGAGGAAATGCCGCAAGAATTGGTGTTTTCGGAAAACTTTGCCTGTCCGGAACATGGGGCGGTAATGGAAGAACTTTCCCCGCGACTGTTTTCTTTTAACTCGCCTTATGGGGCGTGTCCGAGCTGTCACGGGTTGGGTTTATTGCGGACTTTTTCCCCAGATTTGGTGGTTGCAGATCCAGACGCGCCGGTGAGTAGCGCAATCGCGCCTTGGGCGGATAAGGAGAACCCTTACTATTTCTCGCTGCTGTGCGCTGTCGGTAAAGCTTGCGGCTTTGATATCGATACGCCTTGGAAGAAACTGACTGAACAGCAGCAGCATTTTGTGCTGCACGGTGGGGAAGATCCTATTGTGATGAAAGGCGAGAAGGGCTATCACCGGCACTTCCCCGGCGTGCTGAGTTTCCTCCAGCGCCAGTATGAGGAGACAGCTTCGGAGCTGCAAAAGCAGAAGCTGGAGCAGTATCTTGTGTACCAGCCTTGTGAAGCCTGTCAGGGAAAGCGTCTGAAACCGGAAGCGCTTTCCGTGCGCATGGGGCAATACCGGATTGCGGATTTAACCGGCGCATCGATTAAGGAGTGCGTGGAGCGGATTAATCAGCTGAAGTTGAGCGAGCGACAAGCGAAGATTGCTGATTTGGTGCTCAGGGAAATTCGGGCGCGGCTGCAATTTCTGCTGGATGTGGGACTGGATTATTTGACTTTGGACAGACCGGCAATGACGCTTTCGGGGGGCGAAGCGCAGAGAATTCGTCTGGCGACGCAAATCGGTTCCGGTTTAACCGGCGTGCTCTATGTTTTGGATGAGCCGAGTATTGGTTTGCACCAGCGAGATAACGGGCGGCTTTTGCGCACGCTAACGAAATTGCGGGATTTGGGGAATACTTTGATTGTGGTGGAGCACGATGAGGAGACGATTCGGGCGGCTGACCATCTTGTGGATATTGGCCCGGGTGCCGGTGTTCGCGGTGGAAATATTGTGGCGCAAGGGGATCTGAAAACCTTGCTGGCGGCGGAGGATTCGCTCACCGGCGCGTATCTGTCGGGGGGGAAGGTGATAGAGACGCCGGTGCAAAGGCGGGAAGGAAACGGAAATTCTCTGCGCATCAAAAACGCCCGCCGCAACAACCTGAAAAACATCGATGTTGAGATTCCCTTGGGCAAGCTCGTCTGCATCACCGGCGTATCGGGTTCTGGGAAATCCACCTTAATTAACGAGTTGCTCTATCCCTCCCTGCAGCACCACCTGACGCGCAAAGTTGCCTTTCCCAAGGAGATGGATGCGATAGAGGGGCTCGATGCGATTGACAAAGCCATTGTGATTGACCAGTCTCCGATCGGGAGAACTCCGCGCTCTAACCCAGCGACTTACACGGGCGTGTTTGATGTGATTCGGGATTTGTTTGCGGAAACTATTGAAGCCAAGGCGAGGGGTTACAAGCCAGGGCAATTTTCCTTCAACGTTAAAGGCGGGAGGTGCGAAGCTTGCAGCGGACAGGGTGTGAATGTGATTGAGATGAACTTTCTGCCGGATGTGTATGTGCAGTGCGAGATTTGCAAGGGGGCGCGGTACAACCGGGAAACGTTGCAGGTGAAGTACAAGGGCAAATCGATTGCCGAAGTTTTGGATATGACTGTGGAAGAAGGAGTGGAGGTGTTTAAGAATATACCTAGGGCGGCGAGCCGGTTGCAAACTTTGGCGGATGTCGGGTTGGGTTATATCCGCCTCGGGCAAACCGCGCCCACCCTGTCTGGGGGTGAGGCGCAGCGGGTGAAGTTGGGATCTGAACTGTCTCGCCGCGCTACGGGGAAGACGCTTTATTTAATAGATGAGCCTACGACGGGTTTGTCTTTTTATGATGTGCACCAGCTGCTGAATGTGTTGCAGCGGTTGGTGGATAAGGGGAATTCGATTATCGTGATTGAGCACAATTTAGATGTGATTCGCTGCGCCGACTGGGTGATTGATTTGGGACCGGAAGGCGGAGATAAGGGGGGTGAGGTGATTGCTGCGGGAACGCCGGAGGAGGTGGCGAATTCTCCGCGCTCTTATACGGGGCAATATTTGAAGATGGTGCTGGCGCAGCATCCGCAAAAGTAAATATCCTCGTCCTCGGAAAAGAAACCGGGTTTCTTTAAGAAACCCGGTTTCTGAGACTACAAGAGAGGGGCAGATGTTTTTTTAATAGTCTCGGCAATTGTTTTGGCGACCTCTTGACTACTCCAGTAACTGCTGTGGGCGTCGCCGCCATGCAGCAGGGCTAGAATTGTCTGGCTCACAGACTGGGTTATCCAGTCGGACAAGTCAGCATTGTGAGTGATCGCGTCTTTCAAGTCGAGGTATTTTTCCCCGTTATCCACTATATCTAAGATCAGCTTTTTCAAGGGCAAAGCTACTGGATCGCCAGGATGGATAAAGTTTATCCAAGGTAGTTGCTGGGGCACTTTTTTGTGAAGTGCTTCCAGCATATTCTTGAGCAGGGGCTTAAATTCGTGGCTGCTTCCATTCACGTTCAGGAGGCTAAACATGGCAATCGGCGAACCCATTGTGTGAATGCTGGCAAGACGGATACCCTCCTCCGGGTTGGGCGGTAAGCCGAATAAGAAACGGCGAATTTCCATGACATCTTGACAGCCGGTTATTCTATTAGTTTCGGGCGTGTTTTCGTTCCCCCAACGGTCAGCAAAAAGTACATCAAAAAGGATGACTGTACCCCAACTGTGAGTGACTAGGTGCAGCCGGTCTGTCTCCGGGTTATAACCATTTAATTCCTTAATAGCGTCTGCTTTCAGCTTCTGGACAACCTTGGAACCGATGTGCCGGCTGAGGTAGAGAGCAGCGTCGCCAGCAAACTGCAGCAGCTGATTGGTGCGGAAGTCTTTGAACCAAAGTTTATCCCAAATATCCTGTGATGCTTGCAGCTTGTTTAGGAGTTTGTCCTCTTCGTTTTTGTTTACGTCGCCCCAGTAGAGGGTTACTTTTTTGAGCCTCAGGGATGAAACTGCGTTTTTCTGGATCAGCTGAAAAAGCTTGTCGGCGTAAGCTGGATTTTCGCGTTTGTCGCGGGTGTTGACGCCGTGTATAAATAGGATATAATCAGTAGCCATCAGCGATTTTAGTGGTTTATAGTCTAAAAGATGTTTACCTGCTGTTATCGCTGGTTTCCGGTTTTTTTTCCTGAGATGTTTACAAAACTTCATTAAGCCTGTAGGGTGCCTTCCGCAAAGCGGAACGCATCCTACTACTGCCGGTGGCAGAGGCGAGCGGCATTTCAATGTGATATAATATACAGAGACGCTTTGCAGAGATCGCCCCACTTCTTGCAGAACGCCGAATCGCTTCTGAATCTGGGCTGTCGGGAACGCACCCCACTTCAGGTGCCGGTGGCAGAGGCGAGCGCCATTTAAATGTGATATAGCTAGTCTAAATCATTCGTGTAACTTTTAGAAACCCGGTTTCTTTAAGAAACCGGGTTTCTGGGCCATACGTCACGCGCCTCAGAGGTGGCTTGAAGCCTCTGTAGCAGGAGCATCCGCCCGAGGCTATCGCCCAACCCTCTCTCTGATTATTGATTGGCGCAATCGTAACGGCGGCGGTGTATCGCTCCAGTTAATCAACCGGACATGATATTGGAGCTTACCATAAACAATATCAGCTCATGGCTTTCTAGCGCTGACAAGTGAATAGTAGCCGTAAGTGGGAGTTACGGATATATCTTCAAATCCGGCTTCTGCCAAAATTTGATGAAGTTCCCCAGCACTGAATTGCTTGCCCTCAGTAATCCAAAGCAGGCACATTGAATATGAAGTGACAGTCAGGGGACTGTCTTTTGTATCCGTAAGCAGGATTTCGTGAATGTAAATGCGCCCTCCTGAAGGCAAGATTTCAAAGCTGCGCCGTGCCAAGTAAAGGCATTTTTCCGTGGGCCAGTCATGAAAAATATTGCTGAACAGAACTGCATCGTAACCGTCAGGCCAGGGGTCTTTGAAAAAATTTATTGTCAGGGTGTCGATTTGCTCCTGCAAGCCGGCTTGAGAAATGTATTCTCCTGCGATTTTGCACACCATCGGCAGTTCCAGGATGGTGAAGCGCATTTGGGGATAGCGCCGAGCCAAGGCAAAGCAAAAAGCACCGGAGCCACCCCCCACATCGAGGAGGCGGCTGACGCCTTCAAACTCACCTCGCCACGCAGCGCCTATGGCGGGAGAAACTGTTTGGCTGTGCATGAAAGCGGTAAAGGCTCTGCCTTGCGCCTCGTCTAAGTCGTGGGTTTCCCACACATCTTTATCGTTATCTGCGTAAATGGTAGCCTTGTCCTTGCGGACACCCTCCAGCAGCGATGCGTGCGATAGGGGATTATTTCGGAGAAAATGCAGGATGCCTCCCCAGTAGTAGGGGCTGTGGGGAAGCATAAAATTTCGCGACACGTCGGTGAGATGAAATTTTTCATTCAGCCGCACCAGATACCCTAAGGATGTCATGACTCCCAGAAGCGCTTCGGTGGATCGCGCTCCTAAAGACAAGTTTTTCGCCACTTCTTCAGCTGTTGCCGGCGCTTTCTCCAGGAGAGGAAACAGCCCCAACTCGTCAGCAACGGTCAGTGTGGGAAACTGAAACATGGACATCCATGTATCCCAGAGCAATCGGTCATCACAGGTTGGCGGTTCCGGATATAGGTTTTCTTTCGGCATTGTCCCATCCTATAGTCCTAATATATGGCCAGAATAACGGCAGGCCATTCAACTCTTTTTAGAGGTTAACCCAAAATTCACACAAGCGTAAATTTCTTAAATTTATATTTATAATTTATTTTATGTTTAGAATTTTGCCGTTCCGAGATGGACGATGCTCCCCGAGGGCCGGTGGCAGAGGCGAGCTGCATTTCAATGTGATATAATATACAGCGACGCTTTGCAGAGAACACCCCACTTCTTGTAGAACGCCGAATCGCTTCTGAATCTGGGCTGTCGGGAACGCACCCCACTTCAGGTGCCGGTGGCAGAGGCGAGCGCCATTTAAATGTGATATAATGCCGGAGAGTGACGCGAAGATCGTCACCCACCCTACTTGTTCTAGAAATGCGGTCGATCGCGTCTGAATTTTGCCGCCCCCAGCGGCGGGCATCTCATAAAGGTTGAGGAGGTATCTATGTCTGTGCTAGATGGGTCTTGGAAACACGAATATATCACCGCAAATGGTGTGAAACTGCACTATGTCACCCAAGGGAATGGCCCCCTGATGCTCATGCTGCACGGGTTACCTGAGTTCTGGTATTCGTGGCGTCACCAAATCCCGGAATTCGCCAAAGATTATAAAGTCGTCGCGCTAGATTTGCGGGGCTACAACGACAGCGACAAACCCAAAGAGCAATCCGCTTATGTGATAGAGGAGTTCGTCAAAGATGTGGGAGGCGTCATCAAGGGTTTGGGCTATGAAAGCTGCGTGCTAGTGGCGCATGACTGGGGGGGCGCGATTGCCTGGTTTTTTGCTTACGCGCATCCAGAAATGGTGGAGAAGTTGATTGTGATGAATATTCCCCACCCGGCAAAATTTTCTGAGGCGCTGCGCAGCAATCCCCAACAGCTGCAGCGGAGTTGGTACATCTTTTTCTTCCAGATGCCGGTGCTGCCTGAGTTGTGGCTGCTGTGGAATGACTATCAGCTAATAGACGAACTTTTTAGAGGTATGGCTGTCGATAAAAGCGCCTTCACTCTCGAAGACATCGAAGCTTATAAAGACGCCGCCGCCAAACGGGGTGCTCTAACTGCCGCGCTCAACTACTACCGCAACATCTTTCAGGAAGTTTTTAAGCAGCAGCAGTGGGGAATGCTGCGAGTTCCGGCACTGATGATATGGGGGGAGAATGACACGGCTCTTGGCAAGGAATTAACTTATGGCACAGAAGCATATGTGGAAGATTTCCAAATTCGGTACATCCCGAATTGCAGCCACTGGGTGCAGCAGGAGAAACCGGAGTTGGTGAATCAGTACATGCGAGAGTTTTTGAGCGGGGATTCCTCTGGGGGTTGACACGGTGGCTGAAGGGGTGTGATAATGGGCGAAAGGCGGAGACTTCGCCCTCTTGTAGGGGGATGTACTTGCAGCCTGTTTTCCTTTAGCACACCCTGGAGGGAAGTGCTATGAAAATTCTAGAGTGAGGCAAATAATTTTTGAGAAGGACACGGTATAACAGACTATCGGAATTCTCACTTAGCAGAAGCGATGAAGAACTTGGGTTATGTTCAGCGATTCGGGGTAGGGATTCAGCTCGCACGGAAAGAACTTGAGAAGAACGGCAACCCTCCTCCGGAATTCGCTGTCGAAGACGCCCACGTTCTAGTCACGGTCAGGAGAAGACCATGAGCACCACTATTATTGCTTTCTTTAATAACAAGGGAGGAGTTGGCAAAACTTCCCTGGTGTATCATTTGGCATGGATGTACAGCGA
>Ga0185317_100134_pt1 | contig 26459 bp, 21 predicted proteins | sample DevilsHole_FD_128020 | JGI IMG/M metagenome (GOLD analysis project Ga0185317, IMG submission 128020) | Groundwater microbial communities from Devils Hole, Nevada to study Microbial Dark Matter (Phase II) - Devils Hole (SPADES assembly)... | ecosystem: Environmental > Aquatic > Deep subsurface >...
ATTGACAGCTATGCTCGTAGCGACACGTGCCATCCCGAAACGCCCAACGAACCCGTGTCGTCGCCAACACCGCGTCCGATTCAATCTCATCATCAGCACCGTCGCTGTGATGGCGCGCAGACCTGACCAGGTATTCCCCTTGCCCTTGAACAAACGACTCACGATTACTCACATATGCGTTCCGCAAAACGCCCAGTGTTTCTTTGTCGATCGGGCCGCCGTAGATCGGCTGGCTGGATAGGCAAACCAGGACGAGGCACAGCAGTCCAGGCATTTGTGGTTCTCGGACGTTCATAGGCAGTTCCGTGTTGAGGTTACTGGGGCACAGAGGTCACGTGGCAAACCTCCATCATGTTGTTCCAGGGGCTCGGGCACGCCGAGACCGTACAAGCGGGATCGGAGTATGCCCGATACCTGCAACAGATCGTATTGATTGTGTTCTGACAAGAATCGCTCGGGTCATCAGTATTGCAAACCCTGTAGACGCCATTTTCTCCATTCAAGTGGCTGAACGTCGGCCACCCTGGGTCAAAGAAGCAAGGGTCTTCCTGGGCATCGCACGCGCCGACGATGCAGCATCCGACCTGCGTCTCATTACATGCAAATCCCGCAACTTTCGGCAGCCCGTCTCCAAGAGCGAAAACTGGGCCAGCCAAGAGCAAGAGCCCCACGCCCACAACTTTCCTACGATTCGCCATGACAGTCTCTCCTTAACGTCGTTGAGGGAAGATCGCGTATGCCACCCGGACAACTTGGTCGTCATCGTCGTCATCCAGATGCAACACAAGCTCGCCTGTGATCGCCTTCTCACAATTCAACTCGGTGGCGCACACCCTGATTTCCACTCGTTCGGCCACAGGACTGTCGTCATCCCAGTCGCAGCGCACGCCATCGCTTCCCGCGTTGACCGACGTAATGCGGAATGACTTTCCCTCGAGAGATCTCACGAGCAGCGTCTTCTGCCCACGATGGTCCAATGCCCCCGCAACCAGAAAGAGACGGCTTGGTTCCACGGCAAACGGACTCTTCACAACCCATCACCCGGCCATACATGCCCTGCATCCTGACCTTCAACGGCATCGTTTCCCGCGGCTGCAGGATCTCTTTGGGATAGCTTGCCTCAAGACAGTTGCACGATGTCTGTTTCTGGAGGAAACGAACCGGATGACTGCGCGAGTTGATTACATCGAACGTGAACTCAAACGGTTCGCCCTGTGAGAACATCGGGCCAGTGGTCTTGGTGATGAGAACTTGCGCATCATCGGTTGACTTGGGGGGGGGGCATGATGGGGAGTCGAACTGCCGCCAAATGGACTGGCTATCGAAAAGCGACCAAGGCTAGGCCGCCAGCCGCTACGAGGGGAATGTACGAATTGAATCGCATCACAAATGGCCTCACGCAATCGGCGACCAGTTCGACATCGCTAGCCAGTCGCGTTGCTTCGCGTTGCTTCGTCGCTACGTCAGCGACTGGGTAGCGCGAGGTGTTTCAGGTAGCACACTCCACGTGAATGAACTCACGTGCAGCCCGTATCGTTGAGCCTGTCGACACCGATGGAACCGAGGATCGGGCCTACTCGCGCTCGCGGTGTTTCAACCAGTATTCGAGGAAAGCCAGCTCCAACTCGAGCGCCTCCGGCGTGGGCACATGCGTGCGGCGGGCCGTCATGGCGACGCGACCGCGGTGGCCGAGCAGTTCGTGCACGGCGACAAGATGGTTGAGCGCCTGCCAGTTGCGGGGCGGGTCTTCCGTACCGCCCGAGACCAGCACGGGGCGCGGGGCCATCAGCGCGTGCAAGTCGACCAGGTCTTCGCCCGCGTCGACCAGTTCCTTGTACAGGCCGGTGCGCGGTCGATCGGCCGATGGCACGCCGGGCTTGCGCTGAGTCTTGGGGTCGTAGCCCAAGTACCACGGCTCCCAGTAGTTCACGTTCGCATTCTGCTCGTTGAACACGATGCCAGGGTCCGACCAGACGGCGCACGCGAACTTGTCGTAGAGGCAGGATGCGAACATCGACCACTTGCCGCCGTACGACAACCCGACGACGCCGATGCGGGCCGGATCGACCTCGCGCATCTGAGCGAGCGCGGTGTGGCAGTTCGCGGCGACGTAGGCGAGCAGCGTGAGCGGCTGACGACGCTGCTCGACGCCGGCCTCCGTGAGCAACTGGCGCGTGTCGAGGCCGATCTTCTCGACCGAGCCGGGCGTGCCGATCGACAGCGTCACGAAACCGCGACGCACGAGTTGCAATCCGTAGTCGTGAGTGCCCTGCCCTTTCGCTCCGCGGCCGATACTGGTGAGCGGTTCGTAAAACGGCACGAGCACCGCGGGAAACGGCCCCGGACCCTTCGGCGCCAGCAAGTAGCCGTCGGCGAGCTTTCCGTCATGCGAGATTTGGACGTGAACGTGATGTTCCGTGTAACCGCCGCGGTCCACTGACTCGAGGACCTTCACGGTCGGTCGTTCGACGAGCGGCGGCCAGGGTCCGAGGCGGCGGTGCCACGTGTCGAGAATCTCCTGGCGGCGTCGCGCCCAGTCGTCGGACGTCTTCGCGACCGACCCGTCGGCAAACCGCAGCGGCGAGCGGTAAGGACCGAACTGGCCGGCGAACTCCGCGGGCGGCTGCAGGTATGGCTCGAGGCGTCGGCCGATCACGTCGCGCTGGCTCGCCGACGCCGGCAACCGCCAGCGCACGACCTCGACCTGCGTCTGACCGTCGGCCGCTCGGTAGGAGTAGCACGAGATCAACGATTCGTCCGGCAGCTCGAGCGTGTTGCCGAACCCGCCGCCCTGGGCCGTGCCCCACGGCGTGCGGCCTTCGATCACCAGTTGATCGTGCTCGAAATCCCAGGTCGCGCCGTCGTCGTAGCTGACCATGCCGCGCAGCCCGATCGGATAAACGAGGCTGCGTTGTGTGTACGTCATGAGCAGCCGGCCGTCGGCGAGTCGCAGCACGCGCGGATACATACGGCCGTACTCGCCGAAGTCGCGGACGTCGCTCCAGGTCAGTCCGCCGTCGGTCGACTCGCACCACATTGTGCGATCGATCGAATCGTCGCCGCGCGGAGTCGGCCGGCCGTCGTTCATTGCGTGCATCGGGCTGGGCGGCCCGCAGCGAATCCAGTGGAGCAGCTTGCCGCTCTGCGCGCGGTAGGTGAAGTCTTCGGTGAAGAAGCAATCGTAGTTGTCGTAGTCGCGCCCCTGGTAGCGACCCAACTTCACGAGCGGGCCGGCCTGCCAGGTCTTGCCCTTGTCTCGCGAGGTCCAGACGTAGGCGACGCGGCCGGGCTGGCCGTTCAGGCCGACGCCGAGCAGCAGCGAGCCGTCGGGCAGCTCGACGACGTTGCGCGAGCACATCGTCTGAGCCGCCGCCGGCAGTTCCGGCGAGACGATTCGCGTTCGCTCCCACGATCTACCGCCGTCCGTCGAGCGATGAATGTAGCTGTGCGTCACGCCGTCTTTGTTGTTCTGGTCCTGCTCGAGCAGGTGGCAAGTGGCGAAGAGCGTTCCGTCGCTCGTCGCGGTCAGCCACTGCTCGCGGCCGATCAGGTCGCGCACTCGATCGAGTTCGCTCCAGGTGCGGCCGTCGTCGGCCGATCGCCACAGCCCGGTCCACTCGGTCACGAGCTTGCCGTCTTTCATCTCCTGGAACAGGGCGACCATGACAAGCTCGCCGCTCGGCAATCGCGCGAGGCTCGGCTTGTAGCCCGGCCCGATCGCAATTCGCTCGGCCGCAATCTGCCAGTCCGAGAGCCGGCGCGGATTGTTCACGCGGATCGGGTGCGATGTGTCGGGCTTCGGTGCGATCGCGCTCGCCGCCGGCGGCTCGAACAGGATGTCGGTCGACGTACCGAACCGAGCGGGCAGCGGCATGTTCGACCATGCGGCGTCGTCGCCGAGGCGGAACTGCCAGCGCCCGCGCAGCTTCAACTCACTGCCGCCAATGATGCTCGGCACTTCGCCCAGACCGCCGTCGCCGCTCGCGTGCTCGACGCGAAGCACCACGAGGTTCGCGTCGTCCGCAGCAATCCAGTCCGGCTTGATCCGCAGCGTGCGCGGCGTGCCGGAGTCGCCCGCATCGAGGGCATGGCCATTGAACCACGCGCGAGTGCGACGCTTGCCAGGCAGCGCCAACTGCAAGCCGTCCGGCGTGGTCCACGATCGCGGCACGCGCACGGAGCAGCGATACCACGCGACGCCGGCGTAGTCGCCGATCGCGCCGCCCGACGCGGCCGGCCACGTCGTGGGCAGCGGCGCCAGCGACCAGTGCTTCTCGAACGTCGCTCGATCGGGCGCGCTCGCGCTCGCGCCGGCGAGGTCGGTGACGTCCGCCTGTTGCCGCGAGTCGGACTTCGAGCGAAACGGCCGGCCGCCGAGCACCTGGTCGCTCGTGATCGTTGGACACACGAACCGCTCGACGTGCGAGACGATCAGGTCGTTGCCGGTGAAGTGATCGACGTACGGCCAGCGCCGAGGGTTGTACATGCAGTCGGTCATGTCGCGCATCAGCACGACATTCTTGCCGTTGCGGGCCATCTGGCGCAGGCCAAACGGGCGGCCGAGCACGCACATGTTGGTGTGAACGCCGGTCAAGATGACGTTCTTGATGCCGCGATGTTCGAGGATGTTCCAGACCTCGTCGCCGCGGTCGCTGATGTAGTCGCGGTCGGAGTCGATCGCGATCAGGTCCGACTGCCGCTTCCACGGCATCGCCGGGTTGCGGCCGAGCGATTTCAGTTTGGCCGCCCACGCGGCGTGCTCGGCCGGGTCGTCGTCTTCGCCGCCGTCGGACTGGTCGATCGGATAGACCGCTCGCTCTTCGCTTGGGATGCGCGAGCACCACGACTCGACGTCGCTCGGCAGCCGAGCGGCCGCTGGCGTCGCTGTCGCGCGGCGCCGCGCGGCGTGATCGGCATACGCGGGCATGCAGTCGCTGGGCGAGTGGATGATCGTCGCGCCCCGCCGGCGCGCCTCGGTCAGCACGTCGTTTAGGCGCGGTGCGAATTCCTCAAGCCGCCGCACCGCGTTGCGGCAGTGGTGCAGGTCCCAGACGTCGCACACGATCACAGCCGTCTCGGCCGCCGCCCAGTGCTGCTCACGAACCACCCTCTCAAACCGGCCGCTGCCGGCCGCGGTCTCGCGCTGATGACGCAACGTCAGCCGCAGCTCGTCCGCGCGGGAATCGCCGCCAAAAACGCAAAGAGACGCAAGAAAGAAAAGGAACGGCCGGTTCCGGATGACGTCGCGCAGTTGAACTCTGTCTTTCATTCTTCGTCCCCTTGTTTTTCTTGCGGCGATGCGTCCGCCGCCGGCTCGATCCAGAACCAGAGCGTGGCGCCGAGCACCGCGAACACGCTGGCGAGCGCCAGGCCGCCTTGCCAACCAAAGTAGCTGCTGAAGAGCGGCGTGACGATCGGGGCGAGCAGTCCGCCCGCGTTGCCGCCGGTGTTGAAGATGCCAGCCGACATGCCGCCGCGTGAACGACCAAGTTCGACCGCCATCGTCCAGAACGGGCCTTCGGTCGCGCCGATGCACGCCAGCGCGATGGCGAACCACGCGAGGACAAGCTCGGGCCGCTGGGTGAACACGCCCGCCATCAAGAACGCCGAACTGAGAATCATGCCGAGCACCGGCACCGCCGCGCCGCCCGCCCGCCGCCCGAACCGCCGGCCGATTCGGTCGGCCAGATGACCGCCCGCGTACATCCCCGCCGCCATCGCCAGCGTCGCGATCGTCGAGTACTTCCGGCTGCGATCCGTGCCCAGCTCGAGCACTTTGTCGAAGTAATACTCCATCCAGTAGAAGAACAGATACTCGAAGTAGCCAACCGCCGCGTAGCTGACGGTCAGCAAGACAAGACTTCGGTCGCCCAGCAGGGCGTACCACCGGCTGGAATCACGAGCCGGCGGATCGGCGACGGCGACCGTGAGCGCGGCGTCCAGGTCGCCCGGCGCGTCACTCGCGCCATACATCCACACCAGAGCCAGGACCGCCGTGGCCGCCCCGGCGATCGCGAACGCCGCCGGCCAGCCGAGTCGGTCCATCATCGCGCCGAACAGATAGTAGGTGGTCGAGATGCCCACCAGCGCCGCCGCCGTGATCAGCCCGTTGCCCATGGCACACATGTGTGGCGGGAACCACAGCGAGACCATACGTGCGCCCGCCGGGTGCATCGGGGCGTTAAACAGGCCCGCGGCGCTGCGAATCAACAAGAATGCCGGCCACGCCAGCACTGTCACGCCAAGCAAACCGACCGAGCCAGTGAGTGCCACGAACGTCGCCGAGCCGAACCCCATCGTCACCAGTGCGGCCTTCGGACCGAACCGATCGATGAACCAGCCGCCCGGCGTCATCGCGATCGTGTACGCGATGAGGTACGCAGAGTAGACCCAGCCCATTCGCGCGGGCGAGATGCCGTACTCGTCCATGAGCCGTTCCGTTCCCGCGGCCGGCATGCTCAGGCGGTTGAAGTGACACATGAAGGCGTAGGCCATCACCAGGCCCAGTATCTTCCAACTCGCGGCGGCGGGTGCGGCGGTGTGCTTCAAGTTGCATCCCCGCGCGGTGCTTGAAAGAGCTCAATCAAGATTCCGTTCGGGTCGCGCAGGTAGACGCCGTAGCCGCCGCGATTCGGCCCAGACGCAACGAGCACCGGCGGACTGACGAACTGGGCGCCCCCCGCGACGAGCCGCTCGTACAGCGCCGGCAGATCGTCCACCAGCAGCGATAGGTGCGAACTGCCCGGGTCGCACGGCCGCGGCCTGACTGGTTCGCCGCGCGGCGATTCGTACTCGAATAGCTCGACGTGATGCGTCGTTCCCGGAATCCGCAACAGCGCCGCCACGACGACGCATCCGGGCAACCCAACGATCTGAGCAAAGTACTCGGCACGCACCTCGCGCCGGTACAGCAGCTCCAGGCCCAGTTGGTCGCGGAGGAACCCGATCGACCGGTCGATCTCGGCCACCGTGAAGCTCGTGTGATGTGCTCCGACGACTCGCGGCATTTGTGGATCCTCGCCAGCAATGCTGCCAAGGAGCTGTAGAGCCGGCGTCCCGCCGGCTGCTCCGTACCGAGATTTGCAGGTGAGACGCCTGCACTCCCACGGCGGTCGCATTCTCGGCGATCGGGTTCCGTGCATCAACCCTCACTGATACAATTGCCGCGACCTCAAGGAGACACGATGAAGCTCGCTGTGGGCGGTCACTATCCGCTGGACCGGCGCACGTTCCTGGTCGCCGGCGGCCTAAGTTTCTTCGGCGCGAACTTGGCGCACGCGGCGAGCGCGGCGTCGCGCGCCGACGGGCGAAAAGTCGCCAGGTCGGCGATCATGATCTGGCTCTCCGGCGGCGCGTCGCACATCGACACGTGGGACATGAAACCCGACGCGCCGGCCGAGTACCGCGGCCCGTTTCGACCGGTGGCGACCAGCGCACCGGGTGTGTTGCTGTGCGAGCACCTGCCCCACCTGGCGAAGCAGGCGCACCACCTGGCCATCGTGCGCTCGCTCGGCGATTTCGGCCGCGGCACGGGCGACCACCACGCCGGCTACTACTACAACCTGACCGGGCACGCGCCCGATCCGACGTTCCACCGACTGCTCAACGCACGCACGCCGTACGCAAGCGACTGGCCGTCGATGGCGTCGGTCGTCGCGTACAAACGGCCGCCGCATCCCTACCTGCCGAGCGCGATCACGCTGCCGCAAAAGGAGGGAGCGCCCGAGTACACGCGGCCGGGCCAGTTCGCCGCGCGGCTGGGCATCGAGTATGACCCCGTGTTTGTCGACGGTTCGCGCGATCGGCCGCTCGACTTTCAAGTGCCCGCGCTCGCGCTCGAAGGCGACACGCCGCCCGAACGGCTCGCGTCGCGGCGCGGACTGCTCGGCGCGATCGACCAGGCCCAGCGACTCGCCGAGGCCGCCGGCGAAATCGGTGACTACCGGAAGCATCAGTCCAAGGCGTTTTCGCTGCTCACGTCAGCACAGACGAAGTCGGCGTTCGACCTGCGCGCGGAACCCGAATCGGTTCGCGAGCGTTACGGCCCCGGCATCAACGCGACCTCGATGTTGCTCGCGCGCCGGCTGGTCGAGGCGGGCGTGCCGTTCGTCACGGTGTTCTGGAAGGGCGACAAGGAACTCGACACGCTGTGCAAGAGCGGCGGCGGCTGGGACACGCACGGCAACAATTTCAATTGCCTCAAGGACCGTCTGTTGCCCGAGTTCGACCGGCCGTTCGCCACGCTGCTCGACGACCTGAGCCAGCGCGGGATGCTCGACGAGACGCTGGTGATTGTGTCGAGCGAGATGGGCCGCAAGCCGAAGATCGGCGACCCGCGGTCGGGCGGCGTATCGGGCGCCGGCCGCGACCATTGGACGCGATCGATGTCGATCCTGCTGGCCGGCGGCGGCATCCGCGGCGGCCAGGTCTACGGCTCGAGCGACAAGATCGCCGAGTACCCGGCCGAGAACCCGGTCGCCGCCGAGGACATCGCCAAGACGGTGTTCTACTCGCTCGGCCTCGACGACCTCAGCGCCACCGACCGCGAGGCTCGCCCCTTGAACCTGATGGAAGAAGGCCGCCCGATCCGCGAGTTGTTCTGATGCCACGTGTTGCACGCCCGATCGCCCGTCGTTATTTTTCGTGGCCGCCTTTGGATCAGGAGTTCGGATGTCGCGAATTTTTGTGGGACTGGCCGCACTGAACACGGGATTTCTTGTGGCGACCTTTACGATCGGGTTCTTCGCCGAGGGCCGCGAGGGGCTCGCGAGCGGCGGCGCCGACGCGGCCGCACTGTGGCCGTTTACCGTGCACTTTCTGCTCGGACTCTTCACGACGCTGCTGACGCTGCTGGTACACAGTCTGGCATTCACCTACTTCATCGGCACGGGCCGCTGGGTGGACAAGGTCGTATCGTCCTACTCGCTGCCCAGGGAACTGTGGAACCAATCGCGCAACCTCAAGATGCGTACGCTGCCGGCGATTCTGGGCGGCATCTTCCTGGTCTTTGGCGCCACGCTGCTCGGCGCTGCGGTGGACCGCGGCCTCGTCGGCAGCACGCTGCACATGACCGTGGCGATGGCGGCGATTCTGTTCAACCTCTGGAGCTTCCTGCGCGAATACCGCGCACTATCGGCCAACGGCGGACTGATAGATCACATCATGAGCGAGGTCAGGCGGCTGCGCCGCGAGCGCGGACTGGAGTGAGGAGCCGAGTGCACAGCGATTCGTGCGTGCAACTCGTCCATCCGCGCGTGAGGGAAGCCCACTCGTCGCTGCCAAATAGCCTTGCACGATTCTGGGACAGTAGCCCGACGCGCCAGCGAGGGGGCACATGGCGAAATCACAAGAAATCAGGCCCGGTCCCTCGCTAGGCTGTAGAGCCAAATAGCCTTGCACGATTCTGGGACAGTAGCCCGACGCGCCAGCGAGGGGGCACATGGCGAAATCACAAGAAATCAGGCCCGGTCCCTCGCTGGCGCGTCGGGCTACTGTCCCTGCGGACTCCCAGGATCACGCAAGGCCATTTAGTCCAGCCAGTCCTTCTCCTTTAGCTTTCGCGGCAGGTAATCGGTGGTGAGGTAGCGGAAGTCCTTGTTGGCCAGCGCGTCGAGTTCGTACTTGAGGTCACTATCGAGCATGTTCTTGATCTCGCGCTGCCATTCTTTCTTTTGGAACCACGGATAGTTCAGTAGCTCCTTCGCGCGGCGACGGTCGTTGTCGCTCAGCTTGATGCCGACGTTGCGCGGCAGATCGTGCTTGTCGGGATCGAAGCTGGAGAGGCCGATGAACTGGGCCGTGGGAATGGCCATGCGCTGGCTCTCGAAGGCCAGGTTGATCGATCCCTGCTTCACGACGGAATAGATGTAGTAGCCCCAGGGGTCGTTGTCGACCAGCACCAGAATCGGCAGTCGGTGCTCGTCGTGCAACCGCCGCGCGAGTCGTCGCACGCCGCGCGGCGGTTGGCCGTTGCCCGTGAGCAGAACGCAGTTGTGTTTGCGCCAGAACTTGTCTTCAGAGAGCCGATTGAACTGCGTCCCCTTTTCGATGAGCAGTACGAAATCGGCCGAGCATTTCTTGATGTCGACCTCGCCAGGCTCGACGATCGACGGTACGGTCTTGCCCGCCTTGCCCTGGCGCGAGCAGTCGATGACATCGCCGCCCTCGACCAGGGTCACGGGCCCGACGATCGACCCAGCCTCGGCCGCGCGCACGTGCAACTCCTCGCGCAGCAAAGTCAGCGTCACCTCGAGGTCCTCGATGATCGGGTCCGATTCGTTCTGATCGTCGAACGTGTTCTCGCTCGATTCGGCGATGGTGTGCTTGGTGCGGTAGTAGATTTCGCGCAGACTGGAGCTGATGTCGTCCTGCTGCAGTACCTTGAGCGCGTCGGCGACGAGCAGCGTCTGCATGAACTTTTTGGCCATGCCGAGATTGAAGAACGTGCGTTCTGTGGTGTTGTCGCCCATTTCGATGATCCGCTTGCGCTGGTTGAACTCGACGTTCGACAGCGCCCGCACGGGTATCTCGATCTTCGGGTCTTCGCCCTTCTTGGCCGCCTTGACGACCAGGTCGGCAAGCCCCTCGAGCGTGTCGGCGACCTCGCGATTGGATTTTCGTGCCTTGAGTGCGGTCATGCTTCCCTCGATCAAGATTGAGAGGCGTGGCCTGAATGGCCTGTTCTAGGCCCCGACGGCCTGCCGTGCGAGTTGAGACACGTCGCCTTGGATCGACCCATCGGGCGTACGGATGATCGCGTCGGCGAGCTCCTGTTCATCGTCGTCCTTCTTCAGGTTCAACAAGCGGTCGGTGTCGTCGCCGCCGGTGATCTCTTCGGCGGTGCGGGCGAGTTGCTTGCGGAGTCGCTCGACGTCGAGCTTGCCGCCCTTGAGCCGGCCGCAGGCCTCGGCGACCTCGGCGATGTAGCGTTGAAACGCGTTGCGGCGTTCGTATTCGCTCTTGGCATGCTGACGCTTGCGGACCCAGATGCCCAGCTTGCGGCCGCATTCCTGCAGCGCGAGCTTGATCTCCTTGATGATCTCGTCGTACTCGGCGATCGCCTCCTTGGCCTCGCTCGTGAACGGGACCCAAACGCTTGCCATGTGAACGAAGATCGTCATCGGGCCTTCGGGCAACGAGCCACGCGATTGCTTGAGGCCGTAGTTCTTCCACGTAGTCGCCAGCGTCGCTTTGTACGTGGCGCACGCCGTCTGCTGGTAGAGCAGCGGCACGCGGTTGGCAAAGCGAATGACCCGCGCCTGTTCGGTCTCTTTTTCGTCCTCCTCGCCTTCCGCCTTGGCCTGCACCTCTTCGTCCTGAGCCTCGGCGTTTTCGCTGAGCGACGCACCACCGTCGCCCTTGCCGAACGCGATCGCCGCTTCGATCACGAACGGGTTGCCGCGATAGACGGCGGGCGGGCGCGTCGTGGCCACGTAGAAATCCGCCTTGATCGACTTGAACAGGCCGTTCTTGATCGCCTCTTCGCCGATTGGCGACAGGCAATCGGTCGGCGGGTTCATGAACCTGGTCTGCTGAATCGCGCGGTATAGTTTTTCGGCGTCCTGTCCGACGCAATCGCGCGGCCGCATCTTCGGGCTAAGCTCCGCCTTCTCGCAGACCTGCTGAGCCAGGTTGGCCGACACGCGCGAGAAGTCACCGGCCAGGAAACCGCTCAGCCAGTGGCTCTTGGTGTCGTGCGCCATCTTGAGCAACATGCCCAGCTCGATGCCCAGCGGATGCGGCTTGATCTCGCGCGGCGGGTGCGGCAATTGCTCGATGCCCCGCGGATACACTCGAGTCGATCCGTCAGGGGCGATGTATGTCACCTGAGCGTGCGGGTTCGCGACGGCGGTCAGCTCCAGATACTCGTCGACCGACAGCTTGCCCTTCAGGTACTTGCCTGACAGCTCGATCGAGACCTGCGTACCGTGCGACCGGTCCCACACGATGTCTTCGCAGTCGTGGACGACCGGCTGGTTCTTTTTGGTGTCGATGGAGAATTCCATCGTGTGGGCCTTGGATTGACCTTTGACTCGCGAGACGACTCGCGTCGGCTTGCCGGTCGTGAGCTGTCCGTACATCGCGGCGGCCGAAATGCCGATCCCCTGCTGGCCGCGACTCATGCGCAAGCGATGAAACTTCGATCCGAACAGCAGCTTGCCGAACACGTTGCCGATGTTCTTTCGCGGGATTCCCGGCCCGTTATCGGTGACGGTGACGATGAACCGGTCGGCCTGTGCCGGAGTCGTGGCCGGTTGACCGTCGATCGCCGCGACCTCGATCTTTACCGTGAGCTCCGGCAGAATGCCCGCCTCTTCGCAGGCGTCGAGAGCGTTGTCCACGGCCTCCTTCACGGTCGTAAGCAGCGCTTTGCGCGGGTTGTCGAAGCCGAGCAGATGTCGGTTCTTCGCGAAGAACTCACTGACCGAAATCTCCCGTTGCTTCGCCGCCATTTCGGCCGCGGTGGAATAACGGTGACCCGATCGGCTGGTGGGCTGTTTCGGCACGGAGGCCGCCGACGCGCCAGCATCATGTCCATTTCCCGAGGCCGCGGCGCTCTGACTGGGCTTCTGCGGCGTCTTCTCCGTGCGCGCTCGCCTGGAACTGGCGTGTTGCAAGATACTCTCCCTCCAACTTGGTAGCGACCGCATTGCGATGAGCCGCGGCCGATCAATCCTTGGGACGAAATTCTAGCGACGGCCGCAGACAGGTCACATAGCAAACTACCGCCAATTCGCACCTCCGAGTCGATCAATGGGCGAGTCCGCGGCATTGTCCGGTACACGGCTCGACGTCGCGATCGAGTCGCTCGTTCTCGGTGAACCTGGCCGGGGAAGGTACTACTGCCACTCTTACACGTCGTTTCAGGAACTCCACCAGCCATGACGCGGCTGCGGCAAGTGCTTGCCGAACGACTCTACGAGAAATATCCGACTGACCGGCCGCTCGTCACGTGAGTACAATGGGTCCGGCAACGAATCCCGTGGGAGTCACCTATGCCGTCGCCGTTTCCGGGTATGGACCCACACATTGAGAACCAAGAGTGGGAGGATTTCCACGCACGGTACAACACCGCGATAAGCGATGCGCTCGCCCCCGCCGTCGAGCCGCGGTACATCGTACGGGTCGAGCGTCGCGTGTACGTGGAGCATCCGTTGGGCGGCTCAGATCAGGAAGACGTGCGATGGGCGGACGTGGCGGTACTTGCCTCGGACTCGCAAGGCGGCGTTGCGACGCTGACCGGTCCCGCCGCCGTTGGGACCATCGCGCCGGTCGAGTGCGTCTTGCCCATGCCGCAGGAGCGCCGCGAGACATACCTGGTCATTCGCGAGCGCGAGACGATGGAGGTCGTCACGGTCATCGAGACGTTGTCGCCGGCCAACAAACGGACGAGCGGCGACGGCCGGGAACAGTACCTGAACAAACGCAACGAAGTGCTGACCAGCCGCTCTCACCTTATTGAGTTGGACCTACTGCGCGGTGGCTCGCGCCTGCCGACGACGACCCCGCGTCCGCGCGGCGACTATTATGCGATAGTGAGTCGCCGGCCCACCCGCCCGCGCGCCGAAATCTACGCCTGGACGCTGCGCGACAGACTGCCAGCGATCGCCGTCCCGCTGAAACGCGGCGACCCCGAAGCCTCGCTCGATCTGCAGTCGGTCTTCACGACCGTCTACGCCCGCGCTCGCTACGACCTGTCGATCAACTATCGCGCGCCGCTCGCGCCGCCGCTCGACGAAGCCGATGTGGCTTGGGCGCGCGAACTGATCGATCGCGGGGCAGTCACGACTAAGGATTTGGCTCAGAATAACCTCCTCGTTTAACGGCAAGCCGAAGCCGTGATGTCGCGGTGGTGGCCCATGACTCTCCCTGAACATGTGATCTGTTCCGTCATGCTGGCTCAGTTCGGCGTCCGACAGCGAGTCGGCTGGAAGGGCTCGAACAGTGCTGGTTGATCGCACGCATCGGCGCCATTTCCGCCCGCGAGGCACAAGCGGTCAAGCAGGTGTGGGCATCGCACGTGCAGCCACCGTTCTGATCGCTTGTTGTTCTCACCAGCCGAATGGAATCACGACGACAGCACCTCCGCGCCGCGGCCCTGTTGGATGAGGGGGACGTAGGAATCGAGTTCGCGCTGTGTGGCCGGGTCGGTGATGTCGATGGTGCGCCGACGCTCGGCGGAGAGGTAGGCCGCCATGACGAGCCGCAGGATTTCGAGGCCGTAGTCCCAATCGAGCAGCGGCTCGCGGCCGGTGCGAAACGCGAGCGCGGCGTCGTCGTTCTCGTCGGTGTAACCGAGCAGGTCGGGCTCGTTGGGTTGCACGACCAGAAGACCGCGCGTGGCGGTGGACTTTTCCAGGGCCAACTCCGAGTTCGACACCGCCGCGGCCGCCGCGTCGCCGATGAACACGTCCAAGCTCGACCGCAACGTGTTCATCTCGAACGCATAGCCCGCCCCAAGCCCATCGAGCGCCAGCCGAAGGCCCTGCTTGTCGTACATCCACGAACTCGTGAACTGGCTCTTGACGAGCTGACCGGTCTCGGGGTTGCGGTATGTGGCGATGCCGGTCGCGAAATCTTCGGCCGGCGCCTTGCGGTAATCGACGCCGAAGCGGCTCAGCAGCTCGTCGCGCCAGCGCGGCTGGCCCCACTTGAGCAACGACACGTCGGCCGATATCGACTGAGGCACGAGGAACCGCGGCGAGCGGCCGGGCGGCGTCAGCGCGTACCAGCCGACCGAGATGCAGTGGCAACCCATGTCGCTGAGCACGCCGCCGCCTTGCTGCACCGGGTCCCAGAACCAGGCGTTGTGCGGGCCGGAGTGCTCCTCGCCCGATCGCGTCAACAGCGGCGGGCCCATCGTGACGAGCACCGGGCCGAGCTGATCGAGCGCGGTTCGCACGCTGCGCATGTGGCACTGGTTCTCGAAGTACGCCGTCGGCACGCGCACCGACTTGATCAGCTCGACCATGCGCCGCCCCTCGGCCAGGTTGCGCGCCAGCGGCTTCTCGCAGATCACGCCCCGCAGCTTGGCGCCGGCCTTCACGGCATCGACGATCTCCTCCACGTGAGCGACGCGGGCGAAGTTCGGCGCGAGGATGGCGATCACGTCGACATGCTTGGCCATCTCGCGAATACTCGCGAACACGCGGGCGTCGCCCAGCCCGTGCTCGCGCGCGTACGCCGCGAGCTTCTCGGGCGGCCGACGCGAGTACAGTCCCGCCACCTCGACGCCCCGCACCTGCCGCAGCGCGCGCAGGTGAAACGCAGTCACAAATCCGCCGCCGATGACGCCGTAACGAAGTGTCGTCATGTTCGTCTCCCTTCTGGATCGAGCCGGCCCGCGCCGCGCGGTATTATGGCGGCCCATGGACCTTGCAAGCAACCAAGCGAACCTGGAAGCCGACTTTCGGTTCCCGTCCGGGCCATGGACCGGGTTCTTTTTGCAGCCGCCGCACGTGAAGCGGCACTGGATGGACCTGACGCTCACCTTCAAGGACTCGACGATTCGCGGCACCGGGCATGACTGGGTCGGCGACTTCCTGATCACGGGCCGCTACGAACTCGATAGCGGCAAGTGCTGGTGGACGAAACGATACATCGACAAGCACGACGTGTCATATCAGGGTTACGCCGAGGAGAAGGGCATCTGGGGCACGTGGGAGATTCCGCCTGCCTGGCGCGGCGGGTTCCACATCTGGCCCAAGGCGACGGGCGGCCCGGGAGACGACAAACTGCAGGAGGCCATCGAGATGCCGCAGCTTGTAGGCGCGACAGTGCGATGAGTGACCGCTATGCGCGAACTTCCGATCCAGCAGATTCAAGACTTCCTGCGATCGCCTCAGGGCCGACTGGTGCTGATGGTGCTGGGCGGCTTGCTGGCGCTGCTGGTCGTGCGCGAGGTGGTTCGCACCGGGCTGCGGCTGTTTCGGCGCACGCGCCGGGCGCTCGACGAGGACTCGGCGGCGGATTTCGATGTTGCGGCGCTCGCCGTGCCCGATCGCGATTGGAAAGGAGCGCGGCTGACCGTTTATCATGTGCCGGTGCGTGTCGGGCTTGTGGTCGTGGCCCCGCTGTCGCGCGACACGGAGTCGCCCGACGAGGCCGACGTGCCGGCGCTGCTCGACAAGATCGTGCCGGGCCTCGGCCAGGTCGCCGACGCGGAAGACGCGCTGCGAGTGATCTGGCCGCGGCAGTACAGTGCATCCGGTTTCGCGCACCGTCTGGCCCGGCACGTCAAGCTGCCCGGCCAGATGGGGCGCGACACGCCGTGGTGTCTGGTCGCCGGGCGGGCCTCGGTTCGTAACGAGGTGTTCGTGGTCGGCCTAGCGCTGGCCGCCGCGACGTCGAACAACCTGACGTTGATCACGATCGAATCAGACCATCAATGGCTGGACGTACTGCGTGTGCGCCCGACGGGATAACGATCATGCCGAGTCGTGTGGCTCGCAAGTTCTGGGCGGCTGTCGCGGTCATGCTGATCGCGCCGGCGACGTCGTCGCGAGCCATGGGGCAGGCTTCCAGCCTGCCACCGTCGAACAAGGAACTGGTTGGCAGGCTGCAGGCCCGCCCCACGGTCAGTTCCTCGCTCGGCCAGCCGCCCGATCGCGAGGATGAAGTTGGTCCGATCCTGATTCGCGACCAATCGAAACGGTGGCTGTTCAAGGTCGGGTTGCGGCTCGAAGCCGTCGAGGGTCCTGTGCAGAAGGCGGTCGCCTCGGTCGCCGTGCCGATCGAGTGGCCCGAACAGCAGGTGCGACTCGTCGACGTCGAGAAGCCGCTCGGCGTGGCGGTGCAGATTCGCCGCGTGGGCGGCACGGCCGAGCAGATGATCTTGCGATTGCCTTCAATGAGTGTGGGCGACACGGCGACCTGTGTACGCACGTATGAGATCACGCGCTGGACTCAACGGCTCAATTCGCAGGTGCGCGACCAGTTGCGGCCGTCGAGCGTCGCGGCGGTTCGCCCGTACCTGCGGCCGAGTCCCGGCATCGAGTCGTCGCACGCCGAGATTCGCAAGTTTGCCGAGGAGGCGTTGGGCGACGCGACTGACACGATGGATCGCATCGAGCGGCTGTTCCGAGCAACGCGGGAACGTGTGAGCTATGTCGAGGGCGATTTCGGCGGCGCGCTGGTGGGGCTGCGCAGCGGCCGCGGCGACTGCGAGGAGCGCAGTTGCCTGTTCATCGCGTTGTGCCGCGCGTCGGGCGTGCCTGCTCGACTGGTCCGCGCGCCGCATCACGCATGGGCCGAGGTCGCGCTGAGTACGCCGGACGTCGAGTTGGCGTGGGTGCCGGGCGACGCGAGCATGTCGCCTCAGTTTGGCGTGTTGCCAAACCTGCTGCCGATCGTGCAGAAGGGCGACCGATTCTCGTTGCCCGAATTCGGGGCCGGCGACGTTCCCTATCTCAGCCCGCGTTGCTCCGGCGCCGGGATCGCGCCTCGCCTGCAATTGATTGAGGAATTGGAAGAGCATGCGGACGAATCGAAGTAGGCCAGCGGCCTCGCCGACCGAAAGGAGTCGCAGCCAGCGAGCCACGCCCGGCCTGCTTGAGCCGCGATCGTTGGCCGCCGACTCCACATCGCCACGGGCCGTGTACTTGCGATCCGCGACGTACAGCCCGTTCCTGTTTCGCAAGATGATCGACCGGGCCGATCGGGCGGCGCTGCCCGGCGATGTCGTGGCCGTGTTCGACAAGCACGGCGAGTTGCTCGGTCACGGACTGTACAACCCACGGTCCGAGATCGTCGTCCGCATGCTCAGCCATGAGCCGGCCCGGCCCGATGAGGCGTTCTGGCAACGCCGGCTCGAGCAGGCGGTCGCCTTGCGCCGCGAACTACTGCGCCTCGATGCGGTCACGGACGCGTACCGAGTGGTGCACGCCGAGGCCGACGGGCTGACCGGACTGGTCGTCGATCGGCTCGGCGACGTGCTGTCGGCCGAGGTGTTCAGCCTCGGGATGTTCCAGCGTGTCGGCGCACTGATGGATCGACTCGCCGCGCTGTGCGGCACGCGGCACACGCTGGTGCGCGTCGAGGACCAGGTTCACGGCCAGGAGGGATTCCTTGCCGCGCCGGCCGGCTCGCCCGATCTGCCGGCGCGGACGACGATCACCGAACACGGCACGCGGTTTCGAGTGAGTCTCGAGCACGGCCACAAGACGGGCTTCTTCTGCGACCAGCGCGACAATCGTCGCCAGCTCGCGGCGCTGTGCGCGGGCCGGTCGGTGCTGGACCTCTGCTGCTACACGGGTGGATTTGCGATACAGGCAAAGCGGCTCGGCAACGCGGGAGAGGTCACCGGCGTGGACCTGGACGAGCGAGCGATCGCTGTGGCTCGCGAGAACGCCACGCTCAACGGCGTGCGCGTGCGTTGGGTACACGCCGACGCGTTCGGTTACATGCGAGACATGATCGCCGGTGGACGGCGGTTCGACGTCGTGGTGCTCGACCCGCCGAAGCTGATTCACTCGCGCCGCGAGATCGCCGCCGGGACGCGCACGCACTTCGATCTGAATCGGCTCGCCATTCAGTGCGTCCGGCCGGGCGGCCTGCTCTTGAGCTGCTCGTGTTCCGGACTGTTGCCGGAGGACGAGTTCCTGCGGGTGATGTTCGCCGCGGCTCGTCAGGCGACGCCGCCGGCCGACTCGTCCGCGCGCGATACGCAGCGCGGCGCGTCGGGTCGCGTGGTGCAACTTCTCGCCAGGACCGGCGCCGCGCCGGACCATCCGGTCGCCGCGAATTGTCCCCAGACCGAGTACCTGAAGGCCGCGTGGCTGCGCGTGCTCTGATGGGCGCAACAGGATTCCTCGCCCACGATCCTGACGGCAACAACCACGGCTATTTCGCACCACGCAAATTGCGGGAACCGAGTTGGGGTGGACGTTTCTGAAGTACGAGATACAGTGATCGCGAAAGGGGCAGAAAGGGCACGCAACTCAGCTCCAGAATGAGCTGCGTCCCGTTTTCGTAGTCCTGAGTGGCGAGCAACGATCGAGGAGAATCCATGAGCATCCGTCGCAACAGCCTTTTGCCCAGATACTGTAGAGCAAGGCATACCGCTGAGCCGATCGCAGCGTTTCTGGGCAAAGCGACATGCGGCGCTTGCGGATGCGGTCAGACCGTCAAGGCTGACGGTTCGGGTTTCGTTTGCAGCAAGTGCGGGTACCATAATCGACGACCCATAGACGTTACGCCACTGCCACTTTCAAAACGGGTCCGACTAAAATCCAAGAAAGTCCACAATCGCCGAATTCACGCTCCAACACGGCGGCCCCTTGTTCAATGTCCTGTTTGCGGCGTCTTGGTACGTCGAGGGAGACTGGCAAACCACAGGACAAAGGTTCACGTGGCGTGAGCTCGTAGTCTTGCGGGTTATGTGAGCCGATTCCAGGAGGGCCCGTTCGGGTTGGAACCGGCGATGCGGGACAGACTCAACCGCGATTTCGGTCGCCGCGATCGCCTGCGTCTCGGGCGACGGGCTGCGCCGCGCCTCGATCTCAGTCCAGCACGTTCCGCCGGCCCCGCCCACGTCGATCGCGGCGACGCCGGATTCGACCAGTCGCCGCGCGGTGCTGCCCGCGATTTCCGCAACCGACTTCCTTGACGATCACCGGCAATCCCAACGTGCGGCAGACCGTGGCAATCTCGGCGACGAGGCGCGGAAGTCGGTGTCGCCACCCGGCTGAGTGACCTCTTGGAGCGGATTGAGGCGCGAGGCCAGCGCGTCGGCCTCGATCGATTCGACCAGCCGGCGGCAATCGTCGGGTGTGACGCCGCAATTCAATTGCACCGCCCCAAGGTTGGCAATGAGCAGTGCGTGCGGCGCGAACCGGCGCACCTGAAACGTCTCGATCAATTCCGGCCGCTCGAACGAGATGCGCTGCGACCCGACGCCCATACCTAGTCCGGCGGCGGCAACCGCCCGCGCGATCCGCTCATTGATCTGGCCGGCCAGCGGAGTGCCGCCGGTCATGCCCGACACAAGCACGGGAGCGCGCAGCGCCCGGCCGAACAGCTCGGTCGTTGAGTCGATTTCCTTCAGCGCAAGTTCGGGCAGCGCCTCGTGCACGAACTCGAACCCGTCCAACCCCGTACTGCGACGGAACTCGACGTCGGCGTTGAGTACGAGGTCGATGTGCTCGGCCTTGCGCACCGCGATGTCGCTCGTGAGATGACCGTGGTCACTGTTCATATCGCGATTGTACAGCGCGCACGGAGTCTGTGCGCGAGCGGGTTCGCGGGGCGGTAACTTGCAGCCGCCGCCGGGGCTACGCGGACAGCGCGCCGATCGAATCCAGGTGTGCGACGACTTCCTCGGCGAGTTGCTCGGCGGACTTTGTGCCGGCGTCGAGCACGAGTTCCGGCTTGAGCGGGGCTTCGTAGGGATCGTCGATGCCGGTGAAGCCCTTGAGCTCGCCCGCGCGGGCCTTCTTGTACAGGCCCTTGGGGTCGCGCTTCTCGCACAGTTCGATCGGGCAATCGACGTACACCTCGAAAAACGTTCCGGCGGGATTCAAGGCGCGGGCCGCGTCGCGATCGGCGCGGTACGGAGATATGAAGCAGGTGATGGCAATGACGCCGGCGTCGGCGAACAGCTTGGCCACTTCGCCGATGCGGCGAATGTTCTCGGCGCGGTCCGCGGCAGAGAAACCGAGGTTCTTGTTCAGGCCGTGGCGGATGTTGTCGCCGTCGAGCACGTAGCTGCGGCAACCGCGCTGATAGAGCAGTTCGTCGACCAGGTTGGCCACGGTCGACTTGCCCGACGCCGACAGACCCGTGAACCAGAGCACCATGCCCTTGTGGCCCGCAAGCTGCTCGCGCTCGGCGCGCGTGATGTTGTGGTGATGCCAGGTGATGTTGGTTGCCTTTTGTTGTACCGTCATGTTCGCCTCCTCGTGAAACAGGTCATAGGAAGTTGTCTCGAACAGGTCACGCCGCGCGGACCCCATGTTTGTTACACTTCGCCCGTGCGAAGATCGGAATGCTAGCGAAACTGCCGGTTCGATTGAAGGTCAGAAGCATGCCCTACGAAGTCGAACTGAAGTACACGGTGTCGGACGCCGCCGGCCTGCGTCGTGAACTGCAGGCGCTCGAAGCCCGCAGCGTTTCGACGCACGACGAAGTCGACGCGTACCTCGCCCACCCCGCGCGCTCGTTTGCCGAGACCGATGAGGCGTTGCGCGTGCGGCGCATCGGCGAGCGAACCTGGATGACGTACAAGGGACCGAAGATCGACCAGACCACCAAGACGCGCGCGGAAATCGAGATCGAGTTGGCGGCCGGCGGCGGTACGGGCCAGCGGACGATGGAGTTCTGGAGCCGCCTCGGGTTTCGGCCCGTCCGCGAGGTGCACAAACGTCGTGAGCTGCTCGAACTCCCCTGGCAAGGGCGGACCGTACACGTTTCGCTCGACCACGTGGCTGGTATCGGCGACTTTATCGAATTGGAACTTTCGGCCGAACCGGCAGAAGTGGAAGAGTTTCGCCAGTCTCTCTTGTCGCTCGCCGCACGCCTGAGTTTGAGCCGTTCCGAGCGTCGGTCCTATCTGGAATTACTGCTTCAGAAAGACGCGACGCAGGCCGACCACCGCGCAAATCCCGAAGAGTGGAGCGAACTTTAGCCACGCCAAAAGTGCACATACGCCGCCCCGGAACTGCCGATATCTTCCACGACCCGGCAGACGAAACACCAGGAGCCGAAGGGCGGTCCCCCAGACCCGCCCAACAGGACACCCAGGAGGGCGCGATGCTCGCATTCCAAAGCGTGGATGAGTTGCGTCGCTACGTGCGACAGACGCTTTGCGAACGTCATGCGTTGGACCCTGAGCAGTTCCCGATGATTGAGTCGGTGATGACTCGCGGCGGGCGTCCGTCGGGACTGTATTTCTGTCAGCATGGTCCGCGGCTCATGAAGGCCCACGCGGTCTGGGACCATAAGCACTCCGTGCTCGCCTTCTACGACGCCAGCGGCGTCCGTTTTCACACCGTCAAACTGGCTCGCGGCCCCGACCCCGCCGCACTGGCCGCCTGACGAGACGCGGCAGCCAGACCCTCGCCTATTCCCACCGGGTCCGCGGGCGCACGACGCGGTTTGCGATTTGGCGTGCGCAAGTCGTTTAACGCCGAGCCGAAGGCGACGGCAGGCGGTTGTCCAGATAGCGCCGTCGCCTTCGGCTCGGCGCTAAACGAAGCGCCTGCGCAAAGTGCGTCGCGCACCCTGGGTTCGACCGCGTCAACACCGTGCCTTGACCGACTTTTTGGCCAGTCCTATACTCCAGTTCAGTTGGAACTGGACGCTCTTGTGCCTCTCCACGCGCGTCCGTGGCGACCAATGTGCGGCTCGCCGCTCCGCAGAACCGTTCGTTTGGTTTGCGCATCGCGAGGGGCGTGTTTTTTGGGAATGACTCTGCAATGAAGTCCGAACGGCGTCATGAACTGCAAACCAACGAACTCGCCGACTGGCTGACCCACGCACTCGACCGGCACCGCAGCCGACTGCCGATGTTCGGCTGGACGGTCTCGGCCGTGGTCGTGGCGATCGTGGTCGTCGTCGTGGTCATGTCGCGACAAGGCGGGTCGCAAGCGCGAGCGTGGGAAGAACTGCAAGCGATCGGAACGCTGGAGTCTGGCCTAGTATCGAGTCGCCTGAAGCAGATTTCCGAAACATATCCGAACACCGAAGTGGCGCTGTGGGCCCAACTCGACATGGCCGATGTGCTGTGTACGGAGGCCAAGCAGAAACTGGCGTCCGACCGAGACATCGCAGTGCTACGACTTCGCGAGGCGCAGCAGGCCTACCTGGCGGTCCTGAACAACCCACGGGCGCTGCCCGACATGATTCGCCGCGCGGCGTTGCCCGAGGCCATGTGTTGGGAACTGCTAGGCGATCGCGACCAGGCGATCACCACGTACAAGCGGGCGGCCGAAAGGTATGCGTCGTCGCATCCGGAAGTGGCCAAAGAGGCCGCCAGCCGCGCCTCGGACCTTGAGCAGCCCGAGGCCGCCGACTTCTACAAGTGGCTGGCCGAGTATAAGCCGCCTGTCACGACGCCGCTCGCTCCACCATCGCCCGAACTCGGCTTCCCACCAGCGAGCAACGGCGAAGACAAGTCCGAGACGCCGGCCAAGGAGAAGGACGACGCAACCAAGTCGACCGACTCGAACCCCGCAAAGGCGCCTGAGTCGGAATCCGACAAGAAGGACGCCTCCACAAAGTCCGATTCAGAGAAGCCTGCTGAACCAGAGAACTCAACAAAGGCGGCGGAAACCAAGACTGAGAGCGGTGGGAAAGAGGAACCGAAGGAGCCGACCGGCGCGAAGCCGTCTGCCGAACCCGCCGAAACAACAAAGTAGTTTTCCCTAGCGCGTGTCATTGGCGACTGCGTCCTCGTTTACAGCCAGCCCATGGAACCGAACGGAATAGACGCACAGGCGGCGGTGTTGGCCGTTGACGCCTCGGACGGCGAGGCTCAGGCGCACGATCGCCGCGCTGGGATCACGCGGGCGCTCGAGGCCGGCGGTCCCGACGTGGATTTCATCGTCGGCGACCCGGGCAGCGACCCGGGCGGCGCCATCCAGGTAGACCTGAAGGTCAAACGGCCGATGGAAGGTAAGCGGCTGGACCAGTACCTGGTCGACCGGTTCCCCGCCTACAGCCGCAACATTCTGCAAAAGATCATCGAGGCCGACGCGGTCACCGTGAACGCGCACGATGTGAAACCGAGCTATCAGGTCAAGCGCGGCGACCACATTCGCATCTGGCTCCCCGAACTAAACGACGACGCGCCGGAACCTGAACCGATTCCGCTCGCAGTCATCTACGAAGATGAGTTCTTCATCGTCGTCAACAAGCCACCCGGCATGGTGGTGCATCCGGCCAAGGGCCATTGGCGCGGCACACTGGTCAACGCGCTGCAGTACCATTTTCAACAACTAAGCCAGGTGGCCGGGCCGCACCGCCCCGGCATTGTCCACCGCCTCGATCGCGACACCAGCGGCCTGATTGTCGTCGCCAAGGACGACCTGGCCCACGCGAACCTGGCCGCCCAGTTCGAGCGGCGATCGGTGCAGAAGGAATACCTGGCGATCACGAGCGGCGTGTTGCAACGCGACAGCGACTACATCGAGCGACCGCTCGGCCCGCATCCGACGCACCGCGAGAAGATGGCGATTCGTTCGTGCGAGGACGGCGGTAAGGATGCGTCGAGCTACTACGAGGTGATCGAGCGGTTCGCCGGGTTTAGCTTCGCGCGGATTCAGCCCAAGACCGGCCGCACGCATCAGATTCGGGTGCACCTCGCCCACGTGGGCTGCCCGATACTCGCCGACCATGCCTACGGCGGCCGCCGAGCGCTGCGGCTCAGCGAGTTGACCGACGTGAGCGGCGACGCCGATCGCGTGCTGATCGCGCGCCAGGCGTTGCACGCGAGTCGGCTCTGGCTCAGTCATCCGCGCATCCGCGAGCCGATGGAGTTCGAAGCGCCGCTGCCGCAGGATTTTCAAGACACGCTGACCGCGCTGCGTGAGTTCCGCGGCTGTGGCAAGTCCAGCGCCTGAGTACTTGGTCAGGAATTAGTTCCCGATTTCACTTGTTTAACGGCAAGCCGAAGGCGACGGTGGGGTCGCGCGGACTTGGCCGATCGCCGTCGCCTTCGGCTTGCCGTTAAACGAGGAAGTTATTCTGAGCCAAATCCTGAGTGGCCGCGCGGCTCCGTTACAGCGTGCGCCAACGCCGCCCGTCCGACTCGATCAGCCGGTCGGCCTCGGCAGGACCCCAACTGCCCGCGGGGTATTCGGGCAGACAGACGGCGCCGCACCGGTCCCATTCGTCGAGTACGGGCATGACGAACTGCCAGGCGGCGTCGACCGCGTCGCGGCGCATGAACAGGGTCGAATCGCCGGCCATGACGTCGAGGATCAACCGCTCGTACGATTCGGGCGACGATCCGTCTCGGCTGGCATAGTCAAAGTCCATCTTGGCCGGCTCGATGCGCAGCCGCGCGCCCGGCCGCTTCGAGGCGATGTTCAATGAGAATCCCTCGTCGGGCTGCAGGCGCAGGGACAAGACGTTCGGCTGCAGCGGCGCGCTCGGCTCGGCGTTGAACAACATGTGCGGCACGTCGCGAAACTGCACGGCGATCTCGCTGGCCCGCTTGGGCAGGCGCTTGCCGGTGCGGATGTAGAACGGCACGCCGGCCCACCGCCAATTGTCGATGAACAACCGCATGGCGACGTACGTCTCGGTGAGCGACGGCCCGGGTCGCGGCTCGTTGCGCTGTCGGTAGTACGCTTCGACTTCTCGCTCGTACCCGTCGACCGGCTTGCCGTTCCCAGCGCCGGCCGAGTACCGGCCGCGGACCACGTGTCGGCTCACGTCGCTCGCGGTCAGCGGCCTCAGGCAGCGCAACACGCCGAGCTTCGCGTCGCGCACCACATCTGACTCCATCGTCCAGGGCGGCTCCATCGCCGTCAGGCATAGCACCTGGAGCAGGTGGTTCTGCACCATGTCGCGCAGCGCACCGACGCCCTCGTAGTAGCCAACGCGGCTGCCTACGCCCTCGTCCTCGGCGACCGTGATCTGGACGTGGTCGACGTACTTGTGGTTCCACAGCGGTTCGAGAACGCTGTTGGCAAACCGCAGCACCAGGATGTTCTGAACGGTTTCTTTGCCCAGGTAGTGATCGATGCGATAGGTCTGCTGCTCGGCCAGCACCGTGCCGAGCGCTGCGTTCATTGCTTGCGCACTGGCCAGGTCGTGTCCGATGGGCTTCTCGACGATCACCCGTGTGAAGTTGTCACGACACAGCGGGTCGCTGACCATGCCGGCGGCGTGCAGTTGCGTGACGCACGACTGAGCGACCTGTGGCGGCACCGCCAGGTAGAACACGCGGCCGCCTGGCACGCCGAACTCGCGGTCGACCGCGTCGAGCCGCTCCTTCAGTCGGCGATACGACTCAACGTCATCGTAGTTGCCCGAGATCAGGAACAAGCGGCGTGCGAAGTCGGCCCAGCGCGCCTTGTCGAGCGGCCGCCGCGAGAATCGCGTGAGTCCGTCGCGGGCCCGCTCGCGCAGCCACAGGTCCGGCTCGGCCTCCGCCCGACGCCCGAAACCGACGACGGCGAAGTTCGCGGGCAGCACGCCGTCGACGCTCAGGTTGTACATCGCGGGCAGCAGCTTGCGCCACGACAGATCGCCGGTCGCACCGAAGATCACCAAAACGCAAGGCCGAGGTGAGAGCAACGGGCCGGGGCTGCGGGCGGTTGCGTTGGACGCCGCCATCGATAACTCTCCTGGCCGGTGGACGCACCGAGCCTCAGTTTCCTGCTTCGGCCTAAATGGCCTTGCGTGATCCTGGGAGTCCGCAGGGACAGTAGCCCGACGCGCCAGCGAGGGACCGGGCCTGATTTCTTGTGATTTCGCCATGTGCCCCCTCGCTGGCGCGTCGGGCTACTGTCCCA
>Ga0185317_100135_pt1 | contig 26424 bp, 20 predicted proteins | sample DevilsHole_FD_128020 | JGI IMG/M metagenome (GOLD analysis project Ga0185317, IMG submission 128020) | Groundwater microbial communities from Devils Hole, Nevada to study Microbial Dark Matter (Phase II) - Devils Hole (SPADES assembly)... | ecosystem: Environmental > Aquatic > Deep subsurface >...
GCCGGACAAGCGTGTTTGTTCGGTTAACCGCATGCGGAATTACGGTTTACCGAAGCAAGAGCGCAATTTCAGGTTCACCGGCAACCCTCACCCCCCCGAAATCGCGGCACAGGGGGATTTCGTCTTTACCCCACAGCGCCCGACAAGCGTGTCTGTTCGGTTAACCGCATGCGGAATTACGGTTTACCGAAGCAAGAGCGCAATTTCAGGAAAACCTGCAACCCTCACCCCCCCGAAATGCCGGCACAGGGGGATTTCGCCTTTCTCCCGCAGCGCCCTCTTTGGTGTGTGTTCGGTTAACCGCATGCGGAATTACGGTTTACCGAAGCAAGAGCGCAATTTCAGGAAAACCTGCAACCCTCACCCCCCCGAAATCCCGGCACAGGGGGATTTTGTCTTTACCCCACAGCGCCGGACAAGCGTGTTTGTTCGGTTAACCGCATGCGGAATTACGGTTTACCGAAGCAAAAGTTTCTCTGTAGGGGTAGCGCTAGGGGTTGGGCGAAGCATGAGCGGATGTAATCCTTTCACCAATTGCAAATATCCTCGCGCTCATGCGAAAGCCCCTACATCGGATTTTGTGTAGGGGCTTTCGCATGACCCCTGAACACCATTCCGGCGACAGGTGTTGAAAAATTCTGCGGCTAGTTCATAGTCTTCAGTGGTTATCTCCTGGTCTGGAAAAGCGCGAAGATAGTCTCGCAATCTAGCAAACTGTTCCGTGTAGCGAATCCCAGACAGCACTTCCTGACGAATTGCCCCCAGTAAAACGACCCGTCCATCTGCAATCAACTATCGCAGCACATTAACAATAGTAATTTCATCGTTTTGTGTGTTGCGCCGCAATGCAAGTGACCAAACCGCAGTGTCAACAATAACTTTCATCTGGTTTGTCTTTGTTGCTTGTAATCGTAATCTTCTTCATAGTCTATCGTCCCAAAAAGATCCAACCAGCTGTTTGCGGCGCTGAATGTATTCCCGCCAAGCATCTTCTATTAAGATATTTGCGGTTGAATGGTTACTCAACTCCAGGGCTTCTTCAATAAGCTTTTAGTCAATTTGAATTGAAGTTGGCATATCTTATCCTCTCATAAGTAGGGTTTGACAGCATTTTGATGAATTTATTATACTGCAAAACTAGCTCATCGAAACCGGACTTCACCCAACCCGATAAACCCGCCACCGGCATCTGCCTGCAACTGGTCAAAAAACACCACTGCCCCAAATCCACCGAAGGCACGCCCCGCACAAATAGGGAGCGGGGGGAGATTCCCTCACTCCTCCTCAGACAGCAGCGCCTGCATTTCGGCACGCTCGCACGCTCGCACGCTCGCAAGCTCGCACGCTCGCACGCTCGCACGCTCGCATTACTGAAAATCTTCCCCATGCGCCATGCGCCTGGGGCCATGCGCATGGCCCCAGGCGCATGCCCCATGCTCCATGCTAATAACTATCTTGGCTGATTAACTATAGAAGCCTTCCAGGGGAAACCATAAGTTTTTTCTATGCTTTAGCCCGGGCTTAGGCTTCCTTCTCCATAGCGGTATCTTATATGATCGGTATAATTCAGTTTATCAGACAGCCAATCCTTACCAAACAGACAATTTCCATGTTAATCTTAGAAGCCTTCGCATTCGCCACCATATTGTGCGGATTTGTCGGCACCATCTTCAAAAAGAATCTGCTGATGAAGATCGTCTCTATGGATGTCATGAGTACGGGGGTGATTGCCTATTACGTGATCGTGGCAGCGCGATCGGGTTTATTTACACCCATTATCGGCAGAGCTGAAAATGTGACTTATGCCGACCCAGTTCCTCAAGCAGTCATCTTAACGGGAATCGTGATTGGCTTTTCGATTCAATCTTTAATGTTAGTAGGTGTCATCAAACTGTCCAAGGATAATCCCACCTTGGAAAGCCACGAGATCGAAAAGAACAATACGCCATGAATACCCTTACGATCGCATTTATCGTCTTCCCCTTTTTGACCGGCTTCCTCATTTTTATCCTCCCGAAGCTCGACCGCTACCTGGCTGTGCTGACAGCCACTGCCACGCTGGCGTATGGGTTAGAGCTATTTGTTCACTCGCCGGTGTCCCTGAAATTGCTCGATAATTTTGGCGTGACGCTATTGGCCGATCAGCTGAGCGGTTACTTTATCGTCACCAACGCACTGGTGACGGCGGCGGTGACTCTCTACTGCTGGCAGACCGGCAAGACGGCTTTCTTTTATGGCCAACTGATTATCCTGCATGGCAGCCTCAATGCCGCGTTTATCTGCACGGATTTTATTAGTTTGTATGTGGCGCTAGAGGTCAGCGGGATTGCCGCCTGTCTCTTGGTTGGCTATCCGAGAACCGACCGCTCGATTTGGGTGGCCTTGCGCTATCTCTTTGTCAGCAACATAGCCATGCTGTTTTATCTGGTGGGCGCAGTGCTGGTGTATCAAGCGCATCACTCCTTCAGTTTTGAGGGGTTGCGCGGTGCGCCCCCAGAGGCACTCGCCCTGATCTTTATGGGACTCCTGACCAAGGGCGGGATCTTTGTATCGGGACTGTGGCTGCCGATCACCCACTCGGAATCGGAAACGCCGGTTTCGGCGATGCTGTCGGGCGTTGTGGTCAAAGCCGGTGTCTTTCCCCTGGTGCGCTGCGCTCTCCTGCTCGAAGAGATTAATCCCGTCATTCGCTTCTTCGGCCTAGCAACAGCGGTTTTGGGCGTTTCCTATGCCATGTTTGAAAAGGATACCAAGCGCCTGTTGGCGTTTAGCACTGTTTCCCAGTTAGGCTGGATTCTCTCTGCCCCTGAAGTGAGTGGCTTTTATGCCCTGACGCACGGCTTGGTCAAATCGGCACTGTTCATGCTGGCGGGCGCTTTGCCGACTCGCAACTTCAAGGAACTGCAACACAATCCAATCAATACCTACCTCTGGTTTGCCCTCGTCATCGCAGGGTTCTCAATCTCAGGCTTCCCCTTGCTGTCTGGCTTTGGGGCCAAGGTACTGACCATGAAAAACCTGCTGCCCTGGCAAGAGATCGTTATGAACGTCGTGGCGGTGGGGACGGCCATATCCTTTGCCAAATTTATATTCCTGCCCCATGCGTTTCCAGCACAGCGAGGGGAGTTAAGACTTGGGTTCTGGCTGGGTGTGATATTATTGCTGGATGGGCTGGTTGTGGCCAACCTCGTGTATTATAAGGCATACAACCTTGAGAATACTCTAAAGACGGTCGCCATTATCGGTGCCGGCTGGCTGGCTTATCTTTTGATTGTGCGGCGAGTGGCACTAAAGCTGCCGCGCATGTTCGAGAAATTCGAGGATTTGCTCGGCGTGATGAGTCTGATTTCAATCCTGCTCTTCTGGGTGGCACTGAGGCACTAACATGATTGGATATCTAAATCTGATATTGCGACTGGCGATCTGGTTTCTGCTCACGGCCAATCTGAGTTGGCCAAATATCATTATCGGTGTCAGCGTCGCCCTCCTGTTGCCCCACAACCACAAAATCAGGGGCTCGCTAAACGACTGGCTGCGGGCGCTGGCTGAGAGCCTGATGGCGATTCCCAAAGCCTATGTGGAGGCATTTGAAATCATCTTCAGCCCGCATAACGAAGAAGAGGTAACGATGGAACGGGTGCAACCGCAGCGTTCGCCTGGACTGGTGTTCTTAGATATATTCCTCATTACCTTTACGCCCAAGAGCATTGTTTTGAAATATCACGAAGCCGGCTGGTATGAAGTCCACTGGGTGCGGCGGAGGAAAAAGCCATGAACTTAATCCTGAATGTGGTACTGATGGCCATGATTGCTGCCATGCTCATCCCCATCTATACGGTATGGAAAAATGATGATGTCTGGCAGAAGATGCTGGCACTCGGCAGTATTTCGACTAAGGCATCCGTCATGGTTTTAGTTGTATCCGTCTTGCGCGATGACTGGATGATCGGTGTGGTGGGGGTGATTGTCCTGAGTGTGGGCAATGCCGGTTTAATGCTATTAGCACATATACTTAAACGACTGAGTGACTCATGATCGACCTGTTTGGCTATCTCTGTATCGGGTTAGGAATTTTCTTCTCGTTTTGGGGGACTTCCCATTTACTCCGCAAGCGCTCGGTATTCTTCAAGCTCCACAGTCTTTCTGTGGCGGATACCCTCGGACCGATGGCTATCTTGCTGGGACTGCTTCTGAAGCTCCCCAGGGAATGGCCCTTGCTCCTCCTCGCCATTATTTCCTTGGCAATGTGGAATACAATGCTGGGGTATGTGCTGGCCTATTGCTCTACTGGAAACGACAGCCATGAGTGATCCCTATCTCTATGTCATCATTGCCCTGCTGCCTTTGGCCGCTTCCATGTTGCTAGTTCAGTCCAATCCGTACTATGCCCTGATCGTGCGCGGCATATTGGGCGCAATTGCGGCACTGAGCTATTCCATTTTGGGAGCGGCGGATGTGGCTTTGACCGAAGCCTTGGTGGGGACTTTGCTCGCGATTACGCTCTATGCTGTGACGGTGCGCTCATCAATGGTCATCCGCCTTGGCGTTATCAAAGACCTATCCATTGATGGCGACCTCCAATTTGGGAAACTGATCGGCGCTCTGCGAACAGTTGCTGCCAAATGGTACATGCGTCTGGAACTCGTTTCTTACCAGGACACGCAGACCATGCACCAAGCGCTAATGGATAGAGAGATTCACGCCCTCTGCCTCAAACCAGAGCTCGCAGGAGATAGGGAGCGAGGTGGGGCGATCCCTGACGGCGAAACGCCTCTCTTCCAGACAGCAACTCGGATTCAGCGCCTCTATGACATTATGAAAGCAGAACTGCCCTCAGAGACGCTCTTGACCTATGTCAATCCCTCAGCAAGCACACCAGATTCAGGGGAGCAGCATAAATGAAATGGATTTACCTTGTGGCGGGGATAGCCCTGTACGTCAAAGTTCTTTTCACTTCTAATGCGCTAGTGCCAGGGCTATCGCAAATCCCGATCGTCGAAACAGTCGTGCGCGATAGTGGCGTGCCCAATTCCGTATCGGCCATCATTCTCAGAAATCGCTTGTATGACACGATTTTTGAAGTGGTGGTATTTACGATCGCCATCTTAGGAGTCAATTATTTTCTGGCTAATGAGAAGCCACCCAGTAAGATTTATCAGTTCAGCGATCAGCCCTCGATTGTGCTGGCGCGTTTGGGAGCGACCATTTCCGCACTGGTGGGCGTCGAGCTAGCAATTCGCGGGCATCTGACTCCGGGCGGCGGTTTTGCGGCGGGAGTCGCCGGCGGAACGGCGATCGGTCTGGTGGCGATTACCTCATCAATGGAGCAGATGCAGGCCATCTACAAGCGCTGGCATGCGGCTATTTTGGAGAAGGTTTCTGTTCTGATTTTTATCGTACTGGCAGCGATTAATCTGTCAGGAGTAGAATTGCCGCACGGCGAGTTAGGTGCGTTGGTGAGTGGCGGTTTTATTCCTTTGCTGAACATTCTCGTTGCGGTAAAAGTCGCATTGGGTTCGTGGGCGGTTATTTTGCTGTTTGTTCGCTATCGCGGCTTGCTGTGAAGCATCTATAGCGGGTCTAAATGGTTTGTGAATCCTCTGGGGGCTAGAAACCCGGTTTCTTTGAGAAACCGGGTTTCTGCGCTTTTACAGGACATTGCGGCTCGTCCGCACCTCCTTTGAGGAACAGCACCTCGCCGGAAACGGGCGTTTCTATTCGAGTTGTGAAAAGGTAGAAACCCGGTTTCTTTGAGAAACCGGGTTTCTGGCCCCTCACAGATTTTACAAATCATTTAAAACCTCTATATTTCCTTCCGGGCAGCGCCATCAGGCTCAGGGATTCGGCGCTGCCGGCGCTGCCGGTGCGCTTTTCCCAGCATTAGAGTTTTCAACCGCAGAACTTGTAAACTTCTGAACTGCAAACACAAGAGCAGCAAGCAACAAAACAGCGGCTATCGCGCCGGCTGCGATTTGGACTGACCGCAGTTGCTTGACATCAGGCTTGTTTGGCGGTAATGTTTCTAAAGTTTCTGGCGGTGGGGGCGATCTTTTCTCCGGGGCTTGAGAGACTATAAGCATAGAAAAAGCCCCAAACTCCAACCCAAATTCTTGACTCCAAGTCGGCTCTTTATCGCCCATCTTTCGCCCGTACACCTTTGCCCTGTCAATCGACTCAGGGTCCAACGAAGTCAGCTCTGTGCGGACAAAATTCACACAGGCTTGTCGGTCTGGCGCTTGTTGGGCGGATTCCAGCAAAACCTGTAAGCAACCCTGTCTAACTGCAACTTTGGCAGTGATGCCTTGGGGTTGCAGCTGGCGGTTCAGCAGAGCGGCTATTGCTTGCGGATCGCCCTGCTGGGCAAGTTCCAGAAGTGTCGGCGGTGCCATAACTAACAGAATGGAGAAACGACAGACTTGACCTATACTTTTGAGAATACCCCACTCTCAGTCTAGCTGCTACATTTTCTATAATTTTTTAGGGGATGATCAGCGATGGCGATTTTGTAGAGTATATCTACTTAATTAAAGAAGCTTTCGGGAGAGTTTTCGGGGCGGTTTGATAAACATTGGTGTCTGGTAGGAACGCTGCGGCGTTCGTACAGCCCTGCGGACAGCCCACAAAAGCTCCCGCCACACGCCCATCTCTCATGTCCGTTCAATTCCTTGCTTAATATTTATATAGCAGCTGGCAGGCACGGGCGCGGACATTAATGGCATGTGTCCTCACCGAGCGTGAATACGGTTAATTATTAAAGTAAATCAATCCGACGTAATATTCCCGACACTCTCTGCGGAGCGCTCCAGGCTTGTGGTGGGGACTGCCCCCACAGTGGCGGGGGAGAGGTGGCGGTGCCGCCAATTGGGCCCGCCCGCAGCCGCCGGAAAAAGACTAATTAAACGGAATAGCGGTCATGCAGAAGAGGGGGGAAATTGCCGCCGAAAAAGCCTTAGACTGGATGGTGCAAATTGTAGCGTTCGTAAGTCTAGAGTCACCTGTGCGGAAAATTGTTCTTGCCGGCAACTGGAAAATGTACAAAACCCAGGCAGAAGCCCAGGAGTTTTTGCAGGGTTTTCTCCCGAAACTGGATCAAACCCCAGAACAGAGAGAAATCGTTATCTGCGCTCCCTTCACAGCTTTAGGAACCCTCTCCAAGAATATGCACGGCAGCCGCTTGCTGCTGGGGGCGCAGAATGTCCACTGGGAAGAGGCCGGTGCCTATACAGGTGAAATTTCTGGCCCCATGCTAGCAGAACTCGGTGCGCGTTATGTGATTATTGGTCACAGTGAGCGCCGGCAGTTCTTTGGGGAAACGGATGAAACCGTCAACCTGCGTCTGAAAGCAGCCCAGCGCCACGGACTTGTGCCAATTCTGTGCGTGGGCGAAACCAAGCAACAGCGCACCGCCGGGGAAACAGAAGCCCATATCTTCAGCCAGCTGGAAAAAGACTTGGTGGATATAGACCAATCTAACCTAGTAATCGCCTACGAACCGATCTGGGCGATCGGCACCGGCGACACCTGCGACGCCAAAGAAGCCAACCGCGTCATCGGGCTGATTCGCAGCAAGCTAACCAATCCCGAGGTGCCCATCCAGTACGGCGGATCGGTGAAGCCGGACAATATCGACGAAATCATGGCTCAGCCAGAAATCGACGGCGCACTCGTCGGGGGAGCGAGTCTCGAACCGGCCAGTTTTGCTCGCATTGTCAATTACAAATAGCAGGGCGCTGTAGCTCGGCACGGGTTGCGGACGAAAGCAGAAATGGCCAAAGACCTGGGAAAAATGACAGTCCGGGGGCGCTCCTTCAATTGGGGGGAGCGCACCTATCTGATGGGCGTGCTCAACGTCACCCCTGACAGCTTTAGCGATGGGGGAGAGTTCAGCACCCGGGCGGCGGCGGTGGCGCAAGCTCAACAGCTGGCTGATGCCGGTGCGGATATCATTGATGTGGGCGGACAGTCCACTCGCCCTGGCGCGGCTGTGGTGCCGGTGGGCGAAGAGATTGACCGGGTGGTGCCGGTGGTGCGGGCGCTGCGCCAGTCCCTGCCGGTGCCGGTTTCTGTGGACACCACGCGGGCTCTTGTGGCTCGGGAAGCAGTTGAGGCGGGCGCGGATATTGTCAACGATATCTCCGGTGCCACCTTTGACCCAGAAATGCTGCCGGTGGTGGCCCAACTGGGAGTGCCGGTGGTGCTGATGCACATCCGGGGAACGCCCCAGACGATGCAAACGCTGACGGACTATCAGGATTTGATTGGGGAAATCTGCGAATTTCTGGCCAGTCGCATTGAGGCGGCGGTCGCCGCAGGCATTGAGCGAGAGCGAATTATTATAGATCCGGGGATTGGCTTTGCCAAAAATCACAGCGGGAATCTGGAAATCCTGCGCAACTTGCCGGCGTTTCGCGCCCTGGATTGCCCCCTGTTAGTCGGGCCATCCCGCAAAAGCTTTATTGGCCACATCCTCAACCAGCCTGACCCCAAAGCGCGAGTCTGGGGAACAGCAGCCGCCTGCAGCGCGGCGATTGCCGGTGGGGCGGATATCCTGCGGGTTCACGATGTCGGGGTTTTGCGAGATGTCTGTCGCGTCGCCGATGCCATCTTCAGAGGGTAGCGTCCCAGAAACCGGGTTTCTGTTGACAGAGAAACCCGGTTTCTCCCTTTGGGCACAGCACCGGCACACTTCGCTCTCAGCTAGAACCATTTCTCGGACTGTCGGCTGGAAAACTGCGATTTTGGCCACCGGTATTTGAGGAACTGTTCCCAGAGTCCCCGATCAGCTCAGCAACGATTTGTGTCAGCGGTTCTGAGCCGAGAAAGACAATTTTGGCATTGTTGCTCTCACCCAGTTTATGACTGGCGTCCACATACTTTTGAGCCACAATAAATTGCAAAACTTCCCGACTGTTGGGATGGGACTCCAGAGCCTCAGAAAGCAGCTGCATGGCCCTCACAGTGCCCTCCGCCTCGTAAATGGCGGCTTTTTTCTTGCTCTGAGCGGCCCTCTCCAACTCGATCGCCTCTAGCACGGCGGCTGCCGGCTTAATTTCTTGCACCTCGACGCGAGTCACCTTCACACCCCAGCGTTCGGTTTCCTCATCTAACTCTTTCAGCAAAGCTTTATTAATTCTTTTCCTAGAGGCAAAAGTCTCCTCTAGTTCGAGCGAGCCAATTTCTGAACGAATGGTGGTGAGCACCAGATTCTCCAGAGCATCTTCAATATCTTCAACGTTGTAATAGGCTTTTTCCATAACCATGACACGCCAGTACACTATGGCATCTACTGTTACGGCGACCTTATCTTTTGTGATAGCTTGCTGCGGCTGGATTTCCAAAACCCGTTCGGCTATTGTATCTTCCAGGACAACCGTGTCGATAAAGGGATTGATAAAGCGCAGACCGGGTTCCAGTGTGCGGTGGTATTTTCCCAAGCGCTCTACTAGGGCTTCGTTGCTTTGAGTGATAATTTTCACGGAGCGCACTGCGCAACCAATCATCACTGCAAGGGGGACAAGAACTGCAAAAAAGGATTCCATGATTAACGCTCTCTTGCTGGACTGAGGGGATACTTGGGGGTGCAGCTCTAGTTTAGTGCGCCGGCGAGCAACAAGTCTCAAGCCTGAAGTCCGAGTTGTGACATTTTGCCTCACATTTGTGCCCTCAGACTTGAGACTGAAGCCACAGTAGCAGCCAAGGCAGGGGTGAGGCTTTACGGCTGCACCAATTCTGTGCCGGTTCGACGGTGAAAAGCATCAGACACAGGCGGCTCCTCCCGGATCGAGGAAGACTCCTGGACTTTGTTGCCCAGCGGGGGGAGCTTGATTGTGGAAACCGCCGCGATTAGGGCGCTCAGATCCACGTTCAGCGTCTTCACCGGCAGCGCCCGCACCACACTGAGCACTCCCACACCGTTGGCTTGCTGCGCTGCTAGCATCATAGCCGCCCGCACCAGCTCGATGTTCGTGCCAGGGAATGCCAGATCCACCGCCTTCACCAGCCGGTCGCCATTTGGGGACTTCAGCAAATCATCTATCAGCTTGTTTGCCCGCTCGGGGTCGAGTTCTAGCCGGTCTTTCAGGACTCGGCGCACGTCGGCGTTCAGCACCAGGGCGAAGGGTTTGAGATCGCTTGAGATTTCGCCCGTCTCGGCAAAGCGCTCCAGGTCCTCAACCGAAAACGACTGCTCAAACGAACCCATCCTTATCCTTACTCTGTCTGCCGAAAGCACCGGCTCACCGGCACAGAAAACGCCGGCAGCAGCGAGGCTACCGGCCAGCACCGGCATCACTGCCCATCTGGGCAACAGGTGGCTCCGGAATATCCTGCCATAGGGCCAGCTGTGCTTTTTCATCTGGTTTTCACCTTCTTTTGCGATATAATAACAAGTTTATCGAATCTTGTCCTTTTGTGTTTGTTCCGGGAGGCACTTTCGGCAAAATAAGGCATGGGAACATCCGGGAAAAGCAAAGATTTTCACCCTCACCCCCCGTTCCCCCCCTCTCCCTGGATGGGAGAGGGGGGAATCAATAATTTTCCCATCTTCAAATTGAGAGAGGGTAAACACACAAATGGGACGCTCCCTAAGGCATAATTTTAAAGGCACGCCTGCCAATTTCTTTCTTTTGAATGACTGACTTCCTACTTTTGAGTTAAGATATGCCCGCTGCTTTGCCGATTGGATTCCCACCGCCGACTGAGGTTGGCGTTATTGAAGTTAAGCACTATCCCGAGTATCGCGCTGTCACTTACACCCACACGGGGGACGTGCGGCAAGCGACCCGGGTTGCTTTTGACCCGCTGTTCCAGCACATCAGCAGCAACCAAATCGCTATGACCACGCCGGTGGAAGCTCGCTATTTGGCAGAGGTGCCGGCGCACTTCGATTCTCCCAGCACCGCTGAAGTTTCTTTCCTGTATCCCAACCCTAATATTATCCCACACCGGATTGACTCCGGTGTTAAGGTAACAGATTACCCGGCAATGACGGCTGTCAGCACCGGCATTCAGGGTGCCTACTCTTGGGAAAGCTACCAAACCCATCTCCGCAAGTTGCTGGACTGGCTCGCCCAAAACCCCCAGTATGAAATGGCTGGCCCGCCGCGCCGGTTGCTCTACAATTCTCCGATGACGCCTGAATCTCTGAAGCGCAGCGAGGTGCAGATTCCTATTGTGCCGGTGAGGTTTTAAGTAAACCGCCAAGACGCCATAGACGCGGCAGCGGATCGCCCGCAGGGTAGGACGCCAAGGAAAGAAAGGAGATGTGGCAGAAAACTGGTTTGGCTTCTTTTAGCCTAATCTGTTAGTCTATGTTCTATAGAAGGTTTAAATGATTTGCGCAGCCGCGCTTGGCCCAGACCCCCGGTTTCTTAAAGAAACCGGGGGTCTGCAATTTACACTAAGGTTATTGACGCGCTATATCTCACGCCCCGACTTGCAATGAAGTCCCTACCCCCAAAGGAGTGGATAAATTTAAAGAAATATTAAGATAGTTGCGCTCGTGGTGCTGCGGTGTTTATAGTTAGAGAAACAGCATTGAACACCACCGGCAGCCAGCAGAAGCCGAGACAGTCGGGTGCGGGGGAAAATGGGAATTGGCCGCCGGCTATTGACCATTACCCAATTCCTCTGTCCGGCTGTGGGGACTGATAACGCTAAAAAGAAAAGAGATGAATCAAGAAATAAGGCCAATGCCGACGTGCCTCTACCAGCTGCTTGAGATTCAGGCAGAAAAAAACCCAAACGCGATTGCCATTACTGCGCCTGGAAGGGAGCCGCTCACTTATGGTAAGCTGTGGGATACAATTCAAAATATTGTTGCCGGACTGAATGCAATTGGCGTGGGGCGCAATGACCGGGTGGCGGTCGCCCTTGCTAATGGCCCGGAAATGGCCGTCGCCTTTTTAGGCATCGCTTCGGGTGCCACCTGCGCCCCCCTCAATCCCGCCTACCGGACGAATGAATTTGACTTTTACCTGTCGGATCTGAATGCGAAAGCGCTAATAATTCAGTCAGGTGTTGCCGAAACGGCTGTAGAAGTCGCCCGGAAACGGGGCATCCCTATTATAGAACTTTCTCCCGTAAAAGAAGCGGAAACTGGTATTTTTAGCCTGACCGGTGGGGAAGCAAAGCCGGCAAAACAGGCTGGGCTGGCGGTGCATGACGATATCGCCTTGGTGCTGCACACTTCCGGCACCACATCCCGCCCCAAAATTGTGCCGCTGACGCACAGCAATCTCTGCGCTTCAGCACAAAACATTCGCAGTTCGTTGCAGCTGGATTCGGGAGATTGCTGTCTGAATGTGATGCCGCTGTTTCACATTCACGGGCTTATCGGTGCGCTGCTTTCCTCCCTGAGTGCCGGTGCTTCTGTGGTTTGCACTCCCGGTTTTTACGCTCCAAAGTTCTTTGAGTGGCTTGACGAATTTCGCCCGACATGGTATACTGCTGTTCCTACCATGCACCAAGCAATTCTGGCGCGGGCTGCAGCCAATGCCGAAATTATTGCCCGCTGTGGGATAAGATTAATTCGCTCCTCCTCCGCTGCGCTGCCTCCGCAGGTGATGGCAGAGATAGAGAGGACATTCAGCGCCCCGGTAATCGAAGCTTATGGGATGACAGAAGCCTCCCATCAAATGGCTAGCAATCCTCTGCCACCGCGCGCGCGCAAAGCGGGTTCGGTTGGGGTAGCGGCGGGACCGACAATCGCGATTATGGACGAGTCGGGGAACGTGCTGAGTGCCGGTGAAACCGGCGAGATAGTTATCCGAGGTGCCAGCGTCACCGCCGGCTACGAAAACAATCCAAAAGCCAACGAAAGCGCCTTTACGCAGGGATGGTTCCGCACCGGCGACCAAGGGTATTTAGATAGCGACGGCTACCTGTTCATCAAAGGGCGGATTAAAGAACTGATTAACCGGGGCGGCGATAAAATTTCGCCCCGCGAAGTCGATGAAGTGCTGCTGAATCATCCGGCTGTAGCGCAGGCTGTGACCTTCGCCCTCCCCCACCCCCAACTGGGTGAGGATGTGGGCGCGGCGGTGGTGTTGCGAGAAAACTCATCGGTTACAGAAAGAGAGATTCAGGAATTCGCGGCGGCGCAACTGGCGGATTTTAAAGTGCCGCGCCGGGTAATTTTCCTGGAGGAAATTCCGAAAGGGCCCACCGGCAAATTGCAGCGGATTGGCTTAGCCGAGAAGTTGGGAATTGCGGCGGATGAGCCGGCAGAGTCCTTAACAGCGTTCGCGCCTCCCAGCACCGTCGCAGAAGAAAAATTAGCGGCGATCTGGTCAGAGGTGTTAGGAATCGAGAAAGTAGGCGTGCGCGACAACTTCTTCGAGTTGGGGGGAGATTCGATTCTGGCGGCGCAGATTGTAAACCGAGTGCGCTCGGAAATGCAAGTGGAGCTGTCGTTTCTGGATTTGTGGCAGAACCCCACGGTAGCGGGGATGGCGGCAGAGACAACCCGAAAACAAGGCGTGCCTGCCGCACCGATTCAGCGGATTTCCAGAGAGGGAGAATTGCCCCTTTCTTTTGCCCAAGCCCAAATATGGTTTTTCGAGCAGTTGGAACCAGAGAATACGGCTTTCAACCGGCCTGTTGCGCTGCGCCTGACAGGGAAGCTCAATGTGGCAGCACTGGAGCAAAGTTTGAATGAGATTGTGCGCCGGCACGAAGTTTTGAGAGCGAGTTTTCCGGCGGTAGATGGCGTGCCGGTGCAGGCAATTGCCCCCAATCTTAGTTTATCGCTGCCGGTGACAGATATCAGCGATTTGCCCGATCGCGAGCGAAAAGCTGAAGCTCAGAGACGGGTTACAGAAGACGCTCAGCGTCCTTTCGATTTGGCCAGAGGGCCTTTGGTGAGAGCCACCTTGTTGCGGCTGAGTTCAGAAGATCACCGGCTGCTTTTAGCAATGCACCACACTGTCTTTGACGGGTGGTCTGTGGGAGTTCTGCTGCAGGAAGTCGCAGCACTCTACGAAGCCTTTTCCACCGGCAACCCCTCGCCGCTTCCGGAACTGCCGGTGCAGTATGCAGACTTTACAGTTTGGCAGCAGCAGTGGCTGAGTGGGGAGGTGCTGGAGTCTCAACTCGCCTACTGGAAAAAACAGCTTGCCGGTGCGCCTTTCGTGCTGGAGTTGCCGGTGGACAGACTGCGACCGGCAGTGCAAACCTACCGGGGGGCCAAGCACTCTTTCATGCTGCCAGTCTCCCTAGGTGAATCCCTGAAAAAGCTGAGCCAGCAAGAAAAAGTTACCCTATTTGTGACGTTGCTAGCCGCTTTCGCGACACTCCTGTATCGCTATACGGGTCAGGATGATGTTATAATAGGTACGCCGATTGCCGGTCGCAATCGCATCGAGACGGAAAAACTGATTGGGGTGTTTATAAACACTTTGGTTCTGCGCACTAACCTGGGAGGCAATCCGGCGTTTCGAGAACTGTTGGGTCGAGTTGGGGAAGTGGCGCTGGGGGCACTGGCTCACCAGGACTTGCCCTTCGAGAAACTGGTAGAAGAGCTGCACCCGCAACGAGACTTGAGCCGGTACCCGGTCTTTCAGGTGATGTTTCAATTGAGAAACCTCCCCAGCGAGACGGGAGAAGTGCGAGGTTTAAAAATCGAGGAATTCGAGGTCGATACAGGGGTTGCCAAGGTTGATTTAACCCTAGAAATAGTCGAGAAACCCTCTGGACTGTCCTGTGCGTTCGAGTACAGCACCGACTTGTTCGACGCCGCCACCATTGAGAGGATGGGCGGGCATTTCCAGACATTGCTAGAGGGGATTGTGGCTAATCCCGACCGGCGAGTTTCAGATTTGCCCCTGCTGACAGAAGCGGAGCGACATCAGTTGTTGGTGGAGTGGAATCAAACCCGGGCGGATTACCCGCGAGATAAGTGCGTCCACGAGATGTTTGAGGAACAGGTGGAGCGAACGCCGGATGCTGTAGCGGTGGTGTTTGAAAACCGGCACCTCACCTATCGGGAACTCAACCAGCGAGCGAATCAACTGGCGCACCACTTGCAGGAACTCGGTGCTGGACCGGAGGTGCTCGTTGGGATTTGTCTGGAGCGCTCTTTAGAGATGATAGTAGGACTGTTGGGAATTCTCAAAGCCGGTGGGGCTTACGTTCCACTAGACCCAGCCTATCCGCCTGAGCGCCTGACCTTTATGCTGTCAGATTCAAAACTGTTGCTAGCCGTCACTCATTCCTCCTTGGAGGGGAGGTTCGACTTTGGCGGAAAAACTAGATGGGTTTGCCTGGATACAGATTGGCCGGCAATTGCCAGCAAAAGTCAGGAGAATCCCACCGGCGTCCCGAAGCCAGAGAATCTGGCTTATGCCATCTACACCTCAGGTTCCACCGGCATCCCCAAAGGGGCAACGATCGAACATCGGGCATTAAGCCGGTTCGTAAAAGCGGCGGCGCTGGAATATCAGTTAAGCGAGCGGGATCGCGTCCTGCAATTTGCTTCCATTAATTTCGACGCCGCAGCAGAAGAAATCTATCCCTGCCTCACCTGTGGCGGGACGCTGGTGCTGCGCACTGATCAGATGCTCAGTGGGGCGTCTGTCTTTCTGGAAAAGTGCAGTCAGCTACAGCTGACGGTACTCGACCTGCCAACAGCCTACTGGCACCAGCTGACTTCTGAATTAGCGACAGCACAGCTAGCGCTACCCGAATCATTGCGCCTGACAATTATTGGCGGAGAAAAAGCGCTTCCCGAACGAGTGGGAGTGTGGCAAAAGGTTGCGGGAAATCGCTCCCATTTGGCCAACGGTTATGGCCCCACCGAAGCGACTGTGGTCGCCACAATATATAAAGTGCCGGCAGCTGCAGCGAGCGGCGGATTGCAAGTGCCGGTGGGACGCCCCCTGCCTCATGTACAGACTTATATTCTCGACGGAAATTTGCAGCCGGTTCCTGCCGGCGTTCCTGGAGAACTGCATCTGGGCGGCGACAGTTTAGCCCGGGGCTACCTCAACTGTCCCGAACTGACTGCTGAGAAGTTTATTCCCAATCCTTTCAGCAACCAACCAGGGGCAAGGCTTTACAAAACCGGCGATCTCGCTCGCTACCTCCCCGATGGAAACATCGAAGTTCTCGGTCGCACTGACAGTCAAGTAAAAATTCGCGGCTTCCGCATCGAACTTGGGGAGATTGAAGCCGTATTGACACAGCACCCCGGCGTGCGAGAAACTGCAGTAACAGCCCGGGAAGACACTCCCGGAGACAAGCGCCTCGTCGCTTACATTGTGCCGGCTGACATTGTGCCGGCTGACATTGTGCCGGCTGACATTGTGCCGGCTGACATTGTGCCGGCTGACATTGTGCCCGCACAATCCCCCAATCCCCCAATCCCGGCTCAAAACTCAACCCCATCCCCCAGTCTGCAAACCCAACTGCGCAGTTTCCTCAAAGAGAAACTGCCCGATTACATGGTGCCCAGCGCTTTTGTCACCCTCGACGCCCTGCCGGTGACACCCAACGGCAAAATAGACCGCCGCGCACTGCCGGCACCTGAATTGCAACCAGCTGCTAGCGAATCCGGGTTTACAGCACCCCGCGATACTTTGGAAATCGAGCTGCAGTCAATTTGGGAGAAGGTTTTAGGCGTTCGCCCCATTAGCGTGACAGATAATTTCTTCGATTTGGGGGGACACTCGCTGCTGGCGGTGCGCTTGTTCGCTCAAATTAAGGAGCGATTTAACAGAGATTTGCCGCTGGCGACTCTGTTTCAAGCACCGACAGTTGAACAGTTGGCTGGCATTCTCCGCCAAAAAGGGTGGGTAGCGCCCAGCCGGTCGCTTGTGGCGATTCAAGCGGGCGGAACGAAAAAGCCTTTATTCTGCGTGCATGCAGTTGGCGGCAACGTCCTCTCGTACCAGAATCTGGCGTATTATCTGGGGAAAGACCGACCGGTTTACGGACTGCAATCGCGGGGACTGGATGGTCAAACAGAACCGCACACGAAAATTGAAGACATGGCGGCTGATTACATTAAAGAAATGCGTACTGTTCAGCCCCACGGGCCTTATTTTATAGCCGGTTACTCCTCTGGGGGAGTCGTGGCTTTTGAGATAGCCCAGCAACTTGTGGCAGCCGGTGAAAAGGTCGCTCTATTAGCTTTGCTCGATACCAGCAATCCCCTCTTGTATTACAAGGAAACCCCGCCCTTGAGCTATCAGCTCTACATTCACTGGTTGAACCTAAACCGGCTGGAACCGAAACAAAAGCTGAACTACTTTGTGGATCTGGTGATAGGGAATAGCCAGGGTTTGATGGAGAAGATTGCTGGCAAGTTTTACCAGTGGACTGGTCGCGCCTTGCCCAACTCTGGTGAATTGCCCGAACTCTTCAGGCGGATAGAAGAGGTGAACCGCTTGGCGGTCAGGAATTACGTCCCGAAACGGTATTCGGGGAAAGTCACCCTCTTGCGGGCGATCGAGCGCCCAACCCGAAAGTATTACGACCCCTACCTGGGTTGGGGAGAGATCGCTGCCGGTGGGGTGGAAATCGTGGAGGTTCCGGGGCACCACAAAACCCTGATTTTGGAGCCCTGCGTCCGGTTTCTGGCGGAAAAGTTGCGGGAGTACCTCGATAAGTAGGGTGCTGGGGACAGGCGGGACGCCTGTCCTACGCCATTTCTCCTTTGGGGACAGGCGGGACGCCAGTTATAGCGTTTTTCGTATGAGTGAGGTACTGAGAAACCCGGTTTCTTTAAGAAACCGGGTTTCTGGTACTTCATCCAACTGAAACCCGCTATATTTTACTGCTGAATGGGTATCTCAATCCAAAACTCGGTTCCTTTCCCCGGTTCAGAGAAGCACTTCAAGACACCCCGGTGCTTTTCCACCACAATTTGATAGCTGATGGACAGCCCCAAGCCAGTGCCTTTCCCCACCGGCTTGGTTGTAAAGAACGGGTCAAAGATGCGCCCCAAGATATCAAGCGGCATGCCGGGACCGCTGTCGGCAATCGCAATGCGAGCGAATTGGGTACTGGGCATTGGGCATTGGGCATTGGGCATTGGGAATTGCGAAGAATCTTCCCCATGCCCGGTGCGCCCGGGGCCATGCCCTATTGAAGTGCGAATCCGAATAGTAGGGGATGGTGCTTGGTGCCCCATTTCCAAAGCGTCGATGGCGTTGCTGAGGATGTTCATCAATACCTGGTTCAAAGAGCCGGCGTAGCACTCCACCAGTGGCAAATTGCCGTACTCTTTTACTATTTCAATCGCCGGTCGGTTTGGCTTGGCTTTGAGCCGGTGCTGCAAAATCAGCAGGGTGCTCTCAATTCCTTCGTGGATATCTACCAGCTTCATTTGCGCTTCATCCAGGCGGGAGAACGTGCGCAGCGCCAGAACAATCTCGCGGATGCGGTTCGCGCCCATTTTCATAGATGCCAGCAATTTCGGCAGATCCTCAACGATAAATTCTAGGTCAACCGCTTCGGCGTGTTGCTGAATTGCCCGGTTAGGGGTATAGTGCTGCTGGTACAGTTTCACCAGTTCTAGCAAATGCTGGCTGTACTGCGAGGCGTGGGTGAGGTTGCCGTAGATAAAATTGACGGGGTTGTTGATTTCGTGCGCCACACCGGCCACCATTTGGCCGAGGCTGGACATTTTTTCTGTCTGAACCAGCTGCGCTTGTGTTTGTTGCAATTCCCGCAGAGCCCCTTCCAGCTGCTGCGATTTTTCTTTATACCGCGCTTTGGATTGCCGCAACGCTGCCTCAACTTTTTTGCGCTCGGTGATGTCTGAGGAAATGCCCAGTAAATACTTGGGTTTTCCCGATTCGTCAAAAATGGGAATTTTGCGCGTGTGCAGGATTCGCTCGCCCAAGTGCGGTGTCTGGATGACTTCTTCTGGGATGTCGGCAAGTTGGCCACCGGCGATCACTTGCCGGTCGAAGGCTATTCGCAAAGGAGCCTCAGCTGCGGGGAACAATTCGCACACCGTCTTGCCGAGTGCGGCTGCTTTGGAATATCCAAACACTTCCTCGCTGGCTTTATTCCAGACCAAGAACCGCAGGTCAGCGGCGTCTTTTATGAACACAGCAACCGGCAGGTTTTCCACCACCTCGTTCAAGAACTTCTGGGTTTGGCGAATTTCTTCTTCAGCCCGGACGCGCTCGGTGATTTCATAGCGGATTGCTAAATATTGGAAAGGTTTGCCTCGGTCATCCAAAAAGGGAACAATTGTGCTGTCTGCCCAGTAATAGGTGCCATCTTTGGCTTTATTCTTGATTACCCCTTGCCAAATTTTCCCCCGGGCGATGGTTGACCACATCTCCTTAAAGAATTCCTTGGGGTGATGGCCAGAATTGAGAAGGCGGTGGTCTTGACCAATCAGTTCTTCCCTGGAATATTTGGAGATCTCACAAAATTTATCGTTGATATGGGTGATCTTCCCGTGTCTGTCGGTGATGGCTACGATGGCAGCCCGATCCAAAGCCAACTTGATATCAGACAGTTCTTTCAGCGATTTTCGCAGTTCTTCCTCCATTCGCCGGCGTTCGGTAATGTCCTCCACTAAACCAATGACCAATTCGGGATCGCCGGCACTGTTTCGGATGGCGGAAGCGATCAGGTGCCCCCAAATCGCGCTTCCATCTTTACGGATATACCGCTTGTCCACCTGGAAGAAATCTTTTTGACCGGCAATCACGTTTTCGTAAAGTTCTGCCACGCCTCCGACATCATCGGGATGGGTGAAGTCCGCAAAACTCATCCCCAGCAGTTCGGCTTCGCTATAACCCAACATCTTTTGCAGCATGGCATTACTTTTGAGAATTCGCCGGTTTTCCAGAGTGGCGGTTGCCATGCCGACCGGCGCATTTTCAAAGATTCTCTCGAACAGCTGCTCGCTTTCCCCGCTCGCTACGGCCCGCTTCTGATCCGTGATGTCACGCGCCACCGCATAAATCAATTTCTGTTTCGGCTGGCATGTCACATTCCACTGCAGCCACTTGTAGGAGCCATCTTTGCACCGATACCGATTTTCAAAGCCAATAATGCTCGAACCGCTAGCCAGTTTTTTTCCTTCCGCAATGGTGGATGGCCAGTCCTCTGGATGAACCAACTCAATCAGGGGTTTGTTTAAGAGTTCCTCCTTCGTAAAGCCCAACGTTCTTTGCCACATCGGGTTCAGGCGCTTCAGGCAGCCATCAAAACCCACAACCCCAATCAGATCGTGCGATAGATGGAAAAAAAGATCCGACTCAGCCTCTGAGTAACTGCCATCACTCAGGTTAATAACATCCTCTCCTTCCAGAACAAACATAACTTATCGCCTCTTCTTGTAATCCCTACAGCTTCACAACTCAACAACTATTTATTTTTAAAGTTTAGACGCGAGTCTTGACACTCACCTCCAGCCCCAGTCAGTGCGAAATTAGGTTGGAAACACCAGCCAGCTTGGTTTTGACGCTACCCCTGCCTGTTTTTCTCGCCCTCTGCCAGCTGTCCGATCCTGACTCCCCGGCATCGCGGAGCGCACGGAAGCTATCTGGGCCTATCTAAACAGGTATTTTCTTCAATTAATGCAATTCTATTTTGGCGCTCGCTCTCGAACAGGATATTTAAATATATTTTAAGGTTTTACCTTAACACAGTGTTACCTCAGGGGGTAATGTTTGGCTAATGTGTTTTTTAGATTTTCTAAAATTGGCAGAGCTGGGAAAGAAACTTAATATTCTTAAAATTTCAGTGAGTCATCTGACGGTTGGAAAAGTGGGCAGCCGGCTGCCGGCGGCACGCTACGGAAACCGGCAGGCCGGCGGAATCCGCCTGGGGGAACCTGACGAGTTCAGTCGCCGGTGACGTGAACCACTAGCTCGCGGATGTGACCGCGCTGCCGGTGCTCCCAGATGTAGATTCCCTGCCAACTACCCAGTACGAGTCTCCCTCGGGCAATGGGAATCTGTTCCGAGGTCTTGGTCAGGGCAGTGCGGATGTGGGCCGGCATGTCGTCCGGGCCCGAGAGCGTTGTGGATGTAGCGCCGGCTGTCCTCTGGCACCAGCTTGGCAAAGAAGTTTTCCAAATCCCGCAGCACGTCCGGGTCAGCGTTTTCTTGGATCAGCAAGCTGGCAGAAGTGTGGCGCAGAAACAGAGTGCACAGGCCGGTGGCCACACCCGATTCCGCGACGACGGCTTCAACTTTCGAGGTGACTTTGCACAGCGACTTGCCGGCGGAAAGAATTTTGAGCAGCTGTTGGTGGTGGGTCATGGTCTGGTGGCGGTGTGACGGGGGCTAATGATTCCCGACAAGACAGGAGAGCCTTTTTTAGGGTATCTGTAAAAACGCCGGTGTCGCGTCCCCACACCGGCTCTCCCAGATGTCAGCTGAACTCCTATCTTATCGGAAAAAACCGAAACGCTGAAATCGAGAATTACTGTTTCCTCTATGTAATAGCACTGAGATCGCCAGCGCAGCCACCGGCTCTCGGCAGGAGCCGGCGAGACAACAGCATCAGGGGAGAGGGAGAGAAGATCGCGCTCAATTCACCCCATCAGAGCTTGTTTATCAAGAGACATCGTGCTAAATTCACCCCCTCCCCCCCTATTTTTTCAGGCAAAAATGAAACACCTACACTTCTAAGGAGGGGGGAAAAGGGGAGAAAAACAGCCACCAGCAGGCACGCCAGGGCTATTCGCCCAAGAACGCATTCAGCCGAGCCCAGAGGCTTGCAGCCAGAGGAGCATCTGCTGTTTGCCGGTCTAAACTTCACACAACTTGGCAGAAGTGTGAAGAATTGACGAAGCAGCGCCAAAAGCATAGACGTGCGAGGAGCAATCCCACATAATTTAAATAAGACAATAATTAATATTCGGGCACAAACGACTCGGCTGAGGTGTTGAAATGAAAACGAAACTTGTCACTAGCCTAACTGCTGCCGCTGCCGCCTCTGCGGTAGCCAGCTTCTCCACACCGGCGCTCGCCGCCTCTCTCACGTCCACCAATTATGGAGTGAATGGTATTAAATTTGACACCAACACCACCGTCCAGTTTGACTTCCTGGAGTCTCACGGAATGTGGCAGACAGCCCTTGGGGTGTACCGCAAAGACGGCACCCTAGCGGGCACCCTGTTTACAGAAGACTTGCGAGGCTCCGATCCGGGCGCTAACGACGCCAACAATGATTGGAAGGGAACCTGCGGCCTGTCGGTGTCCAACTGCACGACCACCTTTGACTTTCTCGCTGGGGTGGAATACAAGTTTGGGTTGAGGAAATACAATCCAGCAACGCCGAATGTGGTGAAGAACCCGTATTCCCTGGGCAGTGATGCCAACAAGGCCAAGTTTGTCTACGGTGGCAGCTACACCTACAACCTCCAAGGGCCAACCTGGATTCAAAATAATCCGGGCAAAAGCCCGCAAACCGCTACCCTCTCTGTCGGGCTTGACCAGGTGTTAACTGCAATGGAAGATGGATACGACAAGGATTACAACGATTTCATCTTCAAGGCTTCCCCAGTGAAAAAAGTTCCCGAACCTTCTGCAATACTGGGACTGCTCGGCGCGGGAGTTGCTGGGTTGCTGGGAGTGCGCCGCCGGCGTCACAGCGAAATCGGTTAAGAAAGCGAGCTGGGATTGCAATCAGTCAGAATATTAAAATTTGACAGCCCGCAGTTATTTTGTGCCATTTGTTGAGAATCTCCTGCCTGTGGCCACTCCCTGGCCTGCCGGTGCTGTGCTTCGATCGGGGTGCGTTGCCAGGAGAGTGTGGGAACCGTGACCGGCATCCCCACCCGTGCGTGTTTTGGCCCATCTTCGGGCTGCTGGAGGGGATCTCGATTCCGGATGCCCGGATGCCCGGATGCCTGAATTTAGGGTTGGCTTTTAAGGCTGAAACCAGACTATAACAATAGTTTCAGCTTTGACAAGCCGCTAATTTAAGGTAAAGCTTTTTCCCAGATTAGAGGGAATAGCTGCCCGGAAACCGGACTTCAGGGACTTTGGATAAATCAATTAACCGGATATTAGATCGCCGTTTGTAGGGGCGGGTTGACGCGAAATATTTCTAACACAGCGAAGAGCTGGCGCTTTCCCCGCCCCCGCCCCTGAGGCATGAATGTAAACCATATAAACGGAATTTCACCGAGAAGAAGTATCTGGGTTGAGAGGGGGGCGGAAGCAGCGTTACAATGAAACCCTGAAACGGGATTGAACATGTCTAACTCTGCCCCTGCTTCCAACCCATCCGCCGGCCATTCCGAGCCGGCAGCAGGCCCAACGCTGGTACTCGTTGATGGCCACTCGCTAGCCTTTCGCGCCCATCACGCCTTAGCCAGAAGTCGGGATGGGGGCTTGAGGACATCCACCGGCATCCCCACCAGCGTCTGCCATGTCTTCCTCAAGTCCCTGCTGCAGGTGATAGAAACAGAGAAGCCGCAATATCTTGCGATCGCCTTTGACCTCGGCGAGCCGACTTTCCGCCACGAAGCAGACGCCACCTACAAAGCGGACAGGACGGACACACCGGCAGACTTGCTCATCGAGCTGGAAAATCTCCAGGAACTGCTCAGCGCCTTGAACCTGCAGGCGGTCACCGCTCCGGGTTACGAGGCGGACGACGTTTTGGGCACCCTGGCACAGCGGGCGAGCGAGGCGGGGTATCGGGCGAAAATTGTCACCGGCGACCGGGATTTATTTCAACTGGTAGATGCGGCAAAAGGCATCAGCGTCCTGTATCTCAGTCAGGACACCTTCGGGCGCTCCGCAAAAGCAATCGCCCGAGAGTTTGGCCCAGAAGAGGTCAAGGAGAAACTGGGCGTAACACCGGCTCAGGTCGTCGATTATAAAGCCCTGTGCGGTGACGCCTCCGATAACATCCCCGGCATTAAGGGGATTGGGGACAAGACAGCCGTGAGCTTGCTAAGCGAATACGGCTCGCTCGACGGGATCTACGCCGCGACAGACAATATCAAAGGAGCCGTCAAGAAAAAGCTGGAAGCGGGGAAAGCAGACGCCTATCACTCCCAGCACCTGGCGAGAATTGTCCTCGACGTGCCGGTGGAAATTGAGCTCGAAGACTGCAAGCTCAAGGATTTTGACGAGGGGGCGCTCGTACCGCTGCTGGAAAAGTTCGAGTTCAAGAGCTTCTTGAGCAAAATCAAGCAAATGCACGCACTGTTTGGCGGCGCAACTGAGCCGGCGAGCGATCCTGAGCCGGTGCCGGCACGGGCGATCGCAGCCGCACCGGCACCCCTGCTGGAAGACCGGCAACTGTCGCTGTTCGACGAACCGGCAGCCCCAGCCGCTGCAGAACCGCCGGTGCCAACAGTCCGGGAGCCGGTGCCGATTAAGCCGCGCATTATTGACACGCCGGAAAAGCTGGCGGAGTTGGTGCAGTTGCTGCAAACCCGCACTAACTCTGATACCCCTGTAGCTTGGGACACGGAAACCACTGCGCTGGAGCCGCGTGACGCGCAACTGGTGGGGATTGGCTGCTGTTGGGGAGCCGGTGAGGAAGATGTGGCCTATATTCCCACCGGCCACACTGCAGGGGAGAATCTGGACAAGACAGCGGTGTTGGATGCGTTGCGTCCGATTCTGGAAAGTGCGGACTATCCCAAAGCGCTGCACAATGCCAAATTTGACCGCTTGGTGCTGCGCTGTCAGGGGATTGAGCTAGCGGGTGTCGCCTTCGACACGATGCTTGCAAGTTATGTGCTTTCGCCAGAAGGAGTCCACAACCTGAGTGATTTATCCCAGGCTAAGTTGGGGATAAAGGCTCAGAAGTACAAGTCTTTAAATTTGCCTAAAGGCAAAACAATTGCGCATTTAGAGATTCCGGCGGTGGCGGACTACTGCGGGATGGATGTGCACACGACGTTCTTGCTGGTGGGGAAACTGCGGGAGGAATTGCAGAACGCTGAGAGAGTTCACAAGTTGCTGCTGGAAGTGGAGCAGCCGCTAGAGCCGGTGCTGGCTGAGATGGAGCACACGGGAATCCGCATTGATATCCCGTATTTGAAAGAGTTCTCGAAACAGCTGGAAAAGGATTTAGCAAAGATTGAGGAGGAAGCTTATAAGGCTGCCGGTGGGGAGGAATTCAATTTGGGTTCGCCGAAGCAGCTGAGCCAGTTGCTGTTTGAAAAGCTGAAATTAGAGACTAAGAAGTCGCGCAAAATCGCGACGGGTTACTCGACAGACGCAGCTGTTTTGGAAAAGCTGCAAGGCGACCATCCGGTTATTGACTATATCTTGGAACACCGCACTCTGGCGAAGTTGAAGTCTACTTATGTGGACGCTTTGCCGGCACTCGTGCGGGCGGACACGGGGCGGGTGCATACGGATTTCAACCAGACGGCTACGGCGACGGGGCGGCTGTCTTCTTCTAATCCGAATTTGCAGAATATTCCGATTCGCACGGAATTTTCGCGGCAGATTCGCAAGGCGTTTCTGCCTGAAGAGGGATGGCTGCTGGTGTCGGCGGACTATTCGCAAATTGAGTTGCGGATTTTGGCGCACTTGAGTCAGGAGCCGGTGCTGGTGGAGGCTTACCGCAACAATCAGGACGTGCATACGGTGACGGCGAAGTTGCTGTTTGAGAAGGAAACGGTGAGTGCGGAGGAGCGCCGGTTTGGGAAGACGATTAATTTTGGGGTGATTTACGGGATGGGTTCAGCGCGGTTTGCGCGGGCGATTGGGAAGACGCCGGCGGAGGGGAAGCTGTTTATTCAGCGGTTCTACCGGCGCTATCCGAAGGTGTTTGAATATTTGCAGCAGCTGCAAAGAGACGCGATCGCGCAGGGGTATGTGGAGACGATTTTGGGGCGTCGCCGGTATTTTACATTTGAGGGGGACAGTTTGCGCCGGTTGAAAGGGAGGAAGGAAGAGATTGACCTTGACAGCCTGAAAAAGCTGGGTCAGAATGACGCGCAACTGCTGCGTGCGGCTGCGAACGCGCCGATTCAGGGTTCGAGTGCGGATATTATTAAGGTGGCGATGGTGCGGCTGCAGGAGAGGTTGCCCAATTGCGGGGCGCGTTTGCTGTTGCAGGTGCACGATGAGCTGGTGTTTGAAGTGATGCCGGCGGAGTGGGAGGAGTTGCAGCCGGTGATTAAATCGGTGATGGAGAGTGCTGTGCTGCTGAGTGTGCCGCTGGTGGTGGATATCCGTGCGGGGCAGAATTGGATGGAGGCGAAGTAGGGAGGAAAAACCGGGAGCACAGCCCGGGGTAGGGTGCGTTCCCTTTTAGGGAACGCACCCTACATCTTTACTGTCAGGGGCTTTTTTATGGGTTGACATAACCCAAGGGCTTGGGTTAGTCTCAAGGAACGAACCGTTTGTAGTTGGGCTTCAGCCCTTGCGTTCGTAGTTGGGCTTCAGCCCAAAGCTTGTAGTTGGGCTTCAGCCCTTGCGTTCGTAGTTGGGCTTCAGCCCTTGCGTTCGTAGTTGGGCTTCAGCCCTTGCG
>Ga0185317_100136_pt1 | contig 26232 bp, 18 predicted proteins | sample DevilsHole_FD_128020 | JGI IMG/M metagenome (GOLD analysis project Ga0185317, IMG submission 128020) | Groundwater microbial communities from Devils Hole, Nevada to study Microbial Dark Matter (Phase II) - Devils Hole (SPADES assembly)... | ecosystem: Environmental > Aquatic > Deep subsurface >...
GCGTTTGTTCTGCCTCGCCTGCGGCTGCGGGTTAAACGAATTTGAACCCCTTTCAATGTGGAGCAGTACTTTAGTGGTTCAACACAAATTCACTGGAGTTCAGCAACGCCCAGAAAATGTCCTGGTAAGCCTGAAGCTGAATCTGCATCATGTCCTGGTTCTTGGTGTTGGAGCTGGCGTTCAGCGTGGCCATGAAGAGTTGGTTGGCGATCGTCTTTTCGCGGCCGGTCGGGTAGCGGCTGACGGCGGCGAGGTAGAGGTCGTTGAGCAAGTTGGCGTCGGCGCTGCGGGCCTTGCCCTTCGACTTCTTTTGCGTTTCCATGATTGCGTCGACCCGCTGGCGCAGGAAGCTTCCTTGATCGACCGAAACGGCCCGCGCCATGATGTCGCCGTTCATGAGCAACAGGGCCTGGGGAATCGTGCCGTTGAATGTGTCGGCCTCGCCATTCTCGTCGTTGCCGAACACTTGGGTGAACTGGCGTTGCAGTTGCTCCTTCATCTGCTCGGCCCGCTCCCAGTCCTTGTTGGCGCCCACTTCGTTCGCCCGGCTGGCGACCATCAGTGAGTCGAAGAACTGTTCCGGCGACATCTGTTTCAGCAAGTAGTGGCTGAAGAGCGAGTCGTCCTCTTTGTTGGTGTTGTTGGTCTCGCTCGAGAGGCTGTACGGCGTGCTCAGCGTAATCCATGTGATCAGGCGCTTGAGATCGTAGTTCGATTCCTTGAAGTGCTCGGCCAGTTTGTCGAGCAGGTCGGGGTTCGACGGCTCGTTGTGTTCGCCCAGGTCGTCCATTGGGTGAACGATGCCCCGGCCGAGGAAGTACGCCCACATGCGGTTGACGATCGCCTTCGGGAAGTACTCGTTGTCGGGCGACGTGATCAGTTCGCCCAGGCGCTGCCGCAGGTTCAGGTCTGGCGAAGGTTCCAGTATCTTCGACCCGTCGATCCAGAGCGGCGGCGTTACCTCGACAAAGGCGTTCCGCTTGTCGTAACGCACGAACAGGTCCGAACCCTCCTCAAGCGGTTCGTCGCGCAGGTCCGAGAACAGGAAGATGCGCTGGCCGGTATCGCTCGTGTCGTTGTAGTCCTGCTTGGTCACCTTCTGCAGAAATGCGTTGACGCCCCAGAACGATTCCTGCTTGCGGTCATTAAACGGGTGGTCGTGGCACTGGGTGCACTGAACCTGCATGCCCAGAAACAGCCGGGTGGTGAACGACGTGGCCGGCACCTTGCCGTCGTTCATGTGCGCGAGCATGAAGTTTGTGGCACCGTTGTACGGGATGCCCTCGGCCGTGGATTTCGGTGTCGATCCGCCGGTGGCGGTGACTAGTTCATGAACCAGCTTGTTCCACGGCTTGTTCTCGGCGAAGCTGTCGCGCAGGTACTTGTTCATCGACGCCCGGTCGATGTCTCGCTGTGGGTTGCGGCCGATGAGCAGGTTGGACCAGATCGTGGCCCAGTACTTGCCGTACTCTTCCATGCCGAGCAGCTTGGTGATCAACCTTGCCTTCTTGTCTTTTTCCTTGCTGTCAATGTAATCCCTGGCTTCCTTGGCGCTCGGGATGCGGCCGATGACGTCCAGGTACGCACGTCGAGCGAACTCGCCGTCGGTCGCCGGCGCCGACGGCTTGATCGAGCTCTCCTTCCATCGTTCCACGACCAGTTCGTTGATCCAGCTCACGTCGTCGACTTCCATCGCCTTCTGTTTCTGGGCCGCCTTGGCGTGCGGCGAGGCCGCTGGCATCGCCAGGTACACCGCACAACAACCGATCAGGCCGATGGCCGAGAGACGCAGGAGTGGTCGCTTCATGGATCAGTTCTCCTCGTAGCTCCATTTGGAAGAGGTGTACGATCGGCCAGCTCTGTCGGGCGAACGTACGTTTCACTGGCAGGCTTCTTACGGACGGCCCTATTCTGACGACCGCGCGAACCGAAGGCAAGTGGACCGCAAGTACATTGTGTCCCCCGCCTATCTAGCCAGGTTTCACGTGAAACGCGCCACGCGAACGCCACTGTTCGTGGCGGCGGAGCCGGCCGGCGCATTCATTGAGTTTCACGTGAAACCGCGACGCGCTCGATGCGATACAAAGTGAGCAAGTAGTTCCGCGCGGTCTGGCCAGTGCCCGTGTCGTCGAGCAGAACAACCGCGCTCGGCCGGTACGACGAGCGGGTTACCTCCCGCAGGATCCGCCGCGCTTCGGCGGCGCGACTCGCCGCATGTGGGTTGTCTTGCAGCAGAGCCTGGTCAACAAGCAAGTAGTGTGGCTCGTTGCTCTGGCCGGGCCGCGCCAGCCATTCCAGGTCGGCGACAGGCCTGACTCGCTTGTGGGCTACGTAAAACAACACCGGTGGACGGACAAATGATGCCGTGTCGCTGTGGTCCGGAATCGCTTGTGCCACCGCGGCCGCTGCGCGAGCCAAATCCATCGCCGCATCGCGGGTCGGCGTGGCTGGCTCCCTTGACGGTACGCACGACCAAAGCACCAAGCCCACCGACAGAGTGACTGCCCAGCCAACCGACAACCGCACACCACCGGCCGTCGGATCGACGCGCACAACCGCTGCCATGATCGCCCCGCTGGCGATCCAACTAGCCGCCTCGAGCGGCAACAGCAAGCGCGCGTACGGCCGATACATCGGCGTCAGCACCAGAAACACGCCCAGCCACGCGAATAGCAGGACACCGGCCGCCCTTCGATTTCTCATCTCTATGGCGGCGAACACCAACCCAATGGGCCACACGGCTGGACAACTGAGTGCGAGCCCGGCCGCAAGTCCGGCGCCTGCTGCGAGCGGAGTCGACCGCAGGCCTAGGCGCTCGCGAATGGCCCAGGCGATGCCACAAGCCGCTAGCATCCCCGCTGCCAAGCACCGAAGGGTCAGGTTGTTAAGATAGCCCTGGCTAAGCATTAGACTGCCCAGGTTCTGCGGCCAGTTCAGCACACCGGTGCTGTAGCCGCGGTGGTGCCTGAGCAGCCCCGGATAACCCCCTTCGACCACCCGGCTGACGTGAAGGAACCATGGCGCATACATCAACACGGCCACGCCGGCCGCCGCCGCCAAGCCCGCCGCCAACCGTTGGTTTACCCTGCCACACGCCAGGTTCACAAGAAACGGTGCAGCCGCAATCGGCAGAGCGAGCAGCCCGTTGTACTTCGTGTTGACTGCCGCCCCAGCCGCGAGCCCTAGCGAGATTGCCCACGGCCAAGTCGTCTGCGCCCCAGCCGCCGACTCGCTTCGACGTGTCAGCTCTGAACTCGCCCATACCGCAAGTGCGAACCAGAACGTAAACGACACATCGGTCAGGGCGGTTCGCGAAAACGCCACGTGCAGCCCGGAACATGCCGCCAGAATCAAGCTGCAAAACCCCGCCTGCCGGCCAAACCAACGACGACCGATCCACCAAGCCAACGGCAGTGTCGCAGTTCCAATCAGCGCGCTTGCAGCCTGAGCTGCGAAGTCGCCGGAGCCGACCAGCGCGAACACCGAGCGGAGAACTAGCGGGAACAGCGGCGGCGCGAACAACTCCTTGGCGGGGAACTCCAGCCCCATCGCCCACAGCACGTAGACGCCTTCGTCGTAGTGCGACAGGCCCTCGCTGCCGATCGAGTGAAATCTCAGAACACCACCGACACAGATGATCGCCGCGACCAGCCACAGCTCGGTTCGGCATACCGCCTCGTGCGGAATCTCAGACTCAGACAAGTTCGTCCGCCTTTTGCTGGGCTCGGCCAGACGCTAGAGTGTGCCCATGTTCGTGAAAATCTGTGGAATCACTTGTATCGCCGACGCCCAAATGGTCGCTCAAGCTGGAGCCAACGCCATTGGTTTGAACTTCTACGCCGGCAGTCCACGCTGCGTTTCCGTCGATGTCGCTCGCGAGATCGTCGCCAGCCTACCGCCGTATGTCGACCCAGTCGGCGTCTTCGTCAATACCACGACTGCTGTTGTGCGTCAAACCGCGAGCGACGTGGGGTTCCGAACCGTGCAACTCCACGGCGACCATACGCCCGCCCATGTGGCCGAACTCCAGGACCTCGCCGTCGTGCCGTCGTTCGCGCTGGCCGACGAGCGGGCGGTGGCCGGTGTGATTGACTACGTGACAGCCTGCGATCAGTTGGGGCGGAGGCCAGCCGCCGTACTGGTCGATGCCGCGGTGGCTGGCAAGATGGGCGGAACGGGCCAGACCGCGCCGTGGCCGCTGGCACGGCTGGCCGTGGTCCGCTGCGGCGTGCCGGTCATGCTCGCCGGCGGGCTGACCGCGAAGAACGTGGCTGACGCCATCCGGATCGTTCGCCCCTGGGCGGTCGACGTCGCCAGCGGCGTCGAGATTGCGCCGGGCCGTAAGGAGGCATTCAAGGTTCGGCGGTTCATATCGGAAGCTCAAGGGATCGGTTGACACACATGCACATGTGTCTTATAGTTCGCCGCAACGCGAGATCCATGTGAGAACAGCGACCATGTTTCGACGCGACCGCCGTGGAAGACTGAGGCAGCCGAACCAGGAGCGCGGACTGAAGCCGCTGTTCCCGATCCTCGAGTCAGGCTGGGAAAGCCGGGCGTTGCGCGTCGCCATGCCGGCCGGCATGTGGCGGCTGTTTGAACGACTCGTCGCGTGCTTCCCCTGCGAGACGCTCGCGCGGGCGCAGGGTGAGGCGATCTGCTACTTGCTGCGACGCGAGGGGGCCGACGCCCGCTGGCTCGACTGGGACCAACAGAAACAAATCCGCCTGCTCGGCAGGCGACCGCGCGAAGGTAACGACTGAAAGGAGCTTGCTCAGTGGCAGCCAACACCGCCTGCGACGTCAAAGACCGGGGGCTGGCCCCGGAAGGTAAGAAGCGAATCCTCTGGGCCGACCGCGACATGCCTGTGCTGGCAAACATTCGCGAGCGGTTCACTCGCGAACGACCGCTGGCGGGGCTGAAGATGGCGGCCTGTCTGCACGTCACGGCCGAGACCGCCAACCTGGCTCGCACGCTCAAGGCGGGCGGCGCGGACCTCGTCCTGTGCGCCTCCAATCCGCTCAGCACTCAGGACGATGTGGCCGCCAGCCTGCCGGTCGACTTCGACATTCCCGTCTTCGCGATCAAGGGCGAAGACAACGCGACCTACTACCGCCACATCGAGGCGGCGATCGCTCACGCGCCGCAAGTGACGATGGACGACGGAGCGGACCTGGTCAGCGAGATCCACACGAAACATGCCGAGTTGATTCCCCAGATCAAGGGCAGCATGGAAGAGACCACGACGGGTGTGATTCGGTTGCGGGCCATGCAAAAGGATGGGGCGCTGAAGCTGCCCGTGATCGCCGTGAACGACGCGACAACCAAGCACCTATTCGACAACCGGTACGGGACCGGTCAGAGCACGCTCGACGGAGTGATCCGCGCGACCGACCTGTTGTTGGCTGGCAAGAAGGTTGTGGTGTGCGGCTACGGCTGGTGCGGCAAGGGCGTGGCGGCGCGGGCGCGCGGCATGGGCGGGCATGTGATCGTCACTGAGGTCGATCCGGTGCGAGCGCTCGAAGCGGCGCTCGATGGCTTCTGGGTCATGCCGCTGGCCGAAGCAGCCGCGATAGGCGACGTTTTCATCACTGTCACGGGGAACTGCGCGGTGATCCGCGGCGAGCACTTCGCCAAGATGCACGACGGCGCGATGGTGTGCAATTCAGGCCATTTCAATGTGGAACTCGACTTGGATGCACTCGCGAAACAGGCCAAGACGGTGAACCGCTCGATTAAGGAGAACGTGGACGAGTACATACTGGACGGCGGCCGGCGTGTCTACGTACTCGGCGAAGGCCGGCTGATCAATTTGGCTGCCGCGCACGGGCATCCCGCGAGCGTCATGGACATGAGCTTCGCGACCCAGGCGCTCACGACCGAATGGTGTGTGCGTCAGTCCGGCAAGCTGACGGCCCAGGTGTACGACGTGCCTCGCGAGGTCGAAGATTTCGTCGCCACACTCAAGCTCAAGGCGATGGGTATCGCGATCGACCGCCTCACGGCGGAGCAGGAAAAGTACCTGCAGTCGTGGACGATCGGAACCTAACGTCTTGCTGATGACTGACCGCTGGTAGCCCCAATGGCCGACATTCGAGCATTCCGTGGCGTGCGTTACAACTTGGCACGCGTCGGTGCGCTGAGCGACGTAGTCGCTCCGCCATACGACGTGATTGGGCCGGAGTTGCAGGACCAGTTGTACGCGAGGCATCCGGCGAACGTCGTTCGTGTTGAGCTGAACAAGGAGCGACCCACGGACGACGACCGCGAGAATCGCTACACGCGAGCGGCCCGAAACGTTCACGACTGGCGAGCCGATGGGACGCTCGTCGAGGACCCGCAGCCGTCGATCTATGTGCTTCACCAGCGATTCGAGGCCGAGGGGCGCTTGTACACGCGCCGCGGGTTCCTCGCGCGGCTGAAGCTGGAACCGTTTGGCGAGGGGCGTGTCTTCCCGCACGAAGAGACGATGCCCGGCCCGAAGGCCGATCGGCTGCGTCTGTTTCATGCGACGGGTATGAACGTCAGCCCGGTCTTTGGCCTGTACCCCGACTCAGAGAACGAGGTTCAGGAACTGCTCGAAGCGGCGACCCGCGGCCGCACGCCGCTCGACGCGGTCGATCATCTCGGCGTGGTCAGCCACGTCTGGCCGATCAGCGATCTGGAAGTGGTCACGCGCGCGCGGGCCTTGATGGGACCGAAGCCGATCTTCATTGCCGACGGTCATCATCGATATGAGACGTCGGTGCGCTACCGCGATGAGCGGCGTGCAGCCGGCTCGGTGCGCGACGACGAATCGATTGCAAACTTCGTGCTGATGGCCTGTGTGGGTATGAGCGATCCGGGCCTGGTGATCCTACCGACGCATCGGCTCGCGTCGGGCCTGGCCGAACTCGATGCGGCGAAACTCCGCGACGCACTGAGTTCGGAGTTCGACGTGGAAGACATCGGCGTCGGCGCGTCGGCGTGCCGCGCTGCGTGGGGGCTGATCGAGGCGGACGGCAGCCAGAACGTACTGGGCTTCGGCACGGTCGCCGACGGCCGCTGGATGCTCGCGAGGCTGCGCGGCACGGCGACTATGGACCGACTCGTGCCTCATCACAGCCCCGCCTGGCGCGGCCTGGCCGTGAGCATCCTGCACGAGTTGGCGATCGGCCGGTTGCTCGCCGGCACGCTGCGATCGGACAAGCCGCAGTTTCGCTACGTTCATCTGATCGGCGAGGTGCTCGAATCGGTGGCGGCCCGCGCCTGCGACCTCGCGTGCCTGGTGCCGCCGGCGACGATGGATCACGTGCAACAGATCGCGTCCAGCGGCGAACGAATGCCGGCCAAGAGCACCTACTTCTATCCCAAGCTGCTCACCGGCCTGGTGTTCAACCCGATCGCGTGACGCTGTGTCCATTCCGCGTCCTTGACACTCGCGGCACGATTCCCCATCTTCTAGCCTCACTGGCGGACCTGGACTCGAACCTCCAACCGCGGAAGCAGCATGGCCGAAGCGAAGTTTGATCCCTACGCCCTCTCGCCTGATTCGATTCAAGACCCGCCCGAGACTCTGGGCCTCGCGCTGCGAAAGATCGGGCCAGGCTTGATCCTGGCCGGCTCGATCGTAGGGACGGGCGAATTGATCGCGACGACGAACTTGGGCGCTCAGGTCGGATTCTCGTTGCTCTGGCTGGTCGTGCTGAGTTGCTTCATCAAGGTGTTTGTGCAGATCGAACTGGGCCGTTACGCGGTGTCGTCGGGCGAGACGACGCTCACCAGCTTGCGGCGGCTGCCGGGGCCGGGCGTGCTGCTGGTGTGGTGGTGGCTCGTGATGATGCTTGTGACGCAGACTCAACTTGGTGCGATGGTCGGCGGCGTGGGGCAAGCGTTTCACATGGCGATGCCCGACGTGTCGCCGTGGCTGGCCGATGGCGTATCGCCGATCTGGCCGTGGCTGGGCGAGTACGTGCGCTCCCGGCCGATCATGCCGTGGGCGTTCCTGACCGCCGTGTCGGCGGCGGTGCTGCTGGTGTCGGGCAGCTATGCGGTAGTCGAAAACGGCACGACCGCACTGGTCGTGATCTTTACGCTCATGACGATTGTGTGCGTCGGCATTCTGCCCTGGACGCCGTATGCAATCGAATGGCAGTCGGTAGTGGACGGTTTTGCATTTCGGATTCCGCACAGTTCCGGTGCGATCTTCGCCGCGCTGGCGATGTTCGGCATCACGGGGGTCGGGGCGAGCGAGTTGTTTTCCTATCCGTACTGGTGCATTGAGAAGGGGTACGCCCGGTTTGCCGGCCCGCGCAGCGACGACCCAGAATGGGAGCGCCGCGCCAAAGGCTGGCTGCGCGTAATGCGACTCGACGCCTGGGCCAGCATGTTGGTGTACACGCTGGCGACGCTGGCGTTTTATTTTCTCGGCGCGGCAGTGCTGTTCGGCGAGTCTGGCGGCAAGGGGCTGCCCAAGGGAGACGAGATGGTCCCCACGTTGGCCCGCATGTACGCGCCTGTGATGGGCCGGGCGGCGGCGACGTGGTTCTTTGTCGTGGGCGGCTTCGCGGTGCTCTATTCGACATTGTTCGTCGCGTCGGCGTCGCACAGTCGCTTGTTGACGGACTTCCTGCGGGTCAACGAGTTCATTACCATTCGCGACCACTCGCATCGCCTGCGATGGGTCCGCTTCTTCTGCGTGTGCTTTCCGACGCTCGCGCTGATCTTGTACGCGACGATCGGCGAGCCGCGTGTGATGGTCACGATCGGCGGCTTCATCCAGGCGATTACACTGCCGATGATCTGCAGCGCCGCCGTTTTTCTGCGTTATCGCCGCACCGACCCGCGCCTTCGTCCCGGCCTCGCGTGGGACCTGTTCCTCTGGCTCTCAGTCGTCGGCATGACGATCGTCGCCGCGCGGCCGTTCATTACATTGTGGCGAGAGTTCGCAGCCGCCAAGTGACGCCTGACACCCATCTGGCGCCAACATCAGTCTCCACCGGTCGGCGCACGTTGTTCGCGCACGCGGTAGAGTTCGGCGTAGTGCGAGAACGGGTCCGACCGATCGCCGTAGCTGCGGATGAACTCGATGCTCTCGACATGCGGCTTCACTTGTTCCAGGCCGATGCGCCCGAGAATCAGATAGTCAAACCGCGTCGTCCGCACGTCGAAGTACAGCGGGATCACAATCGCATCGACTACCGGCCGTCCGGCCAGCCAAAAATACAGGGCGTAGTAGCCATCCACCGCGGCGACTCGCTGGGCAGGAACGTCAGCCATCAACTGCCGGGCGAACCGATCTGCGTCATAGTGTGGATTGTCCCAGTTGCGCAGGTGGGCGATGAGCGTCTGAAGCCCGGCTCCGGGTAGCATTGCCAGTACGAGCACGCCGGTGACCAACAGACGGCCGCACGGGTGCGGGAGTCTGATGGCCCGAGCGGCCCACCGATCTATCGCGCTCGCCAACAATCCAACGCCGACACTTGCTAGAGCGGCCGGATAGGCGTAGTAGCCTTTTGTCGGGTGTCGTCCCATGAAGGCTATGAGCAGCAGTGGTCCGACAAGAACATGAAAGAGCAACCCACGGGAGTCGGCATTCCTGCGAGCGTAGTACGCGGCCCACGCGACGCCCAGCGCGCATAGTGTGGCCTGGATTGGATTGGCGTGTTCCCAGATCATCCGGGCGTGGAAGTCGAGCACGCTGCAAGGCGCGGTGAGCGAGCGAACCAGGCCGTCGCCTCGTCGCACGACGCCGCCGAACTGTATTTGGAAGAGGTCGGGATGAAGGACGATAAGTGGCAGCCAGAGCGCCGCCGTTCCCAGCACCGCCGCGCTGAACACCAGCGCTGCCACGGCACGGCTCCGCCAAGGCGCCTGCCGCGTTAGCAGCCACAGGCCCACTTGCGCGCAAGGCACAATGCCCATCGGGTGTGCCAACGTGCTCAGGCCGGCGAAGAAGCCGCTGGCGACGAGCTCTCGTCTGGTCGCGATCGTCGGTTGTCGGCTAGCCGTCCAGAGAGCGGCCAGGCCCATTGTGGTTGCCAGCATGTCGGGCCGAGCGGTTGTCGCCGGAAAGTAGAACGCCCGGCACATCACGTAGAAGATCGCCGCCCAAAACGCGGTGTACCGATCGCCAGTCCACACCAGGACCAGTCGGTTTACGAGGAGCAACGCGCCCAGGCCGGCCAATGCCGACGCCACGCGGGCCGGACCGATGCCGTCGCCGAGCAGTAGATGGACAGCCGCCTGCCAAAAAAAGGCGAGGGGTGGCAGCGTGTACATGGCCACGTCGGCCATGTAGTAGATCGTGGTCGGATCGCGCGACGGAATGTACGGTATTTGGGGCAAGCCGCCGCGCAGAATCGTCATCCCCGGCACGCCGTAGAAGTCTTCGTCCTGGCCAGGGCTCTGGCGGTACAGTAGGGGTAGCCGCCAAGCGAACAGGACCATCATCAGCAGCGCAACGCGGCCGTTCCAGGATCCCGATTGTTTCAGCGACACAACCACGCGAAGCGCTCCGTGACACTGGTGAGTGTTTCGACCGGCCCTACGCACGGGGCTGCGTGCGGCCGTCGAGTCCAATCATTACAATGGGCCGCGAATGTCACAAGCAACGATGCCTACTCAAGCGGCGGAACGCGCGTTTTTTGATCGTCAGATCGAAAGCACCGGCGGCTTCAATCCGTTCACCGACCGCGGGTGGCAGGTGTTGGCGGAATGTTTCGTCCGAATGGTGCGGCCCACGGTTCCGCTGCGTATCCTCGAAGTGGGCTGCGGGACTGGCGCGTCGAGGCGCCTGTACCTGCCGCACGCGCGTAGTTTCGTCGGAATGGACCTATCGGATCGGGCGCTGGCTCACGCACTTCGGACCGACCGTGCGTTGTCGTGGCTGCAGGCGGACGCGATCCAACTTCCCTTCGGCCCCGCCACCTTCGACCTGGTGGCCTTTAGCAGCGTGCTGCACGACGTGCCTGATTACAGACTCGCGCTGCGGGAAGCACTTCGCGTGTTGTCGCCCGGTGGGAGGGTCTTTGCATTTGATCCCAACCTGTTGCACCCAGGTATGGCCCTGTTTCGGCATCCCCGCAGCCCGCTGTACAGTTCAGAAGGAGTCAGTCCGAATGAGCGACCGCTGCTGCCGGGCGAACTCGTTGCGTCATTTGAGGAGTGCGGCTTGTCGAACATTCGCCAGCGATGTCGGGCCTACATCCCGTACCGCTCGTTCGCGCCTCGACTGTTGTGGCCCTTTGTGTCGGCTTCGAATGTGATAAACTGGCTGGTCGACCAGGTTGGGCTGGGTCGTTGGATCGGAACCTTCGTGCTCACTGTGGGCGAGAAACTCAAGGGTTGATGCGACGCGCCGGCTCGCTGGCCGGACCGGTTGAACCCATTGCTGGGAGACGGCGCACTTCGCGCCCCCCCCCCAGAGTGGCGAAGGCGAAAAGCCGCGCGTGGAATTCTCCCTCTCCCCTCGGGGGCGTGGGGGGGTTGGGTCAGTGGTTCGCAAAGTGCGCCGCACGCTCGTTGCCGGAAGTTGGCCATGTCAGAAATCGCCGAGAGACTGGTTGCGGAAGAAGGCCTGGTGGCTGTGCTGGGCGGTTGCGGGCACGTCGGCCTGCCGCTGGGGATCACGTTTGCCGAATGCGGCATCCCGGTGGTGCTGGTCGACAAAGACATCGACCGCGTCGCGGGGGTGAGTCGTGGCAAGATGCCATTTATGGAGCGAGGGGCTGACGAGCTATTGTTGGAACTCGTCCGGGCCGGTCGGCTGCGCGCGACCAGCGACCCGGCGGAGATGGCGGCAGCGGCGGTGGTGGTCATCACGATTGGCACGCCCGTGGACGAATTCCTCGATCCCTCGGTGCGCGAGTTCGATTCGCAGATGGCCGACGTGGCCGGGTATCTGCGGCACGATCAACTGGTCGTGTTGCGCAGCACGGTTTTTCCCGGAGTGACCGAACGCCTTGGACGGCTGTTCTCTAAGTGCGGTCTCGAAACTGACTTAGCCTATTGCCCGGAGCGCATCGCGCAGGGATACGCGATCGAAGAGTTAAAGACGTTGCCGCAGATCGTATCCGGCACGAGCGATCGGGCGGTCGAGCGGGCGAGCCGGCTGTTTCGTCGTATCTGCCCCGATGTGATTGTGCTGCGGCCGATCGAGGCCGAATTGGCCAAGCTCTTTTCCAATGCGTGGCGTTACATCAACTTCGCCATCTCGAACCAGTTCTATGTGCTTGCCAACAAGTTCGACGCAGACTTCTACAAGATCCATCACGCGACGTGTTGGAAATACGGCCGCATGAGTGGGTTTGCGAAGCCCGGTTTCACGGCCGGACCGTGCCTGCTCAAGGACACGATGCAGCTCGCCGCCTTCAATCACGGCGACTTTCCGCTCGGACAGGCGGCGATGCTCGTCAACGAGTCGCTGCCATATCACGTGACCCAACAACTCGCGAGTCGTTTTGATCTGGCGAGCAGCGTGGTGGGGATTCTGGGCATGGCCTTCAAGGCGAACAACGACGACCCGCGCAGCAGCCTTGCGTACAAGCTGCGCAAGGTGCTGTCTCTTGAATGCCGCGGAGTGTTGTGCACGGATCCTTACATCGTCGATCCAACGTTCCTGCCGCTCGAAACGGTGCTGGAACGCGCCGATGTATTGGTATTGGGTGCGTGCCACGACGCCTATCGCAACCTGGCGACGAACAAGCCTGTCGTCGACGTTTCGAACTTCCTGGACCGGGCAGGCCACTGAGACGAAATGCGGGGATGACAATGAAAGTGCTTGTGACGGGCGCGGCCGGGTTCATCGGCGGGTACCTCGTGCGCGAGTTGCTCGCGGCCGGTCACGAGGTCGTTGGCCTGGACAATTTCTCGAAGTACGGGCCGCTCGAACAGGACGCGTCAGGCCACACGCGATATCGCTTCGTCCGCGGCGACGCCAAGGATGTCGCGCTCCTCGCCGAGTTGGCGGCGGACGCCGACCAGCTTGTTGCCGGCGCCGCCATGATTGGTGGAATCGGTTACTTCCACAAGTTCGCCTACGATCTCATCGCAGAGAACGAACGGATTACCGCAGCGACATTCGACGCAGCCATCGACGCACATCGGCGCGGCCGCTTGCAGCGGATCGTGGTCGTCAGTTCGTCCATGGTATACGAGTCGGCGACCGCTTGGCCGACATCCGAAGGACACGAACGGCAGTGCCCACCCCCCACGTCCACCTATGGCTTTCAGAAGCTTGCCGTCGAGTACTTCGCTCAAGGGGCGTGGGAACAGCACCGCCTGCCGTTCACGATCGTACGGCCCTTCAATTGTGTCGGAATCGGCGAGCGAGCGTCCGCGGCCGAACGCGCCGCGAGCCAGGGCAATGTGCGATTAGCCACTAGCCACGTGCTGCCCGACCTGGTGATGAAGGTATTGCGCGGCGACGACCCGTTGCACATTCTGGGTGATGGAAACCAAGTACGGCATTACACCTTTGGCGGCGACTTGGCCCGCGGCATCCGACTGGCGATGGAGAGCGAAGATGCGATCGGCGAGGCGTTCAATCTGAGCACCGACAGATCCACGACCGTGCGCGAACTGGCTGAACTCATCTGGCGACGGCTCCGTTCAGGTCAGCCTGTGCGTATCGTTAGTGACCCGCCATATCCCTACGATGTACAACGCCGCGTCCCGAACGTAAGCAAGGCCCGGCGGGTCCTTGGCTTCGTCGCCGACACACCCATAGAAAAGGTACTGGACGAGGTGATTCCGTGGATCGAGCAGCAAATGCGGCTGGGCAACTTGTGACCGAGTCGGCCCACGTGGGTAACAGCGTTGCGGGCTTGGCTGCCAGCCCGGCGGGCCGGCGCTCCGACGCAACTGCGACCGTGCTCGACATTCTGCTGCCTGTCTACCACGAGCAAGACAACTTTGCACGGGCAATCGCTGAGATCGAGCAGCACGTACCTTTGCCGTTTCGACTACTGGTGATCTACGACTACGAAGAGGATCCGACCGTTCCGGTCGCCCGCGCTCACGCGGCAACTCGACCATGGATCGAACTCGTTCGCAACCAGGAAGGACGAGGCGTAATCGGCGCACTCAAAACCGGCGTCGCAGCTTGCGGTCCGGGCCCCGTCCTCGTGACCATGGCCGACCTGTCCGATGACCTCTCTATCGTGCCGCGGATGTTGACGTTGTATCGAGACGGGTTTGACGTGGTCTGCCCCAGCCGCTACATGCCAGGCGGCCGGCAGTTGGGCGGCCCGCGATTGAAACGACTGCTCAGCCGACTGGCCGGATGTTCCGCCTATTGGTTCCGCGGCGTCCCCACGCACGACATCACCAACAACTTCCGAATGTACTGCGGTGTGTTCTTGAAAAGCGTGAAGATTGAAAGCACGGGCGGATTCGAGTTCGCTCTGGAGATCACCTCCAAGGCGTTCCTTGCGGGCCGCCGCATCACGGAGTTACCCACGACGTGGCGCGATCGCACTGCCGGCCAAAGCCGCTTTCGATTGCTTCGCTGGTTGCCTCGGTACCTGGGCTGGTACTTGCGGCTATTTCGACCGCGACAGAAGACGAACCCGGCGGCCCTGGCTTGGTAGCACCGATGGACCGGTCCCTTGGTTCGTCGCGGAGCCGCGGTCGGCACGCAACGCGACCAAGACGCAAATGCACCAAACCAACGGATGCAACAACGACAGCGTCACATAGGAAACCTGGTCTTCGCCAAAGAAGCAGAACACATCGGCTGGGTACAGATATGCCAAAACAGACGGATACAACCTTCTCAGTGCGATCTCGACCAGCGATATGCCAAGGACGATACGGCTCGCACTCGTTGGCTCGCGCCTGACGGCGACCGAAACGAGTAGGGCCAACGCGAAGAACGGAGTTGGCGCGAAATGAAAAAAACCATGCGGCTGGCCCACAAAGAAGTGGTGCATGAGCAGAGGCCCGCCGAGGGACAGCCAGAGGAACGCCCGGTCACGCTTCCAAACGCTTGGCCATACCAGGGCGAAGCTGAGTACGAATCCCAACACGTTCGGGAGTGATATCCAGCGAAACACATCGATCACGGGGTGCCCGAGACTATCCGTCCAAAAGTAATGGCGAACCTGGGCAAATCGGTTTAGTGCGAGTTCCAGCCAGTGATCTCGAGAGAGGCTGCGAACTATCTCCCACACGCTCCTTTCCGCGCCGAACCCTTGCGCGATGTGCGTCTTGATCGGATACAGCATCAGGTCGTTTCGTACTCCCGGATAGTACCAGTGAATAAACGTGGTCCACAGCAAATAGACGACGCATGGCATCCACACGCCGCGGACGACGTCACGAACACCACTCGCCCAGCCTCCGGCGGGCCGAAACAGCCAATACAGCACGCCACCAGGCAAGACAAACAAAGAACTCGGATGCGCGAGGATCGCCAAGGACAACGCAAGGCCGGACCAACGCCTGTCGTGCGCGGCGTCGGTCCACCAATAGACGGCAATCAACACCAGACCCGCCGCCAGAGGGCGCTGCCCAAGGAAGTGAAAGCAACCCATGATCGGTAGCAGGGCAACCAGCGCAACCACCGACCGTTCACTTGAAGGGCGCCAGCGCCGCGAGAACAACGCCACAGGAACCAACACCAGACTGTTCAGCCCCGCCATGAAGCCAAGGTAGGACCAGTAGCTGAACCTGCCGCTGCCCCAGTCCAACGGCGCAAACAAACCATGAACCAGCCACGGCCGAAACGTGAGGTCCTCGGTCATCGGAACGCGCCCGACCAACCGCTTCGACCCCAGGTACGACAGCAGGTGGTCGACGGGTATGATCCGACGATTGGCTACAAGGTAGGTGTCGACCATCACCTCACACAGCAGCAACAGGGTTGTCAGCAGCAGCCACGGTACCAGTCCGTGGTCCGGACCGGCGTTGTTGGACTTCAACCACCTTGCCGCTTCGAGGCCCGCGACGCCCAGGCAGCCGACCAGCACCGCCACCGTCAGCACCGCGTGGCGAGGCGTCAAACACCAGATCACGGCCAAGGCCGCGACGAAAGCGACCCCGGCCACCGTCTGCTGGCCGAGTCCCGACTGCCCTTGGCCGGCAGCTCCAAGCACAATCCGGCCCCAGCCAAGCGTCGCCAACACGACCGCGGTTCCGACCAGCCAAGGCCCTATCAAATTGAGGCCAACGAAAAAACTCCAAGCCAGCCAGCGAGGAACCGCCGCGAAACACATGACGCTATTGAGGACCACCCGGTCGACGTCACGAAACGTCAGCCGCAGCGCGCGGCAACGTCCAGGACGGTCGATTTGCCAAAGCGGCGGTGTTTCGCCACGCGACGCCCAGGCGCCTTCGCGAAGGGTCCGCCATTCGCCCCGTTCGTCTTGCGCCGCGACCCGCATGGTCGTCGGACCTTGTTTGTCCCAACCCAATACGACGATCCGAGTCGACTGCACGTGGAACGGGAATCTGAGTTCCAGCGAACGCTCGCCCTCGCCGACGTCGAATTCGGCCATGTAGAGCGTGTCGTACAGCCCATCGGTGGCCGCCTCGGGCAGCGACAGCTCCATACGCGCTGAAGGATTCAAGTAGCGCGCGTCTCCATCAAACACGACTCGCGCCAGCGGCGAAATGTTCGTCTCGATTCGGCGGTGCGAGCCAGACAACAACCACAACAGGCCCATCCCGAACGCAATCGGGAACCAGACAAGGCATGTGCGCCCCTTGTTCATTAGTCTGATTCCCATCGTTCACACACTGCCGATATGGTTCGAGTTGTCGCAGAGTTAGGAAACACGCGCATGGAACCTGGCTAGCCAACGCTCGTCGGCGCGGCCACCCGGCCAGCACGCTGATGCACCATTGCGGACCTCAGGGCCGGCATGGCCTTTTCGTTGTAGAGCTTGTCATGGTTCATGGCCGTCCTACTCTTTGCACCGACGCGCTACGATATGGACCCATTCCGGCAGAGCGCAACATGTCGATCCGCCGCGCAAGCTCAGTTGTGGTGATGGCTGGGTACAAAGTGGAGTGATGTCGTACGGCAATCTCGTACGACGGCAGGCCCTGGCGCATGTCCCGTTCAGCCGCATCCAACGAGGTTCGCATAGTCCGTCCCGCGGCACAGCCCTGCTGCACATTGAACGCCGTCTGACTGCACAGAGCGCAGGTCAGGGCCACCCGCACAAACTGCTGGGTGCGTGCGTCGCCCCAAAGGCTCCAGGCTAGGTATATCCAAGTCAACAGAGCGACGGCAAGCGTGCCGTAGCGATTGACCAGCGCAGCGTCACTGGCCAGTCCGGCGCGACCCCACCCCACGGCTGCGGCGAGCAGAAACTGGGCACACCCGAACAGCAGCATTCCCACGATGCACAGCCGATCGGCTCGCCGTCTCTTCCAAACCAACCCCAACCACACCAACGTGGCCAACCCAGCGCCAGCTACGGGGAATCCAATCAGCGGCCAGTCGCGGATGCGCAACATTCGCGCTCCGCCCGCCGGGCCGATGCCGGTTGCCAGGAACTGAAGTGCACCGCGAGTCGTGGCCCACAGGCCGGGACTCGCACCGTGGCGGGCTACGGGTTGATACCCAACAAAGTAGATCGCTGACACGAAGAGAATCGCCGCCAGCGAGGTGATGCTGACAATCCAGCCAGCCTGTCCCTTGTGCCGAGCGTTGCCCGCCAAGGCTGCGACTCCGATCCATACCGCCAACGGCAGCGCCTGAATCAACCCATTGGCCCCCGTGGTCACCAACATCAAGACACAGATCGCCGCCGTGCAAGCCTGGTTGAAACGCTCGACGCGAACAGCCATCACAACCAACACCAAATGGGACAATGCCGCAGACAGTACGAACGCAATCTGAAAATTCCCCAGCAGGTTGTCGTACTGCCCGACGTGCAACAACGCCAGCGGAACGAATACGTCTGTATAGCTCTGGCGCCCTCGCAGTTGGCGCAGTCCAACGAGCACGAGCGCGGACACACCAATCAAGCACGAAACGCCAACGAACAACACGGCCCTAAAATCCCCGGTCAATCTGGCGATCGCTAAGTGGATTAGCTTGGGCAACGGTATGCGATGTTCGTTGTGCTGTTCCCAAAGCCAGGGGAGAACGTCCGTTCGATGTCCCGTCAGGACCGGAACCAACTCCCAGTAGTCCCATGTCGGCACGGTGCTGCCGTAACGAAGCACAAACGCAGTCGCTGCCAACGACATGCCGCCCCACACACCCCACACAAACAACAACACCCACCACGGGCCGCGTGCCTGAGCCTCAGTCACGGAGCAACCCGTTCCAGCCCAATATCGACTCATGCCGAATCCTTTGGCGAGATGGGCCTCTTTCGCCAGATGCGAATCTCAGGACCCGGCCGATCAACGCGAGCAATACCCCAATTAGGGACGTACCACCGATCGCCAAGGTCATACATCACTTGTCGAGTTTGTTCCGACCAGTCGACTCCGGCGTCGAACCGGGCGACCTCGTCGTACCGTTTGGACAACAGGCCCAGCAGTCGCCGATCACACGGCATGCCCGTGGTCACGATGTACTCCTCGTCCCCATTGACCAGATGCTCTGTCGAGATCAACAGTACGTTCGTCACTTGTCTGCGCGTCAACTCCCAACGTGGGCTTTCGCGAACCAGCCATCTCTGAGTCTGACCTTCCCACCAGCGTAGCAGTTCCAGATCGTACAGCGGCGTGTTCGGGGGAAACGCTTCGAGCGTTGTCGTTTCGCGACTGTCGGGCGAGAACCGGACGCTCACCAGGCGGTAACCTGATCGCTGCCGACGCCGCTTCAACGCGACCACCGCCTGCTCCACAGCGGTGGGCAAGCCACGCGCCTCACGCAAGCGTACTATCTGCTCCGCATGCTCCAACGGCGCCTCCAGCCAGGGCATCGTGACCTCGGCCGGAATCACCTCGTATCCCGTCCACACAATGCGACTCCCCGACGGAACATTCAGTTCGATCCACCGCCCTGCCAGCGCCCGCGTGTCAGGGCACGAAAGTATCCGACCTAGCTGTACGTCGCGCACCATGTTCGGCAAGCTGGCTGCAATCGACGCCGCCACTGCCACGCCGAACCGCCCCCCCAACAGGCTCAAACATTTGTCGGGCGGCCGGGCGAACCGCAACAGCACGCGAACCACACGGCTGATTCCGTGGCTGGCCATCACGCAGAGCACCGGCGTCAACGGCGTCAGGTACCTTAGGAACATGGTTTGAACGGACACGACGGCCAACAACCACCACACCGTGAACGCCACCAGCGCTAGCCGCCTTGGACTCCCGTGCTGGAACATCATGTGCACCAGGCCAACTGCCGCCAATCCGCCGCATGTCCAGCCGGTCGCTTGCGGCACGTAGTAGCGAACGATTACGGAAGCATTCGCCAGGTCGATGCCGCGAGAGAACGGGCGACGCTGGGAATTGAACAGATCGTCGAACAGACCGAACCACGTCTCCATTGGGTCGAGCGCCAGGAACGGCTGCAGAACCAGAGTGGTCAAGCCGGCGACGGAAACATAGAGAGCGGCCCCTCGAATCCACGACCACCACGAACGATCTGGCCTGCGCCATTGCTCTAGCAGTCCAACCGTCACAAACGCAAGTATCACGGTGACAGCCAAGAGCTTTGTGGCAAGTGCCAGTCCGGTGAGCACACCGGCGCGTACTCGCTGGGATTGGTCCCCCGTGACCGAACGTGCGGCAGACCCTATTGCCACGGTCGCAACCAGCCCGAGCAGAATGTCGGCCGTTGCGAAATGCGAGTCACGCACGTGCAAGAACGTAGCAGCGAGTAGAATCGCGGCCCCGAGCGCCACCGCACGGCTCCTCAGTGTCGACCGTGCCAGCCGGTATGTGATCAGCACGGTCAGCGAACCAGCCGCCGCCGATACTGCCCGACCCAACCAAATCACGCTCCATGGATCACAGTGCGCCTCGGCCACCGCCGCGGACCAACTCGCAGCATGACCCAACAGCAGGCGTGCAAACAACCACGCACCCGCCACACAAACGTATAGGTAGTGGAAAAGGTGTCCCCAAACCGCGTAGTGCGGGTTCAGATCGCCGGTGAGCGACACCAACACACTTGAACGCATGAACTCCTCGTCCGGCCTCGCCATCAACACTCCGCGACCAAAACCCAGCCCCAGGAATCTGAGAACCAACCCACAAAGGAAAACCACGACGACCGCCCAACGAACGGCACTGCGAAAACGTCGCCCGCGCGATATGGCCCTGCGCTCACGCATCGGGATAGCCAGCCCCTCAAGCGATTGTTAGTTTCTATGGCGGTTCAGTCAGGCTACTTGTTTTCGGAAACAGTCATGCCACACAATCTGTTCGATTCGCTTCAGTCCGTCCAGTCGGCTCGACGCACAATCAAGTTCTACGCGCTGCCGCAGCTTGAAAAGGCGGGTGTGGGTCGCGTGTCGCGGCTGCCCGTGTCGGTCCGCATCGTGCTCGAATCGGTTCTGAGGAACTGCGACGGAAAGTCGATCACTGAGGCCGACGTGCGGAACCTGGCCGGCTGGCGAGCGGACTCGGAACGCACCGAGGAAATCCCATTCATCGTCGCCCGCATCCTGTTGCAAGACTTCACCGGCGTGCCACTTTTGGTAGACCTCGCCGCGATGCGATCGGCCGTCGCCCGCATGGGCAAGAACCCCAAGATCATCGAACCGCTCGTGCCGGTCGATCTGGTCGTCGATCACTCGGTCCAGGTCGACGTCGCCGGCATGTCCGACGCATTTCGCCGGAATCTGGCGATGGAGTTCCAGCGAAACGGCGAACGCTATCGGTTCCTCAAATGGGGCATGCAGGCGTTCGACACGTTTCGTGTCGTGCCGCCGGGCATCGGCATCTGTCATCAGGTGAACCTCGAGTACCTCGCCCGCGGCGTCATCGAACGCGACGGCGTCGTGTTTCCCGACACGCTCGTCGGCACAGACTCGCACACCACCATGATCAACGGCCTCGGCATCGTCGGCTGGGGCGTCGGCGGCATCGAGGCCGAAGCGGGCATGCTCGGCCAACCGATCTACTTCCTGACTCCGGACGTCGTCGGCGTTCACCTCGCCGGCCAACTGCGCGAGGGCGTCACCGCGACCGACCTCGTGTTGCACGTCACCGAAATGCTGCGCAAGGCGAAGGTCGTCGGCAAGTTCGTCGAGTACTTCGGCGACGGCGCCGCGTCGCTGGCCGTGCCCGATCGCGCCACAATCGCCAACATGGCCCCTGAGTACGGCGCCACCATGGGCTTCTTTCCGGTCGATGATGCGACGTGCGAGTACCTCGCCGCCACCGGCCGCCCGCCGGAACAAGTCGATCTCGTGCGCGCGTACTTCAAGGCGCAGGGCATGTTCGGCGTCCCGCGCAAGGGCGATGTCGACTACAGCAGCGTGCTCGAACTCAATCTCGCCGACGTGCAGCCGGGCCTCGCCGGACCGAAGCGGCCGCAGGACCACATCGACCTGCCCAAGTTGAAGGACAAGTTCACTGAGCTGCTGCAGAAGCCGGCCGCCGACGGTGGCTATGGCAAGTCGGCCGACGAAATCCCGCACGTCTGCCCCAAGGACCCGGCCTACGACAAGCCGACGGGCGGATTCGGCAAGTCGGCCGACACGGTGTGCAAGCGATTCGCCACGAGCAAGCCGGGCGTCGACGTGGGGCACGGCGATGTGCTGATCGCCGCGATCACGTCGTGCACGAACACGTCGAACCCGAGCGTGATGCTCGCCGCCGGGCTGGTCGCAAAGAAAGCGGTCGAGCGCGGTCTCGCCGTGCGGCCGACCGTGAAGACATCACTCGCGCCCGGCTCGCGCGTCGTGACCGACTACCTCGAGCGAACCGGACTGCAGAAGTATCTCGACCTGATCGGCTTCCACCTCGTCGGCTACGGCTGCACGACGTGCATCGGCAACTCCGGCCCACTCGCCCCGCACATCGAAGAGGCGGTGACGAAGAACGATGTCGTGGCCGCCTCGGTACTCTCGGGCAACCGCAACTTCGAGGCCCGCGTGCACCAGAACATCAAGGCGAACTTTCTGATGAGTCCGCCGCTCGTGGTCGCGTTCGCCCTCGCCGGCCGAACCACAATCGATCTGACGACCGAGCCGATCGGCAAGGACAAGTCCGGCAACGATGTGTTCCTGCGCGACATCTGGCCGAGCACCAGCGAGCTGCGCGACGCAATGAAATCGGCTCTGAGTCCCGACAGTTTCCGCCGGTTGTACTCGAACTTCGCCGACCAGAACCCAATGTGGAACGAGGTCCCCAGTTCGGTCGGCAACGTGTACCAGTGGCAGCCGGACTCAACGTACATCCAGGAGCCGCCGTTCTTCGTGAACTTTGGCCTCGAGCCGGGCCGCGCGGCCGACATTCGAGGCGCGCGGCCGCTCGCGATCCTGGGCGACTCCGTCACGACCGACCACATCAGCCCGGCCGGGTCCATCAAGGCTACGTCACCAGCGGGCAAGCACCTGATCGAGCATGGCGTTGCCCAGGTCGACTTCAACAGCTACGGCGCTCGTCGTGGCAACGACCGCGTCATGACGCGCGGCACGTTCGCCAATGTGCGAATCAAGAACCTGATGGTGCCGGGCGTCGAGGGCGGCGTCACGAAGTTCCATCCAGGCGGCGAACAGATTCCCATCTACGACGCGGCCATGAAGTATCGCGCCGCCGGAGTTCCACTCATTGTGCTCGCCGGCCAGGAGTACGGCACGGGCAGCTCGCGCGACTGGGCCGCCAAGGGGACGCAACTGCTCGGCGTCCGCGCCGTCGTTGCCGAGAGCTACGAACGCATCCATCGTTCGAACCTGGTCGGAATGGGCGTCTTGCCCTGCCAGTTCCCCGACGGCGTCACGGCCCGGACGCTGCGTCTCGACGGCACGGAGACCTTCGACCTCCTCGGCCTCGACGCCGGTTGCCGGCCGCGGCAGACTCTGACGCTCGTCATCCACCGCGTAGACGGGTCCACGGAGCATGTTGCCGTTCGCTCGCGCATCGACACACCGATCGAAGTGGACTACTACCAACACGGCGGGATACTGCCCTACGTGCTGCGTCAGTTGCTGGGGCGCGTCCGCAGTTCTTGATGTCGCGACTCGTTGCCACGCCACCCGTCGTGTTTCTCACGCAATGATCTCGCGGATCACCTGGCCGCGGTCCATGTCGAGGCGTTTGCGACCGGGGACTTCGAGCGTGAGCGGGTCGAGGCCGAGTTGGTGCAGCACGGTGGCGTGGACGTCCGTGACGTAGTGCGGATGTTCGACGGCGTGGAAGCCGATCTCGTCGGTCGCGCCGTGCGTGACGCCGCCCCGGACGCCGCCGCCCGCGAGCCAGGCACAGAAGCCGTTCGGGTGATGATCGCGGCCGTCCCCCTGGGCGCCGGGCGTGCGGCCGAACTCGGTGCCCCAGACGACCAGCGTCTCATCCAACATGCCGCGACGCTTCAGGTCCTTCAGCAGCGCGGCGATCGGCTGATCGACCTGGGCCGACAGCGTCGTGTGGTTCTCTTTGATCTTTCCGTGCGCGTCCCACGCTCCGCCGCCTCCGCCGCCGTGGAACACCTGAACGAACCGCACGCCGCGTTCCACCAGCCGCCGCGCGACCATGCACAACTCACCGAACGGCTTGGTGACCGAGTTGTCGAGGCCATACAGTTGCTGCGTCTCCTGCGACTCGCGGTCGATCTCTAACGTCTCCGGCACGGACGTCTGCATCGCGAACCCCAATTCATACGACTTGATGCGCGCCCGCAACGCGGCGTCGTCCGGGTAGTCGATGCCCGCGAGTTGGTTCAGCTTGCCGATCAGGCTGAACTCGGCCGCCTGCTCGGCGGGCATGACGCCGCCGGGCCTCGCGACAAAGGGCAGCGGGTTCTTTGGGTCCACGTTCAACCGAACGCCGGCGTTTTCCGGCCCGAGATAGCTCGCTCCGTGAGTCCACTCGCCGCCACAGCAGTCGCCGGTCGGCGTGCCAAGCACGACGTACTCCGGCAGGTTCTCGTTCATCGAGCCGAGTCCGTAGCTGACCCACGAGCCGATCGTGGGGAACGGCCCCTCGCGCGGGTGTCGGCCGGTGTGCCAAGTCAGTTGCGTGCCGTGATCGTTATGGACGGTCCAGAGCGACCGCACGATCGCCAGGTCGTCCACGCACTCGCCGACGTGTCGGAACCAGTCGCCGACCTCGATGCCGCTTTGGCCGTACTTCTTGTAGCCCGTCTGCAGCGGCATGATCTGCTTGCGGTTGCCGTGCGCGGGGTTGACGCCAACCAGGTTCCTATTCACCCGCGCGGGGTCGAGCACGTCTTTGAATGGAGTTTCGTCGATCGATTTGCCGGCGTATTGGTTCAACGCCGGCTTGATGTCGAACGATTCGACGTGGCTGACTCCGCCGCAGAGGAAGATCCAGATGACCGACTTGGCCCGCGGATCATGATGCGGGCGCCCATCCGGTTTTTGGGGCGCGGCGGTAGAAGCGTCGGCTCGAACCACGCCGTCTCGGGCGAGCATCGCGCCCAGAGCGAGGCCGGTGAACCCCATGCCCGTGTCGACGAGGAACGAGCGGCGCGTGACGCCGGGGCAACAGCCATCCCGTGTGTTGATCGTGGACATGTTTCGTTCCGCTCTCCTATCGCACCGTGACGAAATCGTTGTGGTTCAACAGCGCGTGTACCAAATTCTCGCGGGCCCGCAACGACGGATCGGCCGACGGTTTGGCGCTGTCTGCCGGGTCGATCGCACAATCGCTTGCCTTCGGTGGGCTTTGCCGGAACATCCGCGACTGCGCCACGAGGAACTCGGCGCATGCTTCCAGCTCCGCGGGCGTCGCGCGGCGGGCCAGGACTCGTTCGAACGCGGCCGAGGTAAACGCCGTCGGGTCTGACCCGGCGCCGGCCGCCAACGAACGAGCGAGCAGCCGCGACTGCGCGACAACCAACTCACTGTTCGCCAGCGTCAGCGCCTGTTGCGGCACGACGCTCTCCTTGCGTTCGTAGCACTCGTTTACGCCGGCCGCATCGAACACCTTGAGGAACTCCATCTGCTTCTCGGCCGCGTGGCGGAAGTAGAGGCTGCGGCGGTTGACCGTGAGCCCCTGATGGTGATCGATGTCCGGCCCGCCGAATGTCTGGTCGAGCCGGCCGGCGACCCAGAGCACGTTGTCGCGCACCAGTTCCGCTTCGAGCCGGCGCGAGTTCATGCGCCAGTAGAATCGGTTGTCTGGGTCGGCGGCCAGCGCCGCGTCGTCCGGCGTCGAGGCCATGCGGTACGTAGCCGACGTGACAATCAGGCGGTGAATGTGTTTCATCGACCACGGCGCAGGCGGTCGACCGCCGAGCGTCGACGGTTCCATCAGTTCGGCGGCGAGCCAATCGAGCAGGGCCGGGTGCGTCGCGGGTCGACCGCCCTTGCCAAAATCGAACACGGCCGGCGCGAGCGCCGACCCAAAGTGGCGCGTCCAGATGTGGTTGACGGCGACGCGAGCGGTCAGTCGATTGGATTTGTCGGTGATCCAGCGCGCCAGCGCCAGTCGTCGCCCAGTGCTGGTCGCCGGGTACATCTTGATCGGTCGCCTCGTGTACTCGACGGTGGGGGGAAGTAGCGCGTCCCGCTTGGCCTTCGCGAGCGCCTTCTCTGTTTCGGTGCGTTTGTTCTGGGCTGCCGTCAGGGCCGCGGACGCCTTCTGCACCGCGTCGGCATGCTTCTTGTCGGCGGGGTCGGCGGCGGCGGCCTGGGCCGCGGCGAGCGACGCGGCGTGCGCCTTGTCGGCGGCGAGTTGAGCAGCCTGGTGATCGAGTTTGGCTTCGAGCAGGGTCGCCCAGCGTTGGGCCGCAGTAGCAGCGACTGCCAGCCGCTGAAACTCTTCTGGCTGGGTCGCTCGCGAGCCGGCGTCCTCGAACTGTTCGATGCGGATGGTCGCCTGCAAGGCGGCGTGCTTGGCCTCGGCGACTTCGACCGAAAGTTCCGCGATCGCGGCCGCGTCGCTCCCCGCGGCGTTGGCCGTCTGCCAAATCTGTTCGAGCGTGTTCCTGGCGTGCACCACGGCCTGTTCGCTGGCCGCGAGCGTCTCGCGCACGACGAAAGCCAGTTTTTCGGGCGCATACGCACCGAGCGGCAAAGTCACCGGCTCGATCCGCAGCGGCGGCCCCCCAAGCGATGCGGGCACGCCCGGCTCGATCGGCCTCGTCTTGTCCGGCACGCGATCGTCGCCGCGCACGAACAAGTACGTCGCGGCACCCCGGTCGGCGTC
>Ga0185317_100137_pt1 | contig 25929 bp, 21 predicted proteins | sample DevilsHole_FD_128020 | JGI IMG/M metagenome (GOLD analysis project Ga0185317, IMG submission 128020) | Groundwater microbial communities from Devils Hole, Nevada to study Microbial Dark Matter (Phase II) - Devils Hole (SPADES assembly)... | ecosystem: Environmental > Aquatic > Deep subsurface >...
ACCTCGCAATTTTGCTTCACTAAAATCAGTCCCATTCAATACAATTTCGTTACCCAGTCCCGCTCCACAGAGATCGGCCCGACTGAAATTGGCGTTGCTCAAATTTGCACTATCAAGGATAGCCCCATTCAAGTGAGCAGCGCTCAGGTCAGCCCCGCTCAGGCAGCAACACTCAAGTGAGCACCCCTCAAACTAGCCAATCTCAAATCAACCCCAGCAAAATCCCTCTCCCCACCGGCATACCGTCTGAGCAGTTCTTCAGCGTCCATAACGTTACTCCTTAATCCCTTGAGGATATCAAAGCGCTTTCCCTTCACCAATTTTATCCTAAAATACGCGACTAATAACGCCGGCATGTAAAAATATTATATGACTTGCCGGCACGGTGTTCTGTGGCGGAGCGATTTTTTCGGCTAGCCCTGGCTACAGGCCAGATTTCAAAAATGTCTGTTTTTTTGATAAACCGGCTTTCTCCGCTCTCAGAACCCAAACAGAAATGCTATAGCAGTTCTAAATGATTTGCTCAACCGCATAGGGCCCAGAACCCCGGTTTCTTAAAGAAACCGGGGTTCTGAAATTTCCACGAAGGTTATTGACGCGCTATATATCAGTGCTAGCAGGGGAGAGGGGCAGACGAACTCGCCCCTGTAACGCCGCCCGAATTCATGCCGCGCCAACCGGCAGCCCTCCCCCACAACCAGCACATCTCACTCCCTCAATCCCTCACCCCTCACTCAAAAACTTCAAATAAGAACCGCTCAAATCCTTCACCGCTAACTCATAAAACAGCTTCCCGTGTTCCGGGGTCGCCAGCGCCGGATTCGACCCCATGCGACCGTCTGGATAGCGCCGGCGAAAATCCGCCGCACCGTAAATCTTGTGTTCGCGAGAAACCTCCGCCTCCAGAGGCGCTTGGCATATCGCCTCCGGATAGACATACTGCGTTAAAGCCACCTCGCTCGGCGTGGCGTGCGAGCCTTCTTGCTCCCCATATAACTCTTTTGCCAACTTATAAACCGAGCCGCACATAAACCAGTTGCCGATCTCACACTGCACCCGCTCCGCACCGGCAACATTTAACTCCGCCAGCACCGCATAAGTCTCGGAAAAAGCCGCCTTGAGCGTCGCAATATTGCCGCCGTGCCCATTAATAAAGAAAAACTTGGTGAATCCCGCCCGGGCCAAACTCACCAGATAGTCCCGAACCACCTGTATCATCGTGCTGGGGCGCAAGCTGATGCTGCCGGGAAATGCCGTGTGGTGCAGCGCCATGCCGACGTTAATCGCCGGCCCAACCAGTGCGCCGGTCGCCTCTCCCACCCCCCGCGCAATCGCTTCGGCGCAAATCGCATCCGTGCCGATTAAGCCGGTTGGTCCGTGTTGCTCCGTGGAACCGATGGGGAAAATCATGCCGGTGGACTTCTGGAGATAGGCTTCCACTTCGGGCCAGGTACTTAAGTGCAGCAGCATTGCTAGGTTGTTACAGTAATCGTACAGGTTCGATCCTAGCGAGGCTCGCCGGTCACGCGCCAGGTCAGGTTAAAATCTAGTTAACGTTTGAAAAAAGTTGATGTTTCAGACCTCCACGACAGCACCGGCTGAGATTGTCTCCGGCTTCCACGCTCTCTCTGACCCCCTGCGGCTGCAAATCTTGCAACTGCTGCAGCAGCGGGAGCTCTGCGTGTGCGAACTCTGCGAAGTGCTGCAGGTGGCTCAGTCCAAGCTCTCTTTCCACCTGAAAACTCTCAAGGACGCCGGTCTCGTCCGCGCCCGTCAGGAAGGTCGCTGGATGTACTACAGCCTCAACCCCCCCCAGTTTGCCGCCCTCGAACAGTACCTCGCCGACTGCCGGCGCTTCAGTCCCGTCCTGCCAGCTCGCTCCTGCGACTAACCCCGAAATATTAAGTTTTGTTTCAAGGAGCTTGACGAATCAAGTTTTTTTGATACGATAGCCTCGTACCCCAAAATAAGTACATCCATAGGGCAGGCGTTCCCTCCGACCCTCAATGAGGTACTGAGAAACCCGGTTTCTTAAAGAAACCGGGTTTCAAAGAGCTACTTCATCCCACTGAAAACCGCTAGAACTGCGGAGTTTTGCGGCTTAATGTATCAAACTTTCTTGAAATCAAGTTGAAATGAAGGAGAGCGAGGCAAACCCTCGACGAGTAATGCCAATGAGTGCGAAGAATCCAGAAGCCGGTGCCTCAGCCATTAAAGCCGGCAGCCAGCTCAGTTTTTTTGAAAGATATCTCACCCTCTGGGTGTTTCTCTGTATAATAGCCGGCATCGCCCTAGGCCGGCTGTTTCCCGGCGTAGCGGTAGCGCTCGATGCCATGAGCGTCTATCAAGTCTCAATCCCCATTGCCATCTGCCTGTTTTTCATGATGTATCCCATCATGGTGAAGATTGACTTCACCCAGGCAGAAAATGCCATCCGCGCCCCCAAACCAGTGATCCTGACTTTAGTGGTAAACTGGTTAATTAAACCGTTCACGATGGTGGCGTTCGCCCAGTTTTTCTTGGCGTGGCTGTTTCGCCCACTCCTCGCCGGGACGGAACTGCTCCGGGGCAGCGAAGTTCCGCTGTACAATTCTTATATTGCCGGCACAATTCTCTTAGGCATTGCCCCCTGTACGGCAATGGTGCTGATGTGGGGGTATCTCTCCTATGGCAATCAGGGACACACCCTGGTGATGGTGGCGGTGAATTCGCTGACGATGCTATTTCTGTACGCGCCGCTGGGGAGGTGGTTGCTGGCGGCGAACGATTTAGTCGTGCCCTGGCAAACCATTGTGCTGTCGGTGATAATTTATGTTGGGCTGCCATTAGCAGCTGGGATGTACAGCCGGCACTGGATTCTCAAAAATAAAGGCAAAGAATGGTTTGAGCGCCGGTTTTTGCAGTATCTCAGTCCGATTGCCATTACCGCTCTCCTGATTACCTTAGTGCTGCTGTTTGCCTTCAAAGGCGATCTAATTGTTAATAATCCGCTGCATATCCTGCTGATTGCAGTTCCTTTGTTCATCCAAACCAACTTTATCTTTCTGATTTCTTATGTAGCGGCGCAAAAGCTGAAGTTGTCCTATGAAGATGCCGCACCGGCAGCCCTGATTGGGGCGAGCAATCACTTTGAAGTCGCGATTGCCACAGCTGTCATGCTGTTTGGCTTGAATTCAGGCGCGGCTCTGGCTACAGTTGTGGGAGTCTTAATCGAAGTGCCGGTGATGCTGATGTTAGTAGAATTTTGCAAGCGCACCGCCTTTTGGTTCCGGCGCGAGCCAGAAAAGGCCACTTTGCGCGACCCCCGCTGCTCTCCTAGCAATTTGGGATTTTAGATGCCCGGATTTTGGATTGAAATCCTGCGGGTGGGGTGCGTTCCCCCTTCTCGAACCTGCCGGATAAGTGCCAGGGGAAAGGGAACGCATCCTACTAATCTATGTTGAGGTAAAAAGATGAAACGAGTCATGTTTGTTTGCAAAAAGAATTCCTGCAGGTCCCAAATGGCAGAAGGATTTGCTAGAATACTAGGAGAGGGAAAAATTTCGGCAACCAGCTCTGGGTTGGACGCGAGCCGGGTGCATCCCACCGCAGTTCAGGTGATGTCTGAAATTGGCATTGATATCAGCAATCAGACCTCTAAGCGGCTGAGCGATTTCAATCCGGAAGACTGGGACGCTGTGATTTCCCTGTGCGGGTGTGGGGTGAATTTGCCAGAAGCTTGGGTGCTTCGGGAAGTGTTTGAAGATTGGCAGCTGGACGATCCCGACGGACAGCCGGTGGAAACCTTTCGCCGCGTGCGGGATGAAATTAAGCAGCGGGTTGCAACATTAATTGAATCTGTAGGGGCGGTTGATTTAGGTTAGGACAGTGCCACGCCTGCGTTTATCTGCGTTTATCTGCGGTTCAATATTTAAAACCGCAGATAAACGCAGATGGACGCGGATAGGGAAATGAATGTCCTAATAGGGCTACTGCTATAATAGGCTTGTCTGTTAAAGGAGGTAGAGCCTCTAGAGGAGCGTTCCCAGGCGGAGCCTGGGAACGAGGGTAAAAATGCAAAATTTGTTTCGGGAGGTTAAACCTAATGCGGCAACTTAAGATAGAATGGAAACATCTGGAAGTAGATGGAAAAACTTGCCGGCGCTGCGCCGAAACCGGCCAGACACTCTCTGGGGCATCTCTGAAGAAGTGACGGTTTCCGAAAATCACTGCCCTTCCTGTTCCAGTTTAACCGGCAGGGAAACTTCCTGCAAGACTGTTGAGCGCGCCGGCGAAGTGTCGGAAGCCATTCCGGAATCTCTGATCCGCAAGGCAGCTTTGAAGCTTTTCGGGCTGGAATAAGCCCGCAGGCGCTCAAAATCCTTAACTAAAAAAAACGGAGTGCTGTTATGAGCAATCTCAAAATTGAAATCCTCGGTTCGGGCTGCAAAAAGTGTTACGAGCTAGAAGAGAATGCGCGGCGGGCGGTTGCTGCATCAGGTTTGGAAGTAGAAGTGCTGCACATCACCGACCCAGTTGAAATTGCTAAACGGGGAGTTTTGTCCACCCCAGCCCTCGCAGTTAATGGCAAAGTGGTGAGTAAAGGCAAAGTCCTTTCCCCGCAGCAAATTGAACCCCTGTTGCAGCCTTAGCGCTCATTTATAAAGAAAAAGTGGAGCCTCAAGAAACCGGGTTTCTTGTACTGGGTAAGCGCGAAAACTGCTCCCTCCTACAGAAGAAACCCGGTTTCTGCCCCCTGTCTGGCTTAACAATTCCTTGAGAAAATAGCTCTCAGCATATTGTATCATGTTCGACCCTTTCTATCCTTTTGACTGGCTAGCCACCCAGATTGTCACCCGATTGCTGGGTTTATCCCTCGACTCTCATCTGGGGTCTAGCCTGCATTTCTTTTTCTACGATGTTCCCAAAGTTATGACACTTTTGCTGGTGATTAGCTTTGCTGTGGGGACGCTGCAAACTTTCTTGCAGCCAGAGAAAGTGCGGGACTGGCTGGGAGGAAAGCGCACTATTATCGGCAATATTATGGCAGCTGGGGTGGGGATTGTGACGCCTTTTTGTTCCTGCTCAGCGGTGCCGCTGTTTATTGGTTTTTTAGAAGCCGGTGTGCCGCTGGGGGTGACATTTTCTTACCTGATCTCAGCCCCGATGGTGAATGAGGTGGCGGTGGTGTTGCTGTGGGGGTTGTTTGGGCTGAAAGTGACGCTGATGTATATCGGGTTTGGGGTGGTACTGGCGATTGCTGCCGGTTACACTATCGGTTTGCTGAAACTGGAAAAATGGGTTGAACCCTTTGTCTGGGAATTGCAAAAAGCCCGTGTGAGTGGCAAGCTAGATGAGGGCGATTCAGGCGAGATAACAATGACCTGGAAACAGCGGATCGAGCAAGGTCAATATTCAGCTGCCGAGATTTTTAAGTCAGTTTGGTGCTATATTGTAGGTGGGATTGCCCTAGGTGCCGGGATTCACGGTTACGCACCGGCAGACCTGATTGTCCGGTGGGCGGGTGCCGGAAATCCGCTAGCCGTCCCGATTGCCACTGCGATCGGCGTCCCCCTCTATGCCAACATCGCCGGTGTGCTGCCGATTACCGAGGCTTTGGTCAATAAGGGCATGCCTCTGGGCACCGCACTCTCATTCACAATGGCAGTGACAGCTTTGTCCCTCCCAGAGATGGTGATTCTCAGGAAAGTCCTGCAACCGGGGCTGCTGGCGGTGTTTGTCGGGTTGGTGGCTACCGGCATTATTGCGGTTGGCTACCTGTTCAACGCCCTGGTGGGTTAAGAGAATATTATGATTATTGTAACAAAAGCCATCAGGAGCCAGTTTTTATTGTATGTATGGGAGTGGACTTAGACAATAGGCTCCACAACTATGTTTTCTACTGAGTCAGTGAAAAGCCCTGTCATCCCAGACATAGGGCAAACGGGCCGGATTTTGGTGGTGGAAGATGAAGCCCTGATCCGGGACATGCTGGTTTTGGCCCTAGAAGGGGAAGGTTTCCAGGTCGCCACCGCTCCGGATGGGCGTGCCGCTCTGACTTTGCTGTGTGACTCCACTCCGAAGCACAGTGAGCTTCAGTTTGACCTGATTGTTCTGGACTTAATGTTGCCACAGATCAACGGTCTGGATCTGTGTCGCTTGTTGCGACATCAAGGCAACCATGTACCAATTTTGATTCTCAGCGCCAAAGGCAGCGAAACCGATCGCGTCTTGGGGCTGGAAGTGGGGGCAGATGACTACTTGACAAAACCTTTCAGCATGCGGGAGCTAGTTGCTCGCTGCAGAGCCCTGTTGCGCCGGCAGCGCTTGAATTTTTCGCCGCAGTCGCCGGTGCTGCTGTTTGGGGATATCGCCCTCTATCCCCAAGAGTGCCGGGTGATTGTCCGGGGGGAAGAATTGAGCCTGTCGCCCAAGGAATACAAACTGCTGGAACTGTTTATGAGTTACCCGCGCCGGGTTTGGTCGCGGGACCAGCTGCTCGATCATGTGTGGGGGCAGGATTTCATTGGCGACAGCAAGACAGTAGACGTTCATATCCGCTGGTTGCGGGAGAAATTGGAGCGCGATCCCAGCCAGCCTGAATACATTATTACAGTACGGGGATTTGGCTATCGGTTAGGCTGAAGAAGGTGGTGAGCGATCAGTGCCCAGTGCTGAGTGAATGCAAAACTCATTCCTCAAAACTCAAAACTTTGTTTACGAGGGAACACCAGATGGCTCTAGCCGCATTTTTTCTGGGTTTAGCTCTGGGGCTCGGGTTTTGGCTGATGCAGCAGTTGTGGCGAAGCCAGCAGCTGCAGAGGCTTCTGGCAATGTTGCCTGAGGATGACGTGGGGAGTTCTTTCCCCGAAATGGCTCGCTTGCGGCGCGGAATTGGCCGGGTGAACCAGCAGCTGCTGCTGCAGGAAGCGCAATTGCAAACCTGGGAGCAGATTCTCCAAGTCGCGCCCATCGGCTATCTGCAGGTGGATGAAGAAAACCAGCTGCTCTGGTGCAACGAGCAGGCGCGACAGCTGTTGAGCATTCACAACTGGGAGCCTGAACAGTTGCGCTTGCTGCTCAAGGTGGTGCGCTCCTATGAACTCGACCAGCTGATCGAGCAAACCAGACAGCGCCAGCAGCCCTGTGAGTGCGAGTGGGTGTTCCACCCAGCAATTGCCGATGGGGAGGCGCAGCGCCGAGGTGCGCTAACGCTGCGGGGCTACAGCTGGCCACTGCCAGCCGGTCAAGTGGGCGTGTTTCTGGAAAACCGGCAGGACTTTGTAGCGCTCTCTCAAGCTCGCAACCGCTGGGTTTCCGATTTAGCCCACGAACTGAGAACCCCCCTGACTTCCATTCGCTTAGTGGCGGAAACCTTGCAGGGGCGTTTGCAACCTCCCTTGAGCACTTGGGTGGAGCGCATGCTTGTGGAAATCAACCGGCTGATTAAGCTGGTACAGGACTGGCTTGACCTGCTCCAGATGGAAGCCGACCCCAGCAAAAATCTGAAGCGCAAACCCTTGGAATTGCAAGCTTTGATTCAGTCTGTCTGGCAAAGCCTGGAGCCGCTGGCGAAACAGAAACAGCTTTCCCTGGCGTATTCGGAACCCGAAAAGCTGCTGGTAGAAGCCGACGAGTCCGGTCTTTACCGAGTCTTTCTCAATTTATTCGATAACAGCATTCGCTACAGCCCCCACCAGGGAACGATTCAAGTCAGCGCCAGCCTCTCGCCCGCGAACGTCGCCCCCACAGAAGCGGCGGGGCGAGAACAGGTTCAAATCGATATTATTGATTGCGGTCCGGGCTTTCCAGAAACAGACCTCCCCTATGTGTTTGACCGGCTGTATCGGGGCGATCCGTCGCGAGCGCGAGGGATATGGCCTGCAGGCAGCCTTTCCCCACAGCCGGCATCGGGCAATTCCGAAATCCTGGTACAGCCGAGCACCGGCAGCGGTCTGGGCTTGGCCATAGTCCGGCAGATCGTCCTCGCCCACGGCGGAACCGTCACAGCCCGCAACCACCCCGAAACTGGCGGTGCGTGGCTGCAAATCCATTTGTTCGCTCCCGGAACCCGGATTGCCTCTCTCAGCGCATAGCCCAGTATCAAGAAACCCGGTTTCTCAAAGAAACCGGGTTTCTGACGGTGGCACAGGGGTAAGCTGTTAGGCTAATAATGCTGCTTTTCCCTTGAAAGGAGGCAGTCGCGCCTTTTCTGCGCACACCACCACCAATGAAAACTCGCGCTTCGGGCGGCGGAGATCCAGTAGGGCTAAAGCCCAACTACGAACTTTTTCAAGTCAGAGCCTCCAAAGCGGCGTTCCCAGGCAGAGCCTGGAAACGAGAGGAACCAGAGGAACCAGAGAAACCTGGTTTCTGAGGTTGGCACAGCTTCAGGGGTATTTCCGCACGCCGCTTCTGTCCCGCCTTCTCGCTTCCCTTTGCCACCCACACAGCTCACCAGGACGTCTGGCTTCCCTCGCACGCCCGTTTAATATGTTAAATTATGTATCAGTTTCGGCACGTCCTTATATTTTTACTTCAAAATAAGTTATGATAAAAAGTTTCCTTCTAAAAGGTACAGGAGTGAGCCATGTTCCCAATTGCCGCTGTCAGCCGTCGGTGGGATTTGGCCACGATGCCAGAGAGCGGGAGTGAAATGTAGTCACAAGCACTCTTGAGACTGACAGCCCTGTGCTAGGTAATGTTACCGTCGTTACTTTTCTCAACAACTGGGGTGAATCCTGCGTCTTCCAATCCAAATAGTGAGCGAACTAATTTCGAGCGCCAAATCAAGCGCTTGGAGCGGGATGTTTTGCGCATGGGCGCTTTGGTGGAAAATTCCTTTCGCCTCAGCCACCAGGCGCTGTTCCACCGGGACTTAGCAGCTGCTCAGGCTATTCCTTTGCTGGACAAGCAGATCGATCAATTTTACCGGCAAATCGAGTCCGACTGCGTTCTGCTGATGACTCTGCGAGCGCCGGCGGCGCAGGATTCGCGACTCTTGGGCGCTTTTATGCAGCTGGTGCGCGATATCGAGCGCATCGGGGACTATGCTAAAGACCTGGCAGAGATTGCGATTAAACTGTTTCCATATCCAGTTCATCCCTGCATGCCTCAAGTTGAGGTGATGTCCCGAGACGCCCAAGCTATGCTGGGGATGAGCCTTCTGGCTCTGGCCAATTTGGATGCGGAGGCGGGGCGCAGGTTGAAAGATCAGGATTCTACTGTCGATGACGCCTACGACAGTTTGTACCAAACTTTGGCCCACCAGCGGGATGTTAAGGGGGTGGTTGAGCCTATTCTGTTGCTGGCGCTGGTGATCCGCCATTTGGAGCGTATGGCTGACCACGCTACTAATATCGGTCAGCGTGTGGCTTATATTGTTACTGGTCAGCGGGGTTAGTTTTTTGAACCGCTCAGCCAGCCCTCGGACGCCAAGAAAGAGGGAGAGGGGGGGGGAGAAATTAATTCCTGGCAAAGCGGGATTTGAGCTAACCCAAAAATGAGAAAATCTTAAATATTTCTTAAAGTGAGAGGTTGAAAATTAGTGGTGTTTTTTGGCGGAACGCAAGCGCGTCTCCCTAGAAGAGTGGCAAGAGAAGATTGGCAAAGAAACCAGGATGAATAATAATATATAGCGGTTTTCGTATGAGTGAGGTACTGAGAAACCCGGTAACTTTGGCGAAACCGGGTTTCAAAGGCTGTACTTCATCCAACTGAAACCCGCTATAATACGAGTCCTGAGAGGCTTTGCTTTTCCGGGGAATCCCCCAATCCAAAATCTAAAATCTAAAATCCAAAATCAACATGACTCTCAAGCGCAGAGATTTTTTGCTGTTCCTGGGCTGTACTGCCGGTGCGGTAACATTGAGTTCCCTACAGTCCTGTGGGCCAAACGCCCCGACACAAGCGCCTTCGTCAAACGCCCGGAAATTGAGCTTTCGTCCTGTTAAGGGGCCAATGCCGGTAACAACGGATGGGATTTCACCGGCACAGCAGCTGGAAGTCTACAAAACCTATGAAGTGGCGGACGATTTGATACTTCCAGAAGGCTTTACCTATCAGGTGATTGCCGCCTGGGGGGATAAGGTTGGGAATTCTCGCTTTGGCTATAATAACGACTATCTGTCGTTTGTGGAAACTGGCCAGGATGAGGGCTATTTGACGGTCAATTTTGAGTATATCAGCGATATCCCCTGGCGGCAAACTTTCCTGCAGGTGATTGGCAAGTCGCTGCCTTTTGAGGAGGTGGACGCTGCGGTGAAAAAAGCCGGCGGTAAAAATGGGCTGAATGCTTTCGCGCTGCCGGATAAGGACCCGATTAAGGCTAAAATTCGGGAGATTTGCAAAGAAGCTTTAATAGATCAGGGGCTGGGGGTGATTTCCCTGCGCCGCAAGGCGGATGGCTCTTGGGAGCGGACAAATTCTAAGGCTGACCGGCGGATTACGGGCATTTCTGGGCTGGAAGATGGCAAGTATCTGAAAGCTACCGGCCCGGCTGTGGCCATTTTTCAGAAAAAGCAGGGACAGGGCTATATCGACGGGCTGGGCGATCGCATTATTGGGACTTTGGCTAACTGTGCCGGTGGGACTACTCCTTGGGGTACGGTGCTGAGTGGGGAGGAAAATTTCCAGGCGCAGGTGGCGGAGGGGGTGTGTGCTGACGGTACTGCGGCAAATCCGGGGGAATTAACGTTCAGCAGTGAAAGCATTGATGGACAGGGGAATGTGTTTGGACTCGCCGGCAATAAGTACGGCTGGATTGTGGAACTTGACCCTGCTAACCCTAATGATTATGGCACGAAACACACTTGGCTGGGGCGCTACCGGCACGAAGCTGTGGGGGTGCGCGTGGTTGCCGGCAAACCGCTGGCGTTTTATTCGGGGTGCGATCGCATGGGCGGGCACGTCTACAAGTTTGTCAGCCGCGATCCTGTGCGCGACCCGAAGGATAAAGCCAATTCCAAACTGTTGACAAACGGCATGTTATATGCTGCGAAATTCAATGCGGACGGCACCGGCACCTGGATTCCGCTGAAAGCGGACACGCCGGTGAATCCCGACAGCCCTAGCAATATTGTAGGGGAAATGATTCCGCTACCCGGTAATGTAAGACAGGCGTCTCGCCTGTCCTATCTCAAAGCGAAGAAAGATGAGGAAATCAAGCAATTTAAGCAGAAGTTCAAGAAGCTGGGGGATTTGTACACCGGCACCCCACAGGAGAAACAAGGCGCGATTCTGATTGACGCTCACTACGCCGCAAATGCTGCAGGAGCTACTAGCACTGCGCGTCCGGAAGATACGGAAATTGCACCTGACGGTTCTTTATATATTAGCTTTACTGCTGGTCTTTCTGGGGAGGAAGGGGGACCCGACAAGCGGATTTTCAAAGGGCCACATGGGGAGACGCCTTACCCGTATGGCTGGATTGTGCGCTTGCAGGAAATGGGGAATGAGCCTACTGCTTTGAGTTTCCGCTGGAAGATATTTGTGACGGGGGGAGAACCGGCTGTTGGGGGTGGCGGTTTTTCTAACCCGGACAATTTGCTAATTGACCGCAGCGGGAATATTTGGATGGTGACGGATCTGGGCACCCGCAGTCAAAACAGAGCGGTTGAGAGTCGGGTTGATGCTGAGGGAAAGCCGGTGAATCTGTCGAATTTGATGGGTGTGTTTGGGAATAATTCTATCTGGTATATTCCCACATCGGGGGAGGATGCGGGGAATGCTTATTTGTTCGGTTGTGGGCCAATGGATTGCGAGACGACGGGGCCGTTTTTTACTAGCGATCAGAAGACGCTATTTCTGTCGGTGCAGCATCCGGGGGAGGTGATGGGAATTCGCAAGGATATGGCGGCGGAAATGCGGGAGTTTGCGATGCTGAGTGCGGAGGGGAAGGAGTTCGTGCAAAGTCGCAAGGTGCCGGTGGGTTCAAATTGGCCGAGTAAGGGGGCGAATGACCCGCCGAAGCCGGCTGTTGTGGCGATTCGCCGGCTTGATTCTGGGGCGATTGCGTGATGTTCTGCAGGGTGCGTTCCGCCTGACGATACTGAGAAACTACTGAGAAACCCGGTTTCTTAAAGAAACCGGGTTTCTGGCGGTAGTTGCTCCAACTGAGAAAGTCTAAGCATCCAGATCCCCCCAAACCCCCCTTAAAAAGGGGGGCTTTGAGAATACCAAAACGGGTTTTTGGCGGTAGTTGCTCCAACTGAGAAACGCTATATAACCCAAGTTGCTATTTATAAGTCTAAGCATCCAGATCCCCCCAAACCCCCCTTAAAAAGGGGGCTTTGAGAATGTCTATTCTCTTGCGCCTACAAGGGGGTTGACAGGGGGACGCTTTGTAGGGCGGATTGGGTGGAAAACGCAACATGAAAAATCGGCGATCAATTATGTTATCTTGCCTGAATTGACAGAAGAGGGTATGATGCGGTGGCTGGGGAGTTCCTCCCAGATGGCCAAATTCTGGGTTCGGGGAACTGACTGGATAGTTGGGTGTGCGGCGTCTTTTTCTCCCGAGATGGCAAAACTGTGGTACATTGAGAATTGTCTCAATGAATTTACGAGAGGGGCGCTTGGAGCTTATATTTGTTTCGGGCGTATTTAAGGGGTTTGCAACCCGCTCTCTCGTTTGAGGTTCTGTTAATTTTTGACGTGTGGATTCTGAAAGGAGTTGACAAAAACGTGAGTCTTGCTGTTGACGATAAACCGCTGATGGCCCAAGCTGAATACGCAAAGAAATTGCGCAATCTGCTTCCAGCTGAGGCTTTTCAACCTGATGCCAGTAAGTTGGCTATTCTGTTAATCAATCTGGCCATATTGATATTGGGGTGGGCGATTGCATACTATTTGGATCGGTGGCCAGTCTATCTTTTGTGGCTTTATTTGCCTCTAGCAGTGGTGATGGGTAATAGCGTCACTGTCTTGCTATTTAGCTCCCACGATATCATGCATGGCGGCGTGATTAAAAACAAACATCTGATGCCGGTGATTAGCTGGCTGGGGCTAGCAATGGGGTGGATGCCACCGACTTTATGGAAAGCAGTTCATAACCGAGAGCATCACAACAAAACGAATTCTCTCGCCGATCCAGATCGCAATTATTTAGAAGCACAGCCTAAGACTTGGGGGAAGTGGATTCAGAATCAGTTTGTGCCGTCATCTGAAGTCAATCCTGTATGGTTTACAGTGGGAATGGCAACATCATGGGGGGTGCATGGCTTTCGCAATCTGACTTCGGTGCTGTTGTTTAATAGCGAATCCGTCGATTATGTTCCTGCTGCATTTACAGTCAGTGCTAAAGAGCGCCGGGCGATTGCAGTGGAATATTTAGGGATTGTAATGATTCATCTGGGGATATTAGCCTGTCTGCAGTTCCACCCACTTAAGCTGGCATTGAGCTACTTTCTGCCCATAGGACTTGGCCATGCCGGTGCAATGTTCTATATCTACACAAATCACATGTTTTGCCGGATGACTAGCGTTAACGATCCGCTGATCAATAGTGTTTCTCTGCGGGTGCCTAAAATCTTTGATGTCTTGCATTTGAATTTCTCCTATCATACGGAGCATCATATATTCCCGAGTATGAACTCCGACTATTATCCCAAGGTTCAAGAATTATTGCAAGAACTCTATCCTGACCGCATGAATTTAGTTGATGCGGGGGAAGCTTGGCGATTCCTGATGCAAACTCCTCGGCATTACAAGGATGAAAATACCTTTACCGATTGGTCAGGAGAAAAGTCTGTCCCTTGCTTTAAGTGTCAAGAATCTAAAGACTTTTAAGTTGGTCGAGGAACCCCCCGCAAGAAGCGGATGAGTTTATCAGCAGGGAGCGGGAGAGTTGGCGAGCGAGAAACCCGGTTTCTTCAAGAAACCGGGTTTCTGAGTTGTCTGAGCGGAGTTTTGCTGGCCTATTTACTGCACGGAGACAACAACGCCACGACTTTCATTAGCGATGCGATCCACGGCGGACACGGCGTAGGTGCCTGGCCCAACTCTGGCACCGGCAGTGTCGGCGGGGACAATTCCCCAGAGTGTCCAGCTGTTGCCGGTGCGCTTGTAAACAGTCCAGGAGCGAATGTCGTCAGAAACCGCCGGGTCCCAAGCGATCGTACCGGCACTGGCGGTGACGCCTGTGGGGGGAGCGGGGGGTTGCGCGTCTAACCAAGGCATCGTCGGTGGGAGTGCCGGTCGGGGATAAATCGAGGATTTGAAGACATCATTAACGCCGAGGCGATTTTCTTTGAAAACCTTCATGCTGAAGAAGATATTTCCCAAAGAGAAAGCGTCTGCTTTGCGGCGAGAAATCTCAACCTGTCTCGTGAATTCGGAAATCGGCCAGCTTTCCCCGTTGAGTTGGCTCAAGTAGTTGCCGGCGTAAATGTGCCGTCCTTGGGGGTTGTTTTGCGTCCACCAATTCAGCAGTGCGGGGTAGCTTTGCTGGGGCGGGTCAATGCGCCAGTAAAGTTGGGGAGCCATATAGTCAACCCAACCTTCTACCAGCCATTTTTTGGCGTCGGCATAAAGTTCGCTGTACTGGTCGAGTCCCACAATTCCTGCCGGCTGTCCGGGGCGGTATATGCCAAAGGGACTAATACCAAATTTGACGTAAGGTTTGGCAGATCGAATGCCGTCTGAGAGGCGCTTCATCAACCTGTTGACGTTATCGCGCCGCCAGTCGCCTCGGGAGAGGGAGCCACCGGCAGCCCGATAAGCGGAATAGGTTTTCGAGTCGGGGAATTCGATGCCGGCTTCGGGATAGGGATAGAAGTAATCATCGAGGTGGATGCCGTCTACATCATAGCGGCGCACCACATCCATAATCACTTCGTAGGTTTTGTCCTGAACAACTTTGGCACCGGGGTCCATCCACAGCAAATCGCCGTATTCATAGGCGTATTCTGGATATTGCTCCGCCATGTGATTGCCGGCGAGACGGAATTGCTGTTTTGCTTGGGCGCGGTAAGGGTTGAACCAAGCGTGCAGTTCGATATTGCGCTTGTGGCTTTCTTCGATTGCAAATTGCAACGGATCGTAGAATGGTTCTGGCGGCTTGCCTTGGGTGCCGGTCAGCCACGCACTCCAGGGTTCCAGTTGCGAGTTATAGAAGGCGTCTCCAGCCGGACGCACTTGCAAAACCAGTGCGTTCAGGTTCAGGGCTTGCATCTGGTCGAGGATGCGGATCAGCTCGGCTTTTTGCTGTTCCACCGGCACTCCCCGCTTAGAGGGCCAGTCTATATTGGCCACGGTTGCCACCCACACGCCACGGAACTCCCGCGTGTGGCCAACACTGACGAGTTGAGAGGCCGGCCCTGTCTGTTGGGCTACTCCTGCCGGTGGAAAAGCGGCGTAAATCTGAGTCACGGCTAGTCCGAAGAGCAGAGAAAGAGCAAATGCCAGGATTTTGCCTTTTTTCCGGTTTGTATGATAATCCACGGTCGGGGAAGCAGCTTCAGCTTCGGGCAGATGCGGTCGGCGTTTCCCCAGGGATGCAGCCAAATTGCGGCCCAATTGCCGTAATTGGCTGTAAATTCGTAAAATCAGGGCAGTTAACTTCATCTTATTTGCAAGGACTTGATGTTTTACCCCTAATCAGCAATGCCCCCCATCATACCTAGCAGGTCAGTTTCTGGGAAGCGCATCTTAAATCCGGGTGTTTACTTTGTGAAAGTGGGTGCGTTCCAGACGGAGCGCTATGGGATATGCTTTCCCCGCCGCCACCCGCAAATCCGCAAAGACGGCGACAGGCGTCCCGCCTGTGCTACTAGAGAGAGATGGCGTAGGCACAGTCGGGACGCCTGCACACACCTACCAAACAGGGTTTGTTACTTTTAAACCAGGAGAAAAAGTCGATGATAGATTACCTCTCGCCCTTAGAGCAAAAAGTTCTCGCGCAGATGAATCTGGCGCGAACAAATCCAGCAGCGTGTGCGGCAAACTTGGAACCAAGAATGCGGTATTATAATGGGAAATTGCTGCAACTGCCCGGACAAATCCCCATCATAACGCAGGAAGGCGTCAGGGCGGTTGAGGAGGCAATCCGCTTTTTGCGCTCGGCTCGTTCTTTACCGCCATTCAAAGTGTCGAGAGGGATGTCTATGGCAGCGAGAGATCACGTCAAAGACCAAGGGCCAAAAGGTCTAACCGGCCACACGGGCAGTGATGGCAGCGATCCGTTTTCCCGGATGAATCGTTACGGTGAGTGGCAAGGTGCGGCGGCGGAAAATATCAGTTATGGCGACCGCACAGCGGAAGATATTGTTATGTCTTTAATTATAGATGACGGAGTTCGCTCTCGCGGGCACAGGAAAAACATGTTTAACCCCGATTACCTAGTCACAGGAGTTGCCTTCGGCCATCACATCAAATATGGGGCCATGTGCGCGATTACCTATGCCAAAGCCTACAGATAAGTAGGGAGGGAAAGCGAAGCGTAAGCCACCCTACAGTCTAGGCGAGAATGCCAGAAACCCGGTTTTTTAAAGAAACCGGGTTTCTCAGGACATCCCTCTGATGAAAAGTTTATTTTATTTTAATATCGCCGGCGCATTTTCCTGCTAATATCAAAATTGCATCAACCGCTGATTCCATTTCTCTGCCCATGACTTCCGATCGGCCACCGGCTGAACCCACTCCCAGCTTCATTTCTCCCGCCATCCCCCCCAACCTGATGGTGGAATATCCCCCCGCCTGCTCCCCGCTGAAACTGGGAGTGATGGCTTCCGGTAGCGGCACGAACTTTGAAGCGATCGCCCAGGCGATCGCAGACCGGCAGCTGAACGCCCAAATACAAGTGGTGATTTACAACAACCCCGGAGCGAAAGTCGCCGCACGCGCCGACAGGTGGGGCGTGCCGGCTGTGCTGCTCAACCACCGCGACTACAAGCGCCGCAAAGATTTAGATGGCGAAATTGTCAAGACCCTGCAGCAGTATGATGTGGAGTGGGTAATTATGGCCGGTTGGATGCGAATCATCACCGAAGTTCTCCTTGACGCTTTCCCCGACCGAATTCTCAACATCCACCCCAGCTTGTTACCGAGTTTTCCGGGCGCTGATGGTGTGGGGGATGCGCTGAAAGCTGGGGTGAAAATAACAGGATGTACGGTTCATATTGTCCGTGCGGAAGTGGACAGTGGCCCGATTATTATACAGGCAGCGGTGCCGGTGCTGCCCGAGGACAATCCGGAAACGCTGCACGCCCGCATTCAAGTCCAGGAACACAAGATTTTGCCGCAAGCGATTGCGATCGCAGCCGCCGGACGTGCCGGTTGGCACCCCTCAGTCTAGGATAAAACACGCCGGCAGTGTGATAGTCTTTTTTATGGCTATTTAAACGCTGTCTTTCTGCTTACTGACATGACTGTGACATCAAGAATGAAAGGCTGGATGCCCTTTTTGGCGTGGGCGATTCCAGCCGCGTACTTTTTCCTGGCCTTCTTGCAAATGCCGGTGGGAATGGCCAAAGGTCTAGATCCATCTTGGGCTTATGCGATCAGTCGCGCCGCCGCCGAAAAACTTATCTTTGGGAAAGACATTATATTCACTTGCGGGCCTTTTGGATACCTGGTTGTTGCTGGACTTGCCTTAAAGCAGCACTTTCTTTCGGTAGTCGGCTTTCATGCGGCAGTCCACTTAATATTTTGCGGGCTGGCTGTTGCGAAGCTAATCAAGCTGAAACACCCCCTACAAAAGATGTTAGTGGCGAGCGCCCTGACCGTCCCATTTCTGCTGGGGATCTCAAGTTTTGAACACGAACTGATCTGCACGTTTTTAATTGTCTTGTCTTTCGACAGTCTGTGGCAAAGAAAGTACATTCGATGGGCGGCTGTGGGACTGGGAGGCATTGCCGGCTTTTGTTTGCTGACCAAGTTTACTGTTGGAGTAAACACGCTTGGCTCGCTGATTTTGCTGTTAGGCGCTAATTTCTGCAGCTCTCTCAAATCCAAATCCGACAGGCTGATTAGCTTTTTGGCTGTCACCGATGCCTTACTGGCAGCCATCTCTGTTGCCTTCATATTTTTAAACCCCAACCCCAAAATTAGCCTGAAAGAGGTACTCCTGTGTCTGGTTTTTGCCGGTATAATTGGAGCAGTCACTTGGCTGATGCAGAAACGAATCCTTCTTCCCTTTGTCGCGGAGTATCGAGAAGAAATTGCTAATGATAAAGGGGTGCGTCTAGCTTCGGCAACCCCTCATCCCCTAACCCCTTCTCCCACAAGGGGAGAAGGGGAACCAGACTTTTCAGATCCCCCTCTCCCTGCTTGGGAGAGGGGGCAGGGGGTGAGGGCAAGGACTCTATCTACATACCTGCGCCGGCTAGGCTGGAAGAGAGGATTTTATGTCTCCTACTGTTTGTTCCTGAGCGTAACGGTTTTGTATTCCTCGCCCTCACTAGCAGATTATCTGAAAGGCTGTCTGGAAATTTCCGAGGGGTATTCCAGTGCCATGAGTATCGTTGGCTCAAACTGGGAACTAGGATTTGCCGTTTCCGAATTAATTTTGGGATCAATCCTTCTCATCTTACTAGCCCGAGAAGGGAATCTAGGCTGGGCTCTGGTTCTTGCTTTTGTTTTGGCGCTAGCCTTTAAACACGGGTTTGTACGTCAGGATCTTCACGTTGCTGGTTTTATCCGGTTCACCCCCATCATCGTTTGGCTGTGTTGGGAAAAACTTAAAACAGTGCGCTTTCAAAAGCTCTCACATTTCGCGCACGGTTACGTCCTAATCCTGGCTTTCGCCTACCTGACGGTTAATCTGGGGGTATTCATCCCTCACGTTCAGGCGCTAACGCCGGCGAGAGTGGGGGCGCAGCTGTCATCCCTCCTCAATCTTAAGGCGTTTCAGTCCAGATTGAATAAAATTAGTGCCGCAGATTTAGCTCAAATCAAGCTTCCCGAACAGGCGCTCCGTCTGGTGGGAAAGAAACCCATAGACATTGTTCCCTGGGAAGTCTTGCTAGCAGAGGCAAATCAACTGAATTGGAAACCCCGACCCGTTTTCCAGTCTTACTCGGCTTACACACGGTTTCTGGACAGCGCCAACTACAAGAGTCTGTCTTCCGCGCCGAGAGACTACATCTTTTATAACTTCGCATCGATTGATGGCCGGCATCCTTTCTTTGACGAACCAGAAACATTTTTCCACATTTTGTGCAACTATGAAGTATCTCCGGAACTCCCTGAGTTTATCAATATGCCGGGTCTGTCCAATCTGACGATCCTGTCAAGGCGCAAGTCCAGTATCTGCTCAGCCCTTCCCGGAAGCAAAACAATATCAATTCCTTGGAACACTCCCCAGCCTTTGGAAAAGAGCGATGGCTCGATAGTTCGCGCCGCAATTAAATTCGAGTATTCCACGTTTGGCAAACTCTATAAAACGCTCTTCCGAGTGCCGCCGGTTAAGCTGCTGGTAACTGACCTAAATAATTATAGCTGGGTTGCCAGACTTCTTCCAGGGAATTCAGAAAACGGCGTCCTCATCAGCCACCTTCCTCAAGACGCTCTTGAAGCCTTCTCGCTGTTTCAAGGAGAATTACCGAGTCCGGTGAAAAGCTTTAGCTTCTCGACAAGAAATCCTTTTCTCTTTAAACCCAACATCGAGATCAGCTTTGTCTCCTATAATCTGGCCAGCGTCCAGCCCCCACCTATCTCACTAGACCAAATTTCATCTCGGCTGAGTGCGCTCAAGTTCCTCCCCAAGGCGACTGCGAACTTAAAGGGATTTCTGGACACCCGAAACACGAAGAACGATAAGCCCTTTAAAAAAGGCGACACCATTTCGCTGTCTGGATGGGCGACTCAGGAATCCGGCAAAGGCGAGAAGAATTTGGTTTTGCTAACCTATGGAAAGGATAACAAGCCGGTCGCCGTTACGACAATTGGCTTACCCCGCCCAGATGTTGCGCGAGCGCTTAAAAGCAGCGCTTACAGCAACTCTGGCTGGAAGATTGACTTGAAAGCGGAAGTTATGCCAAAGGGAGCTCACAATCTCAAAGCCTGGATTTACATGCCGGCAAGCCATTCCGCTGTACCGCTGACAGGCGTGTGCCGCGTTGAGATTCGTTAAGCCCAATTTTGGATTTTACCCTCGTTCCCAGGCTCCGCCTGGGAACGCCCGTTTGGAGGCTCTGCCTCCTTTCGACCACATGCCAATTAAAAGCTTAACAGCTTATATAGCCTTTCTCATATTAGTGAGGGACTGAGAAACCCGGTTTCTTAAAGAAACCGGGTTTCTGAAGCGCAGTTCATCCAACTGAGAAACGCTATAAGTAGGTGAGCCGAGGTTCCGGGGTGCGTTACGCTTCGCGCTCCGCACCCTACTTTTCTAGCGGAAGAAATGGAGATTTCCGTAGAAAATCACTAAGTAGCCGATCAGCCAGATGACAATACTCAGTTTGATGCGACTGTCTTGCAGCAGAATCCGATCCGGTTCCTCAGCACCGGCTCGCACCATCACCAGATGTTTGTAGTGCATGATTGCGTAGTGCACAACCGGCACCGTCACAACCAGAGAGGGATTCTTCCCAGAAGTGGCGGTAAAAAGAGCGTAGCACATCACCGTCATGGTGGCGGTGCTGTTCACTAAGGAATCCAAATAGGGCACAGTGTAGTGGGATAAAACCGGCCTTTGGCTGTTTTCTTTCTCCCCCAAATCGAACAGTTCGCAGCGCCTTTTGGCAAAACCCAAAAATAGCGCCAGGAAAGAAGTGCAAAGCGCAATCCACGCCGTCGGTGTGTCGCCCAGCGCGTAAATACCGGCTAGCAGCCGCAGCACAAACCCAACAGCAATGCAGCTGACATCCAGCAGGGGCAAGTGTTTCAGCTTCAGTGAGTAGGCGAAATTGACGGCAACATAGAGGGCGAGACACGCCAGTGTTGCCGGCCCAAAATAATAAGCCCCAGTCAAAGCGACTAGGGCGAGAAAGAGAGCGATAGAAGCAGCAGCGCTGACGCTGACTTTTCCACTGGCGAGAGGGCGAAACTGCTTTTTTGGGTGCTGGCGATCTCGCTCTATATCCTGAATGTCGTTGAAAATATACATCGCTGAGGCAGCAGCGCAAAAAATTGCCATCACCGCGCAGGCTATAACAATGGCAGCCGGTTGAAATAACCGACCACCAAAAATCACCCCCGCCAGACAGAATAGATTTTTCGTCCACTGGTGCGGGCGCAGCAGCTTTATGATATGCGGAGTCACGCGCGCGACATAATAATCATGCCGGCTAGAATCGTCCCTAATCCCACCCATTGAGTCACCCCCAGACGCTCTCCAAAAAACCAGCTTCCGCCAATGGCAAGCAAGCCAAATCCGATGCCGGCAAACACGGGATATGCCGCTGAAACCGGCAATTTATCCAGCGCTTTCGCAAACAGCACCACGTTAATTCCATACACGAGTACCGCCCCGATGAACCAGGGCGAGAACACCAAGGAAGTTAAGCCAGGATCGGGGGCTTCCAGGCGAGAGCGCTTCAGGAGTAAACTCCCAATGCAATTGTTCACCGCAGCCGCCAACAGAAATACCCACGCCACCCAATTAGGATTCATATCATTCTCCCCGCCTGACGGCAGCATCCCATTTTTGCAAAGATTGTCACCCTCACCCCCCGTTCCCCCCCTCTCCCAGGGCGGGAGAGGGGGGAAAATAAAGAATTCTCCCCTCTCCCCTTGTGGGAGAGGGGTTGGGGGTGAGGGGGAGTACAAAAATGGCATGCTCCCCGCCTGACTAGGAAAGTTGCTTCAACACCCATAACAGTTTCTCTTTTACGGGACGCCGGTGGGGTGATTTTGCCTTTTCAGCCGCTAGCTTATCATAGTTTTGCCTGAACCAGTCGTAACTCTCGCGGAACATCTCATCATTCGAGTATTTCGGCTTCCAGCCCAACTTCAGTAACGGCGTCACATCAAAATGGAACGCTTTGTGATAAGTCAGGTAGTGCCAGGGCGCTAAGGGACTTAAACCCAGCAAGTCTAGCACTGTCAAGGTGCCGATTGCCAGCCACGCCGGCACACTTTTAACTTTTGAATCAGTGCCGGCGTAATCAATCAGATTCTCTAATCCCCCTCGCAGCGTGCCGTATCTATCCGTACCCACATTGTAAATCCCCGGCTTGCCCAAGTCCAGGGCTAGCATGTACGCATCCATCAAGTCCAGGGCGTGAACAAACTGAAACTCGACATTGCCGGTGCCGGTGACGTAAACGTTTCTGCCCTCTTGAATCCACTCAAACAAGATTTGAAAAATCCCCAGTCTCCCCTCCCCCAGAATCGTGCGCGGGCGGATTACAATAAGTGGCATGCCGGTTTTTTCGCAAATCTCGCGCACCGCCAACTCACCGGCTAACTTGCCCCTCCCGTAAATTTCTATGGGGTTAGGAGGAGTCTCGCCGGTAATCGGGCAACTTTTCGGAGCGCCAAAAATCGCGCTCGAACTCATATGTATAAAACTCCTCACCCCCGCTCGCACAGCTTCTTCCGCCGCAATCCGACTCCCTTCGACATTCACTTCCCAAAATTTACCGCCCGACTTTGTGAGGGGAACCAGCGCCACATTGTGGTGAACAATATCGGCACCCCGCATCGCCGCCGCCACACCGGCGCGATCGCGGATATCGCAATTAATAAATTCTATCTCCTGCGGACGGGTCGGATCTTCCCAGATATCGAGAATTTTCACCTCCTCGCCCCGCTCCCAGAGACGCCTAGCAATCAGATTGCCCAAAAATCCCGAACCGCCGGTAACTAAATGCTTCATGTATTCCTGTCCAACCCCCACCAAGACCACTTGCGGACAGAGAGCATCCCCTTTTTGCAAAGGGTTTCACCCTCACCCCCCGTTCCCCCCCTCTCCCAGGTCGGGAGAGGGGGGAAAAATAAAGATTTCTCCCCTCTCCCCTTGTGGGAGAGGGGTTGGGGGTGAGGGGGATTACAAAAATTGGACACTCCCTGCCGAAATCATACAGCAGCGCCGCACTCTTGTAAAGAAGCTGAACCAAATTTTAACCGCAGATGGACGCTGATGGACGCTGATAGATGATCTAGCGGTTCTCATTTGGATGAAGTGCCCCCAGAAACCCGGTTTCTTAAAGAAACCGGGTTTCTCAGTAGAGGAACGCTATATCTGCGTTTATCTGCGTTTATCTGCGGTTAAAATAAATAGGTGTATTTCTCAAACACCCACCGCAGACTGCGCCGCATTCCCTCTTCCAGCGCTATTTTTGGCTCATAGCCCAGATCCCGCCGCGCTTTAGCAATCGAGCAGGCAATCGTTTTATTCATCTCCGACAGGACATGAATTTTCTGATTGTAAAGTCCCGCCCCCTGCATTAAAGCATCCACAAGCAGCGCAATCTCACTGGCAACTCCTGGCAGCCTCAACCGCTTGTGCGCGCACTTCTGCCCAAACTCAGTTTCTAACAAACGCTCCACGGTGTCAATAATCTCGTTCATGGAGTAAGGGCGCTCGTCTGCAATCCAGTAAATCTGACCGGCGGCTTTTTCACTCATGCCGGCAAGCAGCAGCCCTTGACAGAGATTGTCGGTATATGCCATCGAGCGCAGATTATTCCCACTGCCCACAATTGGCCCTTTGCCATCGCGAATCATCCGGAAGAACAGGGTTTGCCGGGGGGGCTGGTTGGGGCCATAAAACCAGGGCGCACGAATAATAACAGTTTCAATTTTACCAGATTCCTGGCGCTCTCTCACTGCCAATTCCATCAGCATTTTCGAGCGCCCATAATTCATGTAAGGGTTATAGGGCGAGGTTTCATCAAACAGGTGATCGGGATGGGGGTTGCAGCCGCAGGGAGAGTTGGAAGAAACCGCAACAGCCCGCTTAACACCGGCACGAATGGCAGCATCCAGCAGATTTTTCGTCCCCCCTACATTCACCTGATACAACTCTGCAACCCTTTGCGGGTGTATAATACCGGCAGTGTGAAACAGTGTAGCGCCCCTCGCCCCCTCGCAGAAGCGCTCGCAATCTTTCGGGTTGCGCAAGTCGCCGGAGACGACTTCAATGCGCTCGGAAATGCTTTTGAGGCGGGAACCCTCCTGTTGCGGTAAAATCAGACAGCGAATCCGCAGATTCTCAGCCGGCTGGCTTAACCCCTTGCAATCCGCCAAGCCCCTAACCAAAGCCTCAACTAAGCTAACCCCCAGCCAGCCCAAAGCGCCGGTGACTAACACCAAATTTGTGCTAAAATCCATATCCTACAGCTTCCCTAAAAACTTCAGCGCATTTCGCCGCGCAATCGCCATAATCGAGCCCTGCGGGTTCACCCCCGGTGCCGAGCACAGCAAACTCGCATCGGCAATATAAAGATTCTTGAATCCGTGAACCCTCCCAAAAGAATCCGTTGCGCAACGCTGTTTATTTTCCCCCATCGGACAGCTGGAAAACACGTGCACCGTCATCAAATTTGTGCGGGACACCGGCATATCGGGGAGCTGGGCAATATCAGCCGGCTTCCTGAAGATTTGCCCTTGGGTAATGCTGGGATAGAGCGCCTCCGCACCGGCTTCAAACAGCAGCAGCGAAAGCTTTTGCAGCGCCTCCGACAAATCTTTCAAATCCTGTTGTGTGAGCCGGTAGCGCACCAGCGGATCGCCAAACCCCGGCAGGCAGCGGACAGAACCGAAACCCTCTCCAGTAATCATAGCATAATAAATTGCCATTTTTTGCCAAGCTTTATCAACCTCACCGGCACAATTGGGGCGATCGTTCATGGCCAGAGCCAGGTAAGCCGGCGAACTGATAGAACAGCCAAAGCTAAATCTGGGCGCGAACTCTTTGACTTGATGCACCGGCACCCCCATATCAGCTGAATTCACCTCCTCCGGAAATCGCGCAATTACCTTAACAGACGGGTGCATTTGCAACGAATTACCAATGTTGCTCGTTATGCCGCTGCGCCGCAGCAGTGCCGGTGTTTGAATCGCACCCCCACAGATAAACAAAGTATCGGCTTGAATTTGCACTTGTACAGACGAGACATGTCGCGCCTCTACATTCCACTGATTTCCCTGCTGGCGAATTGACTTCACCCGCGTATTTGCCAGCAGCTTGCACCCCGCCTGCAGCGCCCTGGGGATAAACGTTTTCGTCATCGACTGCCGAGTTCCCTTCTGCAGATCCGTTGTATCCCCCGATTCCTCGTATTTAAACCAGCGCGGCACTTCCAAAGATTGCCATCCCAGACGCACAGCACCTTCATGCAGCTTCAGGGAAGCAGCCGGTGCTTTCCCCGGAAGATAGCAGACACTCACATCTTTTTCGCAAGCCTCAAAGTGCGGCAGCAAATCGGGTTCATCGAGAGCGTCCACCTCAAATTCTTTCTGCCACTTGTCCAGGATTGCCGGTGGTGTGCGGTGATAGAGTCCGCTATTGATTTCGCTTCCGCCGCCGGCGCACCGCCCCTCAACGTACTGAATTTTAGGTGTTCCAAACGCTGCAGTAATCCCGCCATTGCGATACTTCTGCACCATCTCTTCCCGCGAAAAAGGCGTGCAGGATTCCAGCGGCAAATAGGAGCCTTCTTCTATCAAAATCACATCCCGACCGGCTTCCGCCAGCAAACAAGCCGTAATTGCGCCGCCCGGGCCAGAACCGACCACAGCAATTTCGCATCTCAGCTGTGCCGGCGGATTGGTGATCACATTGGAATTGGTGGATTCAGACATTTTAGCTCTCCTATTACTCCCCTCTCCCCCCTTGGGAGAGGGGTTGGGGGTGAGGGCGGTATTTATAGCAGTTGGCACTTAGGTTAGTGTGATTCGTAGGGTGCGTTCCCGCGCCAGGGAACGCACCCTACCCTCTATTACTCCCCTCTCCCCCCTTGGGAGAGGGGTTGGGGGTGAGGGCGGTATTTATAGCAGTTGGCACTTAGGTTAGTGTGATTCGTAGGGTGCGTTCCCGCGCCAGGGAACGCACCCTACCCTCTA